>Ga0208516_100375_pt1 | contig 18569 bp, 16 predicted proteins | sample LakWasM117_HOW13_2_FD_183931 | JGI IMG/M metagenome (GOLD analysis project Ga0208516, IMG submission 183931) | Freshwater sediment methanotrophic microbial communities from Lake Washington under simulated oxygen tension - Sediment Metagenome... | ecosystem: Environmental > Aquatic > Freshwater >...
TTCTCCGGCGACCTGGGCCGCACGGACGACCTGCTCATGAACCCGCCCGAGGCACCGCCCCAGGCCGACACGGTGCTCGTCGAAGCCACCTATGGCGACCGCCAGCACCCACCGGAAGACATCGTGCAGGAGCTCGGCCCCGCCCTGCAGCGCCTGGCCCAGCGCGGCGGCGTGGCCGTGGTGCCCGTGTTCGCCGTGGGCCGCGCACAGGCCGTGCTGCACGCCATCAACCTGCTCAAGCTGCAGGGCCGCATTCCGACGTCCCTGCCGGTGTTCCTCGACAGCCCCATGGCCGTCAGCACCACCGGGCTGTTCGAGCACCACCCCGGCGAGCACCGTCTCGACGACCGCCAGGTGCAGGCCCTGTCGCACTGCGCGACCATGGTGCAGACCCCCGAGGAATCCAAGGCCCTGGCGCGCCGCCACGGCCCCATGGTAATCCTCTCGGCCAGCGGCATGGCCACGGGCGGGCGCGTGCTGCACCACCTGGCGCTGCACGCGGGCAACCACCGCAACATGGTCATCATCACCGGCCACCAGGCGCCGGGCACGCGCGGCGCGCGCATCGCCAGCGGCGAGAAGAACATCCGCATCCACGGCCAGGACATCGCAATGCGTGCCGAGGTGGTGCAGCTCACCTCCGCCTCGGCCCATGCCGATGCCACCCAGACGCTGGCCTGGCTGCACAGCATGGAACACGCCCCGGACCAGGTGTTCGTGGTGCATGGCGAAATGGAGGCCGCCGACATCCTGCGCCAGCGCATCGCGCACGAGCTGCGCTGGCATGCCTCGGTGCCCGAACACGGCAGCACCTGCACGCTTTGAAAGCGCCTCCCGGCAGGCAAGCCATCGCGTAACGCGATGGCTATGCAACTTTAGCTGGGAGAAAATACACAGAATTCTCCATTCGAGAATCCTCCCGCCCCATGAAAAGCTCCGAGCGCAGCTTTGCGCGCCGCATAGACCTCACTTCGCTGCAACTCTTCGTGGCAGTGTGTGAGCTCGGCAGCATCGGCCGAGCGGCCGAGCGGGAATTCATCGCCGCCTCGGCCGTGAGCAAGCGCCTGTCGGACCTGGAGACCGCCGTCGACACCGCCCTGCTCTACCGCCACAGCCGGGGCGTGACGCTCACCCCCGCCGGCGAGAGCCTGTTGCACCACGCCCGTACCGTGCTGTTCGGGCTGGAGCGCATGCAGGGCGAACTCAGCGAATACGCCGAGGGCGTGCGCGGCCATGTGCGCATGCACGCCAACATCTCGGCCATCGTGCAGTTTTTGCCGGAAGACCTGGGCGCCTTTGCGCGCGCGCACAGCCAGGTGAAGATCGACCTGCAGGAACACCTGAGCCCCGACGTGCTGCACGCCGTGCAGGAAGGCGCGGCCGATCTGGGTATCTGCAACACCGGCAGCAACGGCGCCAGCACCCTGCAAAGCCGCCCCTACCGCTCCGACAATTTAATGCTTATTGTGCCCGCAGGGCACGCCCTGTCTGCGCGAGAAGCTATCAATTTTGAAGAGGTGCTGGACTGGGACATCGTCGGCCTGCACGCCAACAGCAGCATCAGCCTGGCCATGCGCGCCGCCGCCGCCCAGGCGGCCCGCCCGCTGCGCCAGCGCATCCAGGTCACCGGCCTGGACGCCATGTGCCGCATGATCGACAACGGCCTGGGCGTGGGCCTGCTGCCCGACCGCGCCTTCGCGCTGATGCACGGCGTGGGGCGCCTGGCCGCCGTGCCGCTGCAGGACGCCTGGGCCCACCGCGAACTGCGCTTGGTGGCGCGCGACTTCGACGCCCTGCCCGTCACGGCCCGGCTGCTCGCGGAACACCTGGCTACCCCACTCCCGGCGCAAGCTCCCTAAAATCCGCTTTACCCCACCCGAAAGAAGACCACCCCATGGGACGCACCCTGTACGACAAGATCTGGGACGAGCACGTCGTCCACACCGAGGAAGACGGCACGTCCATCCTCTACATCGACCGCCACCTGGTGCACGAAGTCACCAGCCCGCAGGCGTTCGAGGGCCTGCGCGAGGCCGGCCGCAAGGTCTGGCGCATGAGCTCCATCGTGGGCACGGCCGACCACAACACGCCCACCACGGGCTGGGAAAACGGCTACGACGGCATCACCGACCCGATCAGCAAAGAGCAGATCACCACGCTGAACGACAACATGGCGACGATCTCGCCCGCTGCGTTCTTCCCGTTCATGCACAAGCGCCAGGGCATCGTGCACGTGATCGGCCCGGAAAACGGCGCCACCCTGCCCGGCATGACCGTGGTCTGCGGCGACAGCCACACCAGCACCCACGGTGCGTTCGGCGCACTGGCGCACGGCATTGGCACCAGCGAGGTCGAGCACGTGATGGCCACGCAGACCCTGCTGGCCAAGAAGGCCAAGAACATGCTGGTGCAGGTGGACGGCCAGCTTGCCAAGGGCGTGACGCCCAAGGACGTGGTGCTGGCCATCATCGGCAAGATCGGCACCGCCGGCGGCACGGGCTACACCATCGAATTCGCCGGCTCGGTGTTCCGCGCCATGAGCATGGAAGGCCGCATGACGGTGTGCAACATGGCCATTGAAGGCGGCGCGCGCGCGGGCCTGGTGGCGGTGGATGACAAGACCATTGAGTACGTCAAAGGCCGCCCCCTGTCGCCCACCGGCGTGGAATGGGACCAGGCCGTGGCGTACTGGAAGACGCTGCACTCCGATGCCGACGCGCAATTCGACACCGTGGTCAAGCTCGACGCGGCCGAGATCGTGCCACAGGTCACCTGGGGCACCTCGCCCGAAATGGTGCTGGGCATCGACGCCCGCGTGCCCGACCCGGACAAGGAAAAAGACGCCAACAAGCGCGGCGCCATCGAGCGCGCGCTGACCTATATGGACCTGCAGCCCGGCAAGCCCATCAACGACATCACCATCGACAAGGTGTTCATCGGCTCGTGCACCAACAGCCGCATCGAAGACATGCGCGAAGCCGCCGCCGTGGTGAAGAACCTGGGCCGCAAGGTCGCCAGCAACGTGAAGCTGGCCCTGGTGGTGCCCGGCTCAGGCCTGGTCAAGGAACAGGCCGAACGCGAGGGCCTGGACAAGATCTTCAAGGCCGCCGGCTTCGAGTGGCGCGAACCCGGCTGCTCCATGTGCCTGGCCATGAACGCCGACCGCCTGGAACCCGGCGAGCGCTGCGCCTCCACCAGCAACCGCAACTTTGAAGGTCGCCAGGGTGCTGGCGGCCGCACCCACCTCGTCAGCCCCGCCATGGCCGCCGCCGCTGCCGTGCACGGCCACTTTGTGGACATTCGTCAATTTGCCTGAAGGAGCCCTGTCATGAAAAAGACCGCAACCCTCATCGTGCTCGCCATCACCTTCGTGCTGGCCGGCTGCAACACCGTCAAGGGTGTGGGCCAGGACATCGGCAAGGCCGGCTCGGCCATCGAGCGCGCCGCCAAATAAACGCACCCGACATGCAGAAATTCACCGTACACCAAGGCCTCGTGGCCCCCATGGACCGCGAGAACGTCGACACCGACGCCATCATCCCCAAGCAGTTCCTCAAGTCGATCAAGAAGACCGGCTTCGGCGTGAACCTGTTCGACGAATGGCGCTACCTGGACCCCGGCGAGCCAGGGCAAGACCCGGCCAGCCGCAAGCCCAACCCGGACTTCGTGCTGAACCAGCCGCGCTACCGTGGCGCCTCCATCCTGCTGGCGCGCAAGAACTTCGGCTGCGGCTCCAGCCGCGAGCACGCGCCCTGGGCGCTGGACCAGTATGGCTTTCGCGCCGTGATCGCGCCGAGCTTCGCCGACATCTTCTTCAACAACTGCTTCAAGAACGGCCTGCTGCCGATTCAGTTGCCCGAGGCCACCGTGGCCCAGCTGTTCGACGACGTGGCGGCCTTCCCCGGCTACCAGCTCACCATCGACCTGGAGCGTCAGGTGATCGTGCGCCCGCAGGGCGAGGAGATCCCGTTCGACGTGATCGCCTTCCGCAAATACTGCCTGCTCAACGGCTTCGACGACATCGGCCTGACGCTGCGCCAGAAGGACAAGATCGCCGCCTTCGAGGCCCAGCGCCTGGCCACCAAGCCCTGGTTGGCGCACACCATGGTGTCCTGAAATATCAATCAAATTGGCATCTGGCGCTTGATGAACAAGCGCCAGATGCTATCAAAATAAGAGCAAACAATGAAAATCGCAGTTCTTCCGGGTGACGGCATTGGCACCGAAATCGTGGCCGAGGCCGTCAAGGTGCTCAAGACGCTGGACCTGAAATTCGAGATGGAATCCGCCCTGGTCGGCGGCGCCGCCTACGAGGCCCATGGCCACCCGCTGCCCGACGCCACCCTCCAGCTTGCCAAGGACGCCGACGCCGTGCTGTTCGGCGCCGTGGGCGACTGGAAGTACGACAAGCTCGACCGGCCGCTCCGCCCCGAGCAGGCCATCCTGGGCCTGCGCAAGAACCTGGGCCTTTTCGCCAACTTCCGCCCCGCCATCTGCTACGAGCAACTGGTGGGCGCGTCCAGCCTCAAGCCCGAACTCATCGCCGGCCTGGACATCCTCATCATCCGCGAGCTGACCGGCGACATCTACTTCGGCCAGCCACGCGGCCGCCGCGTGGCCACCGACGGCCACTTTCCCGGTGCCGAGGAAGCGTATGACACCATGCGCTACTCCAAGCCCGAGATCGAGCGCATCGCCCACGTCGCCTTCCAGGCCGCGCGCAAGCGCAACAAGAAGGTCACCAGCGTGGACAAGGCCAACGTGCTGGAGACCTTCCAGTTCTGGAAGGACGTGGTCACCGAGGTGCACCAGCAGTACCCCGACGTGGAACTGCAGCATATGTACGTAGACAACGCCGCCATGCAGCTCGTCAAGGCCCCCAAGGCGTTTGACGTGGTGGTCACCGGCAACATGTTCGGCGACATCCTGAGCGACGAAGCCTCCATGCTCACCGGGTCGATTGGCATGCTGCCCTCGGCCAGCCTGAACTCGAAGGGCCAGGGCCTGTACGAACCCAGCCACGGCAGCGCCCCCGACATCGCGGGCAAGGGCATCGCCAACCCCCTGGCCACCATCCTGAGCGCCGCCATGATGCTGCGCTTCAGCCTGAACCAGGAAGCCGCCGCCCAGCGCATCGAAGCCGCCGTGCAAAAGGTGCTGGCCCAGGGCCTGCGCACGCCCGACATCTGGAGCGAAGGCACGACCAAGGTGGGCACGGCGCAGATGGGCGATGCGGTGGTGAAGGCGCTGGGCTGATCCGCAAAGCCTGCACAGGCACACGAAAAGGGCGGCCCCGTGCCGCCCTTTTGCGTTCCAGGAATACGCTGGCGCCCCGTAAGCTGGTGTCAAGCCACCATCCGCTACAATCCACAACCATGTTTGCCGCCCGCCCGTTCGCCCCGAACACAGCACCCGCCGCCCTGGCTGGTGTGGCCGTGCGCGCAATCACCACCAAAACCACGACCATTAAGGGCTGATCCAGCTCCGGCATCGTCGTGCGCCCTCCCTGGCCAGACGAGCCGGGGCAAACAGTCCGGTCGGGCACTGTTTCTTAACTTGAAAGGGCGTTGAAATGAGCAAGTTGGTAGGTTTGGTCGGCTGGCGCGGCATGGTCGGCTCGGTCCTGATGGACCGCATGGTGCAGGAGAAGGACTTCGATCTGATCGAACCCCTGTTCTTCTCCACCTCGAACGCAGGCGGCAAGGCCCCGGCGCAGGCCAAGAACGAAACGGCGCTGCAGGACGCGTTCAACATCGACGCCCTCAAGCGCTGCGACATCATCATCACCGCCCAGGGCGGCGACTACACCAACGAGGTGTACCCCAAGCTGCGCGCCGCGGGCTGGAACGGCCACTGGATCGACGCCGCATCCTCCCTGCGCATGGAGAAGAACGCCGTCATCGTGCTCGACCCGGTCAACATGCCGGTCATCAAGAACGCCCTGGCAAATGGCGGCAAGGACTGGATCGGCGGCAACTGCACCGTCAGCTGCATGCTGATGGGCGTGGGCGCGCTGTACAAGGCCGGCCTCGTCGAGTGGATGAGCACCCAGACCTACCAGGCAGCCTCGGGCGGCGGCGCCCAGCACATGCGCGAGCTGCTCACGCAGTACGGCACGCTGAACGCCGAAGTGCGCTTGCTGCTGGACGACCCCAAGAGCGCCATTCTGGAAATCGACCGCAAGGTCATTGCCAAGCAGCGCGCCCTGACCGGCGCTGAAACCGCCAACTTCGGCGTGCCCCTGGGCGGCTCGTTGATCCCCTGGATCGACAAGGACCTGGGCAACGGCATGTCCAAGGAAGAGTGGAAGGGCATGGCCGAGACGAACAAGATCCTCGGCATGGGCGAAGGCTTCGGCACCAGCGCCGTGCCGGTGGACGGCTTCTGCGTGCGCGTGGGCGCCATGCGCTGCCACAGCCAGGCCCTGACCTTCAAGCTGAAGAAGGACGTGCCCGTGGCCGACATCGAGGCCATGATCGCTGCCGACAACGAGTGGGCCAAGGTGGTTCCCAACACCCGCGAAGCCACGATCAAGGACCTGACCCCCGTGGCCGTGACCGGCACCATGACCATCCCCGTGGGCCGCATCCGCAAGCTGGCCATGGGCCCCGAGTACGTCGGCGCCTTCACCATCGGTGACCAGCTGCTGTGGGGCGCCGCCGAGCCGCTGCGCCGCATGCTGCGCATCCTGCTGGACGCCTGATCGGGCCTTGCGCGGCGCCCCTGCGGGCGCCGCGCGCTCCCGTGCTGGGGGAAAAGCCAGCAAAAACAAGTTGTTACGCTCGTTGTCGCCGGGCAACACCGCAAGCACCCGAAAAGGCCGTTCAGGGGCCGCACCGGAGCTTCGCCTCTACGTTAGCTTGTCAGTGCAAAACATTGCTGCTATGGTGCTTTTACACATTCTCTAACGCTGGAGCGCAGCGGGCATCAGACCATGAAAAAAAGCAATGCGTTCCACCGAGCTTCAAATCCTTCTCAGTTGATGGCAACCATGCATCGTTGGAAATTTTCTGCGCTGGCGGCTGCGGCCGTGGCGACTGTCGGCCTGCACGCGCCGGACGCCTTTGCACTGGCGCTGGGTCCCATCACGGTGCAATCGGCCCTGGGTGAACCCCTGCGCGCTGAGATCGACTTGCCCCAGATCACCCCCGCCGAAGCCGAATCGCTGCGCGCCACGCCGGCGACCCCCGAGGCTTTCCGTGCCCAGGGCATGGAATTCACTCCCGCCGTCAACCGGATGCAGATCCAACTGCAGCGCCGCCCGGATGGCCGCACGGTGCTGCGCGTCACCAGCGACCGCCCCATCAGCGATCCGTTCGTCGATCTGGTGGTCGACGCCAACTGGAACGCCGGCCGCATCACGCGCAGCTACACCATGCTGTTCGATCCGCCGGCCATGCGCAAGCCTCCGGCCACGGTCACGGCCGAACCCCAGCTTCCCGCCCCTGCGGCGCCGGCCAAGGCCAGCGCCGTAGCGCCGCGCGCACCCGCCGTGCCGCGCACGGCCCCGGTGGCACCCGCCGCACCCGCTGCGGCCCAGGGCGACAGCGTGGTCGTCAAGGCAGGCGAAACCGCTGGCCGCATCGCCAGCGCACACCGCCCGGCCGATGTCTCGCTCGACCAGATGCTCGTGGCCTTGCTGCGCGCCAACCCCGATGCCTTCATCCAGGGCAACGTCAATCGCATCAAGGCCGGTGCCGTGCTCCAGCTGCCCAGCGGGGCCGAGGCCAGCGCCACACCCGCCGGCGAGGCCCGCCAGATCCTGGCCACGCAAAGCCGCGACTTCAACGAATTCCGCCGCAAGCTCGCCGGCGCCGCCCCGGCGGCCGAGGTGGCGGCCTCCAGCCGTGCAGCCACGGGCAAGGTGCAGACCCGCGTCGAAGAGCAGCGCGCCGCCAGCACGGCGCCCGACAAGCTCACCCTATCCAAGGGCGCCGTCAAGGGCCAGAAGACTACCGAGGAACAGCTGGCCAAGCGCAAGCAGACCCAGGACGCCTCGGCCCGCGTCGAGGAACTGTCCAAGAACATCAACGAACTGAGCAAGATTGCTGCGGCATCTGGCGCAGCCCCTGCAGCGGCAGCCAGTGCCCCGGCGGCGCCCGGCGTGGCCGTGCCCGTCGCGGCAGCGCCGGCCAAGGCGCCCGAGGCCTCGGCCGCCACCCCGGCGCCCGCCGCCGAACCCGTGGTCGCCAAGGCAGAACCCGCTGCCGCGCCCGCCAGCGAAGCCGCTTCCACCCCGACACCCGCCGAGGCCGCATCGGCACCAGCCAAACCCGCCAAGGCCGTCGTGGTGCCCACGCCCGCGCCGGCCCCGGTCGAAGAGCCCAGCTTCCTGTCCGGCCTGATGGAGGACCCCATGCTCCCGCTGGCCGGTGGCGGCCTGCTGGCCCTGCTGCTGGGCTATGGCGCCTGGCGCGTGGTTCAACGCCGCCGCAGTGGCGCCAGCCTGGACAGTTCCTTCCTCGAAAGCCGCCTGCAGCCCGACTCGTTCTTCGGCGCCAGCGGCGGGCAGCGCGTGGACACCGCAGGCTCCGAATCCACCACGGGGGGGTCGTCCATGGCCTACTCCCCCAGCCAGCTCGATGCGGGCGGCGATGTCGACCCCGTGGCCGAGGCCGATGTGTACCTCGCCTATGGCCGTGACCTCCAGGCCGAGGAAATCCTCAAGGAAGCCGTGCGCCACAACCCGGCCCGTGTTTCCGTCCATGCCAAGCTCGGCGAAATCTACGCCAAGCGCCAGGACCGCAAGGCGCTGGAAGCCGTGGCCAGCGAAATCCACCACCTGACCCAGGGCGAAGGACAGGACTGGAACCGCATCGCCGAACTCGGCCGCGACCTGGACCCCGAGAATCCGCTGTACCGCCCTGGCGGTCGCCCGGCAACCGCCGCCGATACCACCGCCATGGCCGCAGGGGCTGCCGCCATTGCCGAAACCATGCCGGCCATGGACAGCATGCTGCCCCCGGACCTGGATTTGGACCTCGACCTCGAACTGGACCTGCCCGACGACGCCCTTACGGAGGCGCCCACGGCCCCTGGCGGCTTTGCCGCAGCCGCAGCCGCCGCAGCGACCCAGACCGCCACCGCAGAGCCCATCGAAGCCCCGGACATGCTGGACATGCCATTCCCTGAGCAAGCACCGGCACCGGCGATGGAAACCCTGGACAGCCTCGCCACACAACCCGTGTGGCAACCACCGGTCCCGCCCGTGGAAATGGTGGCCACGTCGGCCCCATCGCTCGGCGACTTCGATCTGCCGCTGGAGTTGCCGCACCTGGACACGCCACCCAGCGACGCGGGCAACACCAGCGCCGAAAAGCCCTACATGCCGTCCGATTCCGGCCTGATGGAATTCGACCTCGGCAGCATCTCGCTCGATCTCGACACCCCTGCGGCCCCTGCCGCCAGCACGGCCCCCGCCAACACCGAGGCCGCTCCGCTGGACGACCCGCTGGCCACCAAGCTGGCACTGGCACAGGAGTTCAACACCATCGGCGACGCCGATGGCGCCCGCACCCTGGTCGAGGAAGTGATCGCCGAGGCATCCGGCGAACTGAGGGCACGCGCACAACGCATGCTGGCCGAACTGGGCTGAGAAAGACTTGAACCCGCGCATGCGGATGGCGCTGGGCGTCAGCTATCACGGCCAGAATTACCTGGGCTGGCAAAGCCAGCCCTCGGGCAACACGGTGCAGGACCGTCTGGAGGCGGCGCTCGCGCAATTCGCCACACGGCCCGTCAGCACCCTGTGCTCGGGTCGCACCGATGCCGGCGTGCACGGGCTGATGCAGGTCGTGCACTTCGATGCCCCGGTGCAGCGCACGCCCGCCTCCTGGGTGCGCGGCACCAATGCCTTCCTGCCGCCCGACATCGCCGTGCAGTGGGCGCAGTCCGTGCCCGAGAGCTTCCACGCCCGCGCCTGCGCCACCGCGCGGCGCTACGCCTATGTGCTGCTGCAATCCCCTGTGCGCCCCAGCGTGGAAGCCGGGCGCGTGGGCTGGGTGTTCCGTCCGCTCGACGGTGAAGCCATGCGCGAAGCCGCCGCGCACCTGCTGGGCGAGCACGACTTCACCTCGTTCCGTGCCTCGGCCTGCCAGGCGCTGACGCCCGTCAAGACGCTGCACCGCATCGACATCACCCGCAAGGGCCCGGCCCACCCCCAGCCCGGCGAAGACTGGAGCCCGTGCTACTGGCGCTTCGAATTCGAGGGCAACGCCTTTCTGCACCACATGATCCGCAACATCATGGGCTGCCTGGTGGCCATCGGCCAGGGCGCGCAGCCGGCCTCCTGGATGGCCGAGGTGCTGGCGGCGCGCTCGCGCAAAGCGGCCGCTCCCACCTTCTCGCCCGACGGCCTGTACTTCCTGGGGCCGGTCTACGACGCCGCCTGGGGCCTGCCCAGCCGCACGGCTGCGTATGATGCGCTGCCATGAGCAGCCTGCAAATTCCGCCCCCCACCGCACCGTTCCCCGCCCCCCGCACGCGCATCAAGGTCTGCGGCCTCACGCGCGAGCAGGATGTGGATGCCGCCGTCGCCGCCGGGGTGGACGCCGTGGGCTTCGTGCTCTACGCCCCCAGCCCGCGCGCCGTGACGCCCGAGCGCGCCGCGCAACTGGCCGCCCGCCTGCCGCCCTTCGTCACCCCGGTGCTGCTGTTCGTCAACGAAACCGCTACCAATGTGATAGCTGCCAGCGCAATGGTGGCGGGCGCAATGCTCCAATTTCATGGTGATGAAACAGCCGAGGAATGCTGGGAGGCCAGCGGCCGCGGCACGCGCCCCTACCTGCGCGCCGCGCGCATTCCCCTGGGGGCGCAGGGTCTGGACTTCGACCTCGTAGAATATGCCCATGTTCACTCCCGCGCCCGGGCCATCCTGCTCGACGCCCATGTCGAAGGCTATGGCGGTGGCGGCAAGGCATTCCATTGGTCACTCCTTCCTCCAAGCGTCGCCTCTCACCTCGTTTTAAGTGGTGGACTCACGCCTGCAAACGTGACCGATGGCATCTTGCAGGTGCGCCCGCGAGGCCTCTCGCTGGCGGTTGATGTCAGCTCCGGCGTGGAGCTTGACGGCCCCGATGGCAAGCCGCTGCGGGGCGTCAAGGACGCCGGCAAGATCCAGCGCTTCGTGGCCGCCGTGCGCGTGGCCGACGAGCAACTTGCAGAGAATTCCCATGTTCCAGTACGACCAACCTGATTCCTCGGGCCATTTCGGCCCCTACGGCGGCAGTTTCGCCAGCGAAACCCTGACCTTCGCGCTGCGCGAGCTGCAGGCGGCCTATGCGCGCTACCAGCACGACCCGGAGTTCATCGCCGAGTTCAACGACGAACTGGCGCACTTCGTCGGCCGCCCCTCCCCCGTGTACCACGCCGCGCGCACCAGCCGCGAGATGGGCGGCGCGCAGATCTACCTCAAGCGCGAGGACCTGAACCACACCGGCGCGCACAAGATCAACAACGTGATCGGCCAGGCCATGCTGGCGCGCCGCATGGGCAAGAAGCGCATCATCGCCGAGACCGGCGCGGGCCAGCACGGCGTGGCCACGGCCACCATCTGCGCACGCTACGGCCTCGAATGCGTGGTCTACATGGGTTCGGAAGACGTCAAGCGCCAGAGCCCCAACGTGTTCCGCATGAAGCTGCTGGGCGCCACCGTGGTGCCGGTCGAGTCGGGCAGCCGGACACTCAAGGACGCACTCAACGAGGCCATGCGCGACTGGGTGGCCAATGTGGACGACACCTTCTACATCATCGGCACCGTAGCGGGCCCGCACCCCTACCCCATGATGGTGCGCGACTTCCAGAGCGTGATTGGCACCGAGTGCCTCACACAGATGCCTGCCATGCTGGCCGCGCAGAAAATCGCCGCCGAGCAGCCCGACGCCGTGGTCGCCTGCGTGGGCGGCGGCAGCAACGCCATGGGCATCTTCTACCCTTACATTCCCTTCGAGAAGACGCGCCTGATCGGCGTCGAGGCCGCCGGCGAAGGCCTGGACAGCGGCAAGCACTCGGCCAGCCTGCAGCGCGGCTCCAGCGGCGTGCTGCACGGCAACCGCACCTACATCCTGCAGGACGAGAACGGCCAGATCACCGAGACGCACAGCATCAGCGCCGGCCTGGACTACCCCGGCGTCGGCCCCGAGCACGCCTGGCTGCAGGAGATCGGCCGCGCGCAGTACGTCGGCATCACCGACAGCGAGGCGCTCGACGCCTTCCACTACCTGTGCCGCACCGAGGGCATCATCCCCGCGCTCGAATCGAGCCACGCCTTTGCCTACGCCATGAAGCTGGCCAAGGAGATGCGCCCCGACCAGTCCATCCTGGTCAACCTCTCGGGCCGGGGCGACAAGGACATCGGCACCGTGGCCGACCTCTCGGGCGAAGATTTCTACGACCGCCCCTCCATGCGCGGCCACGCCGTGAAGGGAGGGCCCGCAGCATGAACACCACACCCAACCGCATCGCCGCCACCTTCGCCGCCCTGCAGGCCAAGGGCCGTAAGGCGCTGATCCCCTACGTCACGGCGGGCTTCCCGTTCGCCGACATCACGCCCGCGCTGATGCACGGCATGGTGGAAGCAGGCGCCGACATCATCGAACTGGGCGTCCCGTTCTCCGACCCCATGGCCGACGGCCCCGTCATCCAGAAGGCCGGCGAGAAGGCCCTGGCACTGGGCATCGGCCTGCGCCAGGTGCTGGCGCAGGTGCGCGAGTTCCGTGGCCGCAACAAGGACACCCCCGTCGTGCTGATGGGCTACGCCAACCCGGTGGAGCGCTACGACCAGATCCACGGCCAGGGCGCCTTCGTGCGCGACGCCGCCGAGGCGGGCGTCGATGGCGTGCTCATCGTGGACTACCCGCCCGAGGAATGCACCGCCTTCGCCGCGCAGCTGCGCGCGCACGGCATGGACCTGATCTTCCTGCTGGCACCCACCAGCACGGAAGAACGCATGCAGGAAGTGGCCCGCGTGGCCAGCGGCTATGTGTACTACGTCTCGCTCAAGGGCGTGACGGGCTCGGGCGCGCTCGACACCGCCGCCGTCGAGGCCATGCTGCCGCGCATCCGCCAGCATGTGCACATCCCCGTGGGCGTGGGCTTCGGCATCCGCGACGCGGCCACGGCCCAGGCCATCGGCCAGGTGGCCGATGCCGTGGTCATCGGCAGCCGCATCATTCAGCTGCTCGACGACCAGCCCCATGAAAAGGTCGTGCCCCTGGCCATCGATTTCCTGCGCACCATTCGCAAGGCACTCGACGCATAATCCCGACCGGCGTGCCGCCCGAGGGCGCGCCCGTTTTGCCCCAGAAAAGGAAACCCATGTCCTGGCTTGAAAAACTCCTGCCCTCCAAGATCCAGCAGACCGACCCCACGGTGCGTCGCCAGATGCCCGAAGGCCTGTGGGTCAAGTGCCCGAGTTGTGAAACCGTGCTCTACAAGGCCGACCTGGAGCAGAACCAGAACGTCTGCCCGCACTGCAGCCACCACCACCGCATCGGCGCGCGCGCGCGGCTCGACGCCTTCCTCGACCCCGAAGGCCGCTACGAGCTCGGCCAGGAAGTCATCCCGGTCGACGCACTCAAGTTCAAGGACAGCCGCAAATACCCCGAGCGCCTGAAGGAGGCCCTGGAGAGCACCGGCGAGACCGACGCGCTCATCGTCATGGGCGGCGCCGTCAAGAGCATCAACGTGGTGGCGGCCTGCTTCGAGTTCGACTTCATGGGCGGCTCCATGGGCAGCGTGGTCGGCGAGCGCTTCGTGCGCGGCGTCGAGACCGCCATTGAGCAGAAGGTGCCCTTCATCTGCTTCACCGCCACGGGCGGCGCGCGCATGCAGGAAGGCCTGCTCTCGCTCATGCAGATGGCCAAGACCAACGCCGCGCTCACGCGCCTGGCCAAGAAGGGCCTGCCCTACATCTGCTTCACCGCCACGGGCGGTGCGCGCATGCAGGAAGGCCTGCTCTCGCTCATGCAGATGGCCAAGACCAACGCCGCGCTCACGCGCCTGGCCAAGAAGGGCCTGCCCTACATCAGCGTGCTGACCGACCCGACCATGGGCGGCGTGAGCGCGGGCTTCGCCTTCGTGGGCGACATCGTGATCGCCGAGCCCAAGGCGCTGATCGGCTTCGCCGGCCCGCGCGTGATCGAATCGACCGTGCGCGTGACCCTGCCCGAGGGCTTCCAGCGCGCCGAATTCCTGATGCAAAAGGGCGCCGTGGACCTGATCTGCGACCGCCGCGAACTGCGCACCACCGTGGCCCAGAGCCTGGCCATGCTGCAGCGCCTGCCGGCCGATGCGGTGATGTAAAGCACACCGCACCACCCGCTCAACAAAAACCGCCCTCCGTGGCGGTTTTTTATGCTCATTTTTTAGGAGCTATCAGCGCTTGACTGGAAAGCGTTAGAGGCATATCTAGCCCTGCATGCAGCACACATAGCACGCTCAAGTCCAGCGCCGGGCAATGCTCAGAGAACCGTTGGAGCCGACCCTTAGAGAACGCTGCAGCGGTGGTAATGGTTGTAGCCACTGCGAGCTACCGCGCATAGAACCCCAGGAACATATCCACGGCATCGCCCAGCACCTGTGTCTGCTGGGCGAGCGTCAGGGGCGGCTGGCCCATGGCCAGCTGGGGCCAAAAGGCAAAGGACTTGACCATGCCGTGCAGCTGGAGGGCGGCGTACTGCGGGTCCACGTCCGCGCGCAAGACGCCATCCTGCTGGGCAGCGCGGATCCAGCGCGGCAGGCCTTCTTCCTTTTCGGACAGCCGTGCCACCATGGCCTGGGCGCGCTCGGGCGTGTGCATCATTTCGGCCATGGCCACGCGCGAGAGGTCGATGAAGCTCGCGTCGTTCAGCAGTTCCATCTTCTGCTCCAGCACGGCCAGCAACTGCGTGCGCAGCGGGCGCGCCGGGTCGTAGGCCACCTCGGCCAGCGACTGGCTGCATTCCCACAGGCGCTCCAGGATGGCGCCGAACAGCTCGTCCTTGCTCGGGAAGTGGTTGTACACCGTGCGTTTGGAGACTTCCGCCGCCGCCGCGACGCGGTCCATGCTGGTGCCGCTGAAGCCATGTTCGCGGAACTCGCCAATGGCGGCCAACACGATGGCATCGCGCTTGCGGTCGGTCAGGCGGGTGGTGGGGGCAGGCGCTGTCATAGCCAAAATTCTACACCGAGCAGTTTACTTTTTTGAAAAATCAAAATAAACTACACCGTATAGTGCATTTTCTGCAAACCCTGGGCACAGCCTGAAAACCCTGCGCCGCCGCCTGCCCTGGCGGTTTTGTTCACCATCGTCTTGATCGCCATGGCCTACAGCATCTTCTCCCGCGCCGCCCAGCCGGTAGCTTTGTACGCGCAGTCGCCCCAGTTTGCGGGCGGCAAATTCCGCAACGCAGCCCCGCGCCACAAACCGGGCGCTCTCAAGCTCATGGAGGTGATGTGGCGCTTTGCCGTGGGCAAGCCGGACGACGCCCGGCCCCATCAGCCCCTGCCCGTGCATGCCCTGATGCGCGCGGACCTGCTGGCTGCGCCCGACCTGAGCCTGTGGCGCCTGGGCCATTCCACCCTGCTGCTCAAGATCAACGGCCAGTTCTGGCTGACCGACCCGGTGTTTTCCGAGCGCGCCTCGCCCTTCCCGTTCATGGGACCCAAGCGCTTTCATGCGCCGCCCATCACTATCGACGAGCTGCCGCCCATCACCGGTGTGCTCCTGTCGCACGACCACTACGACCACCTGGACTACGCCGCGATCCAGAAGCTGGCCCCCAAGGTGGAGCACTTCATCACCCCGCTGGGCGTGGGCGACCGGCTCATTACCTGGGGGATACCCGCCGCCAAGGTGCAGCAGTTCGACTGGTGGCAGGGCGCCACCATCGGCGGCCTGCAGCTGGTGGCCACGCCCGCGCAGCATTTCTCGGGTCGCAGCCTGTCGGACGGCAATCGCACGCTGTGGGCCTCGTGGGTGCTGATCGCGGGCGACACCCGCATCTTCTTCAGTGGCGACACGGGCTATTTCGACGGCTTCAAGGCCATTGGCGAGCGTTTCGGCCCCTTTGACCTGACCCTGGTGGAGACAGGCGCCTACAACGCCGATTGGCCCGACATCCACATGCACCCCGAGCAAAGCCTGCAGGCCCACATCGACCTGCAGGGCCGGCACCTGATGCCCATCCACAACGGCACGTTCGACCTGGCGCTGCACCCCTGGACCGAGCCCTTCGAGCGCATCACCGCCCTGGCCGCCGCGGCCCAGGTGCCGCTGGTGGCGCCCCTCATGGGCGAGCGCATCGACGTGCGCGCGCCCACGCTGTCACGCCACTGGTGGCGCGAGATGGCGCCGCAGGCCGAGGCGGTGCCAAGCCGTGTTGCGCTGGCTCCGCAGCCCGAAATTTGAGAACAGAGAAGGCCTTGCAACAGCCCCTAGGGAGCTCGATCGATGAAATCCCAGCCTTCGTTCGGGCGGGGCTGAGCGTCATTGGCGGGTAGGAACCAAAGACGTTCGGTCTCTCAGCGCAGCACGCTGGCCTGCAGGTGCCCCAGCACCATCATGGCCACCTGCAATAGCACCAGCAGCACCAGCGGCGACAGGTCCACCCCGCCCAGGCTGGGCAGGATGCGCCGCACCGGCCGCAGCACCGGCTCGCACAGGCGCGCGATCACGTCCGACACCGGCGAATGCGCCTGCACCCAGGACATCACGGCATAGACGATGAGCAGGCCGATCAGCCCGGTGATCGCCACGCGTGCCAGGCCGAACAGTGCCAGCACCGGCAGCCAGACCCAGCCGTCGCCCACGCCCATCAGCAGCCACAGGATGCCGTACTGCGCCAGCACCACCAGCAGCGCCGCCAGCAGGCTGGCGCCGTCCCAGCGGCCCAGGGGCGGGATGGCGCGGCGCAGGGGCAGCACCATCCAGTCGCTCAGCGCGAACACCAGGCGCCCCACGGGGTTGCCGAAGGGCACGCGCTGCCACTGCATGTAGATACGCAACAGGCAGGCGCCACACAGCAACCCGGCCACCACATCCAGCAAAAAAGAAACAATCTGGTAGAGCATCGAACGGAGTCATCCTTGACCACACAACGGCATGGGATGATAGCCCCCTCCCTTGCCGCCACCATGTCGCAGACCCTCACCCTGACCAGCCTGCCGCTGTTTCCGCTCGCCTCGATGCTGTTTCCGGGCGGCATGCTGGGGCTGCGCGTCTTCGAGGTGCGCTACCTCGACATGGTGCGCAAATGCCACCAGGCGGGCGCGCCCTTCGGGGTCGTGAGCCTGCGCAGCGGCGAAGAGGTGCGGCGCGCCGGCGCGCCGCTGGAGCAGTTGCACGACGTGGGCACGCTCGCCACCATCGAGCAACTGGAAAGCCCCCAGCCCGGCCTCATCACGCTGGAATGCCGGGGCGGCCAGCGCTTTCGCATCCTGCGCAGCCACCTGCTGCCCCATGGCCTGTGGATCGCCGACGTGGAACTGCTGGCCGACGATCAGCACGTGCCCATCCCGCAACACCTGGCGGCCACGTCGCGCAGCCTGTCGCAGGTGCTGGCCTCGCTGCGCGAGCGCACGCCGGACAGCCCGGCCGCCATCACCCCCACGGCGGCCCAGCTCGACGACTGTGGCTGGGTGGCCAACCGCTGGTGCGAGCTGCTGCCCGTGCCGCTGGAGCTCAAGCAGCGGCTGATGCAGCTCGACACCCCGCTGGTGCGCCTGGAACTGGTGGGCGACGTGCTGGAACGCACGGGCATCGCGCCGCTGTAGGAACCCGCCTGAAACCGCCGATGCCGCCGCAACGCACTCTGCTCCACCGCATCCTGGAATGGCCCCGCTCCGCCAAGCGCCTGTTCGTCGTGGCGCTGGATGCCGGCATGGGGCTGCTCGCCATGTGGCTGGCCTTCACCCTGCGGCTGGAGGCCCTGCACCGGCCCGAGGGTCTGCAATGGCTGGCATACGCGCTGGGCCCGCTGCTGGCCTTCCCGATCTTCGTGAACCAGGGGCTGTACCGCGCCATCTTCCGCTACACCGGCATCCGCGCCCTCATCACCACCGGCAAAGCCGTGACGCTGTATGGCGCGCTGCTGCTGGCCATCCTGCTCATCGCCAAATGGGAAGGGGTGCCGCGCAGCGTGGGCATCCTGCAACCGCTGATGTTCCTGCTGCTGGTGGGCGCCAGCCGCGCGCTGGGCTGGCTGTGGCTGGCGGGCAGCCCGGGCCAGGAGCCCCAGCGCCTGCTGATCTACGGCGCCGGCAGCGCCGGCGCGCAGACCGCCGCCGGCCTGGTTGGCATGCACCAGTACCAGCTGCAGGGCTTTGTCGATGACGACACGGCCAAGATCGGCCGCAGCATCAACGGCGTGCTCGTGTACGCCCCACAGGCCCTGCCCGGCGTGGTGCAGCGCCTGGGCGTGACCGACGTGCTGCTGGCCGTGCCCAGTTCCACGCGCCAGCGTCGGCGCCAGATCATCGAGAGCCTGAGCGAGCTGCCGGTGCGCATCCGCACCCTGCCCGGCCTGTCGGACCTGGCCAGCGGGCGCGTCACGGTGGCCGACTTCCAGGACCTGGACATCGAGGACCTGATC
>Ga0208516_100388_pt1 | contig 18004 bp, 8 predicted proteins | sample LakWasM117_HOW13_2_FD_183931 | JGI IMG/M metagenome (GOLD analysis project Ga0208516, IMG submission 183931) | Freshwater sediment methanotrophic microbial communities from Lake Washington under simulated oxygen tension - Sediment Metagenome... | ecosystem: Environmental > Aquatic > Freshwater >...
GCAACGGCCCGGGCGAGGGCGGCAACGCCTACTTCGTCAGCGCGCGCCACCAGGGGCCGGACGGTGTGCAGGACATGGCCTTCACCTGGAGCGACTGGCAGCGCGGCATCGAGCCCTGGCGCTTCAACCTGCCCACGAGCAACGACCCGCGCCCCGATGAGCGCGCGCACACCATCTTCGACCGCACCCTGCTGCGTGCCAGCGAAACCGTGTCGATGAAGCACCTGCTGCGCAGCGAGACGCGCGGCGGCTTCGGCGTGCCCGGGGCGGCGCCCGACACCCTGGTCATCACCCATGTCGGCAGCGGCCAGCAGTTCACGCAGCCCCTGGCCTGGCGCAAGACGGCCACCGGCGGGCGCAGCGCGCACAGCAGCTTCGCCGTGCCGCCGGCTGCCAAGCTGGGCGTGTACGAGGTCGAGCTGCGCGGCAGCGGCCCCGAGGGGCGCAGCTTCAGTTCGGGCCAGTTCCGCGTGGAGGAGTTCCGCCTGCCCGTGCTGGAGGGCCGCGTGGGCCCGGCCGACAAGGCGCCGCTGGTCAACGCGCGCGCGGTGCCGGTGGGCGTGCAGGTCAACTACGTGGCGGGCGGCGCTGCGGCGCAGCTGCCGGTGCGCGTGTCGGCCCTGGTGCGCGGTAAGTACCTGCACTTCGACGACTACGACAGTTTCAGCTTCCAACCGCCGCGCGGGCGCAAGCAGGCCGGCAACGGGGGCGAGGAGGAAGAGGCCGCCAGCCAGGACGCCCGCGTGGTGGCCGACAAGCTGCCGCTCACGCTGGACCGCAACGGCGCGGGCCGCGTCACCCTGGCCGAGGTGCCGCGCGCCGGCACCGCGCAGGACCTGGTGATCGAAGCCACCTATGCCGACCCCAATGGCGAGGTGCAGACCCTGCGCAGCACCACGCCGCTGTGGCCCGCCGCCGTGCTGGCCGGCATCAAGACCGAGGGCTGGGTCTCGGCGCGCCAGAAAATCCGCTTCCAGGCGCTGGCGCTCACGCCCGACGGCAAGCCCGCAGCCGACGTGCCGCTGCAGGTGCAGGCCATCGCGCGCATCACCACCAGCAGCCGCAAGCGCATGGTGGGCGGCTTCTACAGCTACGACAACCAGACCGAGACCAAGGACCTGGGCACCGTGTGTACCGGCAAGAGCGACGCGCGCGGCCTGCTGCTGTGCGAGGCCAAGCTCGACGAGGCCGGCGAGGTGGAGCTGGTGGCCACGGCGCGCGATCGTGACGGCAACACCTTCGAGGCCGCGTCCTCGGTGTGGGTCACGCGCCAGGGCGAGCTGTGGTTCGGCGGCGAGAACCACGACCGCATCGACCTGCTGCCCGAGAAAAAGAGCTACCAGCCGGGCGAGACGGCGCGCCTGCAGGTGCGCATGCCGTTCCGCTTCGCCACGGCCCTGGTGGCGGTGGAGCGCGAAGGCATCATCGACACCCAGGTGGTGCAGCTCAACGGCCAGGACCCGACGGTCAGCTTGAAGATCCAGGAAGGCTGGGGCCCCAACGTCTACGTGAGCGTGCTGGCGCTGCGCGGGCGCCTGCGCGAGGTGCCGTGGTACAGCTTCTTCACCTGGGGCTTCAAGGCGCCGCGCGAGTGGTGGAGCGCCTTCTGGTATGAGGGCAAGGAATACGCGGCGCCCACGGCGCTGGTGGACCTCTCCAAACCCGCTTTCCGCCTGGGCGTGGCCGAACTCAAGGTGGGCACCCGGGCGCACCAGATCGACGTGAAGGTGGTGGCCGACAAGGAAAGCTACCCCGTGCGCGGCAAGGCGCAGGTCACCATCACCGCCACGTTGCCGGACGGCCGGCCCGCAGCGAACGCCGAGGTGGCGCTGGCCGCCGTGGACCAGGCGCTGCTCGAACTCATGCCCAACCGCAGCTGGAACCTGCTCGACGCCATGCTGCAGCGCCGCAGCTGGGGCGTGCAGACGGCCACCGCGCAGATGGAAATCATCGGCCGGCGCCACTACGGCCGCAAGGCCGTGCCTGCGGGCGGTGGCGGCGGGCGCAGCCCCACGCGCGAGCTGCTCGACACGCTGCTGCTGTGGGAGCCCGCCATCAAGCTCGACGCCAATGGCCAGGCCAAGGTGACGGTGCCGCTGAACGACGCGCTCACCACCTTCAAGGTGGTGGCCGTGGCCGATGCCGCCACCGGGCTGTTCGGCACGGGCAGCACCTCCATCCGCGCCACGCAGGACCTGCAGATCATCAGCGGCCTGCCGCCGCTGGTGCGCGAGGACGACCAGTTCCGCGCCCAGCTCACGCTGCGCAACACCACCCAGGCGGCGATGAAGGTCGAGGTGGCGCCACGCGCCACGCTGCTGGACTTGAAGCCGCAGACCATTGAACTGCCTGCGGGCGAGGCGCGTGAGGTGGCCTGGAATGTCACGGCCCCGGCGCAGCTCGCGCAGACACGCGCCGAGGCCATCCTGTGGGAGATCGAGGCGAAAGACACCCTGGGCGGCGCGCGCGACGCGCTCAAGGCCCGCCAGCGCATCGTGCCCGCCGTGCCGCTCACGGTGCAGCAGGCCACGCTGGTGCAGGTTGATGGCGGCTTCAACCTCGCGGTGAACCCGCCGGCCGACGCGCTGCCCGGCCGGGGCGGCCTCAAGCTGGCACTGACCCCGAAGCTGGCCGAGGGCCTGCCCGGCGTGCGCGACTGGTGGGCGCGCTACCCCTTCGCCTGCCTGGAGCAGAAGACCAGCAAGGCCGTGGGCCTGCGCGACGCCAAGCTCTGGCAGACCGTGGTGGCGCAGCTGCCCACCTACCTCGATGGCGACGGCCTGGCCCACTATTTCCCGCCGCGCGATGGCGAGGGCAACCGGGGCAGCGACGCCCTCACCGCCTACGTGCTGGCCGCCACGCACGAGGCCGCCGCGCTCAACCCCGCCTTCGCGCTGCCCGACGAGGCGCGCGCGCCCATGGAGCGCGGCCTGATCGCCTTCGTCGAGGGGCGCATCGAGCGCAGCTTCTGGAGTCCGCGCAAAGACCTCGACATGCGCAAGCTCACCGCCATCGAGGCGCTGTCGCGCTATGGCAAGGCGCAGGGGCGCATGCTGGCCAGCATCACCGTGGCGCCCAACCAGTGGCCCACGCACAGCGTGATCGACTGGCTGAACATCCTCAAGCGCGTGCAGGACGTGCCGCAGCGCGAGCAGCGCCTGCAAGAGGCCCAGCAAATCCTCAAGGCCCGCCTGTCCTACCAGGGCACCAAGCTCCTCTTCAGCACCGAGCAGGACGACTACTGGTGGTGGCTCATGCAGAACGGCGACGTGAACACCGCGCGCCTGATCCTGGCGGTGCTGGACGATCCGGCGTGGAAAGACGACATGGGCCGCCTGGCCAACGGCTTCATCAGCCGCCAGCAGGGCGGCGCCTGGCACACCACCACGGCCAACCTGTGGGGCGGGCTGGCGCTGGAGAAGTTCAGCGCCAGGTTCGAGGCCACCCCGGTGGCAGGCACCACCAAGGCCAGCCTGGGCACGAATACGGCCAGCGTGGACTGGAGCAAGGTCGAGCGCATCAAGACCACAGACGCCAGCGGCGCCGCGCACCAGACCACCTGGTTCGGCGCGCCCGCCGCGCCCGGCATGCTGCGCGGCAACAGCATGTTCCTGCCCTGGGGCGCGGGCAAGGACAGCCTGGCCGTGGCCCACCAGGGCCCGGGCAAGCCCTGGCTCACGCTGCAGTCGGTGGCGGCCATCGAGTTGAAGGCGCCGTTCAGCGCGGGCTACCGCATCGCCAAGACCGTCACCCCCGTCGAACAGGCCAACAAGGCCTTGCCGCCGGGCCAGTACACACGCGGCGACGTGCTGCGCGTGACGCTGGAAGTCACCAGCCAGGCCGACATGACCTGGGTGGCCATCACCGACCCCATCCCTGGCGGCGCCACCATCCTGGGCAGCGGCCTGGGGCGCGACTCCGAAATCGCCACCCAGGGCGAGAAGCGCAGCGGCGCCGGCTGGCCCGCCTTCGAGGAGCGCAGCTTCGAGGCCTTCCGCAGCTACTACGAGTACCTGCCCAAGGGCACGGTGAAGATGGAATACACCGTGCGCCTGAACAACGTGGGCGACTTTGCGCTGCCCCCGAGCCGGGCCGAGGCCCTGTACGCGCCCGAGATGTTTGGCGAGGCGCCCAACGCACGGGTGAAGGTCGAGGCGGCGAAGTGATCTGCTCTGTTTTTGATAGCTTCTGGCGATTGTCTGGTAAGCGCTTTTGACTTTTTTCTTTGTAAGGAAGAGCGTGCTGCGTTCCTTGGTGGCCGGACACAAGCTGGCGGGCTGGGTGCTGGCGGCCGCCGCGCTGCCCGCCTGGGCCCTGCCCACGTTTGACGAGGTGCGGCGCGAGCACCAGCCGTCCGACACCCTGGTCCTCTCGCGCGAGGGCGAGGTGCTGCAGCGCCTGCGCCAGGACGCCCGCGTGCGGCGCGGCACCTGGGTGCCGCTGGCCGAGGTGTCGCCCGCGCTGCGCACGGCCATGGTGCTGTCGGAGGACCGGCGCTTTTACGAGCACAGCGGCGTGGACTGGCGTGCCGTGCCGGCCGCCGCCTGGGGCAACCTGTGGAGCCGGCGCACGCGCGGCGCCAGCACCATCACCATGCAGCTGGCGGGCCTGCTCGATGAGGATTGGCGCCAGGGCGCGGGCGGGCGTAGCGTGGCGCAGAAGCTCGGCCAGGCCGTGGCCGCGCAGGTGCTGGACCGGCGCTGGCGCAAGGACCAGATCCTGGAGGCCTACCTGAACCGCGTGCCCTTCCGGGGGGAGCTGGTGGGCATCGACGCGCTGAGCCGCACGCTGTTCGGCAAGGCGCCGCATGGCCTGGACGACCGCGAGGCCGCCGTGGCCGCCGCCCTGGTGCGCGCGCCCAACGCCCGGCCGGCGCTGGTGGCGCAGCGGGCCTGCGGCGTGCTGCGCGACCTGCAGCGCGGCGCGGGCGCGGCGCGCGTGGACTGTGAGGCGCTGGACCTGTTCACCAGCGCCGCGCTGCAGCGGCGCGGCTGGCCGGCGGGCGAGGGCATCGCGCCGCATTTCGCGCGGCGGGCGCTGGCGCAGGCGGGCGGTGCGGTGCCGGAACGCATCGCCACCACGCTGAGCGCGCCGCTGCAGCGCTTCGCCGTGCAGTCGCTCACGCAGCACCTGCGCGAGCTGCGCGGCAGCAACGTGGAGGACGGCGCGCTCGTCGTGCTCGACAACGCCACGGGCGAGGTGCTGGCCTGGGTGGGCTCGTCGGGCAGCCTCAGCGATGCCGCCGAGGTCGATGGCGTGCTGGCCTGGCGCCAGCCGGGCTCCACGCTCAAGCCCTTTCTGTACGCGCAGGCGCTGGATCAGCGGCGGCTCACGGCGGCCTCGCTGGTGGAGGACTCGCCCGCGCACATCGCCACGGCGGGCGGGCTCTACATTCCGCAAAACTACGACCGCCAGTTCAAGGGCTGGGTGTCGGCGCGCACGGCGCTGGCGGCCTCGCTCAACGTGCCGGCGGTGCGCGCGCTGGTCATGGTCTCGCCCGATGCGTTCTTTCAGCAGCTCGTGGCGGTGGGCCTGCCACTGCGCGAGAGCGGGGGCTACTACGGCTACAGCCTGGCGCTGGGCAGCAGCGAGGTGCCGCTGCTGCACCTGGCCAACGCCTACCGCACGCTGGCCAACGGCGGGCGCCACAGCCCGGTGGCGCCGCCCGTGCCGCCCACGCCCGTGCCGGCGTTCACGCGCGCGCTGGGCGAGGGCGCGGCCTTCATCGTGGGCGACATCCTGTCCGACGGCAATGCGCGTGCGCGCACCTTCGGCACCGACAGCGTGCTCGCCACGCGCTTCTGGAGTGCCGTGAAAACCGGCACCAGCAAGGACATGCGCGACAACTGGGCCGTGGGCTGGTCGGCCCGCTACACCGTGGGCGTGTGGGTGGGCAACGCCAGCGGCGCCGCCATGCACGGTGTGAGCGGCACCAGCGGCGCGGCGCCCGTGTGGGCCGCCGTGATGGCGCACCTGCATGCGCGCACGCCCAGCCGCGCCCCGGCGGCGCCACGCGGCGTGCTGCGCGCGCCGGTGCGCTTCGGCCCGGCGCCGGACGGCGGCGCGGCGCTGGAAGCGGCGCGCACCGAGTGGTTTCTGGCCGGCACGCCGCAGGCGTTATTTGCTATTGATTCAGTAGCTGTTGGCGCTGATGTATCGGGTGCTGGAAGCCAAAAAGGCTTGAAATCAGGGGGCGGAACGGCCCCCGAGGGTGCCGCGGCCGGCGTGCGCATCGCCACGCCGGTGGCTGGCACCATCGTGGCGCTCGACCCCGATATCCCGCCCGCGCGCCAGCGCCTGCAGTTCACGGCCACGGCCCCTGCGCCGGGCATGGCCTTGCGCTGGCGCCTGGATGGCAAGCCGGTGGGGCGGGGCGCGCAGTGGGCCTGGCTGCCCTGGCCCGGGCGCCATGTGGTGCAGCTCACCGATGCGCGCGGCACGGTGCTCGACGAGGTGCGCATCGAGGTGCGCGGCGCGGGGGTGGCGGGGCGGTAAGGAAAGATGCGTACTGGTTTACCGGTAGTGCATGCTTACAATGGGTTAGCTGCACCCCATGAACCCGATGCGCCATTTCTTTTCCCAGCGCCTGATATGGTTGTCCCTGCTGTTGAGCCTGGGCATTGGTGCCATGGTGGCGCGCACGGTCTGGACCATGCGGGCGGACGAATGGGATTTCGCCGCGCGCACCAACAGCAATCTGGTGAATTCGCTGGAGCACTCCATCGGCTGGACGCTGAACGCGATGGACCAGTCGCTGCAGGACGTGGCGACCAAGCTGGAGCATCCCGAGCTCATGCAGCTGCCGACGGAATCGCTCCGGCGGGTGCTGTTCGACCGTTCGTTGCGGGCGGCGGGCATTACCGATGTGTATGTCCTCAATGGCCAAGGCGACATCGTCATCGAATCGGGGTTCTCTCCACCCCGCAAGGCCAATTACGCCGACCGCGATTACTTCCAGGCCTTGATGACCGGCGCGAAGGAGGGGCTTGTCATCGGGCAGCCCGTCGTCGGCCGTGTGACCCAGCTCTGGATGCTGCCCGTGGCGCGTGCCTACAAAGGGGCGGATGGGCGGGTGGCCGGGGTGGTGGTCAGCTCCGTCCGGGTGAGTTATTTCAATGAACTCTTCGCATCGCTGAACCTGCGGGCCGGCAGCGGCGTGAACCTGTTCCACGACAGCGGTGTTGTCGTGAGCCGCTATCCCTATGGCGATGCCCATGTCGGCAACTCGCTGGCGGACATGGAGAACATGCCCCGCTTCCTGGCGCAGCCGTCGGGCAGCTTCGTGGGCTCGTCCAACCTCGACCGCGTGGAGCGTTTCTACACCTTCCGGCGTGTGGGGACGTTCCCCTTGGTGGTGAATGTCGCGCAGTCGACCCAGGCCATTCTGAACCGCTGGTGGAGCAATGCCCTCCAGCTGTCGGTCTTTGCCCTGGTGCTGATCGCCAGTTGCGTGGGGCTGGCCGTCCTGTTCACGCGCGAGCTGGCACGGCGCCAGCAAGTGGCCAGCCAGTTGCAGCAGACCGAGCACTATCTGCGCACCATCCTCGACAACCTGCCCTCCACCATCAGCTACTGGGACAAGGCGCAGCGCAACCGTTTCATCAACAAGACCAGCAATGATCTGTATGGCCGCACGCCCGCGCAGCTGCAGGGGCTGTCGGCGGCCGAGCTGCTGGGGCCGCACGACTATGCCGTGATCGCACCCTATGTGGAGCAGGCGCTGCAGGGCCACCCCCAGCTGTTCGAGCGCACCCTCACCGATGCGTCCGGCGATGTGCGGCACATCCACATCTCCTACACCCCCGACAAGGACGAGGCTACGGGCGAGGTGCGCGGCATGTTCGTGCAGATGACCGACATCACCGAGCGCAAGCGCATGGAGGACGAGCTGTTCCGCGAAAAAGAGCGCATGCGCCTGACGCTGCAGTCCATTGGCGACGCCGTGATCTGCACCGACGCCGAGGGGCGCATCACCTACCTCAACCCCGTGGCCCAGCGCATGACCGGGTGGCAGGCCTTCGACGCGGCCGGGCGTGACGTGGACGACGTGGTGCCGCTGTACCTGGCCAACGGCGCGCAAACCCAGCCCAGCCCGCTGCGCCAGGCACTCAAGACGCAGAACCCCTGCGGGCCCACGCGCGGCGTGGTGCTGCGCCACAAGGATGGCCAGCGCTTCGAGGTGGAGGAGTCGGCCAGTCCTATCATCGACCGCCACCGCCACCTGACGGGCGCGGTGATGGTGCTGCACGACGTCACCGAAACCATGGCCATGGCCGAGCGCATGGCCCACCTGGCGCAGTACGACGCGCTCACCGACCTGCCCAACCGCGTGCTGCTGCAGGACCGTGCGCGCCAGGCTCTTGCCCTGGCGCGGCGCCAGGGCAAGAGCCTGGCGGTGATGTACCTCGATCTCGACGGCTTCAAGCAGGTCAACGACACCCTGGGCCACGACGTGGGCGACCAGCTGCTGGTGCAGTTCGCGCAACGCCTGGTGGCGGCCATGCGCCAGTCGGACACCGTGTGCCGCCAGGGCGGGGACGAATTCGTCGTGCTGCTGCCGGGGCTGGCCAGCCCGGAGCAGGCCTGCGTGGTGGCGCACAAGGTGCTTGCGGTGGTGAGCGAGCCCTTCGTGCTGCAGGGCCAGGAACTGCGCATCGGCCTGAGCGCCGGCATGGCGCTGTTTCCGCAGCACGGGGCCAGCTACGACGAGCTGGCCCGCCATGCCGATGCCGCCATGTACGCCGCCAAGCGCGCCGGCCGCATGCAGGTGCGCCGCTACGCGGGGCCCGATGCCGAGCCCGAAATCCTGGCGCCGGTGCCGGCAGATGCCACCGTGGGTACGGCCGAATTGCTATTAAAATAATAGCTTGTGACGCCCTTGCTGTGGGCGATTTCGGCGATTTTCATGCGTTTTTGCCGGGCGATGCAAATTTGTTGCAGGGCCGCACAAATAATTTTGATGGTCGCGCCCGTGGCTGCGTCCTACCATTGCCGTCAGAAAAAACCACCCAGGAGCCACCGCGTGTCCGATTTGTCCACCATCACCTGCATTGAAGATCTGCGCCGCATCGCCCAGCGCCGCGTGCCGCGCATGTTCTACGACTACTGCGATTCGGGCTCGTGGACCGAAGGCACCTACCGCTCGAACGAGGAAGACTTCCAGAAGATCCTGCTGCGCCAGCGCGTGGCCGTGAACATGACCGGGCGCACCACGCGCACCACCATGGTGGGCCAGGACGTGGCCATGCCCGTGGCGCTGGCGCCCACGGGGCTGACCGGCATGCAGCACGCCGACGGCGAAATCCTCGCGGCGCGCGCGGCCAAGGCCTTCGGCGTGCCTTTCACGCTCTCGACCATGAGCATCTGCTCCATCGAGGACGTGGCCCAGCACGCCGGGCCGGGCTTCTGGTTCCAGCTCTACGTGATGCGCGACCGCGACTACATCGAGCGCCTGATCGACCGCGCCAAGGCCGCTGGCTGTTCGGCCCTGCAGCTCACGCTGGACCTGCAGATCCTGGGCCAGCGCCACAAGGACATCAAGAACGGCCTGTCCTCGCCCCCGAAGCCCACGCTGGCCAACCTCATCAACCTGGCCACCAAGCCGCACTGGTGTCTGGGCATGCTGGGCACCAAGCGCCGCAGCTTCGGCAACATCGTCGGCCACGCCAAGGGCGTGGGCGACATGTCCTCGCTCTCGTCCTGGACGGTCGAGCAGTTCGACCCCGAACTCAACTGGGGCGACGTGGAATGGATCAAGAAGCGCTGGGGCGGCAAGCTCATCCTCAAGGGCATCATGGACGCCGAGGATGCGCGCCTGGCCGTGGACAGCGGCGCCGACGCGCTCATCGTCAGCAACCACGGCGGGCGCCAGCTCGACGGCGCGCCCTCGTCCATCGCCGCGCTGCCCGGCATCGTGCAGGCCGTGGGCAAGGACATCGAGGTCTGGATGGACGGCGGCATCCGCAGCGGCCAGGACGTGCTCAAGGCCCGCGCCCTGGGCGCGCGCGGCACGATGATCGGCCGCGCCTTCCTCTACGGCCTGGGCGCCCATGGCGAACTCGGCGTGACGCGCGTGCTGGAGATCATCCGCAAGGAACTCGACCTCACCATGGCCTTCTGCGGCCGCACCGACATCAACACCGTCGATACCTCCATCCTCTTGCCCGGCACGTATCCCACGGCTTGAGGTGAAACAATGGCGGCCGTGACCGCCACCGATAGCCCCCCGCCGCGCCGCATTGCCCACCTGGACATGGATGCCTTCTATGCCAGCGTGGAGCTGCTGCGCTACCCGCAGCTCCAGGGCCTGCCGGTGGTCATCGGCGGCGGGCGCCGGGCCTGCGACAGCGCCCTGACCACCGAGGGCTCGGGCCTGCCGCTGCACGAGATCCCGCTCTCCGCCTTTCCGCTGCTGCAGGGCTATACCGGGCGCGGCGTCATCACCACCGCCACCTATGCCGCGCGCGCGTTTGGCGTGGGCTCCGCCATGGGACTCATGAAAGCCGCGCGCCTGTGCCCGCAGGCCATCCTGCTGCCGGTGGACTTCGACGAATACCGGCGCTACTCGCGCCGCTTCAAGGAAATCATCACCGAGATCGCGCCGCTGATGGAGGACCGGGGCGTGGACGAGGTCTACATCGATTTCACGGCCGTGCCCGGCGGCCAGCGCGAGGGCGGGCGCGTGCTGGCGCGCCTGATCCAGAAAAGCATCTTCGACGCCACGGGCCTGACCTGCTCCATCGGCGTGGCGCCGAACAAGCTGCTGGCCAAGATGGCGAGCGAATTCCAGAAGCCCAAGGGCATCTCCATCGTGCACGAGGCCGATCTGCAGGCGCTGGTCTGGCCGCTGGCCTGCCGCAAGATCAACGGCATCGGCCCCAAGGCCGATGAAAAGCTCGCGCGCCACGGCATCCACACCATCGGCGAGCTGGCCGCGCGGCCGCAGGCCTGGCTGGTGCAGCATTTCGGCAAGGCCACGGGCGCCTGGCTGCACGAGGCCGCCTGGGGGCGCGACGGGCGCCCGGTGGTCACCGAGAGCGAGCCCGTGAGCATGAGCCGCGAAACCACCTTCGACCGCGACCTGCACGCCGTGCAGGACCGCGCCGAACTTGGCGCCATCTTCACCGACCTGTGCCAGCGCGTCGCGCAGGACCTGCAGCGCAAGGGCTATGTGGGCCGCACCATCGGCATCAAGCTGCGCTACGACGACTTTCGCAGCGTCACGCGTGACCAGACCATGGCCGAGCCCACGCACGACGCCGCCGCCATCCGCCGTGTGGCCGGCCTGTGCCTCAAGCGCGTGCCGCTGGACCGGCGCCTGCGCCTGCTGGGGGTGCGGGTGGGGGGGCTCTCACGCCTGGGAGATCAAGACCCTGCGCCGGAAGGGGATGCTGCTGCTGCGGCGGTGGGCGTTAATGCGGAGTTGTTTTAGGGTTTTCGTGTATTCCATTTGACGGATGTCATGAGCAGTATGTATCTGATAGTTAACATGTTTTTTCCTTCTTGCCTCTTTTCAATCGTTTAAGGTTTGAGTTTTCATGCGAGTCAACTTACCGGTCACCAATAACGAATACGATTTCCCGGCCGATGAGTTGCTGATGTCGACCACCGATACCAAAGGGGTGTTGACGCACTGCAACGCGCCCTTTGCCCGGGTGAGTGGCTACACCATGGAAGAGCTCATGGGCCAGCCGCACAACATGATCCGCCATCCGGACATGCCCCCCGAGGCCTACAAGGACATGTGGTCCACCATCGGCAGAGGGCGCAGCTGGACGGGCTTTGTCAAGAATCGGCGCAAGAACGGTGACTTCTACTGGGTGCAGGCCCATGTCACCCCCATCATGCGGCAGGGCAAGCCGGTGGGTTATCTGTCGGTGCGTACCAAGCCCACGCGCGAGCAGATCCAGGCCGCCGAGGCTTTGTACGCGCGCGTCAAGCAGGAGCGCGAGTCCGGGCTCCAGACCGTCAGGATCCATGCGGGTGGCGTGCGGAGCACCAGCGTGTTGGACCACTTGCGCAAGCGCTACCGCACAGGCCCCACACTGCGGTTGACCGCTATGCTGCTGCCGCTCATGCTGGTATCTCTGGTGCCGGGCTGGATGGGCTGGAACGACGGCACGGCCCTGGCCTTGCAAACCCTGGCCTGGCTGGTAACGGCTGGTTTGGTGCTGGTGCGTTACCACGTGGGCATGACCCTGCCGATCCGCAGCTTGCGGCGCCTGCTCAATGGCATGGCGGCTGGTGACCTGACGCACCGCGAACCCGAGCTGCCCATGACCCATGTGCTGGGCAAGGTGATGGCGCGGGTGCAGCGCCTGCAGCTCAACATCCGTGCCGTGGTGGGCGATGCGATGGAGGAGATGGAGCGGTTCAGTTCGATTTCGGCGGAAATTGCCCAGAGCGCACAGGATTTGTCTGGGCGCGCAGAATCCCAGGCCAGCAGCCTGGAGGAGTCCGCAGCGGCCATGGAGCAAATGTCCAGCACGGTCGAAAACTCCAACGAAGCAGCGCAAAAAGTGCTGCGCGAAAGCCAGCACAGCGCCGATCTGGCGCGCCAGGGGGGCGAGGCCGTGACGGATGTTGGTCAGGTGGTGCAGTCCATCGAGCAGTCCTCGCGCAAGATGGGGCAGATCATCTCGACCATCGAGGGCATTGCCTTTCAGACCAACATCCTGGCGCTCAATGCCGCCGTCGAGGCCGCGCGCGCGGGCGAGCAAGGGCGTGGCTTCGCCGTGGTGGCCAGCGAGGTACGCAGCCTGGCGCAGCGCTCGTCCGAAGCCGCCAAGGAGATCCAGGGGCTCATCGGTGAATCGGCGACCAATATCGAGCGCGGCGCACGCCTGATGCAGTCGGCCAGCCAGACCATCGGGCAGGTGGTGGAATCCGTGACGCACGTGAATGCGCTCATGGGGCAAATGGGGGTGGCGGCGCGCGAGCAGTCGGAGGGCATCTCCCAGGTCAACGAGGCGGTCAACCACCTCGACCGCGACACCCAGCAGAACGCCGCCCTGGCGGAGCAGTCGGCCGCCTCGGCCAGCGCCATGAGCGACAGCGCCGCCGTGCTGGGCCGCACGCTGGAGGTTTTCCGGGTGGACTGAGAGGCTGAGAATCTTTCATCCATGCCCGCCTTGCACGCCAAAACACACCGGCTCGTCGTTGCAAATACTCGCCATAGCCCGAGCTATGGCTGCGTTTTGCGCCTAGATCCGGCGCGTTTTGGCGCGCCTTTCGGGCACGGCTGAAAAACTCTCAGCCTCTGAAGTGAAACACCCCCCTGTGTCGCTGCGCGCCTTCCCCCCGCTCTCGCATCGCTGCGCGATGCGGGCAGTGGGACGCCACCAGCGCGGCGGGGCGGCCCTTGCGCGGGGGCCACTGGCCTGTGCCGCGCCGGTTTGATGCGTCGGGGGTGGTGCTGCGCACCATCAAAACTGATACGCGGTTTTGTTCCGCCCGGTGGCGTGCTTACTGCCGCGCCGTGCGCGTGTTGGGCGGCAGTTGCATGGGGTGGCTGGTGCGCCAGGGGTTGATGTCCAGGCCGCCACGGCGCGTGTAGCGCGCGTAGACCTCCAGCTTGATGGGTTGGCAGCGCGTCCACAGGTCCATGAAGATGCGCTCGACGCACTGCTCGTGGAATTCATTGTGGTTGCGGAAACTCACGAGGTACTGCAGCAGCCCCTCCTGGTCGATCTGCGGGCCGCTGTAGGCGATGCGCACGCTGCCCCAGTCGGGCTGGCCGGTCACCAGGCAGTTGCTTTTGAGCAGGTGGCTCACCAGCACCTCGCTGACCGGGGCCTCGGCGAAATTCGCCGTCAGCCGCTCGGGCGCGGGTTGGTACTGCGTGCATTCAATGTCCAGGCGGTCGAGGTTCAGGCCGTCGAGTTCGTGCACCGGCTCGCGGTCGAACTGTTCGGGCAGCAGCAGCCTGACGCCCACCGTGCCCGGGTGCGCGGCGCCGCGCCACGCGGCTTCGCTGATGTCGGCGCGGATGCGGGCCTGCACCGCCTCGGCATCCGGGAAGCGCGTGTTGTTGAAGCTGTTGAGGTAGAGCTTGAACGATTTGCTCTCCACGATGTTCGGCGTCTCGCAGGGCACGGTGATGTGCGCCAGCGCCACCTGGGGCTTGCCGCGCTCGTTGAGCCAGGACAGCTCGAACGCCGTCCAGAGGTCGGCGCCCAGGAAGGGCGGGGTGCCGGCGATGCCGATCTCGGCGCGCTTGCCGGCGCGCGGGATCGGGAACAGCAGCGTGGCGTCGTACTGGTCGGCGTAGGCCGAGGCCTTGCCGAGCTGGGACTGTTCAGGATGGTTCATTGTTTTGCTATTAAAAATGTAGCTATCGGCGATTGATGCATAAGTGCTGAAGCGGGTTTTTATTCAAAATTCCGCTCGCGCATCCACTGCGTGGCCACCCATTTCTCGCCCTCCAGCACCGGGGCGCCGCCGTGCAGAGTGCGGGTGCTGGGGTGGGGGTGTTCGTAGCGGAAGAAGACGGCGTTGCCCTGCTGGGGGGCCACGCTCAGGCCCAGGTCGGGGAAGATGGTGGCGCCGCCCTGCTGCGGGGTGTGGAGGTAGACCACCAGCGTGGCCACCCGCTGGCCGCCGCGCTGCACGATGGTGGGGGTGCCGGGCTCGGCGGGGTCGAAGTAGTCGTAATGCGGTTCGTAGCGTGCGCCGGGGCGGTAGCGCAGCACCTGCAGGGGCTCGCAGTTCTCGGCCGGCCAGTGCAGCAGCCGGGCCAGGCGCGCCTCGATCGTGCGCAGCAGCGCGCTCTCGCCGCGCTCGAAGAACATGCCGTCGCTGGTGCGGTGCTGGTTCAGTTCCTCGCCGCCGGTGCGCGTGTGCACGGTCAGCGAGCGCTCCAGGCGCGGGCGCGCGGCCTCCATCAGCGCCGTGCATTCCTCGGGCGAGAGCAGGTTGCCCAGCAGCACGAGCGGCGGGTTCTGCAGGCTCAGCAGCACATCGACCTGGCGGTCGCCGGCATCAAGGCGCGCAGGCGCGCCCTCCAGTGCCGGGCCGGGCTGCGGGAAGTGGCCGGGGAAAGGCGGGGCGGAGAGGGGCTGGGCGGTCATGGGCCGATTATTAGCCCGGCGTCGTGCATTGGGCCATCCACCGCATCAGCCGACGCGGCGCCGGAACACCAGCCGGTCGGGTTCGCTGGCGCCCGGGGCCAGGGCATAGCCCTCGGCGTCGAAATCCTCCAGCTGGCGCGGGTGGGTGGCGCGCCGGGTGATGGCGTGGCGCGCCATCAGGCCGCGTGCGCGCTTGGCGTGGAAGCTGATGATCTTCCAGGCGCCGCCCTTCCAGTCCTCGAACACGCATTCGACCACGCGGGCCTGCAGCGCCTTGCGGTCCACGGCCTTGAAGTATTCCTGCGAGGCCAGGTTGAGCACCCAGGGTGCGGCGTCGTCCCGCAGGCGCGCGTCGAGGTGCTGCGCGATGCGTGCGCCCCAGAAGCGGTAGAGCGTGCCGCCCGCAGGGGTGGCCAGGCGCGTGCCCATTTCCAGCCGGTAGGGCTGCATCCAGTCGAGCGGGCGCAGCACGCCGTAGAGGCCGCTGAGGATGGCCAGGTGCTGCTGCGCCCAGTCGAAGTCGGAGGGCGCCAGGCTGCGTGCGTCCAGTCCTTCGTACACATCGCCGTTGAAGGCCAGCAGGGCCTGGCGCGCGTTGCGGGCGCTGAACTTCGGCGTCCAGGCCTGGTAGCGCGCCACGTTCAGCGCGGCCAGCGGGTCGCTGATCTTCATCAGCGTGGCGATGTCCTGCGGGGATTGCTGGCGCAGCACCGCGATGAGCTGCGTGGCATCGGGAATGAATTGCGGCAGGGTGTGCGCCAGGCCCGGGGGCAGGGGGGTGTCGTAGTCGAGCGACTTGGCGGGCGACAGCAGGATCAGCATGGCAGGCTCCAAAAAGGCACTGGCCCCAAGTGGGGCCAGTGGCGGGGAGGGCAAGCGGCCCGTGCGGGGCCGCTTGCATCAGTGCGCTCAGGCGGCGGGCGGCTGCTCGAACGGGAGCTGCATGTCGCGCAGGTCGCGGCGGGTTTCCACCAGCACCAGCGGGCCGTCGTCCAGCACCACGGCGGGCGCACGCTCGCGCGGCACGTGGATGGGGCGTGGCTCGGCGGCGATGGCGGCCTGCACGGCGGCCACCTTGTCGGCGTCCGACAGCACCCATTGCAGGCCGGAGCCCTGGGCGATCTGCTGCATGGCCTCGACCGGCAGCGCATAGGGCTGCACCAGCGGCATGGCGCCATTGGCCGGTGCCGCAGCCGCTGGGGCGGCGGCCACGGCGGCCACGGGGGCTGCGGGTGCCACGGCTGCGGGGGCAACCGGGGCCGGTGCTGCGACCGGAGCCGGGGCTTCGGCGCGCACGGGGGCGGCTTCCGTGGCCACGGGAGCGGATGCAGCGGCCGGGGCGGAGGCCGGGGCGAAGTAGCTGCGGCGGGCCGGCTCCTGGGCCGTGGGTTCGGCGGCGGACTCGTTGAGGTTGAAGTCCATCATGGCGCCTTCGGCCGGGGCGCTGGGAGCGTCCTGGCGCGGCTCGGCGCGTTCCTGGCGCTCGCCGCGTTCACCCCGCTGGCGGTCGCGGCCGTAGCGGTCGCGCGAGCGGCGCTCGCGGCGCTCCTCGCCCTCGGCCACGGGGGCGCCCTGGGCGGTGTCGTTGCCGCTCAGGTCGAGGTCGGGCAGCGAGGACAGGGGGGCCGTGTCGACAAAATCGACAGCGGCCTGGCCTTCCGGTGCGCGGGGCTGGCGCTCGCGGCCTTCACCGCGTGGGCCGCGCTCGCGGCGGCCATTGCGCGGGGCGCGTTCGCCACGGGCGTCGTTGCGTTGCTCGCTGGCAGCGCCTTCGCCGGGCTGTTGCACGGCGTCCAGTGCCTGGGCCGCGCCGTTGGGCTGCTCGGCCATGGGGCGTGCCTCGGCGCCGTCGCGGCGGCCACGGCCGCCTTCACGGCCCTCGCGGCCTTCGCGTGGCGGGCGGCCACCTTCAGGGGTGCGTGCCTCGGCCGAACGCTCGCCGCGTTCACCACGGCGGCCACGGCCTTCGCCGCCGCCTTCGCGGCCTGCGGCGTCGCGGCTGCCTTCGCCCCGGTTGCCGTTGCGCTCGCCATTGCGTTCACCACGCTCGCCACGGCGGCCACGGCCTTCGCCGCTGCGTCCGTCGCGGCGCGGTTCACGGGCCGGTGCTTCAGCGGCGGGAGCGGCCGCGGCTGCGGGCGCAGGCGCGGCCGGGGCTTCGCCCATGCCGAACAGGCCCTTGATCCAGCCGAAGAAGCCTTGCTCCTGGGGGGCCGTCTGGGGCGCGGCCACCGGCGCTTTGGCCTGGGGCTGCTGCGCGGCGGCGGTCTTTTGCGGGCTGCGCGGTGCGCGGACTTGCGCCTGCTCTTCGGTGCGCGGCGCGGCCTGGGGCGCGGGCGCGTCGGGCAGCACGCCCTTGATCACGGGCGTCTGCTTGTTGGTCGGCTCCTGCGAGCGGCGCGTCACGGCCGTGGGGTCCTCGATTTCGTCGGCGAGCTTGTAGCTGGCTTCGAGGTGGTCCAGGCGCGGGTCGTCGTGCTTGAGGCGTTCGAGCTTGTAGTTGGGCGTTTCCAGCGTCTTGTTGGGCACCATCAGCACGGCCACGCGCTGCTTGAGTTCGATCTTGGCGATCTCGGTGCGCTTTTCGTTCAGCAGGAACGAGGCCACTTCCACCGGCACCTGGCAGTGCACGGCGGCGGTGTTGTCCTTCATCGATTCTTCTTGAATGATGCGCAGGATCTGCAGCGCCGAGCTTTCGGTGTCGCGGATGTGGCCGGCGCCGCCGCAGCGCGGGCAGGGGATGGAGGAGCCTTCGCTCAGGGCGGGCTTGAGGCGCTGGCGGCTCATTTCCATCAGGCCGAACTTGGAAATGGTGCCGAACTGCACGCGGGCGCGGTCCTGGCGCAGCGCGTCGCGCAGGCGGTTTTCCACTTCGCGGCGGTTCTTCGACTCTTCCATGTCGATGAAGTCGATCACGATCAGGCCGCCCAGGTCGC
>Ga0208516_100391_pt1 | contig 17976 bp, 21 predicted proteins | sample LakWasM117_HOW13_2_FD_183931 | JGI IMG/M metagenome (GOLD analysis project Ga0208516, IMG submission 183931) | Freshwater sediment methanotrophic microbial communities from Lake Washington under simulated oxygen tension - Sediment Metagenome... | ecosystem: Environmental > Aquatic > Freshwater >...
AAACATATCATCCTGATCGACGATATTTTTTATACCGGCCGTACTACGCGTGCGGTCATGAATGAACTGTTTGACTATGGCCGTCCGGCCTCGGTACAACTGGCTGCCCTCATTAACCGTGGCGGCGCACAGTTACCAATCCGGCCAGACATGGTCGGTGCCGACCTGCCGTTACAGGCGCATCAATCGTTTGATCTGGCCATGAACACGCTGGGGCGCTTAAGCCTCAGCATTTCTGAATCGGCCTCGCCTGCCAAGAGTGGAGCTGACGACCATGCATAACCCGCAACTCAACGCGCAAGGACAACTACAGCATCTGCTGAGTATCGAAGGATTACCCAAACGCATTTTGACCGACATTCTGGATACGGCCGAAAACTTTGTCGGCGTGGCCGAGCGTGAAGTCAAAAAAGTGCCGCTGTTACGTGGCAAAACCGTTTGCAATATTTTCTTTGAGAACAGTACGCGCACGCGCACCACGTTTGAAATTGCCGCCAAGCGCCTGTCGGCCGATGTACTTAACCTCAATGTCAGCACCTCGTCGCAATCCAAAGGCGAGACGATTTTAGATACGGTAAACAACCTGATTGCCATGCACGCCGATATGTTTGTTGTGCGTCACCAGCAAAGCGGCGCCGCGCACTTTATTGCGCAGCATGTGCCACCGCATATCAGCGTCATTAATGCGGGTGATGGCCGTCATGCGCACCCGACACAAGGCTTGCTGGATGTATTTACCATCCGCAAATACAAACCGGAAATGCACAACCTGCGTGTGGCGATTGTTGGCGATGTACTGCATTCACGCGTCGCCCGCAGCGAAATTCATGCCTTGACGACACTGGGCGTACCCGAAATACGTGTCATCGCACCACGCACCCTATTGCCAACTGACGTGGAAAAGCTCGGCGTGCAGGTATTCCACAATATGGAACAAGGCCTGAAAGACGTTGATGTGGTCATGATGCTACGCCTGCAAAACGAGCGCATGTCTGGCGCCTTGCTACCCAGTTCGCAAGAGTTTTTCCAGACCTTTGGCCTGACGCCAGAGCGACTGGCGCTGGCCAGACCGGATGCCATTGTGATGCACCCTGGCCCAATGAACCGTGGCGTAGAAATTGATTCAGCAGTCGCAGATGGCAAACAGTCAGTGATTCTGCCGCAAGTGACTTATGGTATCGCAGTCCGCATGGCGGTGATGGCAATTCTGGGAGGGGGCAACGCCGCATGAACATCGTAATTAAACAAGGCCGCCTGATGGATGCTAGCCAGCAACTGGACCAGGTCAAAGACCTGTATATCAGTGCTGGCAAAATTGTCGCCATCGGTGAAGCACCGGCAAACTTCAAGGCAGACCAAACGCTGGATGCCAGTGGCAAATGGGTGTTACCTGGCCTGGTCGATTTGTGCGCCCGCCTGCGCGAGCCCGGCAGTGAATATAAGGCCACGCTACTGAGCGAGTTACGCGCAGCCATGGCTGGCGGCGTCACCAGCCTGGCTTGCCCGCCAGACACCGATCCGGTGCTGGATGAACCCGGCCTGGTCGAAATGCTCAAACACAGGGCCAAATCACAGGCACTAGCGCATGTCTATCCGCTAGGCGCAGTCACGCGCCAGTTGCAAGGCCAGTTGCTCACAGAAATGTACGCCTTGACTGCGGCCGGTTGCGTGGGCTTTTCGCAGGCAGATACCACCATTGTTGATACGCAAGTACTGTGGCGCGCCTTTGAATATGCGGCTTCTTTTGGCTACACCCTGTTTATGCGTGCCGAAGATCCTTACCTGGCCAAAAATGGTGTCGCGCATGATGGCGAGGTCGCTTCGAGATTAGGCCTGAAAGGCATTCCTTCTGCGGCAGAAAGCATCGCTTTGCAAACCATGCTGCGCATTGCGCAAGCCACCGGCGTCAGGCTGCATATCGCCCGCGTCTCTACCGCAGAGTCCGTGGAACTGATCCGCCAGGCCAAACAATCGGGCATGCAGGTAACGGCAGATGTGAGTATTCAGCATCTACACCTGACCGACATGGATATCGGCTTTTTTGACAGCATGGTGCATTTAAAACCACCCGTGCGTACCCAGCGCGACCGCGACGCGCTGCGTGCAGGCTTGCTGGATGGCACGCTGGATGCCATTTGCTCAGACCATACCCCGGTGGACGATGACGCCAAGGCGCTACCGTTTGCCGAATCACATCCGGGCGCCTCTGCGCTCGAACTGTTACTGCCACTGACCTTAAAATGGGCGGCACAAGCCAAGCTATCTCCCACACAAGCGCTGGCCAAAATCACGCAAGCACCCGCCAATATTCTTGGCGTTAATGCAGGTGATTTGCAGGTAGGGGCAACGGCAGATGTCGTGATTTATGACCCGGAAATGGAGTGGCGTGTTGACGGCCGCGCCCTGCTGAGCCAAGGCAAGAATACGCCGTTTGTGCATCATGCAGTCACCGGCAAGGTGACCACCACCTTCACACAGGGCAACCTGGTGTTCCAGCAAGAAACCTTGCAAACTACCGTGTAAACCAGCGTGTAAGCCTCAACAAAAACGCCTGCGATGTATGACCACATCGCAGGCGTTTTTATGTGCAGCGTTTTGAAACCGGGCGTGGGCTGACTACAAGATATCCAGGTCAGAAATCTTGCCGCGCTCCTGATTCTCAGGGTTCGCCATCTTGCTGTTAAGCTTAAACTTCAGACGCAAATCATTGACTGAATCGGCATTGCGCAAGGCATCGTCATAACTGATCTGGCCCGACTCAAATAAATCAAACAAGGCCTGGTCAAAGGTTTGCATACCCAGTTCGCGTGATTTGGCCATGATCTCTTTAATCGCGTGTACATCACCTTTGTAGATCAAGTCAGAAATCAACGGTGAATGTAACAACACTTCCACCGCAGCCACGCGCCCACTGCCATCAATTTTTGGAATCAATCGCTGCGAAGCGACACAGCGCAGGTTAAGCGACAAGTCCATCAATAACTGTTGCCGGCGCTCTTCAGGGAAAAAGTTAATAATCCGGTCCAGCGCCTGGTTGGTACTGTTGGCGTGCAAAGTGGCCAGGCACAAATGGCCGGTCTCAGAGAAAGCAATCGCGTAATCCATGGTTTCACGGTCACGGATCTCGCCGATCATAATCACATCCGGCGCCTGGCGTAGCGTGTTTTTAAGCGCCGCATGCCAGCTTTCGGTATCCACGCCAACCTCACGCTGGGTGACAATACAATTGCGGTGGCCGTGAATAAACTCGACCGGGTCTTCAATGGTAATAATATGGCCGTAGCTACTTTCGTTTCTATGCCCCAGCATGGCTGCCATTGAGGTCGACTTACCAGAACCGGTGCCGCCGACAAAAATGATCAGGCCTCGCTTGGCCATCACCACGTCTTTAAGAATCTGCGGTAACTTTAATTCATCAAATTTGGGGATATTGGTATTGATCACCCGGAACACCAGGCCGACCGCACTGCGCTGAATAAACGCATTGACGCGGAAACGGCCGACGGACGGCATGCTGATGGCAAAGTTACATTCCAGCGTCTGCTGAAACTCCAGCGCCTGCTTATCGTTCATCACCGCGCGACCGATCTCGGCGGTTTGCTGGGTATTCAGGGTTTGTGAGGACACCGGCGTTAGCTTGCCGTCTATCTTCATCGCTGGTGGAAAGCCCGCCGTGATAAACAAGTCTGAAGCCTTGCGCGTGACCATCAGTTTCAGCAGGTCAGTGACGAACTTCTCCGTCTGGGCATGATCGCCCGTCGTTTGCGTGCTGTCCATATTGTTAGCCGATGATAGCGTCACGGTTCGCGGCCTTGGTGCGCGCTTCAGCAGCACTGATGACATTTCGTTTTACCAGGTCTTGCAGGTTCTGGTCCAGGGTTTGCATGCCCAGGCTCTGGCCGGTCTGGATCGCAGAATACATTTGGGCAATCTTGTTTTCACGAATCAAGTTACGAATGGCCGGGGTGCCCATCATGATTTCATGCGCAGCTACGCGGCCTTGCTCATCCTTGGTTTTACACAGGGTTTGTGAAATCACGGCACGCAACGATTCAGACAACATGGAACGCACCATTTCCTTCTCCGCCGCCGGGAACACATCGACCACCCGGTCTATGGTTTTTGCCGCAGAACTGGTGTGCAAGGTACCAAATACCAGGTGACCGGTTTCGGCCGCAGTCAACGCCAGGCGGATGGTTTCCAGGTCGCGCATCTCACCCACCAGGATCACATCCGGGTCTTCACGCAACGCAGAGCGCAGCGCATTCTCAAACGATTGCGTATGCGGGCCGACTTCACGCTGGTTGATCAACGACTTTTTCGAGGTGTGCACAAACTCAATCGGGTCTTCCACCGTCAACACATGTGACATCTGTGATTCGTTGATGTAATCAATCATCGCCGCCAATGTAGTGGACTTACCGGAACCGGTTGGCCCGGTCACCAACACAATGCCGCGTGGCGTATCGGCAATGTCCTTGAATACTTTGGGGGCATTCAGCTCATCCAGCGTCAGCACCTTGCTCGGAATGGTACGAAACACCGCGCCGGCGCCACGTTGCTGGTTAAAGGCGTTAACCCGGAAACGCGCCAGGTCAGGAATCTCAAACGAGAAGTCACATTCCAGCGTTTCTTCGTAGATTTTGCGCTGGCTGTCATTCATGATGTCATACAGCATGCGGTGTACTTCGGCATGATCCATGGCTGGCAAATTGATCTTGCGCACATCGCCATGCACACGAATCATCGGTGGCAGGCCGGAGGACAAATGTAAGTCCGACGCTTTATTTTTAACTGAAAATGCCAATAAATCTGAAATATCCACAATCGACTCCAGTGATTATTTATATAATGTTGCTTTAGTTTTGTATTCTTAGTTCTTCAACACTTGTTTAGCTGCCATGACTGCACTCTCTGACAATCTTGCCTGTATCCGCCAACAGATCGCAGACGCACAGACACGTTTTCAGGCTACGCAACCTGTCACGCTATGCGCGGTGAGCAAAGCACAACCTGCAGTGGCGATTCGCGCCGCCTATGACGCTGGTCAAACTGTGTTTGGCGAAAACTACCTGCAAGAAGCCCTGCAAAAGCAGGCTGAGCTTGAAGACTGTGCTATAGCATGGCACTTTATCGGGCCAATTCAAAGCAATAAAACACAGCCAATTGCCCGTCATTTCGACTGGGTACACTCGGTAGATCGCCTTAAAATTGCACAACGCCTGTCTGATGCACGCCCGTCAACGCTGGCGCCACTCAATATTTGCCTGCAAGTGAACATTAGCGAAGAGGCAAGCAAAAGTGGTGCCAGTGGCCAGGAGTTATTGGAACTCGCCTTAAATATCAAACAGTTGCCACGCTTGCAGCTACGCGGTTTGATGGCAATTCCGGCACCTTGCAGTGACATTGAGCAACAGCGTGACCAATTTCGGCAGGTGCGCGCCTTGTTTGAACACCTGAACAGCCATGGCCTGCAACTGGACACATTATCCATCGGCATGAGTGGCGATTTTGCGGCTGCCATTGCCGAAGGCGCCACACTGGTACGTATAGGCACGGCCATTTTTGGTGCGCGCACCCCTTCTTTACCCACAGATTCAGTGAAACAAGGAACTTGATCACCATGCAATCACTTTCAGCCACACGCATTGCCTTTATTGGCGGCGGCAATATGGCACAAGCCTTGATGATAGGCCTGCAACAACGCGCATTTAACATGCAGAACATCACCGTGGTTGACCCGGACACGGCCAAACATCCACACTTGCAAACCAGCCTGGGCATCCACACCAGCGCCAGCCTGACGGCAGAGTCACTGGCGGCCGACATCATTGTGCTGGCCGTCAAACCGCAACAATTACAAAGCGTGGCGCAGGCGCTGGCGCCCTTGCTGCAATCACAGTTAGTGGTGTCAGTCGCTGCGGGCATACGCACGGCGGATCTGAGCCGCTGGTTAAATGGCTATCAAACCATGGTGCGCACCATGCCGAACACCCCGGCGCAAATTCAGGCTGGGATTACTGGTGCTTACGCTTTGCCTGCGGTCTCGGCCACGCAACGCGCATTGGCCGATGCGGTGTTACAAGCCGCAGGCGAAGTGGTGTGGCTGGACGATGAAGTGCAACTGGATGCCGTGACTGCCATTTCTGGCAGCGGCCCGGCCTATGTCTTTTTGATGATAGAAGCATTGACTGCGGCGGGCGTTGCATTAGGCCTCAGTGAAGCACAATCGCTCAAACTGAGCCTGGCGACGTTTAAAGGCGCCAGCCTGCTGGCCGCTGGCAGCAGCACGCCGATCTCGACCTTGCGTGAGCAGGTCACCTCCAAGGGCGGCACGACCGAGCAAGGGCTGCTCAGCATGCGCGAGCATGATATTCATGGCATGATGCAAGATGCCGCTGCGCAAGCCGCACGCCGCGCCAAAGAACTGGGTGATCAACTGGGAGCACAAGCATGATGTTGCAAAACATGACGACTTTTTTACTCAATGCTGCCTTCGGCATGCTGACGTTTTTATTGGTACTGCGTTTTTTAATGCAATGGACACGTACTTCGTTCCAGAATCCGTTGGGTCAAATGACCATGGCACTGACCGACTTTATGGTCAAACCCGCACGTAAACTGATTCGCCCGATCAAGCAGTGGGATTTATCGACATTGCTGCTGGCCTTATTGATGCAGATTATTTTGTTTGCCCTGTTGGCCTTGCTGACTGGCGCACCTGCCTCACCGTTGTTCTGGGTATGGCAAGCAGTGTTTGGCGTGCTGGGGCAAATGGTAGATGTGTTTTTCTATGCGATTTTGCTGATGGCGATTTTAAGCTGGGTCAACCCTTACAGCCCGATTTACGGTGTCTTGAACCAACTATCGGCGCCCATTCTGGAACCATTACGCCGTATTTTGCCGCCGATTCAGGGCTTTGACTTTTCTGCACTGGTCGCGCTGATTTTATTGCAAATGATCAGCCATATTGTGCTGCCAGGCCTGGCAGTGAGTATTCTTTAAGACAAGCAAAAACATAAAAAAGGACGACAGCTTGTCGTCCTTTTTTATTTATATCCACACAATATCAAACTCTTCCCGCCCGTACTGCGTATCCGGATGCAGTGACAGCGGCTTTTTAATAAAGTCAGACAAACTGGCCAGGCTCTGCGACTCTTCATCGCCCAGCATATTAATCACTTCAGGTGATGCCAGAATCTTGAATTCTTTGGCGCTTTTAAACTGCTTGGACTCACGCAATACTTCGCGCATGATTTCATAGCAAATGGTTTGCGCAGTTTTGAGTTCGCCACGACCCTGGCACACCTGGCAAGACTCACACAACAAATGCGCCAGGCTCTCGCGTGTGCGCTTGCGCGTCAACTCAACCAGGCCCAGTGCAGAGAAGCCGTTGACATTGATACGCGCCCTATCCAGCGTCACAGCCTTGCGCAACTCTTCCAGCACCGCTTCACGCTGCGCATCTTCATCCATATCAATAAAGTCGATAATGATAATGCCGCCCAGGTTACGCAAACGCAGCTGCCGCGCAATGGTTTGCGCCGCTTCAAGGTTGGTTTTAAAAATGGTATCAGACAGGTTTTTACCACTGACAAAACTGCCGGTGTTGACGTCTACCGTGGTCAACGCCTCGGTCTGGTCAAAAATCAGGTAGCCGCCGGACTTAAGCTCCACCTTGCGCGACAAGGCTTTTTCGATTTCGCTTTCAATGTCATAAAACTCAAACAGAGAACGCTCGCCCTTGTAGTGCATCAGCGGCTTGACTGCGTGTGAAACATACAACTCGGCAAACTCTTTCAAGCGCTCAAACATCTCGCGCGAGTCAACGCGGATACTGGTCGTTTCAGTACACACCACATCGCGCAAAATACGGCGCGGCAAACTCAGGTCATAAAAAATCAGCGAACGCTCACCGACTTTTTTGCTTTCAGCCTGGATTTTTTGCCAGACTTTGCGCAGGTACTCAATATCCGCCAGCAACTCTTCATCGGTCGCATTCTCAGACATGGTGCGGATAATGTAGCCGCCTTCACGATCTTCCGGCAACAAGCCCAGCAGGCGATTGCGCAAAAACTCACGCTCTTCCTCGATATCAATGCGCTGGGAGACACCAATGTGCTTCTGGTATGGCAAATAGACCAGAAAGCGACCAGCAATACTGATTTCAGTAGTCAATCGCGCACCCTTGGTACCGATGGCTTCTTTAATCACCTGCACGATAATCGACTGGCCTTCATGCAAGACTTCCTGAATCGGCCTGGCGGTTTTAACCGCGCCATCTTCTGAATGACACTCCATGATATCCGCTGCATGCAGAAAAGCCGCACGCTGCAAGCCAATTTCGACAAACGCCGACTGCATGCCTGGCAACACCCGCACCACAGTGCCGCGATAGATATTACCGACGATGCCCAGTGATGACGCCCGCTCAATATGCAGTTCCTGCACAATGCCCTGCTCCAGAATCGCCACGCGCGTCTCTTGCGGCGTGACGTTAATCAGTACTTCTTGCGCCAATGACATATTGCTTTACCCGATCCCGATTCATTATCTTTTATACAAAGTTTACCATGCGTGCAGCAACTGCGCCGTTTCATGCAGCGGTAAACCCATCACACCGCTATAACTGCCAGCAATGCGCACAATCCAAGCACCCGCGCGCCCCTGTATGCCATAGGCACCGGCCTTGTCCATTGGTTCTCCGGAGGCAATATAGTCCTGCAACACGGCCTGTGGCACCTGCATCATCTCCACCTCAGTTGTATTCAACAAACAGCGTACCTCACCTGCGCGATACACGGCCACCGCCGTATGTACCAGATGCACGCTGCCACTCAGGCGCGATAACATGTCCAATGCCTCGCCGGCATCAGCAGGCTTGCCTAGAATATCCAACCCTAAAGCCACGGTCGTATCCGCGGCCAAAATGGGCAAGCCCAACGCACCGTGTGTGGCGGCGATGGCCAATGCCTTGGCACTGGCTAAACGCTGCACATATAACGCAGGGTCTTCGTCAGGCAAATTCGATTCATCAATGTCCGCAGGCAAAATATCGCATTGCACACCCAACTGCGCCAGTAACTCTACGCGACGCGGACTGCGTGACGCCAGGATGATCTTTTGTTGAGACATGGAGATTCCAAAAACGTAATAAACAAGCCGCACAAGGTAACACAAACACAGGGGATTTTGCGTTAAAGGCAGTCCCAATTGCGACCCAACTTGCACTAACAGGCACTTGCCGCATTGTGTACAATAACCGCTCGTTTGTCTTTTCTCACCAAGCTACTCGCATGAACTCACTAGAACATCTGTTGCAGCGTGCCGAACAACTGATCACGCGCCTGGAAACCCTGCTGCCTGCACCGCCCGCCGACATCAACTGGCAAGCCATTGCCTGGCGCTGGGTCAAACATGGCGCACAAGGCCAGTTACAAGCCGTCGAGCACCCACATGCGGTATTGCTGCAAGACATCCAGTTTATTGACCGGCAAAAAACCGAAGTCGTGCGCAACACCCGGCAGTTTCTGCAAGGCTTGCCTGCCAACCATGTGCTGCTCACAGGCGCACGCGGCACTGGCAAATCGTCACTGGTCAAAGCGCTGCTCAACGCTTATGCTGACCAAGGCCTGCGCCTGATCGAAGTAGAAAAACAGGACCTGAACGACCTGCCACAAATTGCGCAGCTGATTCGCTCACGGCCTGAAAAGTTTATTATTTTCTGTGATGACCTCACCTTTGAAGCCAACGACACCGGCTACAAAGCGCTCAAAGTGATCCTCGATGGTTCGATTGAGAACGCTTCATCCAACCTGCTGGTGTATGCCACCTCAAACCGCAAAAACCTGATGCCGGAATACATGGCCGACAACCAGCCAATTGTCGATAAAGGTGAAATCCGCCAAAACGACACCATAGACGAGAAAACCTCGTTGGCCGAGCGCTTTGGCCTGTGGCTCTCGTTCTATAGCTTTGACCAGGACGAATACCTGAGCATCGCCGAGCACTGGCTGCAAACCTTTGGCATCCCCATGGATGACGCTGCCCGCCACGCCGCCCTGCAGTTTTACCACACGCGAGGTGCCCGCAGCGGCCGCGTCGCCTACCAGTTTGCCAAAGACTACGCAGGCAAGCTGCAACTGGGCGCATAAAACACTGCGCATAGACGCATTCATCTTTAAACCATTTGCGCTTATCCGCATTGAAGCGTAGCTAGAAATAATATGACCAAACTCGTACAAGTCGCCGTTGCCATCCTGATCAAACCCGATGGCGAATACCTGCTCGCCAGCCGCCCCAATGGCAAAGGCTGGGCTGGCTGGTGGGAGTTTCCCGGTGGCAAAATCGAAGCGGGCGAAACGCCAGAACATGCATTGATCCGTGAATCCCAGGAAGAACTCGGCATCACACCCACGCAAATACAGCCGTGGATCAAACGCCGCTACGATTACCCGGCCACCCATGATGCCGAGGCTAAAACCGTACTCCTGCACTTCTTTTTCGTGCATGCATGGCAAGGTGAGTTACAAGCACGCGAAGGCCAGCAATTCGCCTGGCAACATCCGCAAAAGCTCAACGTCACCCCGGTACTACCCGCCAATGCGCCAATTATGCAAGCCCTGAGCCTGCCACCCGTTTATGCCATCAGCAATGTGCAAGAGATGAGCGAACCCGCCTTCTTGCAAGCACTCAAACAGCAACTCGACCAAGGCCTGCAACTACTGCAAATCCGCGAGTCGCAACTTGATAGCGCAGCACTGGCGCAATTAAGCGCACAGGTATTACAGCTATGCGCGCCCTACGACTGCCGCTGCCTGCTCAACGGCAGCCCAGAGCAAGCCCAACAACTCGGTTATCAAGGCGTGCATTTAAATAGCCAGCGCCTGCTGGCACTCACACAAAAACCGGATAACTTGTTGCTAGTCGGCGCCTCTTGCCACGACGCTGAGCAATTGCAACAAGCACAAGCCCTGCAACTAGACTTCGCCCTGCTCTCACCCGTGCTGCCGACCAAAAGTCACCCGGAAGCCACTGGATTAGGCTGGGAGAGGTTTGGTGAAATGCTAAATGGATTAGAAATCCCGGTTTATGGGTTGGGCGGTATGCGCTTGGAACATCTGTCACAAGCACAAGCCTGTGGTGCGCGCGGTATCGCGATGCAAAGGGCTGTTTGGCTCAGCGAATAGCCATCCCCCCAAAGAAAACAACCATATAGCTAACTAACCGCACTGGCTACAGGCACGCGTGTATTTAGTCAACGCGACACCTCATTTTACCTATGGCTCTCGAACAAGTCCTCCTAAACTAACACCTTTGCCAGTACCCTACGCATAAAATAAAACATATGTTAATATTTGTTATTTTCAATGCAATGGAGAATCGTCATGAAAAAAGCAATCAGCATGGTTTGCTTGGGACTAATACTCACCACAGCAGCTTGGTCCAAAGACAATGCTAGCAGAACTGAAACGCGAAAATGTGAGGCTACATTTAGCCTGTGTGAAACAGTTGCAGCGGACGACAGAAAAAATTGCGAAAAAACGGCATCCAGCAATTGTGGTGACAATTACAAAGACGATATTAATCAATGCTCTAGCGATAAGAATGATTGTTTAGGTAACGTCCCCACAAGTCATCCAAAACCCAGGTTTTATCATCCCCCCACAACAATCAATCAACACTAAAGCGCAACGCTGACAATAAGACTTAGTGCGAACGCCTATCTACTCAACAGTTTCCACGCATCAAGTGGGGCTGACTGAATCCTCTTTATCATTAAAAACTTTAATTTATAGGGAGCATACTTTGATCAGCCTCACTGTCCTTGGTCCTCTCATTTCACTTTCCGTCATCGTAATGATTACTTTAGGTGTAATTTGGTACACAGGCAGCAAACTAGCAGACCAACACGGCAGCGATCTGCGTATTGTTTGGTACTTCTTTTCACTCTCGTCGGTATGCACTGCATTAGCTTCGGCTTGGGCAAGCAAAACTGGCGCGATAGATCAGTCTGGCTCGTTTCAAGGGGCCTGGGGCAAAAAAATTGAGTCCATCTTAACGTTTATGCTGGACCTTGATACGGATATCAAAGCCTTTGCCGCACTACTCATGATTTTTGTAATCCCACAGATAGCAAGCTATTTTCTGAGTGGAATTTTTGGTCGTGCGTCTTCCCCAATATTCATTGGGAGAGCGCTAGGCTTATTTATCTGGAGCATTGTCAAATCGTTCGTAGTTGCTTCGGGCATTCTTTTGACAATAGCCATTTACGGTATGTTAAATGGCTGGGCTGCTTGGAACACCAAAGGTGCCGTCTCAATGTCATTCTTATCTCTCATGTTGCTGATGCTATCTTTCTTCTTTTTGTTCGTATATAGAGATATAGATAACACTATTGCGTTGCCCACTTCAGACAAAGGCCTCAGGATTCAAAGACGCATCTCTGCATTAAGGGCTTGGCTTACTCGCAAAGAGCCTTCAGATTAATTGGACTGGAAAACCTCACTACTTGTACCCTTGGCACAAATAATAGCTATCGCGACATATAACGTAGCCCTCTGACTTAACCCATGCATCAAGCGGCATGCACTAAAGCGAGCCCCTTTTTTTAAACGTTGGCCATTTCAAATGACTGCAAAAATAACCATAGAGAAAGCAACTGCAGATGACTCCCATGAAATCGCAGTCATGGTTGGGGAGTTATTGAGTGAAATTATGGATACCATAGGTGTTCAAGCATTTAACTTCAATTTAGAAGAAACGACGAAGAGACTCGAAGACTTTCTCAACCGCGACCAATACTTCGCATTTATCGCTCGCCAAGATGGTAGAAATTCAGTTGGATTCGTAGCGTTATATGAAAGCTACGCGCTTTATGCCGAAGGCTCTTTTGGCACCATACCAGAACTTTATGTGCGTCCAGCATTCCGCTCAAATCATGTTGGGCTACGTCTTGTATCACAAGCAAAATCTTTCGGCACATCGCGGGGCTGGAAACGTCTAGAAGTCACCACGCCTCCCATACCGCAGTTCGATAAAACACTGGCATTTTATGAGCGTGAAGGTTTTGCTATTACTGGTGGACGCAAGCTAAAGGTAGCTCTATGAGCAGCCAGCCTAAGCCATCTATCAAGTGGGACGCGCTAAAGCGCGCGCCTTATGTCAAACGTTAGGGAGACGATGATGCTTTATGGCAGTTGCCTTTGCGGAGGAGTTAAATACGAAATTTCTGGCGAGTTATCTGGTGCGTTGAACTGCCATTGTTCAATGTGCCGAAAAGCTCACGGTACCGCGTTCCGTAGTCGTGCCAGTGTAAACGCCTCCGACTTCAAGTGGTTACAAGGCGAAGAACTCGTCACGTACTTTGAGTCTTCACTAGGTAACCATCGCGGTTTCTGTCGTGTGTGCGGCTCTCCGCTTCTGAGTCGCTTCGATCAAAACCCTTCCGTTTTTGGCTTGCCGCTGGGCGCTCTCGACGATGACCCGCAGGTAAAACCAATGCTTCATGCGTTCGTGGCTAGCAAGGCTCCGTGGCACGATATAACTGACAACCTGCCACAATTTCAGGAGTTGCCGAAATGAAGCTCCCTAACTCAGCGTTCAAGCAGGACTGCGCAAAAGCGCGCAGTCCCTTACCCCCACATTAGGTGTTATGGAAATTCGAGCGCTTCAGGAGTCAGATAAAGCTCTTTACAGTGAGTTATGGCGTAATGCTCTTGTGGAGCAAGACGAATTCTTCCGTATTTCTATTGAAGATGAACCATCCCCTCAAATTCAAACTAAATTCTCAATTGATAGTTTTACCTTAGGCGCATTCATAAACACCAATCTTTTAGGCACTGTTAGTGTCGAGCGAGATGTACGAGCAAAGCTTAAGCACAAGGCGCTTTTATTCCGCATGTTTGTACACCCTTCCGCTGCCGGCAAAGGCGTAGGTAAAGCACTAGTAAACGAGGCCATTTCACAAGCAAGGTCTATACAAGGGTTAAGGCAACTGTATCTTACGGTATTAGACGTAAATGAAAGGGCTATACATCTGTATACATCCGCTGGGTTTGAAACATTCGCTCATGAACCTGAGTCAGTTAAAATTAAAAAAAAGTTTATTGGCGAGCTACAGATGGTTTACTTCGTAACAACACCTGACCAATCATTCAAGCGGGACTGGCTAAAGCCAGCCCCTTAATTCAAACGTTATGCCTATCACAAGAAATCATGAATAATATCGCCGTCCGCCAAGCTGTTCTATCCGACATAGAGGCACTTGCACCACTTTTTGATAGCTACCGCCAGTTTTATGGTCGTGCCAGTAACGTTGCCGCTGCAACCAATTTCTTATTGGCACGCTTTAATCACGGAGAGTCAGTAATTTTTATTGCGTATAAAGACACTGCGCCAGTAGGTTTTGCTCAGCTTTACCCCAGCTTTTCTTCTGTTTCGCTTGCCCGGACGTTCATACTAAACGACCTTTTTGTGAGTGAGCACGCACGTAGAAATGGTGTCGCTTCAAAGTTAGTGCAGGCGGCCACCGAGTTTGCAGGCTTGTTAGGTGCCGTTCGCGTTTCTTTATCAACTGCTACCACAAACGAAACCGCTCAAGCCCTTTATCTTTCTGCTGGTTGGGTGCGCGATGAGCAATATTTTGTCTATCATTTCAGCATTTAGGCATAACCAATCCATCACGCAGAACGGACTAAAGCGCGCCCAATATGTCAAACGCTAGGCTTAAGGCTTAAGGCTTAAGATTTATGAATGTTTCCGAACTACCATTTAACAAGCTCATTGGGTTGGAGTTAGCCCCCAAAGATAGTGATTTTCAAACAAGCCTGCCTGAAAATACCCAATACACCAATCATCTAGGTACCGTCCACGCCAGTGCTATGCTTGCAGTCGCTGAGGCTGGGTCAGGTGCTTTTCTAGCTAACCACTTTTCTAGTTACTCAGGATTTATGCCTGTCGTTAGGCGTCTTGAGGCAAAGTTCCGCAAACCGGCGGCGGGTCAAATATCGGCAAGATGTGTCGTGACTCCAAAGACGCTAGAAACTTGGAAGGAAGAGCTTACAAATCGCGGACGGCTATCCATAGCTATTGCAGTTGAGGTTGTTGATACCGCTGGGATTATCGTTATGTCTGCCACCGTTGAATGGTTTATTTCGAGTGCAGCCTAGCCCACTATTCAACGAGTACGGGCTAAAGCCTTAAAGGTAAAGTACTAGGCATTCACCCGCGAGTGCTCAACATAGCGCAAATGCATTTTACTGGTAAGTAGGCTATGCATTGACGTCCAGTCAACTACCACACTTGGCTAAAACAGTGCGGTGAACCCATGCGTCATTAGCTCTTCAAAAAACACCAGCTTGCAACACTCACACAACCAGCTATATACTAATGCAATATACATTTATTCAATGGAGACTTTGCATGAGTATCAGCACTGTTTTTATCAACAATAGAACTCAGGCAGTTCGGATTCCGGCAGATGTGCGCTTACCTGAAAACGTTAAGCAGGTGACGGTGCGGGCAATTGGCAAAGAGCGGATTATTGCCCCGCTGGAGTCAAGCTGGGATAGTTTTTTCATCAATCCATTACATGCAACTGATGATTTTATGCCTGAACGCGCAACACAAACGCAACCCGAGCGCGAGGCGCTGGAATGATTCAATACCTGCTTGATACCAATATTGTGATTTATGTGATCAAGCATAGACCGATTGAAGTGCTTGAAACCTTCAATCAACATGCCAATAGAATGGCGATTTCAAGCATCACGTTGGCTGAGTTGTTTCATGGCGCAGAAAAAAGTAGCAAACCATCGCACAACTATGCCGTGATTGAGGATTTTGCCAGTCGGCTGGAGATATTCGCTTACGCAACTAAAGCAGCACATCACTATGGCAGTATCCGCAGTGAGCTAGAGAAACGCGGGCAACCCATAGGCGTGAATGACTTACATATCGCTGCACATGCACGTAGCGAGGGGCTGGTATTAGTCACCAACAATCTGAAAGAATTCGAACGTGTGCCGGGATTATTACTTGAGAACTGGGTCAATCGCTGATTGAAGCGCTTTTTATCACATATGAATACACAACAACCCAATAACCCTTTGCATGGCCTCACGCTTGAGCATGTCGTTGAGCAACTAGTCGAGCATTACGGCTGGGACAAACTCGCTCAGAGAGTGAATATCAACTGCTTTAAGAGTGATCCCTCTGTGAAGTCTAGCTTGAAATTTTTGCGGAGGACGCCATGGGCAAGAGCGGAAGTAGAAAGCTTATATCTCGCGACTTTTGCTAAAAATCACGGCTGATGCTGATTGCGGGGGATATCCCCGCATGAATCGTTTTTAAATCAGGGCGCGGTTTTTACCGGCATGGTGACAAACTGGTCAGTGATCTTGCCTTGTTTGTCTTTGAAGCACAGTCTGAATTTAACTTGTTCGCCTGCTTTAAACGGTGTGGGCAGTTCAAACAGCATTAAGTGCAGGCCACCCGGTGCCAGTTTAACTGGTTTGCCAGCAGGCACTGGCAGCTCTTCCATGCTACGCATCTTCATCACACCGTTCTGCATGGTCATGCTGTGCATTTCTACCGTGCCAGCACGCTCTGTTTCTGCATAGACCAGGGTGACATCCTGCGCGCTGGATAATGTAACGTAGGCGGCGCCGACAGATTGGCCTGGATTGGAAGCACGTACCCAAGCATCGCTCAATTTTACCTCTGCATGTGCAACACCCAGCCAGCCGATCAGGCAAACGCTGGTGACGAGGCGGAATAAGAAGGCTGTTTTTTGCATATTCAGAATCCTGGCAGCCAGTTATTCTGGCTCGTATAAATCTGGCGGGGTGTTATCAGGAATACGAAACTTCTCCGTGGCCCAATCGCCGAGGTCGACCAGTTTGCAACGCTCACTGCAGAATGGGCGGTATGGATTAGCGGTGGAGTACTCTGAAGTTTCGCCACAAGACGGACAAGCCACCTTGCGGGATTTAACGGCGGGCTGTGTCAATTGTGTCCAGCCCCGGTAAAGTTACAGACGATCATCTTAAACGGGATGTCCTGCTCACAACCTTTGGGGCGTTGCACGAAATCCAACTTTTGAAAGCGGATATTGATTGCGTATTTATTGGCACTGACTTCAGGGAAGCATTCGTCGTGGTCTATCTCGATGCGTAATAATTGCGCCGGTTTGTGACCGGACAATTGCTGCTGATAAGCGCCATGATGCGCCACCAGTGACAATACCTGGCCGCTGCCGCGCAACAATTGCAGAATCAGTCGAATCGACTCATACATAGGCATCAGTTTGGTCAGCCAGTTGTCGAAATCGTCCTTACGGCGCTCTACGCCCAGGTAGAGCCAATGACGGTAAGACGGCAAATCAAACTCGCACACGCCACCAGGAATACTGGTGCGTTGCTTGACGCTCATTAACCAGTCATTTTCACGCAACGACTGGCCAAGTTTTTGATGGTCAGAACGCAAAGCGGTGGCACAGCGATCCAGGCTGGACAATGTGCTCGCCAGTGCATTGCGATCGATATTTGGATTGGTTTGCAGAAAGGATAACTGGACTTTGTGTCTGTCCAACTCTTGTAGCAGATCGACTTTCAAATCCCCGCGATCAATCAAATCCAGGATTTGCAGCATGGAAATCAGCGCGACATGATGACTGATCTCATGCCCAATCTCAATGTGGTGCAACATCTTGACGAACAGATCTTCTAGGCGGAGATAAGTTCTGATGCGCTCGTTAAATGGAAACTCGTAGCTCGACACGGCAGCCTTTTCTGTCAGCTGATACTTGAAAAGTATGCAATAAAAGCCTGATTATGAAACCCTTTTCACTCACTGGCAAGTCTTAGAGAAATTTTTATGAAACTCTAGCACTTTTTCCTGCAAATTATCCAATGTTTGGTCGTTTTCAATCACCGAATCCGCAATCGCCAAACGCTCGTCGCGGCTGCTTTGGGC
>Ga0208516_100393_pt1 | contig 17923 bp, 15 predicted proteins | sample LakWasM117_HOW13_2_FD_183931 | JGI IMG/M metagenome (GOLD analysis project Ga0208516, IMG submission 183931) | Freshwater sediment methanotrophic microbial communities from Lake Washington under simulated oxygen tension - Sediment Metagenome... | ecosystem: Environmental > Aquatic > Freshwater >...
CATCACACACCACATCATCGGCACAGGTCGAGCGGTGTTGGTCGGCCGGCATCTGCAGGCGGATCAGCTTCGCTGTCGTGCCCGACAGATCGATGATGACGCGCTCGATCATGGTCACGTCCTTGTCGCCCACGAACGGGTATTTCCACTGCTCCACCTTCGGTGCACCCGCATTGGTGCCGACCAAGGTCATGCTGCTGGTCTTGCGCTGGTCTTGCTGGAAGGTGGCGATCTTGTTGCCGTCCGGCGACCACACCAGCACCGCATCTTCCGAATGCTGCCAACCGGCATTGCTGGTGGCGTAGCCGTAATCAGGCTGGGCATCGAAGGTGAGCTGGGTTTCCTTGCCGCTGGACAGCTCGCGCAACCACAAATTGCCGGCACGGATAAATGCCGCACGCTTGCCATCCGGCGAGGCCGTGCCGGGTTCATCGCCAGACTTGGCGACCACCAGCGGACTGCAGCCGGCCACATCACAGCGATACGCCTCGCCACCCATGGCGCTGGTTACCCGCAGCGAGCCATCGGCATTGCGGCGAAAACTCAGCGGCGGCAATTTGTCGGCCTGTGCCGGCCGACCCTTGCCGCCAGCGGCCAAATTCATGGCATCGGCCAAGGCCTGCGCCTTGAACGCCGGCACCACCTTGCCAGTGGCAGGATCAAACCGCAGCGTCTGTGTCTTGCCCGCATTGCTCTCACGATAGACCACGCTGCCATCGTCCAGCCATGCCGGCGCACTCACCAGATGATCCACCAACGGGCCGGTGCGGTCGCCCAACATGCTGGCGGCACGCGTGTAATCGGCGCGCGTCACCTGCTGCGTCTGTGCCTGTGCTTGCCCGGTCGCGGCGCCGCTCACCAGCAATGCGCCCAGTAGAATTTGCTTCGCATCCATCCCGATCCTCGTCGTGGTTCGCCCCTCGGCATCTTCCGATGCTAGCGCGCTCGCCGGCTGCGTGCCCCTGCCAATCGTCGGGGGCAGTGGGGCGGCGCGCTATCATGCCGCCGATGGCTGCACTTCCCGAGTCCCCCCCGCACACTGCCTGCCGGCTGCATATCGACTATCGCGATGTGCCGGCGGCCACGGCCTTGGCCACGCCCGGCACGCTGGCCGTGTTCGGTTTTGGCGCGAACGCGCCCGCCGCGCTGGCCGACCCGCGCTATTTGCAGGTCGCGCTGCCCGCACTGGGCCGCGCTCCGCTGGAATGCTGGCAAGTGGATGCTGACGTCAGCCACGGCCACGCTGGCGACATTGCCTGGGCACAGGGTGGTGGCCTGCAATTTGGTGCGCTGGAAATCGCCGATGCCGGTGATGTTGAAACCGCTGCCGCGCACGCCTATACGCGCCTGCGCCACTGGCTTGCCGGCAGCGCCTATGCGCACCCGCTGCGGATCTGGAACTATCTGGATGCGATTACCGAAGGTGAGGGCGATACCGAGCGCTATCGCCGCTTCTGCGTGGGCCGCGCACGCGGGATTGGCCGTGAGCTGGCACCCGGCGAGTTGCCTGCCGCCACCGCCATCGGCCATCCCCAGCGCACCGGCCGCTTGCAACTGTATTGGCTGGCTGCGCAACAGGCCGGCACCGCGCTGGAAAACCCGCGCCAAGTGCAGGCATGGCGCTACCCGCGCCAGTACGGCCCGCAGCCGCCGGGATTTGCGCGGGCACTACTGCCGCCGTCACCCCGCATGCCACTCCTGCTGTCTGGCACCGCGGCGGTAGTCGGGCACGCCTCGCAGCATCACGACTCGTTGGATGCGCAGCTGGACGAAATTCTGGCCAACCTCGACAGCCTGATCGCCACCGCACGCATGCAGCGGCCATCTCTGCCACCGGGCTTGGGCGCCGGCACCCGCATCAAGGTATATGTGCGTGATCCCAAGTCACTGCCGCACGTAGACGCCTTGCTGGCTGCACGGCTGCCCACGGTACCGCGCATCGTGCTGCATGGGCATGTGTGCCGGCGCGAGCTGTTGGTCGAGATCGACGGCAGTCACGAATGACGCCACGTATTCAGCAAAATGCTGCACGGCACCAAACTGCCGATGTGACGGCCATCAAGCTTTAATCGCTTGAGCTTTGCGGCGAGGACGGGCACACTCGCCCGGTCAGGGGGAATTTCTGACATACGCAGATTCCGTCGAGACCCGGCCAAACTGGCTTTCGACTCCATGCTCACGTCAAGGACGTTAAATTCAGATGAAAACCAAATACCTGCTCCTCGCGGCAGGGCTCGCAATTGCCGGCAACGCGCTGGCAGGCGACCCGGCTCCGCAAGCCATCGCCACCGGCCCCGCCCTCAAGGTCGGCATCGACAAAACCACCGGCAAGCTGCGCCCGCTGACCGCAGAGGAAAGCTCGGCACTGGATGCCAAGGCTGCGCAACAGGGTGGTGACAATATCTCGCTGCGCGCCAATCGCGGTGCCTTGTCGTCGCGTGCACAACGTTTGTTCAGCCTGCCGGCCAACCAAAAGGAAGCCGAGGCGACCGAACGTACAATCAACGGCGTCACTGTGATCAAGCCGACCGCAGACACCATGAGTGAGCTGACCGTGCAGAAAAACGCCGACGGCAGTCTGTCCTTCAACGAGAACGGCGAACCCATCGCAACCAAGACCCCGGAGGCTGGCAATGAATAAGACGTTGCTTGCGCTTGCCACCTCGGCACTGCTGGCCGCAGGATCTGCCGCTGCCGCCGACCTCCAGCTGTTGAACCTCGACAACCCTGGCGTTGGCCTGAACGACACCACCCCGGCGGCCCCGGTTGGCGGCAACCCCGGTACCACCAAAGGCGCCCAAGCCACCTTCGTGTACGAATTCGCCATGAAAATGTGGGGTTCGGTACTGGAGAGCAAGGTGCCGGTCAAGGTTTACGCCTCGTTTGCACCACTGACCTGCACCTCGACCTCGGGCGTACTGGGTTCGGCAGGCACCAACTGGCTGATCCGTCTGACTGACGGGGTTCGCGTTCGTTACTACGGTTCTGCCTTGGCGGACTCTCTGCTCGGTTACGACATCGTTCCCGATCCGAACGATCCGGGCGACATCGCTTCGCGCTTCAATGGCAATCTGGGCAATCCCGGGTGCCTGGATGGCTCGGGCTGGTATTTCGGCGTTGATGGCAATACCCCGGCCGGCAAGATCAACTTCCTGAACGTGGTCATGCATGAGATTGGCCATGGCCTTGGCGCTCAGGGCTTCATCAACAAGAGCACCGGTGCGCTTTACAATGGCTATTCCGACGCTTACACCAAGTATGCCTACGATAACGAGCTGAACAAGAGCTTCGAAGACGCCAGCATGACCAATGCCATGCGTGCAGCGGCCATGCGCACCCCCGGTCGCACCGTGTGGACCGGTCCGAAGGTGAATGCTGCCGCCAATGTCATCCTGGATGGCAACTTCCATGAAAGCGTGTTGCGCGTCACCGCACCGGCGCCCTTGACTGGCAACTACGGTTTCTACGGTGCTGCTTTCGGTGCGCCGGCTTCCGCTGCCAACTTCAATGGCCAATGGGTCGTCGCACTTGACGCTGCTGATGGTGCCGGCCCCCTCACCACCGACGGTTGCTCGACCATCACCAATGGCGCTGCAGTGGCGGGCAAGATCGCCATCATTGACCGCGGCACCTGCGGCTTTGCCGTAAAAGTGAAGAATGCGCAGAACGCCGGTGCAATTGGCGTTGTGATTGCAAACTCCAGCGCGGGGACTTGGGGTTCGATGGGGGGTGCTGATCCCACCATCACCATCCCCTCGATCATCGTGCAGTACGCCGACGGCGCAAGCTTCAAGACCAATGCCCCGATCACCGGCGGCATGGTCGACCTGCCGGCCACCAAGGCCGGCATGGACAGCGCCGGGCGTACCCGTCTGTACTCGCCATGGGTGGTGGCCACCGGTTCCACGTTCTCGCACTTTGACACCACCTTGCACCCCGATGCGCTGATGGAGCCGTTTGACTCCCCCACCGTGCAGGCGCAGTACAACGTCGATCTGACCCCGGCATTGTTTGCTGATATCGGCTGGAAACTGCATCAAGGCGGTGCATCGTTTGCCAACTGCGATACCGGCACCGCGGCCAGTGATGCTTACGGCATCGTGATTGGCTCCAACATGGCTGCCACCAGTGAGCTGTGCAAGGACACCAACGTCTTGCGCAACAACTATGTGTCCTGCATGTACAAGTATCGTGATGGGCTGTTGGCCGATGGCTTGATCACTCAACAGCAGGCATTGAAGTTGAATACTTGCATCAAGCGCCAGTCCGACCAGTATCGCCGCTGATCCTTGCGGATGTGACAATCTCGAACCGGCACCTTCGGGTGCCGGTTTTTTTGTGCGCAGGTATGGCGGCTCGCTTGCCTGACCCGGATCACGCTGCAAATTCCATGCGGGCGTAAAATGCCGGCATGAACAACCACTTCCCGGTGCGCCCGCGGCGCATGCGTCATGACGATTTTTCGCGCCGCATGATGCGCGAAACCACATTCAACACCAATGACCTGATCTACCCGGTCTTCGTGCACGAAGCCAACGGCCGCGCGCCGGTGCCGTCGATGCCGGGGGTGGAACGGCTGTCCATCGACGAGCTGCTGCGCGTGGGCGAGCAAGCATTGGAATTGGGTGTGCCCGTACTCGACCTGTTCGGCGTGCCGGACCCTTCCGCCAAGACCGCCGATGGGCGGATTGCCTGGGACGAGAACGGCATCATCCCGCGTGCGATTCGTGCGCTGAAATCGCGCTTTCCCGAACTCGGCGTGATGAGCGACCAGGCGCTGGATCCGTACACCACGCACGGTCAGGATGGGTTGATCGACGACACCGGCTACATCCTCAATGACGAAACCATCGAAGCGCTGATCAAGCAGTCGCTGGCACACGCCGCCGCCGGTGTGGACGTGCTTTCGCCCAGCGACATGATGGATGGCCGCATCGGCGCGATCCGCAATGCACTGGAGGCAGGCGGCTTCATCCATACCCGCATCATGGCCTACAGCGCCAAGTACGCCAGCGCGTTCTACGGCCCGTTCCGCAGCGCGGTGGGCAGCGCCGGCAATCTGGGCAAGGGCAACAAATACACCTACCAGATGGATCCGGCCAACAGCGATGAAGCACTGCACGAGGTCGCGCTGGATCTGGCCGAAGGTGCCGACATGGTGATGGTCAAACCCGGCCTGCCGTATCTGGACGTGCTGTATCGGGTCAAGCAGCAGTTCAAGCGCCCCACCTATGCGTATCAGGTCAGCGGCGAATACGCGATGATCAAGGCCGCCGCCGGCAACGGCTGGATCGATGAAAAGATGGTGGCGATGGAAGCACTGACTGCGTTCAAGCGCGCCGGCGCCGATGGCGTGCTGACCTATTTCGCGCTGGATGCGGCAAGATGGTTGCGTGAGTCAAATTGACGCCCACCACGACGACGCCTACCGCCGGGTGATCGCTACGCGGCTCAAATGCCGCTACGCGATTCACCCGACGCTCTCGTCGTCTCCTGATTGCGAGGTTCGGCCATGACCAAGCATTACGCCGTTTTCGGCTCCCCCATCACCCATTCGCAATCCCCGCGCATCCATGCCGCGTTCGCCAAGCAAACCGGCATCGCAATGGACTATGTGGCGATTGAAGCCAGCCACGATGACTTCCGCGCCAAGCTCGATGCCAGTGGCGTGGCCGGCGCCAATATCACCCTGCCGCTGAAGGAAGATGCATTTGCACTGTGCGCCGGCAACGTCAGCGCACGTGCACTCCGCGCCGGTGCGGTCAACACCTTGCTGCGTGATGGCGCGCAATGGCGCGGCGACAATACCGATGGCTTGGGGCTGGTGCGTGACCTCACCGAACGCCACGGCCTGGACTTGCGTGGTCGCCGCACCTTGTTGCTGGGGGCCGGCGGCGCCGCACACGGGGTGGCCCCGGCGCTGTTGGATGCCGGCATCCATTCGCTGTATGTGGTCAACCGCAGCTCCGCACGCGCCGATGCCCTGGTGGATGCGATGGGTGAACCGGGCCGCACCCATGCACGCGCATGGGATGCACTGCCCGCATTGGGCGAATTTGATCTGCTGATCAATGCCACCTCGGCCAGCCGTGGCGGCCAGCTCCCCAGCTTGCCGATGGCGCTGGTGGCTCCGCGCAGCGTGGCCGTGGACTTGAGCTATGGTGAAGCCGCCGTGCCGTTCCTGGCCTGGGCCCGCGCCGCCGGCTGCGCGCAGACGGTGGATGGGCTTGGCATGCTGGTGGAACAGGCCGCCGAAAGCTTTCTGCTTTGGCATAACGTGCGCCCGGACACCGAGGCCGTGTTTGCCGAACTCAGCGGCCGCGCCGATGCCTTGCTGACGGCGGATTGAGCAACCCGCATTGCAGGTTGCTCCATTCTGGGAGTTCTTCAGAGCACCCGACCCAACACGCTGCGATCCGTCAGCTGAAATACCGAACTGCCCGCCACTTGCTCGCTGCCGGTCAGATCCGAGACGCCGACCAGTTGCTGCCCCGCCTTGCCCACCAGCCACGGCACCGGCAGGTTGGGGCCACGGAATTCCTGCCGCCACGCATTGGTCTTGTCGGTGTTCCGCTTGCCGGGAGCATTCATCACGAACTCAACCGGCACACTCACCGTGAGATCATTTGCCGTCAACAGCTCTGGGTGTGCGGCATCCAGATGAAATGACCACCTGCGTGCAACGCGGATCGATTCTTTCTCCAACAAGCCACGCGCTTTATCGAGAATGTCACTAGAGCCCTTGATATCGAACAGGCTGGATTGCGACGCCACCACATCCGCCACCGTACCATCGAGATTCAGGCGCAAGCGAAGCAAAACCGCGCCCTCCACCCCTGCACGCATGAGCCCTACGGGATACCCCGGCGGCATCATTCGCTTAGCCTCATACACAACGGCTTGTGCCGGTGGCTCTTCGCCCACTGTAATGGCCCCGCCACCGGCGCGGATTGCGCGCATCAAAGCATCCTGCGCCGCAACGTCTTCTTTGCTGATCGGTGTGAACACCACATTGTCGAGCCGGACTTCATAGCCCTGCGGAATTTGGGTGGCCGCCAAGGTGATGCGCATCGGTGTTTTCGCATTGACCGGCTTGCCGCCTTGCCGCACCGGTGCCAAATGCCAGCGCGGGATCGATTTATCCAGCATCGCTTGCAGTGTCGGGTCAAGCTTGCTGCGGATTTTGTAGCTCAACACCTGGCCTTCGGTGCCGATGGTGAGCTCGCCATCCACCCGCATCGTCAACACACTTTCACCGGCCACGGGTGTGGCCGCAGCCGCTGGTGCGGCCTGCCCGCCAGAAATAGCCAGCAAAAGTCCCAACAGAACTCGTTTCATTTAGTTGCTCCCCATCGCTGTGTGGTGTTGGCCAATTCCTTTGTGGAAAGTGTGGCATGCCACCTCCGGCCGGGCCAACACCAGCCATCTATCGCGCTACAACAGCCCCTCGCGCTTGATCGCCAGATAGCGTTCCACCAGCGCGCCGGGCAGTTGCGCGCAGGTGACATCCAGCACGCGGACACGTTGTGCGCGCAGCAGGTCGTGGGCGGTGGCGCGTTGTTGCAGGTAGCGGGCGGTAGCGGCTGCGCGCAGGGCGTCGTGCAGGCTGTGGACATCGGTCTCCAGCACCGCGTCCAGCGCTTCTTCGCGCAGGCTGGCGACCACCACATGATGCCGCTGTTGCAGCATGCGCACTGCGGCAAGCAAGTCGTCGATGTCCTCATCGCGCAGATTGGTCACCAACATCACCAAGCTGCGCCGGCGCTGGCGCAAGCTGAGATCGGTGGCGGCGGCCAGATAATCGGTAGCCACTGGTTGCGGTTGCAGGTCATAGCTGGCACGCAGCAGCACATCAATCGCACCACCGCCACGTTGTGGTGCAACCCAGCGCTGCGCGCCGCCACTGGCCAGCAAGCCCACCGCATCGCCTTCGCGCAGGGCCAGGTACGACACCACCAGTGCGGCATCCAGCACATGATCGAAATGGGTCAGCTCACCATCCCGCGCCAACATGCGGCGCCCCGTGTCGATCAACATCACCAGTTGCTGGTTGCGCTCGTCCTGATATTCCCGCGAGATCAAGCGGCGCATGCGGGCAGTGGCTTTCCAATCAATTTGACGCAGGCTGTCGCCCACCCGGTAATCGCGCATTTGATGGAAGTCGGTGCCTTCGCCGCGACGGCGACGGATATGCGCACCCACCGTGCGCGACGCCTGCTCGGAGCCCAGCATCGCCAGCCTGGCCAGCGGCGCGAAATTGGGAAACACCCGCACGGTCTGCCTGGCCGCCACGATGCGGCTGCGTCGCCATAACCGCCATGGCGAATGCACGCGCAATTGCACGCCCGCAAACACCGCATCACCGCGTGCGGTGGGCCGCAGTGCATAGTGGAATTGGGTGGTGCTTTCTGCTGCAAGTTGCAGCGTGCGCGGCAACCCCTCGACGACCCACGCCTCTGGATGCAGATCATGCACATCCACGCGCAACTTGCGTGGGCCATTGTCCAGCGTCAGTGTCGCCGTGCGCTGCACGCCAACCGGCAAGGCATCGGGCACATCGCGTACCACGTCCGGCGCGGCCAGGCGGCGCACACGCCACGCATCCACCAGCGCTACCAGCAGCAGTGCAAGACCCGTGGCCCACCAGGTATCTGCCGGCAGCAGGTCAACACTGCAAGCAACGCCCAGCAGCGCCCAACCGATACACAACAGCGGTAGCAGCAGGGTGGGCCTCACTGGCGCGGCGCATCCACCTTGGCCAGCAGTGCATGCAGCACGGCATCGGCCGATTGGCCCTCAATGTGCAGCTCCGGTGCCAGCGCGATGCGGTGGCGCAGGGCGGGTTTGGCAATCGTGCGTACATCATCCGGAGTGACAAAATCACGCCCGCTCAGCAGCGCCTGTGCACGCGCTGCGCGCACCAGGGCAATGCTGCCGCGTGGACCGGCACCCAAGGCAATCCCCGGCCAGTTGCGGGTGGCCACCGCAATGCGCACGGCGTAATCCAGCACGGCCGCATCCACCCGTACCGTGGCGGTGGCCTGTTGCAAAGCCAGCACCTCATCACCATGCAGCACTTGCGCGATCTGGCTCAAATCGAACTCCGCGGCCATCTTGCCTTCACTGACTGCGGCCACCATGCGTTTTTCATCTTCCAACTTCGGATAGCCAATCAGCACCTTCAGCAAGAAGCGGTCCAACTGTGCTTCCGGCAACGGGTAGGTGCCTTCCAGTTCCAACGGGTTTTGCGTGGCCAGGCACATGAACGGCGGCGGCAGCGGGAAGCTGTGGCCTTCAATCGTCACTTGCTGTTCCTGCATCGCCTCCAACAACGCCGACTGCGTTTTGGCCGGCGCGCGGTTGATCTCATCGGCCAACAAAATATTGGTGAACACCGGCCCCTTGCGCACCTCGAAGCGTTCCAATTTGGGATCGAACACGGCGTGGCCACTGATATCGCTGGGCATCAGATCCGGCGTGAACTGCACCCGCGCATGGCTGCACCCCAGCGCCTGTGACAACGCCCGCACCAACAAGGTTTTGCCAAGGCCAGGCACGCCTTCCAGCAGCACATGGCCACCGGCCAGCAGCGCCACCATCACCAAATCCAGAACGTCATCTTGGCCGATGAAGGCCTTGGCCACTTGTTCGCGGATGGCATTGGCGCGCTCACTCATGGGCGGGCGGGCCGGGGTTGCCATTAATGGCGGGGGCGTTTCGCTGGTCATAGGCGTTTCCTCAAGGCGATCAGACGGGCAATGCGTTGCCGGAATTCATGCGGGGTGGCGGGCGGGCGGGTATCGAGCACCGCCCGCAACGTATCGGGATGCAAGCCCAGCCGCTGCGCCAGCAGACGCGCCCGGGTGTCGCCTTGTTGCGCGGCAATCAACGGGTCCACCCGACGCAAACGCGCCAACACCGTCTCGCGCAGCGCGCGATGCAGCAGGGTGAGTTTGCCGTAGCGCAGCAGGTGCTCGCCGCTGGCATCCACATGCTCGAGCAATGCACGGCGCGGCTGCACCGGCGAGGGCAGCCACGGCCCGAAGCGTTGTGCGCGCAGCCACAGCCATGCCAGCAAACCGAGCATCAGCGGCAGCATGACCTTCCACGCGTGCAGCAACAGCCAGCGCCACAGCGGTGGCATATCGGCGGCGTACACCAAATGCATGCGGCCTGCATTCCAGTTGGGCGCCAGCAACTGCCGCGTGAAGTCGCTGTGTGGCGGTTCGATCAGGCTATCGTTATTCAGCATCTCCAGCGTCGACAGCACATCCACACTGCCATCCCCATACGCAAATCGGGCGAACACATGTCGGCCTTGCCGGGTACGCCACGCAGCGCGGGTCCTGGCCCCTGTGCTCAGGTCAAATTGCGCGCCGTTACAGAATTCCCGATGCGGCGTTTGCCCCGCTACGTTCAGCGCCATGCACGCGGGTTTATGCAGATTCGCTTCGATCGGGAGCCACTGCGCCAACGTGGTTTGGCTGGCCCCTTGCTGCCACGCCGGCAGGCGCAAAATCAGATGCCCGCCGGTTTCGACGAAGGCGAATAACGCCGCCAATTCGGCATCGCCAAGCGTGCGCGGGTCGCTGTAAATCAGCACGGTGTCGTGCGGGCCCAAATGCATCTTGTCCAATTCCAGACGCTGGCGCGACTGCACCTGTTGGCCTTGCGCATGCAGGCTCAGTTTCAGTGCGTACAACGGGTTGTAGCTGGCTTCACCGCGCGCAGGCAACGGGATGGTTTGCAGCTCGCGCTTGTGGGTGAGCAAAAACCACGCCACCAGCACGCCAATCAGCGCTAGCCCCAATAGCCACGGCAATAGGCTGCGCGCACGACTCATGTGCGCCACCCAAAACTGGCGGTCAGCCGCTGCAACAAGGCGTCGAAGGTGTCGGTATCCGGCAACTGTTCGGCATAGGCGGCGTATTGCCAGATTCGCACCATGCCGACGAAGGTGTCGCGTGCCTGCAGATTCGGCCATGCACGGGCAGCGCGCAGACAGTCGGCCTCGGTGGCACCAGGCACCAGCACCACGCCCGCTTGCGTCGTCATCGTCTCGACACTGGCGCGATACAGCAATGCCAGCGCGCGGCGCCGCCGTCCTTGTTGCCACAGCGTGCGTGCGCTGCCCACGATATCTGCCGGCAACGCGGCGGCATCCGTGGCGGCTTCACTACTGACCGGGCTGGGCACCACGGCTGGTGGCTTGCTCATCCCGCGCAACCATGGCCACCATCGGCGCCACGTTACCAGCAACAGGCCCGCCAGCAAGGCCATGACCAGCCACAGGCCGTATTCGCCAAGCAGCGCAATCACTTTGGCAATCGCCTGCAGCCATGCTGGCAGCTTCGGTTTGGCGGGTGCTTGCTCTTTCTTGATCGGCACCCACACCGTTTGCGTGCGTTGCGGGTGCAGCAGCGGGTCGTGCCGGGTGGCATGTACGGCACGAGCGAAATCGGGGTCTTGTTCGATGCGCGGAAACACTTTGACCAGTGTGTTCTCGCGCGCCACCGTGGTTGCGGGTGTGACCGCCTCGGCGCTGTGCGGAAGAGTCAGTGCCAATGCTCCCGCACAGGCCAGTACGCTGAAGGCAGAGGTCAGCCGGGTACGCAAACGACGCAGCCCGATCTCGACATCCCACGCCTCCAGCCGCGTACGCCGATCCAGATACAGACCAAACCCGGCCCCCACATAAAACGGCTCGATCACACTGGTGGCCAGCCAGGTCAACGCATTGAACAGCACCTGCACCCAACCAGGCGGGTCGTCGGCGATCAAGGCCCACGCGGCTTTGGCCGATTCGGACAACAGTTCCACCGGCACAAACATCAGGGCCAAGGCCAGTGCAGCCAGCACCAATACCAGTTCGAAATTGGCACACACCAAGGTCAGCAGCGCGGCGGTGCCGCGCGCCGCACCACCGATCACTCGCCGCCGATCGGCCACCCGCACGCCGCCCTCCAGCAAATCCACCGGCAACAACAGCGCCCGCGCTGGCCCCAACCGCCGCCACGACAGATAGCCCCGCATCGGCCGCCAGCCCCAGCGCCGCTGTGCCCGCAGCGTTTCACGCAGCGCCGGTGCATCGCCAAACACCGCGCGTGACAACACGAATAAGGGAATGCGGTCGAACACCGGTTTCAACCACCACAACAGCAACGCCGCCCACCACGCTTGGCCCAGCCACAGGCACAGGCCATTGAGCAGGACAAACAACGGCAAGCTCAGTACCAGCCATGGCAACCAGATTGCGCGCGCATGCGTGCGGACCAGCGCGATCCCCAACTCCATCGCCTCCCACGGCGAGCGCGGATACAACTCCACACGTAGTTGCTCAGCGCGCATCGCGATCCTGCCCGCCACGCCACAGCCATAGTGCAACCACACTCCACAGCAGCGCGGCCACCGAATATTTCACGCTGGCCGGCATCCAGCCAATCGACGACCAAAACGCTTCGATAAACGCCGCCAGCAGCAACATCGCGAACACGCCCAGACACAGCTTGGCGCCGCGCCGGCCATCTTCCAGCAAGGCATCCACGCGCCGCCGTCGGCCCGGTACCAGCAAAGCCAAGCCCAAGCGCAGCCCGGCACCGCCGGCAATCACGATCGCGGTCAACTCGAATGCCGAATGTCCACACACAAAACGCCAGAACGGATCCCCCAGCCCCGCCGCTTGCAGATGGCCGGCCACCGCACCGATCATCAAACCGTTGAAGACAATCGCCAGCACCGGGCCAACTCCCGCCACCAGACCGCTGGCGTAGGTGCGCAGCCCGATGCTGATGTTGTTGAAGATGTAGAACCCGAACATCGCCAAATCCGTGCCGGAATCACGCCCCAATTTTTCTGCAGCTTTGGCATACATCGCCTCCATCTCGGCCACTTGCTGCGGGCGCATCAGGGTGTGGATCAACTCCGGCTGCCATTGCACCGCCACGAAACTCAGCACCAGTGGCAACACGAATAACCCCAATGCGGCCAACATCACGCCACGCTCGGCGCGCACCAGCGCGGGGAAATCCGCAAGGATGAATTCGAACGCACGCTGCCAGCGCGGCAGCGGTGGCCGATACATCACCGCGTGCCCGCGTTGCATCAACACCTGCAAGCGCTCGCGCAATTGCTGGCTGTAGCCGCGCCGTCGTGCCAGCCCCAGGTGCTGGCAGAGGCGTCGATAGGCGGCGGGGACATCTTCATCGGCAAGCCCGCGCCAGCCGGAATCAGCACGCGCGCGCTTGGGATTGCCGGCACGCGCATCCAGCCACTGCTCGAAATCAGCCCATTCCTGTTGGTGGCTCTGGATGAAATGTTCCTGGCGCATGCGCAGTCAGTGTTTACCCAACAGCCAGTTGGAAATCCCCAACAGCTGCTGCACACCTGCCGCACCCGTGGCACCGGTGGCGACACTGGCGATATCGGCCAGTTCGATGCGGCGCTCTGGTGTCAATTGGCCGACACGCTCGGCAAACGCCACCACCGCTGCTTGTTCGGATGGCAACAACGGCTGCAATGGGCGGGCGGCGTGAAGGTCGCCCAATAATTGAATGCTGCCGCGATATTGCAGCACATGCACCACCAGGGTACCGGCCACCAAATCACCCAGCCGACGACCGCTGGGATCAAGCAGGCCCGACAGCAAGCCGCAGGCATAGCCAAACGGCAACATGTCCACCGTCCGCATCAGGTTGCGCACACACGCCGCCAGCCAGCCGACTGGCGCGCCATCGCTGGAAATCACCCGTAGATGCAATACCCGTTTGCCCGGTGTCTGCCCGTCAAACATGCCCTCGCAAACGATGGGGTACAGCCAAACCACGATGAACATGCATACCAGATAAAACCCCATCCCGGCGCTGCCCAACACGCCGAACACCATCGAACAAACCATCAACAGCGCCATCCGGATGCAAAAATCTATGCCCCACGCCAACGCACGCGGTACTGGCCCGGCGGCCGGCAATCGCAATGCCACCCCTTCCGGGGTGTAAACCTCGTGCGCCGTGTCCAGCATCAAGCGCCCGCCAGGTAGTCGTCCTTCAGACGTACATAGTGGCCGGCACTGTAATACAGGGCTTCGATTTCGGCATCGCTGAGCAACCTGACTTTTTTGGCGGGGTTGCCCAACCAAAGTTCACCCTCGCCGACCACCTTGCCCGGTGCGATGAGTGCACCGGCGCCAACGAAGCCGTGCTTTTTGACCACCGCGCCATCCAGCACGATGGCGCCCATGCCAATCAAGACGGCGTCTTCAATCGTGCAGGCATGGATGATGGCCTTGTGGCCGATGGTGACATCGCTGCCGATGCGGGTGGCAAACCCGCCGCGCTTGGCGTGGGGGCCGTCGTGGCTGACGTGTATCACCGTGCCATCCTGGACATTGGTGCGGTCGCCAATACGGATGAAATTGACATCGCCACGCACCACCGTGAACGGCCAGATGGACACATCGTCGCCCAGCACCACGTCACCGATCACGGCACTCATCGGATCCACGAAAACACGCTGGCCAAGCGTCGGTGTGATGGTGCGATACGGTCGAATGTTCATGGACTGGATTCTAGCCCGCGCACGACTACACTGCCGCGTATGGACAACTTCACCGACACCCAGCCCAGCGAACTTGCACCCACCTTGCAGCGTCTGCGCAACAACTGGCAGGCCAGCAAGCCCGACTATCGGCAACGGATGGACGATCTGGAGCGCTTGCGGCATGCACTGAAGCAGCGCATGGACGAAATGGTCGAGGCGATTGCCAGAGATTTCGGCCATCGTGCCAAAGCCGAGACCCGGATTGCCGATGGCATGACGGTGCTCAACGATATCGACCATTTGCGCAAGCATCTGCGCAAATGGATGCAGCCCACCCGCGTGGGCGTGGGTTGGCGGTTCCTGCCCGCGCGTGCGCAGGTGCGGCCGATGCCGTTGGGCGTGGTGGGGGTCATTGCGCCGTGGAACTACCCGGTCAACTTGGCGCTGATCCCCTTGGCCACCGCGCTGGCCGCCGGCAATCATGTCTATTTGAAACCGTCCGAGCACACCCCGCACACCGCACGGTTTTTGCGCAGCCTGCTGGCCGAAGCGATTGCCCCCGGCCGGGTGGCGGTGGCCACCGGCGGTGCCGACATCGGTGCCGCCTTTGCGGGCCTGCCGTTTGACCATTTGGTGTTCACCGGCTCCACCGCCGTGGGTCGCAAAGTGATGGCCGCCGCTGCTGCCCATCTCACCCCGCTCACGTTGGAGCTGGGTGGCAAGTCGCCGGCATTGATTGCCGCGGACTACCCCATTGAACAAGCTGCAGCCCGTATAGCCACCGGCAAATGGTTCAACTGCGGGCAAACCTGCATCGCCCCCGACTACGTATTGGTACACCACGAACAACGCGGTGCACTGGTCAAGGCACTGCGCGACGAGGTGGTGGCGCGCTACGGTGAAAACCTGACCAATCTGGATGACTACACCCGCATCATCAATGCTGGCCAATACAACCGTTTGAAAGGCTATCTGGACGATGCCAAGACCCGCAACATCGAACGCGTCACCTTGGCCGGCCACGCCGATCCGGCCCAGCGCCTGCTCCCGCCCACCCTGCTGTTGGATCCTGGTGATGATGCGCTGATCATGCAGGAAGAAATTTTTGGTCCGCTGTTGCCAATCAAGAGCTATCGCCACCTCGATGAAGCGATTGCCTACATCAATGCCCACGATCGGCCACTGGCGCTGTATCCGTTCAGCCACAACAAGGCCACGGTCGAAAAAATCCTGCACGACACCTTGGCCGGTGGGGTCTCGGTGAATGACACCCTGTTCCATTTCGCGATCGGCAATCTGCCGTTTGGCGGGGTCGGGCCCAGCGGCATGGGCGCCTATCATGGCCGTGCCGGGTTTGATGCGATGAGCAAGCAACTGCCGGTGTTCTGGCAAACCCGCCGCAGTGGCGGCGACCTGCTCAAACCGCCCTACGGCAAAGCCAAGTGGCTGATTGATTTGATCGTGCGCTGAACAGGGCTATCCCGCTGGCATGGATAACCCCTGCGCCCGCTTGACCGTGCGCAGCACGAAGCTGGAATTGACATCGGCCACCTCGGCCTGCGCCAGCAGTTTGTCCAGCAGGAAGCGGGAAAAATGCTCCAGCCCGCCCACCACCACGTGCAGCAGATAATCCATGTCGCCGGTCAGGGCATGGCAGGCCACCACTTCTGGCCAGGCGTTGACCTGGCGCGCAAAGGTGTCGATGCGCTCGGCGTCGTGGCTTTTCAGTTGCACCCGCACGAAGGCCTGCAAGCCCAGCCCCAAGCGCTCCGGGTCCACTTCGGCACGATAACCACGGATCACGCCTTCACGCTCCAGCCGCTGCACCCGGCGCAGGCAGGCCGAGGGCGACAGATGCACGCGTTCGGCCAATTCCGCATGGGTCTGGCGGGCGGCACGTTGCAGCTCGGCCAGCAACAGCAAATCGATGCGATCCAATTCTATTGCGCTCATTTTCATCACTAATTATTGAATTGATGCATATATCCTGCACTTGGCTGCCATTTTCACGCAACAACGCTGCCATTCTGCGCGTTGCCGCGCCTATGCTGAAGGTTCCCTCTGCCACCCCGGAACCGCCCATGCTTGAGCAACCGCGCCGCCTTGAAAGCGTGCAGACCGAACGCGGCTCGATCCCGGTGTACGCCACCGGCACCGTGGAGCAGCCGTGGGCGCAGTACACCGCCACCGACCATGCGGTGTGGCAGCAGTTGTACGCACGCCAGCAAGACTTGTTGGTGGGCCGCGCCTGCGATGCGTTTTTGGCGGCGCAAGAAAAACTGCGGATGCCGGCCGACCACATTCCAAAATTTTCCGACCTCAACCAAATTTTAGGTGCCGCCACCGGCTGGCAGATCGTGGCTGTGGAAGGCCTGCTGCCGGAACTGGATTTCTTCACCCATCTGGCCAACCGCCGCTTCCCGGTGAGCTGGTGGATTCGCAAACCGGAGCAGATCGACTACATCGAAGAACCCGACCTGTTCCACGACCTGTTCGGCCACGTACCACTGCTGATGGACCCGATGTTCGCCGACTACCTGGAGGCCTACGGCAAGGGCGGAGTGAAGGCGCATGGTTTTGGGCCGGAAGCACTGATGCAGCTGGCGCGGCTGTACTGGTACACGGTGGAATTCGGGCTGATTCGTCAGCCGGACGGGCTGCGCATCTACGGCGCCGGCATCGTCAGTTCCAAGGGCGAATCCATCCACTGCCTGGAAAGCCCGGCACCGAACCGGATCGGCTTCGACCTGGAACGCGTGATGCGCACCCGCTATTGCATCGACCGTTATCAAAAAACGTATTTCGTGATCGACAGTTTCGAGCAGTTGATCGACGCCACCCTGCCGGACTTCGCGCCCCTCTATGCGCGCCTTGCCGGGCAAGACACCATCCCGGCCGGAACCGTGCTGGACACCGATGGGGTCCTCAATCGCGGCACGGGCGAGGGTTGGGCGCAGAACGCCGACGTCTGATTCGGCAACCCGCGTTCACGCTGGCTCGACGCTGCCAGACGTAACCAGCGGGCGTTTTGCACCGGTCGCACCCTTGTGCCGGCCGGTGCCCTACCAGCGTTGCGCGTCATGCCTCTGCCAGGATCAAGCCATCGCGCAACGTCACCACGCGATCGCAGGCATCGGACATGCGCGTGTCGTGGGTTACCAGCAGCACCGCGCAGTCGAACTTTTCATTCGAGCGTCGAAACAGCGCGAACACGTCCTGCGCCGATTGGCTGTCAAGATTGCCGGTGGGCTCATCGGCCAGCAGCAGCGCCGGCCGGGTGACCAACGCACGCGCCACCGCCACCCGCTGCTGCTGGCCGCCAGACAGTTCGCCCGGCTTGCGGTCGGCGAATGCGTCCATCCCCACCTCCGCCAGCAGGCTGCGCGCC
>Ga0208516_100394_pt1 | contig 17908 bp, 14 predicted proteins | sample LakWasM117_HOW13_2_FD_183931 | JGI IMG/M metagenome (GOLD analysis project Ga0208516, IMG submission 183931) | Freshwater sediment methanotrophic microbial communities from Lake Washington under simulated oxygen tension - Sediment Metagenome... | ecosystem: Environmental > Aquatic > Freshwater >...
CGCGTGCAGGGCGTGGGCTACCGCTGGAACATGGCCCGGGAAGCCCAGCGCCTGGGCCTGGCGGGCTGGGTGCGCAACCGCGCGGACGGCAGCGTGGAAGCCCTGGCGCACGGCGCCGCGCCGACCGTGCAGGCGCTGATCGACTGGGCGCAACAGGGCCCGGAGCTGGCGCGTGTGGAGGGCGTGGCGGTGTCGGAAGCGACGTGGGAAGGCGAAGCCGGCGCCGGCTTCGCGCAGCGCGAGACGCTGTAGCGCCTCATCCCCGGCCTGCCGTATGCGCCCGGGCCCCGTAGGCGCAGTAGCCGGGCTTGGGACTTTTCTTCTGCGGGTGCAGGCGGCAGGTCTCGGGCCGCTGCTCGTACACCGTGCACCGCCGGGTCTTGGGGTCGAGGAAATGGCAGTCGCCACTCGCCCGCCGCGCCAGCGTGAACAGTGCGTTCTTGTGGTTGAAATGGTCGATCAGCCGCGCCTTCTGCAGCCGCTTGGCGATGAAGCGCAGCTCCTCGTGCTCGGCCTCGAACGGGTCCACCAGCCCCAGCCGCACGAGGTCGGAGAGCTGCACCTCCAGCGGCATGGTGCAGCAGTTGGCCGCGCAGGTGTCGCACAGGCCGGCGCGGTAGCGGGTCCAGGTGTCCAGGCGGTCAACGTCGACGATGGCGATGGGGGATCTCATGGGGCAGAGAGTAAGAAAAAAGGGCCGACATCGCCGGCCCTTATGCGAGAGACGGTTAGTGCGCGCGCTCAGACGTCGATATTCCCCGCCCGCAGCGCATTCGTCTCGATGAAGTCGCGCCGCGGCTCCACCTCGTCGCCCATCAGCATGGTGAACACGCGGTCGGCTTCGATGGCGTCGTCGATCTGCACGCGCAGCAGGCGGCGCACCTGCGGGTCCATGGTGGTTTCCCAGAGCTGCTCGGGGTTCATTTCGCCCAGGCCCTTGTAGCGCTGGCGGCTGGTGGTGCGTTCGGCCTCCGAGATGAGCCATTGCATGGCCTGGCGGAAGTCGGCGACCTTTTCTTCCTTCTGGCGCTCGCCTTCGCCGCGCTGCACGCGGGCACCTTCGTTCAGCAGGCCACGGAAGGTGTTGGCGGCTTCGGCCAGGGCGGCGTAGTCGGCGCCGTTGACGAAGTCCTGCGTGATGACGCTGCTCTTGACGTTGCCGTGGTGGCGGCGGCTGATGCGCAGCAGGGGCTTGTCGGTGCGGGCGTCGAACTCGGCGGCCACTTCGGCGGGGATGCCGGTGGCGGAGAGTTCGCGCAGCTTGGTTTGCAGCAGCGCGGCGCTGGCTTCGGCCTCCTGCATGGTTTCAAGGTTCAGCGCCACGCCGTCGGCCACGGCGCGCAGGGCCTCGAAGTCCATGAAGCCCGAGAGGCGCGAGATCACGTGCTCGGCCACCTGGTGCTTGCGCGCCAGTTCGGCCAGGGTGTCGCCGGCCAGGGTTTGCGCGTTGGCGCCGCCGGTGGTCACGCTGGCGTCCTTGAGGGCGATGCGCAGCAGGAAGCTGTCGAGCGCCGGGGCGTCCTTGAGGTACAGCTCTTCCTTGCCGGCCTTGACCTTGTAGAGCGGCGGCTGGGCGATGTAGATGTGGCCGCGTTCCACCAGCTCGGGCATCTGGCGGTAGAAGAAGGTGAGCAGCAGGGTGCGGATGTGCGCGCCGTCGACGTCGGCGTCGGTCATGATGATGATGCGGTGGTAGCGCAGCTTGGCGACGTCGAAGTCGTCGCTGCCGGTGCTGCCGCCGGCCTTGCCGATGCCGGTGCCCAGGGCGGTGATCAGCGTGAGGATTTCATTGCTGGTGAGCAGCTTCTCGTAGCGGGCCTTCTCCACGTTCAGGATCTTGCCGCGCAGCGGCAGGATGGCCTGGAACTTGCGGTCGCGCCCCTGCTTGGCGGAGCCGCCGGCGGAGTCGCCCTCGACGATGTAGATTTCGCACATCGCCGGGTCTTTTTCCTGGCAGTCGGCCAGCTTGCCGGGCAGGCCCATGCCGTCGAGCACGCCCTTGCGGCGCGTCATTTCACGCGCCTTGCGCGCGGCCTCGCGGGCGCGGGCGGCCTCGACGATCTTGCCGCAAATGATCTTGGCGTCACCCGGCTTTTCCTGCAGGTAGTCGGTGAGCAGCTTGCCCACGATGTCTTCCACGGGCGCGCGCACCTCGCTCGACACCAGCTTGTCCTTGGTCTGGCTGCTGAACTTGGGCTCGGGCACCTTCACGCTCAGCACGCAGCACAGGCCTTCGCGCATGTCGTCGCCGGTGACTTCGACCTTGGCCTTCTTGGCCAGCTCGTTCTCTTCGATGTATTTGTTGATGACGCGCGTCATCGCGGCGCGCAGGCCGGTCAGGTGGGTGCCGCCGTCGCGCTGCGGGATGTTGTTGGTGAAGCACAGCACCTGCTCGGTGTAGCCGCTGTTCCACTGCATGGCCACTTCCACGCCGATGTGCGTGCCGGGGATGCCGCCGTAGGTCTCGGCCGGGCGCTCGCCCGCCGCGTAGAACGAGGTGGGGTGCAGGACGGTCTTGCCCTTGTTGATGAATTCCACGAAGCCGCGCACGCCGCCAGCGCCGGAGAAGTCGTCTTCCTTGCCGGTGCGCTCGTCGAGCAGGCGGATGCGCACGCCGTTGTTCAGGAAGGACAGTTCGCGCAGGCGCTTGGCCAGGATCTCGTAGTGGAACTCGTTGTTCTCCTTGAAGATCTCGGTGTCGGGCAGGAAGTGCACCTCGGTGCCGCGCTTGTCGGTCTCGCCGGTCACCTTCATGGGCGAGACTTCGACGCCGTCCACCGTCTCGATGAGGCGGTTCTGCACGAAGCCCTGGCTGAACTCCAGCATGTGCACCTTGCCCTCGCGGCGCACCGTCAGGCGCAGCTTCTTCGACAGCGCGTTCACGCAGCTCACGCCCACGCCGTGCAGGCCGCCCGAGACCTTGTAGCTGTTCTGGTTGAATTTGCCGCCGGCGTGCAGCTCGGTCAGGGCAATTTCCGAGGCACTGCGCTTGGGCTCGTGCTTGTCGTCCATCTTCACACCGGTGGGAATGCCGCGCCCGTTGTCGGTCACGCTGATGGAGTTGTCGGTGTGGATGGTGACCACGATGTCGTCGCAGTGGCCGGCCAGCGCTTCGTCGATGGAGTTGTCCACCACCTCGAATACCAGATGGTGCAGGCCGGTGCCATCGGACGTGTCGCCGATGTACATGCCGGGGCGCTTGCGCACGGCCTCCAGGCCTTCCAGGATCGTGATGGCGCCTTCGCCGTAGCCTTCGCTCGCGCCGGCCTGGTGGGCGTCGATCTTGGGCACGGCGGGGGCGCCGTTGCCGTTGTCTTCGGGCGCGGGCAGGTTGGTTTCAGCGGTCATGGTCGGCCTTGGCTGTCGGGGGAAACGCGGGCGTTTCCGGAGTCTTCAATAGAAAATAGGGCTCTGGCGCAATAGGGATTAGCGCCGCAAGCTATTAAATTTATAGCAAATACGTCAAATGCGCATGGGCATCACGACGTACTTGAAGCTGTCGCTCTCGGGCAGCGTCAGCAGGGCGGAGCTGTTGCCGTCGGACAGCGAGATCTTCACCATGTCCTGCCCCATGCTGGCGAGCGCGTCGATGAGGTAGGTGACGTTGAAGCCGATCTCGATGGCGTCGCCGCCGTAGTCGATGTCGAGCTCGTCCACCGCCTCTTCCTGCTCGGCGTTGTTGCTGGCCACGCGCAGCTGGCCGGGCTCGATGTTCAGGCGCACGCCCTTGAACTTGTCGCTCGTCATGATGGCCGTGCGCTGCAGGCTGGCCAGCAGCGGGGAGCGGCCCAGGGTGACGCTGTTGTGGTGGTTCTTGGGGATGACGCGGTTGTAGTCGGGGAACTTGCCCTCGACCAGCTTGGTGACGAATTCCAGCGCGCCGAAGGTGAACTTGGCCTGGTTGCTGGCGAAGCGCATTTCCAGCGCGCCATCGGCGTCGCTGAGCAGGCGCTGCAGCTCGATCACGGTCTTGCGCGGCAGGATCACCTCCTGCTTGGGCACTTCCACATCCAGCGTGGCGCTGGCGAAGGCCAGGCGGTGGCCGTCGGTGGCCACCAGGCTGAGCGTGTTGCCCTCGGCCACGAACAGGATGCCGTTGAGGTAGTAGCGGATGTCCTGCACGGCCATGGCGAAGGCCACCTGGCCCAGCAGGTGCTTGAGCGTCTTTTGCGGCACGCTGAAGGCGGGGCCGAAGCTGGCGGCCTCCTGCACGAGCGGGAAGTCCTCGGCGGCCAGGGTCTGCAGCGTGAAGCGGCTCTTGCCGCCCTTGAGCACGAGCTTGTCCTGGCTGGTCTCCAGGCTCACCGTCTGGTCCGACGGCATGGTGCGCAGCACGTCGATGATCTTGCGCGCGTTCACCGTGGTGGTGAAGTCGCCCGTGTCGCCGCCCAGTTCGGCCGTGGTGCGGATCTGCACTTCGAGGTCGCTGGTGGTGAGCTGCAGCGCATTGCCGGTCTTGCGGATCAGCACATTGGCCAGGATGGGCAGCGTGTGGCGGCGCTCGACGATGCCGGCGACCGATTGCAGAACCGCGAGAACCTTGTCTTGTGTTGCCTTCAGGACGATCATGTCAACCTCTTGTGGTTTTGATTACGGTGCGCGGACAGCGGCATGGGTTCTGCCTCCTCCCTGCTGCACAACCTGCCATTTTGCCCGGGAAAGGGGCGGTTTCCCCTCGGGGGCTGCACCAGCACGGCGTCAGCCCTTGAGGGTCTGCTCCAGCACGTGCAGCTGCTGGTTCAGCTCAGTCAGCTGCTGGCGCTCGCCGGCGATCTTGCGCACCGCGTGCAGCACCGTGGTGTGGTCGCGCCCGCCGAACAGCTCGCCGATCTCGGGCAGGCTCTTCTGCGTCAGTTCCTTGGCCAGGTACATGGCGATCTGGCGCGGCCGGGCGATGCTGGCCGGGCGCTTCTTGCTGTACATGTCGGCGACCTTGATCTTGTAGTAGTCGGCCACCGTCTTCTGGATGTTTTCCACAGAGATCTGCCGGTTCTGGATCGACAGCAGGTCGCGCAGCGCCTCGCGGGCGAGCTGGATGGAGATTTCCTTCTGGTTGAAGCGCGAGTAGGCCAGGATCTTGCGCAGCGCGCCTTCGAGCTCGCGCACGTTCGAGCGCACGTTCTTGGCGACGAAGAAGGCCACCTCCTCGGGCATTTCGGTGCCCTCGGCGCGCGCCTTGTTGATCAGGATGGCCACGCGCATTTCCAGCTCGGGCGGCTCGATGGCCACCGTCAGCCCCGAATCGAAGCGCGAGACCAGGCGCTCGTGGATGTCCGCCAGACCCTTGGGGTAGGTGTCCGAGGTCATCACGATGTGGCTCTTTTTCGCCAGCAGGGCCTCGAAGGCGTTGAAGAACTCCTCCTGGGTGCGGTCTTTGTTCGCGAAGAACTGCACATCGTCGATCAGCAGCAGATCGAGCGAATGGTAGCGTTCCTTGAATTCGTCGAAAGTCTTGCGCTGGTAGGCTTTAACCACATCCGAAACAAATTGTTCGGCGTGGATGTAGAGAACTTTCGCGTCGGGCCGGTCTTGCAGCAGCTTGTTGCCCACGGCGTGCACCAGGTGGGTCTTGCCCAGGCCGACGCCGCCATAGATGAACAGCGGGTTGTACAGATGCCCCGGCATGCTGGCCACATGCATGGCGGCGGCGCGCGCCATGCGGTTGGCCGTGCCCTCCACCAGGGTGTCGAAGGTGAGCGCCGGGTTCAGCCGGTTGCGCAGCGGGCCGCGCGCGCCGTCGTCGGCCACGGGGGCCGTGGGCGTGGGTTCGGGGGCGCTGGGCGCCGCCGAGCCCGAGGGCTGAACGTGAGTACGGGCGATGGCTGTGCGCTGAGCGAGCGCTAACTCCAGCGGAATGGATTGGCCGTAAAGCGATTCAAGCAGCGCGGCGATGCGGCCGGCATACTGGGCGCGGATCCAGTCGAGCGTGAAGCGGTTCGGGACATACAGCGTGACCTTGGAGAAGTCACCGGCCACCTGGGCCGTGAGCGGCTTGATCCAGGTGTTGAACTGCTGTGCGGGCAGGTCCTGGGCGAGCTGTTCGGTGCAGGCCTGCCAGAGTGCCTGGCCGACTTCGTGGCCATGGGAATGGGGGATGCCGTTCGCGGTTTCCTCTGTCATTGGGTCGGTTCTTATTGTGGATAGGAGGAACGGTAAAAGGCCCGCGATTGTAGCTTGTCAAGGAGTTATCCACAAGCTGGAGCCCCGTCCGGAAAGGGCTTTGGGGCGGATTTCCCGGGGCTGTCCGATGGGTGGCATTGCTTCGGATGGATAAGTCTGCGACAATTGCGGGTTTCCCTGAATGTGTTCAGGGTAATTGACCCTGTCGCGCCTTTCACGATTGGAAGGTTGCGCCTTTTCACTGAACCCTCGAGGAACGACCATGAAACGCACTTACCAACCTTCCAAGACGCGCCGCGCCCGTACCCACGGCTTCCTGGTGCGCATGAAGACCCGCGGTGGCCGCGCCGTCATCAACGCCCGCCGTGCCAAGGGCCGCAAGCGCCTGGCAGTCTGAGGCCCGCACGGGCTTGGACTCGCACCCCGGTTTGCGCCTGCAGGTCCCGACGGGGGCGCTTTCATGCAGCGGCTGAAAACGCGTGCGCAATTCCAGGCCACCATGGCCGGTGAGACCGTGGCACGCACGGCGCACTTTGCATTGCACCGCCAGGCACTGGATGCCGGTGGTGCTGCGGCCGTTGTTCCGGAGCCCGGTGCCGCGCGCGCCGCAGCGCCGCAGCTTCTGTTCGCCGTGCCGGACGTCTGGCTCGGCGCCATGGTGCCCAAGCGCTGGGCACGCCGCGCCGTGACGCGCAACACCATCAAGCGGCAGATCTACAGCGTGGCCACGGCCCTGGAGCCGCAGCTGCCGCAGGCCTCCCACGTGGTGCGCCTGCGCGCTACGTTCGATCGCAAGCAATTCATCAGCGCCAGCTCCGACCTGCTCCGCCAGGCCGTGCGCGCCGAACTGCTGCAGCTTTTCGAGCGCGCTGCTGCGCGCCCGTCCCCTTCTTCCCGGGCACCGGCATGATGCAGCGCCTGCTGATCGCACTGGTCAAGGGCTATCGCCTGCTGCTCAGCCCCTGGCTGGGCTCGGCCTGCCGCTTTGAGCCCACCTGTTCGGCCTACTCGCTGCAGGCCCTGCAGCAGCATGGCGCCGCCGCCGGCACCTGGTTGACGCTCGGGCGCCTGGCGCGCTGCCATCCCTGGTGCGACGGCGGCCATGACCCGGTGCCGCAGGAGGCGCCGCGCGCCACCCGGCTGTTCTCGCGGCTGCTCACCCCCGCCTCCTCTCCATCCTCACCAAAGAAGTCTCCATGAACGACATCCGCCGCACCATCCTGTGGGTGATATTTGGCTTTTCCATAGTCCTGCTGTGGGACAAATGGCAGGTGCACAACGGTAACAAGGCCACCTTCTTCCCGGCGCCTGCCACGGCGCCGGCGCCCGCGCCCGCCGTGGCGGCTTCGGCGGCCGTGCCTGGCGCAGCGGTCCCGGCCGTGGCGGGTGGGCCGGCGGGTGCGGCGGCCGTGCCGGCCCCGCAGGCCGGCGCGGCGCCCGCCAAGCGCGAGCGCGTGGAGGTCTCCACCGATGTGCTGCGCCTGGTCTTTGACAGCGAGGGCGGTTCGCTCGTGCAGGCGGAGCTGCTCCAGCATTCCGACCTGACCGACAAGGCCCGGAACTTCGTGCTGTTCGACGAAAGCGCGCAGCGCGTCTACCTCGCGCAGACCGGCCTGATCGGCGGGGACTTCCCCACCCACAAGACGGTGATGGCGGTGGCGCCCGGTGCGCGGGAACTGAAGGACGGCGAGAACGAACTGAGCGTGCGCTTCGAGTCGCCCGACCTCGGCGGCGTCAAGCTGGTCAAGACCTGGACCGCCAAGCGCGGCGCCTACGATATCGCGGTGCGCCATGAGGTGGTCAACACCGGCACGGCGCCGGTGTCGCCCAAGCTCTACCTGCAGCTGGTGCGCGATGGCAACAAGCCCGCGGGCGAATCGTCCTTCTATTCCACTTTCACCGGCCCGGCCGTGTTCACCCAGGAAAAGAAATACCAGAAGGTCGAGTTCAAGGACATCGCCGACAACAAGGCCGACTTCGTGAAGGAAAGCGACAGCGGCTACGTCGCCATGGTGCAGCATTACTTCGCTTCGGCCTGGCTGCTGCCCGAAGGCGCCAAGCGCGAGATCTTCATGCGCAAGGTGGATGCCAACCTGTACTCGGTGGGCATGCTCTCCACGCTCGAACCCATCGCTCCGGGCGCCAGCAAGGCCCTGGAGGCGCGCCTGTTCGCCGGCCCGCAGATCGAGACCATGCTGGAGAAGCTCTCGCCCGGCCTGGAACTGGTCAAGGACTACGGCATGCTGCACATCCTGTCCAAGCCGCTGTACTGGCTGCTGGACCAGCTGCACAAGCTGCTGGGCAACTGGGGCTGGTCCATCGTTGGCCTGGTGCTGCTGCTGAAGATCGCGTTCTACTGGCTCAATGCCAAGGCGTACGCCAGCATGGCCAAGATGAAGGCCATCAACCCCAAGATCATGGAGATGCGCGAGCGCCTCAAGGACAAGCCGCAGCAGATGCAACAGGAGATGATGCGCATCTACCGCGAGGAGAAGGTCAACCCCATGGGGGGCTGCTTTCCCATCATGATCCAGATCCCCGTGTTCATCGCGCTCTACTGGGTGCTGCTGTCCAGCGTGGAAATGCGCAACGCCCCCTGGGTGGGCTGGGTGCATGACCTGTCGGCGCCCGATCCGTTCTTCATCCTGCCGCTGCTGATGACGCTCAGCTCGCTGCTGCAGACGGCCCTGAACCCCGCGCCGCCCGATCCGATGCAGGCCAAGATGATGTGGATCATGCCGCTGATGTTCAGCGTGATGTTCTTCTTCTTCCCGGCCGGCCTGGTGCTGTACTGGCTGACGAACAACATCCTGTCCATCGCCCAGCAGTGGATCATCAACACGCGCATGGGCGTGCCGCCGCAGTTCAACCTGCCCAAGTTCCGCTGATCGCGCCGGCCCGGTACGCCGGGCCCGCCTGCGAATGCCAACGGCCGCTCTGCGGCCGTTGTTGTTTTCGGTACGATGCTTGGCTACTACATGATCCGGTAGTAACTGACATCAACACACAGGAGACAGACGGATGATCCAGCGTAAAACCTTCAAACTGGGCATGTTGGGAGCGGCCGTGCTCATGACCGCGGGCACCGTGCATGCGGCGACCCTGCGTTGGGCGGGAGCCAACGACATCCTCACCGTGGATCCCCACGCCCAGAACCACCAGACCACGCACGCCTTCCTGCAGCAGGTGTACGAGAGCCTGGTGCGTTACGACGCCAAGTACCAGATCGAGCCCGCGCTGGCCACGAAATGGACGCAGGTGTCGCCCACGCAGGTCCGCTTCGAGCTGCGCAAGGGCGTCAAATTCCACGACGGCGCGCCGTTCACGGCCGACGACGTGGTGTTCTCGCTCACCCGCGCCATGACGCCGCCGTCCAACATGATGACCGTCGTGCAGAGCGTCAAAGAGGTCAAGAAGGTCGACGAGTACACCGTGGACCTGATCCTCAAGGGCCCCAACCCCATCTTGCTGCGCGAGCTGACCGAGGCGCGCATCCTGAACAAGGCCTGGGCCGAGAAGCACAACTCCGTGAAGTCGCAGGACTACGCCGCCAAGGAAGAAAACTACGCCTCGCGCAACGCCAACGGCACCGGCCCCTTCTCCATGGCCGGCTGGCAGCCCGACGTGAAGGTCACGCTCAAGAAGAACCCCAGCTGGTGGGACCAGCCCAAGGGCAATATCGACGAGGTGGTGTTCACTCCCATCAAGTCGGCCGCCACGCGCTCCGCGGCCCTGATCTCGGGCCAGGTGGACTTCGTCGTCGATCCCCCGCCGCAGGACCTGGCGCGCATGAAGGACAGCCCCGACATCCAGCTCATCGAGGGCGCCGAGAACCGCACCATCTACCTGGGCCTGGACCAGTTCCGCGACGAGCTGCCCGGCGCGGGCACGCCCGGCAAGAACCCGCTCAAGGACAAGCGCGTGCGCCAGGCGCTGTACCAGGCGATCGACGCCGCCGGCCTGCACAGCCGCACCATGCGCAACCTGTCGGTGCCCGCGGGCACCATGGTGGCGCCCATGGTCCATGGCTGGAGCAAGCCGCTCGACGAGCGCGCCGCCAAGTACGACGTCGAGGCCGCCAAGAAGCTGCTGGCCGACGCCGGCTATCCCAACGGCTTCGCGCTCAAGCTCGACTGCCCCAATGACCGCTACGTGAACGACGAGGCCATCTGCCAGGCCGTCACTGCCATGTGGACGCGCATCGGCGTCAAGACCCAGCTGCAGACGGCGCCCATGTCCCAGTTCGTCACCCGCGTGATGAACAACGACGTGAGCGCCTACCTGTTCGGCTGGGGCGTGGCCACGTTCGACGCGCTGTACTCGCTCGACTCGCTCGTGAGCACCAAGGACGGCAAGACGTCCTCCGGCGTGTACAACGGCGGCCGCTTCAGCGACGCCAAGCTGGACACCATGATCAACCAGATCAAGGTCGAGATGGACCAGCCCAAGCGCGACGCGCTCCTCAACGACGTGCTCAAGCTCGTGAAGGACGAGTACTACTACCTGCCGCTGCACCACCAGATCCGCCCCTGGGCGATGCGCAAGAACGTGCAGACCCCGCACCGCGCGGACGACCGCCCGATGCCGGCCTGGACGACAGACCCCGCACCGCGCGGACGACCGCCCGATGCCGGCCTGGACGACCATCAAGTAAAAACGATAGCTGCCTGCGCTTGATAGATGGGCATCTCAGGCATATTTGTGCCTGAATCGCTTTTTCATCAAGCGCTGGCAGCTTCTTTTTTCATAGCAAAATATCCACCATGCTTGCCCGCCACCACGATCCCATCGCCGCCATCGCCACCGCACCGGGGCGCGGCGCCGTGGGCATCGTGCGTGTGTCGGGCCAGGGGCTGGCGCCCTTCGTGCAGGCTCTGCTGGGGCGCAGCCTGCGCCCGCGCGAGGCGCACTACCTGCCCTTCCCCGACGCGGCGGGCCTGCCCATAGACCAGGGCCTGGCCCTGTTCTTTCCCGCGCCGCACAGCTACACCGGAGAGGACGTGCTGGAGCTGCAGGCCCACGGCGGCCCCGTGGTGCTGCAGCTGCTGCTGGCGCGCTGCCTGGAGGCCGCGCAGGGCGGCGCGCTGGCGCGCCTGCGCCTGGCCGAGCCCGGTGAATTCACCGAGCGCGCCTTCCTCAACGACAAGATCGACCTGGCCCAGGCCGAGGCCATCGCCGACCTGATCGACGCCAGCACCGAGGCCGCCGCGCGCAGCGCGGGCCGCTCGCTCACGGGCGCGTTCTCGCAGGAGATCCATGCGCTGCGTGACGCGCTCATCCACCTGCGCATGCTGGTCGAGGCCACGCTCGATTTTCCTGAAGAAGAAATCGACTTCCTGCGCAAGGCAGACGCACGCGGACAGCTATCAAATTTAGAGCAATCCCTGGCCCAGGTGGTGCGGCGGGCCCGGCAGGGCGCGCTGCTGCGCGAGGGCATCAAGGTGGTGATCGCGGGCCAGCCCAACGCCGGTAAGAGCTCGCTGCTCAACGCCCTGGCCGGGGCCGAGCTGGCCATCGTCACCCCCATTGCCGGCACCACGCGCGACAAGGTGCAGCAGACCATCCAGATCGAGGGCGTGCCGCTGCACGTGATCGACACGGCCGGGCTGCGCGAGAGCCAGGACGAGGTCGAGCGCATCGGCATCGCCCGCGCCTGGGAGGAGATCGCCGCCGCCGATGCCGTGCTCTTCCTGCACGACCTCACGCGCTGCGACACGGCGCCCTACCAGGAGGCCGATGCGGCCATCGCCCGCGCCATGGCCGAGCGGTTGCCGCCGTCGGTGCCGGTGATCGATGTCTGGAACAAGAGCGATTGCGCCCCCGACGGCCCGCAGGCCGGGGTGCGGCTTTCGGCGCGCACGGGCGAGGGGCTGGAGCCCCTGCGGCAGCGGCTGCTGGAGGTGGCCGGCTGGCAGGCCGCGCCCGAAGGGGTGTACATCGCCCGCCAGCGCCATGTGCAGGCCCTGCGGGCCGTGGCCGGCCACCTGGACATGGCGGCCGCACAGCTCGATGCGACCGGCCCCGCGCTGGACCTGCTGGCCGAGGAACTGCGCCTGGCGCAGAACGCCCTGAGCGAGATCACCGGCGAGTTTTCCTCCGACGATCTGCTCGGGGTCATCTTCTCCAGCTTCTGCATCGGCAAATAGCGCTGTAATGCATGTGTAAGCATGGGTAAACAATGCTTGTGTACCGAGGGCATTGAGGATAGTTTCACGGGCATATGAATGCCGTGATTCCCAACCAGAACCGGCTGGACCTGCAGGGCCTGGTGAATGCCATCGCCCAGGCCAGCGCGGAAGACAGCCTGACCAACCCGCTCAAGCCCGAGCAATGGGACACCCTGTCCGCCTATCTGCAACCCTGCACGCTGGCCGCGGGCCAGTTGTTGTTCAACCAGGGCGCCAGCGACCGCACCTTGTACCTGATCGAGAGCGGCAGCCTGAGCGTCCACTACGAGGATGAAAAATCCCGGCTGCGCATGGCCATCGTCAGCGCCGGTTCCGTGGTCGGCGAAGGCGCTTTCTTTTCGCTGCGTCCGCGCAGCGCCACGGTCCAGGCGGCGGCCCCCAGCAAGCTCTGGGCACTGACCGCGCTGCGCTTCACCGAGTTGGGCAACCGCCAGCCTGCCATCGCGCTGGGCCTGGCCATGGCGGCGGGCGCCGTGCTGTCCAAGCGCCTGGGCAATCGCCGCCGCCGCGTTGCGTCCACCTGACACTGCGCAGCCTGTGGCACGGGTGGCGTGCAGGTTGGGGCCAAAGCCGACAGGGGGACAGTTACACTTCTCCCGGAATTGTCCAGGCGCCCACCGTAGAAAGAAGGCCATGTCATTGTTCAGCTGGTTCTCACGCAAGCCCACGTCCGCCAAATCCCGTTCGGCCGAGCCGTCGGGGCTGCTGAACGCCGATGCCACTGTGCCGCTGGTGCCGGGGCGCGATGGCCGGCCGATGCTGGACCCCACGGTGCCCGCGGAGCATGCGGCCAACCGCAAGAACGAGCGCATGGAGCGGCGCGAACTGCTGTACTCCGTGGTGCGCGACGCCATGGTCCGCGCGGCCGTGCTCTCGGCCAGCTATAAGTTCAAGGTGCTCTCGCTGGACCAGCGGGGGCGCCAGTTCCTGGTCATGATGGACCTGGCGCAGGAATACGGGGGCGATGCCGCGCGCCTGAGCGAAATCGAGGCCCTGATCGCTCAGACGGCCAAGACGCGTTACGACATCGCCGTCAATGCGGTGTACTGGCGCCTGAACGACCATGTGGCGGTCGGTATTCCCCAGAAGGGCCTGGAGCCAAAGTTGCCATCGGCCCCGGTCCAGGCCAAGTTGCCATCGGCCCCGGTCCAGGCCGCCCCCGTGGCGGCACGGCCCGTGGTCGCGGCTGCGCCGGTCCCGCCGGCCCGTGTGGCCCCCGTGGTGGCGCCTGTCGCCGCACCCGCCCGCCCGGCGCCCGCTGCCCCGCGCTTCGATCCGATCGAAGCCGATGAAGTGGCGGCCTTCAAGCAGGCGCTGGCTGCGTCGGCCCGGCCCGCACCCGCGGCGGCCGCGCCGGGCGTGCCCGTGCGTTCCGGGCCGATGCGTTCCGTGCTGCTGCAAAACGATTTCGCCGAAACCGAATTGCCGGAAGATTCGCGCGCCCAGGACCTGAGCGGCACGCAATACGGGGATCTCTGATCCCCTTTTTCTTTTTCAGTGGCCCGCGAAATCGACCAGCGTGAAGAGTGGCAGTCCGCTCTCGCGCAGGCGGGTTGAACCGCCGAGTTCGGGCAGGTCCACGATGGCGGCGCCCTCGGTGACCGTGGCGCCCAGCTTTTCCAGGAGCTTCTTGCCAGCCATCATGGTGCCGCCGGTGGCGATGAGGTCGTCGATGAGCAGCACGCGGTCACCGGCCTTCACGGCGTCGGTGTGCAGCTCCACCGTGGCGCTGCCGTACTCCAGTTCGTAGGTTTCCTCCACCGCGCTGCCGTACTCCAGTTCGTAGGTTTCCTCCACCGTGGTGAAGGGCAGCTTGCCCTTCTTGCGGATCGGCACGAAGCCGACATTCAGCTCGTAGGCCACCACGGCGCCCAGGATGAAGCCGCGGGCATCCAGTCCGGCCACGACGTCGGGGCGCAGCGCCTTGTCCATGTAGCGGTGCACGAAGGCATCGATCAGCACACGGAACACCTTGGGGTCCTGCAGCAGGGGCGTGATGTCACGGAACTGCACCCCCGGCGCGGGCCAGTCGGGGACCGTGCGGATGTGCTGGCGGAGGTAGTCGTTGACGCTGAGAGGCTGCATGGGGGATCCTGCTGCGGTGTTCAAAGGGTGGCCCGTGGCACGGGAGCCGGGCCAGTGTAATCACCCGCGCCATCGGGCCGCGCAATGCATGGCGCAGCCCGCATAATCGTGGCAACATCCCCCCGCGTCCCAGGGTTTTTACAGCGGGGCCGCGCACTGTGCACGAAGGCTGGCCATGCCCGTTTCTGTTCTGCTGATCGAAGGCAGTGATGACCACGCCCAGGCGGTGATCCGGGCGTTGGTGGACCCATGGCTGGGCTGGCAACTGCGTTGGGCGGCCACGGTGGCGCAGGCCAGGACCGTGCTGGCCAGCGAGAACATCGACATCGTCCTGGTCGCCCACCGGCTCAGCGATGGCTCGGCCTACGATGTCTTCGAGTCCTTGCAGGGGCAGCCCACGCTGATCATGGTGCCCGAGGGCGAAGAGGCCCATGCCGCCTTCGCCCTGCGGCATGGCTTCATCGACTTCGTGGTGCAGGACCCGGCCTGCCACTACCTGCTGAACCTGCCGGCCCAGCTGGAGGCGGCCTTGGAGCGCAGCACGGAGGCGCGCGCGCGCCAGGCCGCCGAGGCCATGCTGGGGCGCCAGCACCGCCTGCTGCAGGCGATTTCGCGCGCGCAGGCGCTGTTCATCGCCAGTGCGCCACCGCGCGCGGCCTTCGAGGCCCTGCTGCAGGAGATGCTGGCACTTACCGAGAGCGGCTTCGGCGTGGTCGGTCAGGTCGAAATACCACCCGGCGGCAGCCCCTGCCTGCGCGTGCATGCCATCACGGACATCAGTTGGGACGAGGCCTCACGAGCGCGCTACGCCCAGGTGGCCGACCAGGGCATGGTGTTCGACAACCCGCGCACGCTGGTGGGCGCGACCTTGCTCAGTGGCGAGCCCCTGATCAGCAACCAGCCCGCCACCGATCCGCGTGCCGGCGGCCTGCCGGCCGGGCATCCCGCCCTGACGGCATTCTTGGGGCTGCCCATCCATGCGGCCGGCGAGTTGGTGGCCATGGTGGGCGTGGCCAACCGCCCCGGGGGGTATTCCGGTGCCGACGTCCAGTTCCTGCAGCCCCTGCTCAACAGCGTGGGCCAGCTGGAAATGGCCCGCCGGGCGGAAATCGCGCGCCGGGACGTCGAGTCGCGGCTGGCGCAGGCCAGCGCCCAGCTGGAGGAGAAAACCCAGTTGCTCGAACTCACGCTGGCCAGCGTCTCGCAAGGGATCGTCTTCGTGGACCCGGCGGGGTGCATCCGCATCTACAACCAGCGCTGCCTGGAACTCCTGGACCTGCCCCGGCAACTGCTGGAGCGGCAGCCGCAGTTGGAGGAGGTCATCCGGTTCCAGGAGGCGCGTGGCGATTTCCGGGAGGAATTCACCGCCATCGATGCCGTGGCGCGGTCCGGCCCGTCATCGGATGCGCAGGAGCATACCGGTCCGGCCGCGATTCCGGAGGTCTACCTGCGGCGCACGAAGACAGGCCGCTACCTGGAGGTCCGCACGCGCCTGCTCGAAGGCGGAGGGCAGGTGCGCACCTACACCGACGTGACCGATTACCTGGCCACCCAGGAGGCCTTGCGCCAGAGCGAAGGGCGCTGGCGCAGCCTGACGCAGCTGTCCTTCGACTGGTACTGGGAGCAGGATGCGGATTTCCGCTTTGTCCGGATGGAGGGCAATCCCCAGCATGGCTCGCTGCTGCCGGGCGCACGCTACCGCGGCCTGACCCGCTGGGAGCTGCCCGACGCGCTGGTCAGCGAGGCGCAGTGGCAGGCCCACCGGGCCCAGCTGGAGGCGCACGAGGTGTTCCACGACTTCGAGATGCAGCGCCTGGCATCGGATGGCACCACGGTGTGGGTCTCGGTCAGTGGCGAGCCGATTTTCGACACCGAGGGCCACTTCACCGGCTACCGTGGCGTGGCCCGCGACATCACCGAGCGCAAGCGCGCGGAAGCCGAGATCCAGCGCCTGGCGTTCTACGATGAGCTCACCGGCCTGCCCAACCGCCGCCTGCTGCTGGAGCGACTGGAGCGCGCGGCGGTGGCCTGCGAGCGCACGGCCTCCCATGGCGCCCTGCTGTTTCTCGATCTCGACGATTTCAAGAGCATCAACGACACCCTGGGCCATGACTGGGGCGACCACCTGCTGCTGCAGACCGGCCGGCGTCTGGCGGCCTGCGTGCGCACCGCCGACACGGTAGCACGGCTGGGGGGGGATGAATTCGTCGTGATTCTGCAGGGCCTGAACGCGCAGGCCACGGAGGCGGCGGTGGAAGCCGAGGCGGTGGCGCAGAAGATCCTGGTGGCCCTCAACCAACCCTACGAGGTGCAGGGCAGCGAGGTGCACAGCACGCCCAGCATCGGCATCGCCATGTTCCGCAGTGCGCAGCCACCGGCGCAGGAACTGCTGCAACGGGCCGACATGGCCATGTACCAGGCCAAGGCCCAGGGGCGCAACACCATCTGCTTCTTCGATCCGGGCATGCAGGCCTCGGCGACGGCGCGGTCCGCCCTGGAGGCCGATCTGCGCCAGGGTCTGCAGCGTGGCGAGTTCCTGCTGCACTACCAGCCCGTGGTGGATGCCGGCGGAAAGGTGCTGGGCGCCGAGGCGCTGGTGCGCTGGATGCACCCGCAGCGCGGCATGGTCTATCCCGGGGAGTTCATCGCGCTGGCGGAGCACAACGGGCTGATCCTGCAGATCGGGCTCCAGGTGCTGCAATTGGCCTGCGAACAACTGGTGCGCTGGAGCCGTGACGCCAGCTCCCGGGACTGGACCCTGGCGGTGAATGTGAGCACCCGCGAGTTCCGCCACCCCGACTATGTGCAGCAGGTGCTCGGCATGCTGCGGCAGACCGGGGCCGACCCCAAACGCCTCAAGCTGGAGCTGACCGAGAGCCTGCTGCTGCACGATGTGGAGGATGCCATCGCCAAGATGCAGGTGCTGCGCAGCCAGGGGGTCGGGTTCTCGCTGGACGACTTCGGCACCGGGTATTCCAGCCTGGGCTACCTCAAGCGCCTGCCGCTGGACCAGCTCAAGATCGACCAGGGCTTCGTGCGCGACGTGCTGGTGGACCCCAACGATGCCGCCATCGCCTGCACCATCATCGCCCTGGCGCACAGCCTGGGGCTGGAAGTGGTGGCCGAGGGCGTGGAAAGCCAGGGGCAGCGCAAGTTCCTGCTGCGCAATGGCTGCAAATGCTTTCAGGGCTACCTGTTTGGCCGGCCCGGTCCGGCCGAGGATCTGCAGACCCTCGGCCACTGAAACGGCGCCGCCTGCCACCGTGCAACGCCGTGGTGGCCGGCGCACGTCAGCCGCGCAGCAGGCGGTCCTCGGCCAGGGCCAGGGCGGCGGGCTGGCCGGAAAGCACCAGCGTGTCGCCCTCGGCCAGCACCGTGCTGTCTTTCGGGGCGGACATGCGGCCGTTGCCGTGGCGCAGGTTCACCACGCTCACGCCCATGGCATGCAGGGCCAGGTCGCCCAGCGGCGTGCCCAGCGTCTGCGCGCCGGGTGGCAGGGTGATGGTGGACATGCG
>Ga0208516_100396_pt1 | contig 17879 bp, 16 predicted proteins | sample LakWasM117_HOW13_2_FD_183931 | JGI IMG/M metagenome (GOLD analysis project Ga0208516, IMG submission 183931) | Freshwater sediment methanotrophic microbial communities from Lake Washington under simulated oxygen tension - Sediment Metagenome... | ecosystem: Environmental > Aquatic > Freshwater >...
TGACGCCACAACTCCCGCCCGGCCTCCAGCACAATGATTTCATTGCCGCGAGATACGACGGCATGCCATTTTCCATCGCTGCCGACACCTGCCGCCAATGGTTCGCCCAGGCTGACCCGCCAGAGACCCACCCCGGTCCGCGCATCAATACCCACCACGACACCATCGGCCGAAGCCAGGGTTGCAACCGAACCCCGTACATCCACCATCAACGGCAGACCTTGAACACCACCAATTTTTGCCACCCATGCCTGGCGCACGCCCAGAACCGGCACATTGGCCCCCAGTTCGGCGGGCTTGGGCTTGGCAGAACCGCCGCCGAAATACGAGCAACCCGCCAAGGCGCCCAACAAGGACAGACATGCGACCACCCGCGCCGATGCCTGTGCCGCGCGATGAAACGGCCTCACTTTGGCATCTCCGTCGATGCCGCCATAGTGACCGTCTCGAGGTGCACCCCCAGGGCATTGAGCTTGATTTCCACCAGGCGACGGTATTCCACGGTATCGGTGAATTCCTTGTACGCACGGGAATACTCTGCAACGGCTTCCGGCTTCTTGCCCATCTGGACAAGCACATCACCCTTGCGATCGGCCACCACGGCCGAATACTCTGGGGGAAATGGCGCAGACAACTGATTCAAGGCATCGTCGTACGCCTTCTTCTCCATCAGCAGTCCGGCCAGCCGCAGACGCGCCAGCGCCTTGTAGCCGTCGTCACCTGCATGGTCGGCGACCCATGTAAGTGCGACTTTGGCCGCATCCATATCCCCTTTGCCAACCTGTACCTTGGCAACCAACATCCCAGCCTGGCCCGCCTGGGTAGTGCCGGCATATTTGCTGCGAATATCGGCAAATGCCTGCTCCAGACGCGCCTGATCGCCAGACGCCACAGCCATCTCGACGGCATCGAACAACGCCGCTGCCTGCGTAGCCTGCCTGTTTTGCCAGTATTGGTAGCCATTCCAGGCTGCCAAGGCCGCTACAACCACAAGCAGCACGGTGCTGATCAGGTTGCCCCAGGTATTCCAGAAATGTTTGAGCTGGTCTAGCTGCTCTTGTTCTTCGAGATCGAGATGGTTTGCCATGGCTTGTATTCGGATTAACGATCGGATTGTAGGGTGGCTGCCCATTCGGACACACGCTCAAGTGCATGCTCCGCCTGCTGGCCAGTGCCATCGCGCAATGATTTCACCAGTACATTGCCTCGCGCCAACTCATCCGCGCCAAAAATCAGCGCATACCGTGCGCCACTGGCATCGGCCTTCTTGAACTGGGATTTCATGCTTCCCATGCCTTCGCCCGCCCCTGGCGGGCTGTGCATCTGCGCGCTTACGCCCAAAGCACGCAATTGCTGCAAGAGCGCCATGGCAACAGGCAGCGCAGCAGCATCAGGCACCACGGCATAGGCGAGCGGTTCGGGTGCAGGCAGTTCCAGCCCCTGCTCCTTCAAAAGTTCCAGCACGCGCTCCATGCCCAGCGCCCAACCTACGGCGGGCGCTGGCTTGCCGCCAATCTGCTCAATCAGGTAGTCATAGCGTCCACCACCGCAGATGGTGCCCTGGGACCCCAGCCGGTCCGTGACGAACTCGAACACCGTGAGGTTGTAATAGTCCATGCCCCGCACCAGCCGTGGGTTAACTTTCCAGGCCACTCCACAGGCATCGAGAATGGCCTTGACCCTATCGAAATGGGCCAGCGATTTTTCTCCGAGAAAATCGATCAACCTAGGCGCTGCCTCCACCAGGGACTGCATGGCCGGATTCTTGGTATCCAGAATGCGCAAGGGATTGCTGTGCAAACGTCGCCGGGCTTCCTCGTCCAGTTGGTCGACATGCTGCTCAAGGTAGGAAATCAATGCAGCACGGTGGGCCTTGCGTTCGTCAGGCTGCCCAAGGCTGTTCAATTCCAGACGTACATCCGTCAGGCCCAGCTCCTTCCAAAGGGCATCCGCCAGCAGAATCATTTCAGCATCGATTTCCGCCCCCGGAAACCCCAGTGCCTCCGCCCCAATCTGGTGGAACTGGCGATAGCGGCCCCGCTGCGGCCGTTCATGACGGAACATCGGCCCCATGTAGTAAAGGCGCTTCCCCCCTTCGTACAACATGGAATGCTCAACCACCGCACGAACCACACCAGCCGTACTTTCTGGCCTCAGTGTGAGTTGCTCGCCGTTGAGCCTGTCCTCAAAGGAGTACATCTCCTTCTCGACAATATCGGTTACCTCGCCCAGCCCCCGAACGAACAGAGCCGTGGGTTCCACGATGGGCGTGCGAATGTTGCGGTAGGCATGGCGGTCCATGAGTGCACGAACCTTGTCCTCCAGCCATTCCCAACGGGCCGATTCCGGCGGCAGGATGTCGTTCATGCCCTTGACCGCCAGCAGTTTCTCGGCTTTGGTCGGTGGCATTGCTTTTTCAGTGCTCACAATGATGGCTTCAATAATGGTTGGTATGAGTGACGGCTGCATGCATGGCTTCCCAAACATGCATGGCCAGCGCATTGGCGCAATGGTGGTCCGTTGACTCAGGAGTCGCCCCGGCCAAAACGCTTCTCGATATAGCTCTGGACCAGTTGGTGAAATTCCTGCGCGATATTGTCACCGCGCAGCGTCAAGGCTTTCTCCCCATCAATGAACACCGGGGCGGCCGGCGCCTCACCGGTTCCAGGCAGACTGATGCCGATATCGGCATGCTTGCTCTCGCCCGGCCCATTGACGATACATCCCATGACCGCGACCTTGAGCGACTCCACCCCGGGGTAGCGCTCACGCCAGACCGGCATCTGCTCGCGCAAGAAATCATCGATCTGCTTCGCCAGCTCCTGGAAGGTGGTACTGGTGGTTCGGCCACAGCCCGGACATGCTGTCACACTGGGAACGAATTTGCGCAGCCCCAACGATTGCAGTATTTCAGACGCAATCACCACCTCCTGCGTCCGCGATTCCCCAGGCTGCGGAGTCAGCGATACGCGGATCGTGTCGCCAATGCCATCCTGCAGCAGCACAGACAAGGCGGCAGCAGACGCCACCGTGCCCTTGGTCCCCATTCCTGCCTCGGTCAGCCCCAGATGCAAGGCATAGTCGCACCTTTTGGCCAGCTCCCGGTAGACGGAAATCAGATCCTGCACGCCACTGACCTTGCACGAGAGAATGATCTGGCTTCCATCGAGCCCCAGATCCTCGGCACGTCGGGCCGACTCCACGGCCGATGTGATCAACGCCTCGTACATGACTTGGCGGGCATCCCATGGCAGGGAGCGCTGACTGTTCACATCCATGAGCTGGGCCAACAACTCCTGGTCCAGACTCCCCCAGTTCACACCAATACGCACGGGCTTTTGCCAGCGGATGGCTGCCTCGATCATCTGACCGAACTGGCGATCCCGCTTGTCACCCTTGCCCACGTTGCCGGGATTGATACGGTATTTCGACAAAGCTTCCGCGCATGCCGGGTGTTCGGTCAGCAGACGGTGGCCGTTGTAATGAAAATCACCGATCAGCGGCACATCGATGCCCATGCGGTCGAGCTGTTCACGGACATAGGGCACTGCCGCTGCTGCCTCGGGCGTATTGACCGTGATGCGCACCAGTTCCGATCCCGCCAGCGCCAGCTCCTTGATCTGAATGGCGGTCCCCACGGCATCAACCGTATCGGTGTTCGTCATGGACTGCACGCGCACCGGCGCATCGCCGCCAATGGTCACCACCCTGGAGCCCCACACCGCACGCGCCTGGCGCGTACGGCGCTCCAGGGGCGCAACGACCGCGATGGGCTCCGGTCTATCGGACATGTTCACGGCTTCACCTCAAATCGCGCCACGTTATCCTTGGACATGGAAACAAGATCCAGCGCTTGACCACGGACATAGACGTCCGTGACATCCGCCTTGCCCACCACCACCGTGAATGGTGGTTTTCCAGGGGCGGCAACCGTCTCGCCTGTTGCCAGTATCCGCTGCAAGGTGGTCACGCCCGTGGTGTCACGCACCTGGATCCAGGACTCGCTTCGCGCGCGAAAAACGAGAACGTCCGTGCTGGCGGACGAAATACCATCTGCGGCCGAAGCAACCGGTGACGTTGGCAGTGCCGCAGTCACTGCAGGCGCGGGCACAGACGCTGGCGCAACGGCTCCAGCCTGTGCCAGCCCTTCCGACACAGCGGCCGATGCAGGCTCCGCCAACCCAGCCACAGGCGCAGCAACGGCCTTCTCGGTCGCAGGAGCCACTTCCATTGCGCTGCCCGCCTGCCAGGGCTCCTGCACCGAGTCCGGAAAGAAGGCCAGAATACCAACCGCTCCCAACACCAAGGCCAGAGCGGCAAGAAATGCCGGACGCATCGCCAAAGACGCCAGTGCTCCGGCATGCCCCTTCTCCGTACCATCCTTGAACACCGCATTGATTCCCGAACTATCGCTCGAAAGACGGGGTATTGCACTTTGCGGCATGAGCGCCAGCACGGGCGCAGGGTCCATCTTCAGCGAACGGCAGACACTGGACGCAAAAGCGCGCACGAAAACGGCATCGGGCAAGGCATCGTAGTTATCAGCTTCCAGGGCCAGCAGCTTGCTGACCGGCACCTTGAGGGCGACGGCCAGCGCTTCGATATGCACCCCCTGGGACTGCCGTGCGGCCTTGAGCATGCTTCCCGGCGAATTCTTTGGCGCCTGTGCCGGGTCTGCAGCCGGCATTGCGGACTGAACGTCCATCTCACTCATTGAAAGCCCCCCGATCAAAAGCCGACAGTTCACGGGATTCCGGAAAACGCTTGCGCAACTGGTCGGCAAGCTGCCGGGTGGCCACGGCATCGCCGAGGCTGCGCTCGATCCGGATTCCCAGCCACAACGATTCGGCGTTGGCTAGGTCGCTGTTGTTGATACGGCGGATATAGAACTGCGCGCGCTTCAACTCCCCCCTGCGCATCAGCAGGTCTGCCAGGTTGTAGCCCACCACAGGATTGCCTGCGTCCAGTTCGTAGGCACGCAGCAGCGTCTGCTCCGCCTTCTCATTCTGGCCTGCACGCGCCTGGCAAAGCCCCTGCGCCATGAGCGTCTTGTTGCTGGCCGTGTACATCGGATTGCCCAGGGCCTGCACGAAGTACTTGTCGGCCTCCGTGTATTTCTGCTGCTGGCACAGCAACAACGCATAGTTGTGCAACACATTCGAATCAGAGGAGCGGATGCCAAGTGCGCGGCGAAAACTATCCTCCGCCTGGCCCAGATCATTCAACCGCATGTAAATCAGGCCACGCAGGTTGTAGGCATCGGCATAGGTGGGATCGTTGACCAGCGCCTGCTTGACTTCATCCAACGCCACGGCCACCTTGCCGGATTCGAAATAATTGACCGCCAGTTCCAACCGGATGCGCGCACGCCGCCGCACCTCCGGCTCATCGGAGGGCGTGACCACTTCAGCACCCAGATCGCCTCTCATGGGGCCACCGCCGGCGGCACAGCCCGAGAGGCCCACCAGACACGCCACCCATGCCAAGCAAAGCAACACGCCATGGCCCTGTCGGCGCCAATCCGAAACGGTATCCACCATGTCATGTCTCCTTGTTCGAATGCGCCGTCGGCCCCACCGGCTGGATCGTGATCGTACGACGCTTGGCCATGCGCTCCTCCACACGGGTGCGGTCCTGAACCTCCCCCGCAAGCTGCCCGCAGGCGGCATCAATATCGTCCCCCCGCGTCTTGCGTACCGTGGTCACGATGCCGGCATCGCTCAATATCCGGGCAAAGGCCGCAACCTGCGGCGCGCTGGAGCGGTGCAGGCCCGAAGCGGGAAACGGATTGAAGGGAATCAGGTTGAATTTGCACCACACCCCCGTACGGGCGTGGCGCCGGACCAGTTCCACCAACTGCTGCGCATGCTCGGGCTGGTCGTTGACGCCATCGAGCATGCAGTATTCGAAAGTAATGAAATCCCGCGGTGCATGCTCCAGATACCGGTTGCAGGCATCCATGAGCTCATCGATCGGGTATTTGCGATTGAGCGGCACGAGGTTGTCGCGCAAGACATCGTTGGGCGCATGCAGCGAAACCGCCAGGGCCACCGGACAATCCAGCGCCAGGCGGTCGATCATCGGCACGACGCCGGATGTGGAGACCGTCACGCGACGGCGCGACATGCCATAACCATGGTCATCCAGCATGGTCCGCAAGGCGGGAACCAGCGCCGCATAATTCTGCAAGGGTTCCCCCATGCCCATCATGACCACGTTGGAGATAACGCGCTCCGAGGTATCGAACTGCTTGCGCAACTGGTGCTCTGCAAACCACAGCTGCGCGATGATCTCGGCCGTGGTCAGGTTGCGACTGAACCCCTGGTGGCCCGTGGAGCAGAAGCGACAACCCACGGCGCAACCGGCCTGCGACGACACACAGAGCGTGCCGCGATCGTCTTCCGGGATGAAAACTGCCTCCACGGCATTCCCGGCACCGACATCAAAAAGCCATTTGATGGTCCCATCACTCGACCGATGCTCGCTGATCACCGGGAGCGCCTGGATGGTCGCGCATGCCTTGAGCTTCTCGCGCAGCGACTTGGCCAGATCGCTCATCTGATCAAAGTCACAGGCTCCGCGCTGGTGTATCCAGCGGTAAAGCTGCGTTGCACGGAAACGCTTTTCGCCCAGCCGCTCGCAGAAAGCGGCCAGGCCGTTCAAATCAAAATCCAGGAGGTTGACTGTCATGTGCACGTGTGCGGGCACAAGCCAACGACCTGGGAGCCCCAGGCGCACGACTGCCCTGCCTCTGCGGGGAAGCGCTGCGTGGGGAACGCCATATCAGCGCGCGTAGACGTTCATGCCGGGGAAGAAGAAAGCAACTTCCACTGCGGCGGTTTCGGGAGCATCCGAACCATGCACGGCGTTGGCATCGATGCTGTCGGCAAAGTCGGCGCGGATGGTGCCGGCTTCCGCCTTCTTGGGATCGGTGGCGCCCATGAGTTCACGGTTCTTCAGGATGGCGTTTTCGCCTTCCAGGGCCTGGATCATGACGGGACCAGAGATCATGAAGTCCACCAGATCCTTGAAGAAGGGGCGCTCTTTGTGCACGGCATAGAACTGCTCAGCTTCCAGGCGGGAGAGGTGTGCCATGCGTGCAGCCACGACCTTCAGGCCAGCAGCCTCGAAGCGAGCGTAGATTTGACCAATGACGTTCTTGGCGACGGCGTCGGGCTTGATGATGGAAAGGGTGCGTTCGATAGCCATTTTGTTTTCCTGGAGATGATGTTACTTGGAGCTTTTTGTCTAGCAGACAAAGCTTTTGATTCTAACCCGGTCGCCTCAACCCTGCCGGTTTAGCGACCACCCCGGCCGCCGCGCCCACCCGGGCCACCCGGGCCACCCCGTCCATCACGGCGCTGCGCCTGCCGCTGGCGCGACAGACTATCGGAGCCGATATAACCCACCGAGGTCTTCAAAGGATCCGGCTGGCCGTTGCCGCCTTGAGGCCGCCCTCCTCCTCCGCCCTTGCCGGCGGGTTTGTTGGCCCGGCTCTGGGGGGAGCCGCCACCGCGAGGCCCCACACCCGGACCACGGTTACCCGATCGGTCTGGCACGCCCTGGCGCCCCCGCATGCCCTGGCCATCGCCCCGGCGCTGGACTGGGGCGTCGTGGACCTCCGTACGGGGCACCCGCTCGGCTCCTGCCGCCTTCATCAAGGCAGAGATATCCGACTCATCCAGCTCCATCCATGCCCCCCGCTTGAGCCCCCTGGGCAAGACCATGGCCCCATAACGGATACGGATAAGCCGGCTGACCGCGTGCCCCACCGCTTCCATCATGCGCCGCACCTCGCGGTTGCGCCCCTCGGAAATGGTCACGCGGTACCAGCAGTTGGAGCCCTCGCCGCCGCCCTCCTCGATGGAACCGAAAGTGGCCATGCCATCGTCCAGCTGGACACCCTCCAGCAGACGCGCCTTTTCTTCGTTGCTGAGCGCACCGAGTACCCGTACCGCATATTCGCGCTCCAACCCGAAACGCGGATGCATGAGCTTGTTGGCCAATTCACCCGAACTGGTGAACAGCAACAGCCCTTCCGTGTTGAGGTCCAGGCGCCCCACCGACTGCCACTTGCCCTGCTGCAGGCGCGGCAGCTTGCGAAACACCGTGGGCCGGTTCTGGGGGTCATCGTGCGTAACCACCTCGCCCACCGGCTTGTGGTAGGCAATCACACGCGGCGGCGGCGGATCGATGCGGTAGCGAATCGGCTTGCCGTTCACCTTGACCTGGTCACCGTACTGGATCCGCTGGCCTATGTGCGCAGGCTCGTTGTTGACCGAAATCCGGCCCTCCAGGATGAGCTGCTCCATTTCCAGGCGCGAGCCCAGCCCCGCCTGCGCCAGCACCTTGTGGAGCTTCGGCGTTTCCACCTGGGGCAGGAGCACGCGCTTGAGCGGCAACGCCGCTTCACTGGCCTCGTCCGCATCGAACTGGCCGGAAACCACATCGGCAAACTGGTAACCCGAGGCCTCCGCCTTGCCGCCCCGTTCCTGGGCGCGGCCCGCACGCTGCGGCGGTTCCTGCCGGGACGCCTCCAAAAGGACTTCCGGCCCTTCACCGGGAAGTTCTTCTGCTGGCGCAGCCACCACAGCCATTGCCGCAGATGCTTCCGCTTCGACCGGCGCCGCAGAGCGCACGGCCTTCTTGCGTGCGGGTTTTCTGGGTTGGGCGGGCGCGGTCGCTGCCGTCTCGGACGACAAAGCAGAGGGCGGCGTATTCACACCATCGGATGGCAAGGTTTCGTTCATGAGGAAGTTCCCAGGATGCTGTTTTCAGCACCGGCAAGAGAGGGGGTGATGGTGGCGGCATCCACGGGCGCATCTACCCCGGATTCCATGGATGCCTGCACAGACGCAATCGTCACGTCCAGTTCCGGCAGGTCGGGTTGTTCCGCAGCATCGACCACCGGCATGTCAAGGGATTGCAGCAGACGATCCTGCACCGCCGGATCCTCCAGCACAGGCAACTGGTCCAGCGATTGCAAGCCCAGGTCGTCCAGGAATTGCCGCGTCGTGGCCAGCAAGGCCGGGCGCCCCACGGTCTCCCGGTGCCCGATGACCTCGATCCAGCCCCGGTCTTCGAGCTGCTTGATGATCAGGCTGTTGACCGTGACGCCGCGGATGTCCTCGATATCCCCGCGCGTGACCGGCTGGCGGTACGCAATGATGGCCAGGGTTTCCAGCGTGGCACGGGAGTAGCGCGGCGGCTTCTCCGGGTGCAGGCGATCGAGGTACATCCGCATCTCGGGACGGCTCTGGAACCGCCATCCCGTGGCCACCTGCACCAATTCCACGCCGTGCAGGGTCCATTCCTGCTGCAGGTCTTGCAGCAGGGATTTGAGCGTGTCAGAGCCCAGCGCGTCGTCGAAGAGCACGCGCATGTCGCGCACGGTCAGCGGCTGCTGCGCGCAGATCAGGGCGGTTTCAAGGACCCGTTTGGCGTCCACCGTATTCATGGTTCAGCGGTTCCGGGAAAAGAGTGCGCCACGGAAAGCCGTGAAGCACCAAACCTACAGAAGGAATCGTTCAATGGGGGCTGTGTGGATGCGGCTGCAGAACCACACCATCGCCTGGCGGGAGTCCGCTGGCAGACGAGCAGGACCCAAAACAAGGGCCGTCAAGGCCCATTGTAGCCCAGGCCCCAGGCCGACAGGGCATTGCGCATGTCCTGCGGCAGCGGCGCCAGAAACTCCAGCGCCTCGCCGGTCACCGGGTGCGCGAACGCCAGCCGAAAGGCGTGCAGGGCCTGGCGCTGCAGCCCGGCCGCTGGGGTGCCCCCATAGAGGACATCCGCCACCAGGGGATGGCCGGCGCTGGCCATATGCACACGGATCTGGTGCGTGCGGCCGGTATGCAGCGTGCAACGCACCCAGCAGCCCTGCTCGCCGCTGCCCAGCAACTCCACATCGGTCCTGGCTGTCTTGCCCGAATGCTGGGCGAGATCGACCACCGCCATGCGCAAACGGTTGCGGGGATCCCGGCCGATGGGCTTGTCGATGGCGATGCTGCTGGCGCCCTGCCAGGGGCGATGGGCCAGCGCAAGGTACTGGCGCCGCACCTGCCGCAGCGCGATCATCCGCACCAGCGCGTCCATCGCGGCACGGGTGCGTGCGACGACCATGAGGCCACTGGTGTCCTTGTCGAGCCGGTGGACGATGCCCGCGCGCGGCATCCGGGCGCATTGGGGGTCACGCGCCATCAGGCCATTGAGCAGCGTGCCGCTCCAGTTGCCCGGCGCAGGGTGGACCACCAGCCCGGCCGGCTTGTGGACCACGAGCAGGTGGGCATCTTCATAGACCACATCGAGGTCCATGGCCTCGGGCCGGAACGCCTGGCTCTCCAGCGTGGGGCGCATTTCCACCACCACCCGGTCGCCGGCCTTGATGCGGTGCGCCGCTTTGGAAACCGGCTGGTCATTGAGGCGTACCGCGCCATGTGCCAGCAATTGCTGCAGATAGCTCCGAGAAAACTCGGGAACGGTTTCAGCGAGAGCCCGGTCCAGCCGCTCGCCATGCTGGGCCACGCCCATGGCAATGGCCCGGAGCTCAGGTTCGGACAGCGATGCCGATTCGTCCTCCGCCAACGCTTCCGCCAGTGCCTCGCCCTCCAGGCCCGGCTCCGGCCCTTCGGGCACCGTATCAGCCATGCGCGGTCTCAGCGGGAGGGCAGGAAGCGGACCGGGTCCACCGGCTTGCCCTGGCGACGGATCTCGAAATGCAGCTTGACGCGGTCCGCGTCGGTGTTGCCCATTTCGGCGATCTTCTGGCCCTTGCGCACCGACTGGTCTTCCTTCACCAGCAGCGCCTGGTTATGGGCGTAGGCCGTGAGGAAGGTGTTGTTGTGCTTCAGGATGATCAGGTTGCCATAGCCACGCAAACCGGCCCCGGCATAGACCACCCGGCCATCGGCCGCTGCCAGCACCGGGTCGCCCGCCTTGCCCGCAATGTCGTAGCCCTTGTTGCGCACTTCGTCGAACCCCGCCAGCAGCGCCCCCGATGCCGGCCAGATAAAGCCGACATCGTCTTCCCCGGCCGCAGGTGCAGGCACAGGCGCGGGAGCCACGGATGCCGGCACCGATGCGGGAGCTGCGGCACTGGCCGATTTGGACGCCGTGGCGACCGGTGCCGGTGCCACGGTCGAGGCAGTCACGGGGCGCGTCACGACGCCATTGCCCTCCGGCGCGGCAACAGGTGCGGCCAGCATGGCGGACGGCGGAGCAACACGGAGCACCTGACCGACCTCAATCAGGTTCGGGTTGTCCAGGTTGTTCCAGCGGGCCAGGTCTTTCCAGCTCTGGCCGCTGTCCAGGCCGATACGGATCAGGGTATCGCCGGGCTTGACGGTGTAATAACCCGGCTTGCCGGCGTTTTCCGCGCCAGGCAAAGGCTTGACGAGCGGAGCCGCGACCACTTCGCCAGGCTGCGCCGGGGCCATGACGGCCGTCCCGCGGTCTTCCACAGGGGCCCTGGTCATGCGGGTCCCGCAACCAGCCAGCACCAGGCTCGCCAGCACCACAGAAACCCAGAGACCACGACCACGCGATACGAACATAAGCAATTCCCTTCAGGCAACGCCCGATTTTAGGGGGACAAAATGCACGGGTTCGAGTACGGTTTGTTTCAATGCGTGCGCCGTCTTGTCCACCACGAGCAGCATCTGCTGCCCGTCGCTCCCTGCAATGGGTGCCACCAGCCGCCCGCCCACCGCCAGCTGTTCGCACCACTGCGGTGGGACCGCGGCCCCACCCGCAGCGGCCACGATGCCCGCATAGGGCGCCCCCTTGGCGAATCCGGCCATACCGTCGCCGAACAGCAGGTGCACGTTGGCCAGCCGCAGTGGCCGCAGATTGGTTCGCGCCTTTTCGTGCAGCCCGCGCAAGCGCTCGATGCTGTAGACCTCGCGGGCCAGGCGGCTGAGCACCGCAGCCTGGTAGCCGCAGCCGGTGCCGACCTCCAGCACGCGCCCCAAGCCACCGCCCGTGCGCACGATCTCGGCCCCCAGCAGCAACTCGGCCATGCGCGCCACGATGCTGGGCTTGGAAATGGTCTGCCCGAGCCCGATGGGCAGGCTGGTGTCCTCATAAGCCTGGTTGACCAGGCCCGTGTCCACGAAGCGGTGCCGCTCCACGGCCCCCATGGCCTGGAGCACCTGGGGCGCCGCGATGCCGGAGGCCGCGAGCCGCTGCACCATGCGCACGCGCACGGCCGCCGAATCCAGACCCAGCCCCGACGGAACCGGCACGGCCGGCAAAGCGCCCGGCCGCTGCGCCAGAACGGGCTGCGGCCGCTGGCCGGCCGTGGCCGAGGGAATCCGCGCGGGAAAACCGGGACGGCGCTGCTGCATCAGGTGACTCCTGCAGACAGCCGCGCCGCCGTCTGCGCCCAGTAGCCCAGGTTGTCGTGGTCGGTGAGGTCGACCTTGAGCGGCGTCACCGCCACATGGCCCGCCGCCGTGGCGTGGAAATCCGTGCCTTCGGCATCGTCCTTGGCGGCGCCAGCGCCGCCGATCCAGTACATGGTCTCGCCGCGCGGGCTCTGCTGGGTGATCACGCGCTCGGCCGCGTGGCGCCGGCCCAGGCGGCACAGCTTCAGCGGCCGCAGCGCCTCCAATGGCAGGTTGGGGATGTTCACGTTGAGCAGCCACGGCGCCTGGCCCACCAGGCCCTGCGCGGCCATCAGGCGCACGATCTCGGCCGCCTTCTGCGCGGCCGCCTCGATCTCGCCCCAGCCCTTGTCCACCTGGGAGAAGGCGATCGACGGAATACCGAACAGGTAGCCCTCCATCGCCGCCCCCACGGTGCCCGAATAGATGGTGTCGTCGCCCATGTTGGCGCCGTTGTTGATGCCCGAGACCACCAGGTCCGGCCGGTAGCCGAGCAGCCCGGTCAGCGCGATGTGCACACAGTCGGCCGGCGTGCCATTGATGTAGCGAAAGCCGTTGTGCGCCTGGTGCACATACAGCGGCGAGTGCAGCGTCAGGGCGTTGGACTTGGCGCTGTTGTTGTGCTCGGGCGCCACCACCTCCACCTCGGCCACCGTGGACAGTGCCGCATGCAGCGCCACGATGCCGGGCGCCTGGTAGCCATCGTCGTTGGAAATGAGGATCTTCATGGTACGGGGCAGGATGCAACGGATTGTAGGGTGCGGCCTGCCCCTGACCACGCCCCCGGCCGCGTCGCTCGTGGGACATGGCGCATCCACGCCACAGCCCTATCATTCCGCCTCCCAACGACCGGAGACACACCCCATGCACGCATGGCTATGCACAAACCCCACGGGCGTCGAAGCCCTGACCTGGACCGAACTGCCCACGCCCGCCCCCAAGGCCGGCGAGGTGCTGGTGGAGATCAAGGCCGCGAGCCTGAACTTCCCCGACCTGCTGATCGTGCAGAACAAATACCAGATGAAGCCGCCCCTGCCCTTCGTGCCGGGCTCGGAATACGCGGGCGTGGTGCAGGCCGTGGGCGAGGGCGTGACCCACCTGCAGCCGGGCCAGAACGTGGCCTGCCTGTCGGGCACCGGCGGCTTTGGCACCCACACCATCGCCCCCGCCGCGCTGTGCATGCCCCTGCCGCCCGGCTTCCCGCATGTGGACGCCGCGGCCTTCATCATGATCTACGCCACCTCGCACCATGCGCTGGTGGACCGTGCCCAACTCAAGGCCGGCGAGACCGTGCTGGTGCTCGGCGCGGCCGGCGGCGTGGGCACGGCTGCCATCCAGATCGCCAAGGCCATGGGCGCCACGGTGATCGCCGCCGCCTCGACCGACGAGAAATGCGCCCTGTGCACCTCGCTGGGCGCCGACGCCACCATCAACTACAGCAACGAAGACCTGCGCGAGGCCCTCAAGCGCCTGACCGGAGGCAAGGGCCCGGACGTCATCTACGACCCGGTGGGCGGCGACTTCGCCGAACCGGCCTTCCGCTCCATCGCCTGGCGCGGCCGCTACCTCGTGGTGGGCTTCGCCTCCGGCCCCATCCCGGCGCTGCCGCTGAACCTGCCGCTGCTCAAGGGCGCCTCCATCGTGGGCGTGTTCTGGGGTGAATTCTCCAAGCGCGAACCCAAGGCCAATGCCGCCATGATGATGGAGCTGGCCCAGTGGTACGCCCAGGGCAGGATCAAGCCGGTGATCGACCGCACCATGCCCATGGCCGAACTTCCCGCCGCCTACGCCCGCATGGGCTCGCGCAGCGTGCAGGGCAAGCTGGTCATGGTCAACTGACCACAGCCCGCCCTTCCCCACCCCCATCCTGAGCAGGAAGGGGGGCATTCACCCATCCCACTTCCACCGTGGGAGGGCTATGATGCCGCAATCGTTGCAATTTATTACATTCACCCCATGCGCCTTGGCATGGCAGGCAGAATGGCAAGAACTGCATCGGTGTCCATGCCACGATTGCGCGCCATCTCAGATGCATTCCTCCCCCCAAAACCCGGCCCTGCTCCGCCGCAACCGCCCGCGTGGCGCCCTGCGCCTGGCATGTCTTGCCGGCGCGCTGCTCGCCAGCACCGGCAGCCACGCCGCGCTCGATGGCGATATCGCCACCCTGCCGCTGGAAACGCTCATGCAGATGGAGGTGCGCACGGCGAGCCGCTATGCCCAAACGCTGCTGGAGGCGCCCGCGGCCATGAGCGTGGTCACGGCAGAGGACATCCGCACCTTCGGTTACCGCACGCTCGCGGACATCCTGAACGGAATGCGCGGGCTCTACACCAGCTACGACCGCAGCTACCACTACCTGGGCCTGCGCGGCTTCGCCACGCCGGGCGACTACAACACCCGCGTGCTCCTGCTCGTGGACGGAGTGCGCTACAACGACAACGTCTACGACCAGGCAGCCATCGGCACCGACTTCATCATCGATGCCGATCTCATCGAGCGCGTGGAATTCCTGCCCGGCCCCGGCTCCGCCATCTATGGCGCGAACGCCTTCTTCGGCGTCATCAATGTCATCACCAAGGATGGCTCCCAACTCGCGGGCACCCGTGCCAGCGTGGAACTTGGCAGCAAAGGCCGCGCCAGGCTCCAGGGCAGCTGGGGCACGGTGGACGCCCAGGGCGCCAACTGGCTGCTGTCGGTGGCGCGGTCCAGCGAGCGCGGCAAGGATCTCTACTTCCCCCTGTACGACACCCCCGATGACAACCATGGCGTGGCACACGGGCTGGACTATGACCGCAGCACCACGGTGTTCGCGCGCATGCGGCATGAGGGGCTCTCGCTGTCCCTGGCGCACAGTGAACGCACCAAGGGTCTCCCTACGGCCGCTTTTTCCCAGCGTTTCAACGACCCCCGGTCATTCACCGTGGATGAAAACACCCGCCTGGCCACCGAATACACCACCAGGCTGACACCCGGCATCGACCTTACGACCCGGCTGCATGCCGGCCGCTACCGCTACGCTGGCGATTACGTCTATGACTACCCCCCCGTCACGGTGAACCACGACACGGCGCAAGGGCAGTGGTGGGGCGCCGAACTGCAGTGGGTCAGCACCGCCCTGGTCCAGCACAAACTCGTCTGGGGGCTCGATTACCGGCGTGACACCCATATCGCGCAATTCAATGCCGACCTGGCCCCCGCCACCACCTACCTCGATACGCACCGCAAGGGCCAGGTGCTGGCCGCCTACTTCCAGGACGAATGGGCCCTGCGCTCCGACCTGGCCCTGCACACCGGCCTGCGCTACGACCGCCACGCGGGCCAGGGCGGCGGCATCCACCCCCGGCTGGGGCTGGTGTACTGGGCCAGTCCCTCGACCACCGTCAAGCTGCTGCATGGCACCGCCTACCGTCCGCCCAACGCCTACGAGCGGGACTACCGCGTGGACCAGCAGGGCGGCGTGGTCGACTCCGGATCGCCCTTGCGCCCGGAACGCGTGCGCACGACCGAACTGGCCATTGAACACGCTCCCACCACCGCCACCCGCATGCTGCTGACGGCCTTCCAGTCCGAAGTGCACAACCTGATCGCGCTGGGAGAAATCCCCGCCCTGGAGCGCCTGACCTTCAGCAACGTGGCCGGTGCACGGGTGCAAGGCATGGAAGCCGAAATCGAGCACCGCTGGGGCCACGGCCTGCGGCTCAAGGCCGCCTACGGCTGGCAACAGGCACGCAATGCACTGACCGGCGAGCCGCTGGTCAATGCCCCGCGCCACCTGGCCAAGCTGCAATGGTCCGGCCCCATCGGGCATTTCCAGGGCGCCCCCTGGACGAACGGGCGCCTGGGCCTTGAAATCACCGGGATGTCCCCCCGCCTGAGCCCGGGCGGCCGCGTGGCCGGCCATGTGCTGGCCCACCTGACCTACACCGCCCGGCTGGCGGGCGGCACGGAGTTGTCGATCGGCATCCGCAACCTGTTCAACCGGCACCATGCGGACCCGGCCTCTTTCGAGATCCTCGGCAACGCTCTCCAGCAGGATGGGCGAGGCCTGCGCGTGAAGCTCACGCATGTGTTCTGAGCCATGCCTTCCATGCTGCTCCGGCTGTCCTGGCATCTCCTGCTGGCGGCGACTTGCACGCTGGCGTGGCAGCACCAGGCCCGGGCGCAGCAGCCCGTGTCGGAGCACGACATGAAGGCGGCCTACATCCTCAACTTCATCCAGTTCGTGGAATGGCCCACCGACAGCCCGGGCGGAGCGAAGGACTGGAGCCTGTGCGTCTCGGCCCTCAGCCCCTTGATGCGCCCGCTCCACGCCCTGCACGGCAAGGATCTGCCGGGCGGCCAGCAGGTCCGCGTGCGCCTGTTCGATCCCGGCAATGCCCAGGAATGCCGCGTACTCGTATTGCAGGGCGCCGACCTGGAGCGCACCGCCCACCAGCCCCTGCTGGGCCGGCGCGGCGTGCTGACGCTCTCGGACGACCCCGCCGCCCTGCGTGCCGGCGTCATGATCGGGCTGGTGGAACAGGGCGGACGCATCGTTTTCGACGTGGATAACACCGCCGCCGCCCGGGCAGGACTGGTGGTCAGCTCCCGGCTGCTGCGTCTGGCAAGGACCGTGCGATGAAGCAACTCTCCAGCACCGAGAACACACCCGCCAGCCTCACCTCCCGGCTGGTGCTGTCCGGCATGACCGCCACGGGCCTCGCCCTGCTGCTGGTGGTGGTGCTGCTGACGGCCTTTGAATACTGGGGCATCCGCCACACGACACTGCAGGACAGCCGCGTGGAGGCCGCCATCGTGGCCGACAACGTCTCCACCACCCTGGTCTTCAACGACCAACGTGCCGCACACGAAATGCTGCAGGCGCTGCACGCCTCCCCCATGGTGCTGGCGGCCGGCGTCTACCGTGCCGACGGCTCCCTGTTCGCCGATTTCCTGCGCGACAGCCAGCCGCCGCTGCCCGCCCATCTGCCACAGCTGGCCATGACCAGCGCGTCGGTCCAGACCAGCCTCAGCGAACTGCGCCTGATCCATCCCATCGGCCCGCAGCACAAGCCCGATGGCTGGATTTACCTGCGCAAATCCATGCTGGAGGTCTACAAGCGCCTGGCAGTCCACTTTTTCGGCGCCCTGCTGATCGCCATGGGCGCCATGGGGCTGTCCTCCCTGCTGGTGCTGCGCAGCCGCGCCGCGGTGCGCGATGCGGAGAACCGGCTGGATGTGCTCGCCCACACCGACCCCGTCACCGGCGTTGGCAACCGCCACGCCTTCAACGGGCGGCTGACGGCCGAGATCGGCCATGCCCGTCAAGCCGGCGGCAGCGTGGCCCTGGTACTGCTCGATCTGGACAACTTCAAGACCATGAACGACCGGCACGGCCACGCCGCTGGCGACGCCCTGCTGCAGCAGGTGGCCCAGCGCCTGCAGACCGTGGTGCGCGCCAACGACATGATCTGCCGCATGGGCGGCGACGAATTCGCCATCATCCTCGCGGAGGAC
>Ga0208516_100397_pt1 | contig 17868 bp, 29 predicted proteins | sample LakWasM117_HOW13_2_FD_183931 | JGI IMG/M metagenome (GOLD analysis project Ga0208516, IMG submission 183931) | Freshwater sediment methanotrophic microbial communities from Lake Washington under simulated oxygen tension - Sediment Metagenome... | ecosystem: Environmental > Aquatic > Freshwater >...
CGCTGTCCTCACCGCGCGTTACGCGGTGAGGGCCGCTTTCATTTGTTCAAGACGGGCCTTGACCGAAGTGTCCAGCACCTCGTCACCCACCACTACGCGAATGCCACCGATCAGCGCCTCATCCTGCCGCACGGCGAGGTTGAGCTTGCGGCCGAAGCGCTTTTCCAGCGCGGCAGACACGTCCGCCAGTGCTGCCGTGTCCATGGGGAACGCGCTGTACACGATGGCATCCGAAGAGCCACTGCGACGGTTCACGAGGGCACGGAACTGCACAGCGACTTCGGGCAAAGCGCTGAGACGGCCGTTGTCGATGACAGTGCGCAGGAAGTTCCTGGCAGTATCGGGCAGCGCGGAACGCGCCACGCCGGTGATGACCTCGAACACCTGTTCCGAAGTCACCTTGGGGCTGTCCGCCAGTTGGCGGATCTGCGGATTGGCGGCAATCGCCGCCAGCTCGTCCACCCAGGCAGCGGTGCTGCCCAGATCGACGCCCGCATTCGCAGCGCAGGCCTTGAACAGGGCTTCGGCGTAAGGACGGGCAATGGTGGCGAGTTCAGCCATATGCTTCCCCTTACAGCTCGGTCTTCAGGCGGTTGAGCAGATCGGCGTGGGCGCCGGCATTCACTTCCTTGCGGAGGATCTGCTCGGCACCCTTGACGGCCAGCGCTGCAACCTGCTCGCGCAGGGCTTCGCGGGCTTGCACGGACTGCTGCTCGGCCTCGGCGCGGGCAGCGGCAACGATCTTGTTGCCCTCCTCGGTCGCGCGGGCCTTGGCTTCTTCGATGATGGCCTGTGCACGGCGGTCGGCATCGGCCAGACGGGAAGCCGTCTCGTTGCGCGCTTGTGACAATTCCTTCTCGACGCGCTGGTTGGCAGCGGTCAACTCGGATTTGGCACGGTCGGCGGCAGCGAGGCCATCGGCGATTTTCTGGGCTCGTTCGTCCAGCGCCTTCGCGATCGGGGGCCACACGAATTTCATCGTGAACCACACCAGGATCAGGAAGACTATGGCCTGAACGAACAGGGTCGCGTTGATACTCACGGCAACACCTTTCTAAAGTGGCGTCGAACGGGAATTACTTGGGCAGGTTGGCCAGCAAGGTCGAAGCGAAGGGGTTGGCGAAAGCGAACAGCAGGGCGATGGCCACGCCGATCAGGAAGGCGGCGTCGATCAGACCGGCCAAGATGAACATCTTGGTTTGCAGTTCGTTGATCAGCTCAGGTTGGCGGGCAGACGATTCGAGGAACTTGCCACCCATCAGCGCGATACCGATAGAAGCGCCGACAGCGCCGAGACCCACAATCAGACCGCAAGCCAGAGCGACGAGACCGAGAATGTTTTCCATGATGACTCCTGAGTTAAAAAAGAAAGGTTAGGGAAAGAAAAACGAAAGGGAAGGTTTAGTGCGCGTTGTGCGCCTGACCGAGGTAGATCAGTGCCAGCATCATGAAGATGAATGCCTGCAGGGTGATCACCAGAATGTGGAACAGCGTCCAGATGGTGCCAGCAATGATGTGGCCCACAGGCAGCAGTACCCCAGACAACGACAGCGCAGCAGCCCCGCCCATCAGTGCGATCAGCATGAAGACCAGCTCGCCAGCGTACATGTTGCCAAACAACCGCATGCCATGGGACACGGTGTTGGCGACATACTCAATGATCTGCATCAGCACGTTCACCAGGCCCAGGATGAGTGCGAAGATTGGATTCTTGCTGGTGCCGAAGGGCGCGGACACCAGTTCATGGGCCCAGCCGCCGGCGCCCTTGACCTTGACGCTGTACCAGAAGCGCAGCAGCAGCACGGCGAACGCCAGGCCCAGCGTGGTGGACAGGTCGGCCGTGGGCACGACGCGCAGGTAGGCGTGGTGCGGATCGTGGCCGGCGGCGCCATAGATCTGCGCCCACAGGGCAGGCAGCGCGTCGACAGGCAGCATGTCCATGAAGTTCATGAAGAAGATCCAGACGAACACCGTCAGGCCCAGCGGCGCGATGAACTTGCGGCTCTCGGCGTTGTGGATGTTGGCCTTGGCCTGGTTGTCAACCATCTCGACCAGGATTTCGACCGCGGCCTGGAAGCGGCCGGGAACGCCGGAGGTCGCCTTGCGGGCAGCGCTCCAGAGGACTAGCAGCGCCAGCGCGCCGAGGAACAACCCGACGAAGATGGAGTCATAGTTGATCACCGAGAAATCGACGATCTTGGTCTGGTTGACGTTTTGAAGATGCTGCAGGTGGTGAACGATGTATTCACTTGCAGTCGGAGCGTGCGCTTCTGCGGCCATCGGACAACTCTTCTCTCTATCTATCGGTTTTTCGGACACCGGACCGCACCATGAGCGCGATCCAGTACGTTTTCATCGTTACCACCATGCCAGCCAGCAACGCCAGCCAACTCAGCTGCGGCACCAGTTTCGGCGCCGCCGCCAGCATGGCGACGGTCAGCATGATCTTGACCAACTCCCAGCCAAAGAACCCCACCATGGCCGCATTTGCCGTGGCCGCCCGCTGCTGGCGGGCCATGCCGCGCGCAAACAGCGCCGCGGGCAACACCACCGACAGCGCGCCATAGCCCACAGACCAGGCCAGATGCGATTTGCCAGATACCCCCCAGGTCAACAGCGCCACCAGCATCCCCATCAGGGCCTGCGCTGCCACCAGCCGCCAGACCGACACCGCCGGATGGCGCTGACGCCACTCTTGGGCCTCTTGGGCCGTCAGGGGCTTGAAGTCTGGATCCTCGGCCTCAGCTTCCGTCTCGGGAGCGATTTTTTTCATCGTTCGTGCTCCGCGCTACAGGCTGAAACTTTTTATAAAGCCCCTGATTATAAGTAAAAACCCGGGCACTGCAGCAAAGCTTTCCGATTCCGGGCCGTATTGGGCAGCGCCCACTTTTTGACCGTTGCGCACCACCAACGCCCACGCCGGCGCCGCGACCGCACCATATCGGGGCACGAATACGCCCCCAGGGCATTAAAATCAAGCGCCAGAAGCTATCATTTCAAGAGCAGATCATGACCACCACCCCCGCCGGCTCCGCCCCCCTGCCCGACGGCGCCGATGCGCGCAAGGACTCCCTGATCGAATACCCCTCGCGCTTTCCCATCAAGATCATGGGCCTGCGCGTGGACGGCTTCGTCCCCACCATGGTCGAAGTGGCGCGCCGCTTCGACCCGGGCTTCGACGCCGCCAGCATCGAGCAGCGCGAAAGCAGCGGCGGCAAATACCTGGGCCTGACCCTCACCATCACAGCCACCAGCCGCGAGCAGTTGGACGACCTGTACCGCGCGCTCTCCTCGCACCCCATGGTCAAGGTCGTGCTCTGACATGCACGCCCCCGCCCCCCTCGAAGCCCGCCTGCTGGGCCGGGCGCCCTACCAGCCCACCTACGAGGCCATGCAGGAATTCACGGCCCAGCGCGCGCCGGATGCACCTGACCAGCTATGGATTTGCGAGCACCCGCCGGTCTACACGCTGGGCCTGGCGGGCACGCGTGCGCACCTGCTGAACCCTGGCGACATTCCCGTGGTGCCGACCAACCGGGGCGGCCAGGTCACCTACCACGGCCCGGGCCAGGTGGTGGCCTACCCGCTGGTGGACCTGCAGCGCGCCGGTTACTACGTCAAGGAATACGTCTACCGCATCGAAGAGGCCGTGATCCGCACGCTGGCGCACTTCGGTATCACCGGCCACCGCGTGGCCTCGGCGCCGGGCATCTACGTACGCCTGGACGATCCGCACAGCCACGAACGGCTGGCACAGCGCCCGCAGAAGGGGGCTGGCGGCCCGGGCAGCACGCCCGATTTCACGGGCCTGGGCAAGATCGCGGCGTTGGGCCTGAAGGTCAGCCGCCACTGCACCTACCACGGCGTGGCGCTCAACGTGGCAATGGACCTGGAACCCTACGCGCGCATCAACCCTTGTGGCTATGCTGGCTTGCAAACGGTGGACCTTTCTACAATCGGGGTCCACACCACTTGGGAAGAGGCCGCGGACGTGCTGGGCAAACAGCTCGGCATCCGGCTCGCGCCCTGAACCGCCACCAGCCATGAGCACCTCCGACGTCGTGCGCGAAGCACAATCCACCGCAGACTACAACCCGCTGGCCAAGCAGAAGGCCGCCGCCAAGCTCTCGCGCATCCCCATCAAGGTCGAGCAGGCCGAGGTGCTGAAGAAGCCCGACTGGATCCGCGTCAAGGCCGGCTCGCCGACCACGCGCTTCTACGAGATCAAGCAGATCCTGCGGGAGAGCAAGCTCAACACGGTGTGCGAGGAAGCCTCCTGCCCGAACATCGGCGAATGCTTCGGCCACGGCACGGCCACGTTCATGATCATGGGCGACAAGTGCACGCGCCGCTGCCCGTTCTGCGACGTGGGCCACGGCCGCCCCGACGCGCTGGACCAGGAAGAGCCGCTGAACCTGGCACGCACCATCGCCAAGCTGCGCCTGAAGTACGCCGTCATCACCAGCGTGGACCGCGATGACCTGCGCGACGGCGGGGCCGGCCACTTCGCCGAATGCATCCGCCAGATCCGCGCGCTCTCGCCGAGCACGCAGATCGAGATCCTCACGCCCGACTTCCGGGGCCGCGACGACCGCGCACTCAGCATCCTCCAGGAAGCGCCGCCCGACGTGATGAACCACAACCTCGAAACCGCGCCGCGCCTGTACAAGGAAGCGCGCCCCGGTTCCGACTACCAGTTCAGCCTGAACCTGCTGAAGAAGTTCAAGGCGCAGAACCCCGGCATCCCGACCAAGAGCGGCATCATGGTCGGCCTGGGCGAGACGGACGAGGAAATCCTGCAGGTCATGCAGGACATGCGCGCGCACGGCATCTCCATGCTGACCATCGGCCAGTACCTCGCGCCCAGCAACAGCCACCTGCCCGTGCGCCGCTACGTGCACCCCGACACCTTCAAGATGTTCGAGGCCGAGGCCTACAAGATGGGCTTCTCGCACGCCGCCGTGGGCGCCATGGTGCGTTCGAGCTACCACGCCGATCAGCAGGCGAAATCGGCCGGCGTGTAAACGCCTGGCCCGGGGCTGCGCATGGAACCGGCCGACGCCCTCTCGCTGCGGCAGTACGGCGCCTCGCCGGGCAGCCACAGCCATGGCCACTTCCAGATCCTGCTGGGCCTGGCGGGCGTGCTCGACCTCGAAGTGGAAGGGCGCGGCCTGCGCGTGGCCAGCGGCGGCGGCTGCGTGATCGAGCCCGGCGCGCGCCACGACTTCGAGTCCGCCCACGGCAGCCTGTGCCTGGTGCTCGACAGCGCCCACCCCGGCTGGGCGCGCTGCATGGCGCATCCCGCGCCCGCTGCCCACACCCTGCCCCTGGCGCGCTACCTGGCCAGTGCCCTGCAGCAAGGCCAGCCCCTGGCACTGCAGCACGGCCCGGCCCTGCTGCGCGAGGCCTGGCTGCCCCTTGGGCCGTCTGCTTCGCCCGGTAGCCCGCGCCGCCGCGCCATCGACTGGCCGGCGCTGCGCCTCTGGGCCGCAGGCCAGTGGCAACACCCCTTGAGCGTGGCCGACCTGGCGGCGCAGGTGCACCTGAGCCCGGCCCAGTTCGCCGCGCGCTGCCGCCAGGAGCAGGGCCTGGCCGCCATGGCCTGGCTGCGCGGCCTGCGGCTGGAGCAGGCGCAGTGGCTGCGCACGCGCGGCCTGCCCGTGGCCGAGGTGGCGCGGCGCACCGGCTACCGCTCGCCCTCGGCCCTCACGGCCGCGCTGCGCCGCCGCGAACCCGCATTGCGCGACGATGCGCCCGCGCCGCGCGACGACGCCAGCGCGTAAGCTCGCGCCATGCAAGCCAATCTGTACGCGCTGGGCGCCATCGCCCTGTGGGCCTCGCTCGCCTCGCTGGGCGTCTCGCTCACCCATGTTCCGCCTTTCCTGCTCACCGGCATCGCGCTGGTAATCGGCAGCGTGCCGGCCTGGCCGCTGGTGCTGCGCGACCCCTCGCAGTGGCGCATCCCGCCGCGCACGCTGGCGCTGGGTGTGTACGGTCTGTTCGCCTACCACTTCCTGCTGTTCATCGCACTGCGCAACGCGCCGCCCGTGGAGGCCAACCTCGTCAACTACCTCTGGCCGCTGTTCATCGTGGTGCTGGCGCCCGTGGTGCTGCCGGGCGTGGCGCTGCGCCTGCCGCATGTGCTGGCCGCGCTGCTGGGCTTTGGCGGCGCCGCCATGGCCATCGCGGGCGGGCGCGAGCTCAGCGGCACGCTGGCCTGGGGCTACCTGCCGGCGGCAGCGGCGGCGTTCATCTGGGCCACCTACTCGCTGCTGACCAAGCGCGTGGCCGCCTTTCCGACCACGGCCATCGGCCTGTTCGGGCTGGTGTCGGGCCTGCTCTCGCTGCTGTGCCATGCGCTGCTGGAGCCGGCCGTGACGTTGCAGGCGCGTGACTGGATGCTGCTGGCGGTGCTGGGCCTGGGGCCGCTCGGCGCCTCGTTCTACCTCTGGGACAAGGCGCTCAAGCTCGGTGATGCGCGGCACATCGGCATCCTGAGCTACATCACGCCGCTGGCCTCGACCACGCTGCTGGTGCTGGTGAGCGGGCGCGGCTTCAGCGCCAGCCTGGCACTGGCCACGGCCATGATCATCGGCGCGGCCGTGCTGGGCATGCGCGCCCGCTGAGTTTCAATGAAAAATGACTATAACGCCCTGTATACGGGCGCAAGAAGCTATTAAAACAATAGCAATTAGATCGCCACAGGCGTCTCGGCGCCTTCGCCGTCGAGCACCGTCTGCGCCCACACGGCCAGCTTGCGCGTGTCCGCGCGCAGCACCTCCTGCTTGACGGCCAGGAGCTGCGCCGGGTGCATCGAGAAGCCGCGCAGGCCCAGGCCCAGCAGCAGGCGCGTCATGGTCACGTCGCCGGCGGTCTCGCCGCAGACCGAGACACTCTTGCCCTGCGCCCGGCATTCGGCGATGACGTCGGCCACCAGGCGCAGCACGGCCGGGTGCATGGGGTCGTAGAGGTGCGCCACCGATTCGTCGGCGCGGTCGATGGCCAGCGTGTACTGAATGAGGTCGTTGGTGCCGATCGAGAGAAAGTCGAAATACCGCAGGAAATGCCGCACCATCAGCGCCGCAGCGGGCACCTCGATCATGGCGCCCAGGCGCGCCGGCCCGTGCACGGCGCCACGCGCGTCAAGCTCGGCGCGCGCCAGGCGCACCTGGGCCAGGGTCTGCGCGATTTCGCTCGGGTGCGCGAGCATGGGGAACAGGATGTTGACCTTGCCATGCGCGGCGGCGCGCATCAGCGCGCGCAGCTGCGTGCGGAACATGCCTGGATCGGCCAGGCTCCAGCGAATGGCCCGCAGGCCCAGCGCGGGATTGAGCGAATCGTCCTTGCGCACCTTGTCGAGCGGCTTGTCGGCCCCGACATCGATGGTGCGGATGGTCACGGGCAGGCCCTGCATGCCTTCCACGGCTTCGCGGTAGGCGCGGTACTGTTCCTCTTCGTCGGGCAGGTTGCCCATGCGCCCCATGAACAGGAATTCGGTGCGGAACAAGCCCACGCCCACGGCGCCCGCGGCCACGGCGACCGCGGCATCGCCCGGCATCTCGATGTTGGCCAGCAGATCGACCCGCTGGCCGTCGATGGTGACCGCCGGCGTGTGCCGCAGGCGCGCCAGGCGTTCGCGCTCCAGCTCGATCTGGCGCTGGCGAAAGCCGTACTCGGCCAGGATGATGGGCGAGGGATCGACGATCATCACGCCCGCGTCGCCGTCGATGATGACCCAGTCGTCCTGGCGCACCAGCTGGCTGGCCGCGCGCGCGCCCACCACGGCGGGGATGTCCATGCTGCGCGCAACGATGGCGGTGTGCGAGGTCTTGCCACCCACGTCGGTCACGAAGCCGGCGAACACGCTCTGCTTGAACTGCAGCATGTCGGCGGGCGAAAGGTCGTGCGCCACCAGCACCAGGGGCACGTCGACCGTGTCGTCGAGCAGCAGGTCCTGCTGCGTCTTGCGGCGCGGGCTGCTCGCGGGCGGCGCGACCGGGCTGGCCACGCCCTTCATGTGGCGCAGGATGCGGTCGACCACCTGCTCCAGGTCAGCCTTGCGCTCGCGCAGGTAGTCGTCCTCCATTTCGTCGAACTGGCGCCCGATCACCTCCAGCTGCGTGGTCAGCGCCCACTCCGCGTTGTACAGGCGCTCGGTGATCCAGTGCTTGACGCCGCTGGTCAGCATCTCGTCCTGCAGCAGCATGAGGTGCACATCGAGCAGCGCCGTCAGCTCGTGCGGCGCGTCCGACGGCATTTCGCCCTGCAGGCGCTGCAGTTCCTCGACCACGGCATTGCGGCCGTGCCGGACGCGGTCGATCTCGGACTCGATCTGGTGCGTCTCGATGAAATAGTGCGCCACCTCCACGCTGCTGGAGCCCACCAGCACGGCGCGCCCGATGGCGATGCCGCGTGCGACGGCCAGGCCGGGGACAGAGAAGGTCATGGGGGTGTGATCCGATACAGAGGCGCGAGAAGGGCCGCATCAGCCCGCCGCCCGGCCGCCCGAAGGCGGGCTGGGCCCCCTTGGGGGGCAGGGAGCGACACGCAGTGCGCGACCGTGGGGGCCCTATTCATTACTCGCCTTCGCCGAATTTGTCGGCGATCAGGGCCAGGAGCGCGTCCATGGCCTCCTGCTCGCGCTCGCCGCTGGTCTCGATCTCGACCGTGGTGCCCAGGCCCGCGGCCAGCATCATCACGCCCATGATGCTCTTGGCGTTGATGCGCCGTTCGCCCCGGCTCATGAAGACATCGCAGGGAAAGCTGCCAGCGAGCTTGGTGAGCTTGGCCGAGGCCCGGGCGTGCAGGCCGAGCTTATTGTTGATGGTCGTGCTGGTCTTGATCATGCGGTCTGGAATTCTGGTTCTGTGGAGCGGTGACGGCCACCTGCATCACCCCCTGGGTGCCCCCCACCACGGCACGCTGCACCAGGGCGTCGAGCGGCTCGGCCCGGTAGCACACGGTGCGCAGCAGCATGGGCAGGTTGACGCCGGTCACCAGGCGCGCCTGGCGCCCTTCCACCAGGCGCTGCGCAATGTTGCAGGGCGTGGCACCAAAGACATCGGTCAGCACCAGCGCCGGAGGGTCGCCCTGCGCCTGCAGCAGGCTACGGGCCTGCGCCAGGGTGTCTTCGGGCGCGGCCTGGGGCTGCACATCCAGCACCATCACGCTGTCGCCGCAATCGGCGAACACATGCAGCGCGCATTCGCGCAGCGCGTGGGCCAGCGGGGCGTGGGCAATGATGAAGATGCGCGTGCTCATGTTTTGGCAGTACGGTGTCCATTATGGCCGCGACCATGCCGCATGAACCAGGCATAGGCCGCAACATTGCACGCCAGGTACAGCGCCACGGCGGCCCGGTAGGCATCCACCGTGGACAGGCCGGCGGCCATGAAGCCATCGACAGCCAGCCCCACGCCCCACTGCACGACAAAAACCCCCACGAAGATCACGAGGTTGTAGGCCGGCAGCGCCCCCGCGCCCGGCCCCCGCAGCACGATGCCGGCCAGCGCGAACACCCCGCAGCCCAGCACCGCCACCCCGAGAAAACCCAACAGCACCTTGCGCGGGCCGTGCCGGTCCAGCCAGCGCCCCAGCGGCAACTGCGTGGCGGAGAAACCCAGGAAATAACCGCCCGAGAGCAGCCCGAGATCGCGCGCATGGAGCGCGAATTCCTGTGCCAGCGTGCCCGTGACGGCGCGCAGCAAGGCCGACAGGAAGTAGGCAAAGGCGAAGGCCAGGAAGACCAGCGCGGCGGAACGCGGCGGCAGCACCGTCACGGCAGCAGTACCAGCCCGCCCAGAAACTGGTCCGCCACGGCCGGGCGGAGCCCGGCACCGAACACCACCGCATGGCAGGCGCGCACCTGCGGCCCCTGCACGCGCGCAAACCAGACGGCATGGGCCTCCACGGCCGAGCCATCGGCCGTCCGCCCCCGGGCCTGCGTGCGCACCGACTGGGGCAGGTCCAGCGCCCCGGCCGGCACATGGTGCGCATCCACCGGCGCCCCCGGCTGCCCCGCTGCGGGCGCCTGCAGGGCCGCCAGCACGGCGGCGCGCCAGTGCGCGAGCGTCACCCCGGCCCGCCCCGGGTCGGACAGCACGGCACAGGCGAGCGCGAAGGTGGCGCCATCGGCCTCGCAGCCGGTCATGCGCAGCTCCGCCGGCGTGCCCGCCAGCTCCACGGTGCGCTGCGCCACCTCGGGTTTGCAGGGCAGGCTGGCGCGCAGCGAGGCATCGGCCAGTGCCACATCGCGCCAATTGAGCGCGGGGCTGCACGCGGCCAGCAGGAGAACGGCCACCAGGGCCAGGATTCGGATCATGCCGGGATTATCTGCAAGTGCCCTGCCCTCGCCATGCACTGAACCTTTGCCCCGCCCTGGCATCCAAGAAGCTTTCCGGACCTTCCGGCCGTGCTGCGCGCACAATGGCGGCCGACCCTTCCCGTACGAGACGAATATGCGTTTGAAACATGCACTGATGGCCGTGGCCCTGGCCGGCGTGGCGGCGGCAGGCACCTGGGCCGTGCTGGGCAGCGCCCATCCTGCGGCGCCCGAATCGACCTTTGTCCTGCTCGACGGTTCGCGCCAGACCAGCGCGGCCCTGCAGGGCAAGGTCACGCTGGTCAATTTCTGGGCCACCAGCTGCACCACCTGCGTGGCCGAAATGCCCGAGATCGTGGCCACGCACCAGAAATTCCGCGACCGCGGCTACGAGACCCTGGCCGTGGCCATGAGCTACGACCCGCCCAGCTATGTCGTCAATTTCACGGAAACCCGCAAGCTGCCCTTCAAGGTGGCGATCGACAACACCGGCGCCGTGGCCAAGGCCTGGGGCGATGTGCGCATCACCCCCACGACCTACATCGTGAACAAGCGCGGCCAGATCGTGAAAACCTATGTCGGCGCTCCGGACTTTGCCGAGCTGCACCGACTGATCGAGCAACTCCTGGCGGAAGCCTGAGCGCGCTGATTTTGAATATTTTTGGCCGTTTGCACCCGTACGGCGGGCGCTATAAGCTATTAATTTCATAGCATTCGCATGGCACTGCGGCCGGTGACACTCTGGCTTCATGGATTGCCCTGTGCCCTTGCGGTGCCTGGCCCGCTACACTGCCTCTTCTCCCATTCATCCGATTGAGAAGTGGATACGCCTTCCGTGAACTTGCGGACCCCGAGCGGGCCCGATGAACTGGCCGCCGTGCGCGGGCTTTTCCAGGAATATGCCGATGGCCTGAACATCGACCTGTGTTTCCAGCAGTTCGATAGCGAACTGGCGCGGTTGCCCGGTGATTACGATGCCCCGCGCGGTGCCCTGCTGTTGGCCAGCGTGGACGGCATGGCGGCGGGCTGCTGCGCGCTGCGCCCGATCGACAATGCCGACTACCCGAATGCGGCGGAGATGAAGCGCCTCTATGTGCGCAAGGCCTTCCGGGGCTTCGGGCTCGGCCGGCAGCTGGCCGAAGCCATTCTGGATGCCGCGCGCCAGGCCGGCTATGCCAGCGTGCTGCTCGATACGCTGGACGAGATGGAATCCGCCCGCGCCCTGTATGCCGAGCTGGGCTTTGCCGAAGTGCCCCCGTACTACCACAACCCGATTCCGGGGGCGCATTACCTCAAGGTGGACGTGGGCTGATGCGCCCGCCCCCCGGGGGCCGGACCGCCCACGCCCGCAGCGGCCTCAGGCGCTGGCGCGCGCTTGTGCCAGCAGGGTGCCCGCGTCGCTCACTTCGAACTTGCCCGGCGCCTCGATGTTCAGGTGCACCACCTTGCCATCCTTGACCAGCATGGAATAGCGGTTGCTGCGCAGGCCCAGGCCCTTGCCGTTGAGGTCCAGCGTCAGCCCCGTGGCCTTGGCGAAGACGGCATCGCCGTCGGCCAGCATGCGCACGGTGCCGGCGGTTTTCTGGTCCCGCGCCCAGGCGCCCATCACGAAGGCGTCATTGACGGCCAGGCACCAGATCTCATCCACCCCGGCGGCCTTGAACTCGGCCGCTTGTTCCACATAGCCCGGCACGTGCTTGGCCGAGCAGGTGGGGGTGAAGGCGCCCGGCACGGCGAACAGGGCGATCGTCTTGCCTGCCGTGGCCGCAGCCACCGGCACGGGGTTGGGGCCCAGGCTGCAGCCGTTGCCTTCGACCTCGACAAACTCCATGAGGGTGGTTGCGGGAAGGGTGTCGCCAATCTGGATCATGTGGGTCTCCTGTGTGCTGCGGATGGTTCCGGGCCAGCGCTCCATGCGAAAGCGAGGCCCCAAAAGAAAAACGACCCACATTGTGGGTCGTCTTTACAGGCTTTGCAGCGTGGAGCCAAGAAGGCTTACACCAGCACGGCCTTTGTGACCAGGCGGGTGGCAACCCAGTTCTTGGTCTTCGAGAGCGGACGGCTTTCGGTGATCTCGATCACGTCGCCCGTGTGGAACTCGTTGTTTTCGTCGTGCGCGTGGTACTTGCTCGACTTGCCCACGATCTTGCCGTAGAGCTCGTGCTTCACACGGCGCTCGATCAGCACGGTCACGGTCTTGTTACGCTTGTCGCTGACCACCTTGCCAACCAAGGTGCGCTTGAGGGATTTTTTAGCTTCCGTCATGTGGGCTCCTTACTTGGCGGCTTGCTTTTCAGCAAGAATGGTCTTGGCACGGGCGATGTCGCGGCGGGTGGTACGCAGCGTGCCGGTGTTACCCAGCTGCTGCGTGGCCTTCTGCATGCGCAGGCCGAAATGGGCCTTCTGCAGCGCCTTGATTTCTTCCTTGATGCCAGCGACGTCTTTTTGGCGCAGTTCAGCAGTATTCATATCAGTTTCTCCTGAAATTACTGGCCAACCATGCGTGCCACGAACGTGGTGCGCAGGGGAAGCTTGGCGGCAGCCAGGCGGAAGGCTTCGCGGGCGAGTTCTTCGGGCACGCCGAGGATTTCGAACACGATCTTGCCGGGCTGGATCTCGGCCACGTAGTACTCGGGGTTGCCCTTACCGTTACCCATCCGCACTTCTGCGGGCTTGGAGGAAATGGGCTTGTCCGGGAACACGCGGATCCAGATGCGACCACCACGCTTGACGTGGCGGGAGATTGCACGGCGTGCAGCCTCGATCTGGCGGGCCGTCAGGCGGCCACGGTCGGTGCACTTCAGACCGAAATCACCGAACGCCACCGAGTTGCCCCGGGTTGCGATACCAGTGTTGCGGCCTTTTTGCTCCTTGCGGTATTTGCGGCGAGCAGGTTGCAGCATCTTTATTCTCCTTTACCGTCCGCTGCTGTAGCGGGCGCGTCTGCTTTACGAACGCGCTTAACGGCGGTTGCATCGGCGCCACCGGCGCCTGCGGGCTTGTCGCTGCCATCGGCCGGAGCGGCATTCACGCCAGCGGGGCGGCGCGGGCCACGGCCAGCACCTGCGCCACGGTCGTTGCGATCGCCACCAGGACGACCTTCACGGCGGGGGCCGCGGGGACGGCGCTCGTCGTCGGGACGGGGCGTTTCCACGGCGGGCAGATCGTTGCGGCCCAGCGTGTCACCCTTGTAGACCCAGACCTTCACGCCGATCACACCGTAGGTGGTCTTGGCTTCGGAGGTGCCGTAGTCGATGTCGGCGCGCAGGGTATGAAGCGGCACGCGGCCTTCACGGTACCACTCGCAGCGAGCGATTTCGATACCGTTCAGACGGCCGGACGACATGATCTTGATGCCCTGGGCACCCAGACGCATGGCGTTCTGCATGGCGCGCTTCATGGCACGACGGAACATGATGCGCTTTTCGAGCTGCTGGGTGATGCTGTCGGCGATCAGCTTGGCATCGATTTCGGGCTTGCGCACTTCTTCGATGTTCACTGCGACAGGCACGCCCAGACGCGACGCCAGTTCCTTCTTCAGGCTTTCGATGTCCTCGCCCTTCTTGCCGATCACCACGCCCGGACGTGCCGAGTAAATGGTGATGCGGGCGTTCTTGGCGGGGCGCTCGATCAGGATGCGCGACACGGCGGCATTCTTCAGCTTGGCCTTGAGGTACTCGCGCACCTTGATATCTTCGGCCAGCATGCCGGCGAAGTCACGGTTGCTGGCGTACCAACGGCTGGCCCAGTTGCGGCTGACCGCCAGGCGGAAGCCGGTAGGATGGATTTTTTGTCCCATAGTCTTCCGAGCCTTTAGTTGCCGACCGTCACGTACACATGGCACGTGGGCTTGCTGATGCGGTTGCCGCGGCCTTTGGCGCGCGCGGTGAAACGCTTGAGCGTGGTGCCTTGCTCGACGTAGATGGTCTTGACCTTCAGTTCGTCGATATCGGCGCCATCGTTGTGTTCGGCGTTGGCGATGGCCGACTCCAGAACCTTCTTGACGATGCCAGCAGCTTTTTTCTGCGTGAACGTCAGGATGTTCAGAGCCTGGTCCACCTTCTTGCCGCGGATCAGGTCAGCGACCAGGCGGCCTTTGTCGACCGACAGACGGACGCCCCGGAGGACTGCACGTGTTTCAGACATGGTCGTTCCTTATTTCTTGACTTTTTTGTCAGCGGGGTGACCCTTGAAGGTGCGCGTCAAGGCGAATTCGCCCAGCTTGTGGCCCACCATCTGGTCGGTGACATACACCGGCACGTGCTGCTTGCCGTTGTGCACGGCAATGGTCAGGCCGATGAACTCGGGCAGGACCATGGAGCGACGCGACCAGGTCTTGATCGGCTTCTTGTCCTTCGTGGCAACGGCCTTCTCGACCTTGGCCACGAGGTGATGGTCAACAAACGGACCCTTTTTGAGAGAGCGAGTCATCTGTTACCCCTTACTTCTTGCGACGCGACACGATCATGTTCTGAGTGCGCTTGTTGTTGCGGGTGCGATAACCCTTGGTGAGATTACCCCAAGGATCGACAGCATGACGGCCTTCACCGGTGCGGCCTTCACCACCACCGTGCGGGTGATCGACCGGGTTCATGGCAACGCCACGGACCGTCGGGCGGATACCCATCCAGCGCTTCACACCGGCCTTGCCGAGCTGGCGCAGGCTGTGTTCTTCGTTGGCGACCTCGCCGATCGTGGCGCGGCACTCGATGTGGATCTTGCGCACTTCACCCGAACGCATGCGAACCTGCGCGTAGGTGCTTTCGCGGGCCAGCAGCGTGGCCGAGGCACCTGCGGAACGGGCGATCTGTGCACCGGCACCGGGCTTGAGCTCGATGCAGTGGATGGTCGAACCCACCGGAATGTTGCGGATCGGCAGCGTGTTGCCAGCGCGGATCGGCGCTTCGGAACCGGAAACCAGCGTGCTGCCGACTTCCAGACCACGGGGAGCGATGATGTAGCGACGCTCGCCGTCGGCGTAGCACACCAGAGCGATGTGGGCCGTACGGTTCGGGTCGTACTCGATGCGCTCGACCTTGGCGGGGATACCGTCCTTGTTGCGCTTGAAGTCCACCACGCGGTAGTGGTGCTTGTGCCCACCGCCCTTGTGGCGCGTCGTGATGTGACCGTTGTTGTTACGGCCAGACTTCTGGTGCTGGGGTTCCAGCAGGGGCGCGTAGGCTTCACCCTTGTACAGGTGGTCACGCGTGACCTTCACCACGGCGCGCTGGCCGGGCGAAGTGGGTTTCATCTTAATGACAGCCATGATTACGCGGCCTCCCCGGACAGGTTCAGCTCTTGACCTTCCTTCAGCGTCACATAGGCCTTGCGCACGTTGTCGCGGCGGCCCATGGTCTTGCCAAAGCGCTTGGTCTTGCCCTTGGTGTTCACCACAGAGACGCCCTTGACCTCGACCTTGAACATCAATTCCACAGCGGCCTTGATTTCGGGCTTGGTTGCATCCTGCAGCACTTTGAACGTCACAGCGTTGGACTTCTCGGCAACCATGGTGGCCTTTTCGGACACGATGGGAGCGACCAGCACTTGCATCAGACGACCTTCGTCAAACTTGAGCGTGCTCATGCGAACATCTCCTTGAGTTGGTCCATCGCGCCCTTGGTGACGAGCACTTTCTTGAAGTGCACCAGCGACACGGGGTCTGCATAACGCGGTTCAACGATGAACACGTTCTTCAGATTGCGCGAAGCCAGGTACAGGTTCTCATCGACTTCCTCGGCAATCACCATCACCGATTGCAGGTTCATAGCCTTGAACTTGTCGGCCAGGACCTTGGTCTTGGGCGATTCAAGCGTCAGCGAGTCGACCACGGCCAGACGGCCTTCGCGGGCGAGCTGCGAGAAGATCGAAGCCATACCGGCGCGGTACATCTTCTTGTTGATCTTCTGGGTGAAGTTTTCGTCGGGCAGGTTCGGGAAAATCCGGCCACCCCCACGCCACAGAGGCGAGGACGTCATACCGGCGCGTGCGCGGCCGGTGCCCTTTTGCTTGAAGGGCTTCTTGGTGGAATGGCGAACCTGCTCGCGGTCCTTCTGGGCACGGGTGCCCTGGCGGCCGTTGGCGCGGTAAGCGACCACGATCTGGTGCACCAGATCTTCGTTGTATTCACGACCAAACACGGTCTCGGGCGCATCGATCTTCGATGCGGCCTGGCCCTGGTCATTCAGGAGTTCGAGCTGCATTAGTTCGCTCCTTTGGAGGCTTTGGCCTTGACTGCGGGACGCACCGTCACGAAGCCACCCTTGGAGCCCGGAACAGCGCCCTTGATCAAGAGCAGTTGGCGTGCTTCGTCGACACGAATCACGTCGAGGTTTTGCGTGGTGACGGTCTCGTCGCCCATGTGGCCGGTCATGCGCTTGCCCGGGAACACACGGCCCGGATCCTGCGCCATACCGATGGAACCGGGCACGTTGTGCGAACGGCTGTTACCGTGCGACGCGCGCTGCGATGCCATGTTGTGGCGCTTGATGGTGCCAGCGTAGCCCTTACCAATCGAGGTGCCTTGCACGTCGACCTTCTGGCCTGCTGCGAACAGCGACGCCACGGGCACGGTTGCGCCAGCCTGGTATTGGGCTGCGGTATCGGCCGTCACGCGGAATTCACGGATGATTTCGCCTGCTTCCACACCGGCTTTTGCCAGGTGACCGGCTTGCGGCTTGGTCACGCGCGATGCCTTGCGCGAACCGAATGTGACCTGCAGGGACACATAGCCATCGTTCTCTTGGGTTTTGATCTGGGTCACACGGTTGTTGGACACATCCACCACCGTGACGGGCACTGCGTCCCCGTCATCGGTGAACAGACGCATCATGCCCACCTTGCGGCCCAGCAACCCCAGGGAGTTGCTCAGACTCATTTGTTTCTCCAAAACTTCCACCGCCGCGACTTCAATTGGCCCCGGCGTTGCACTGTTCGTGCATGAAAGACGGTTGATAAAACTCCGCCCTTTTGCAAGCGCAAAAAGGCGAAGCCGCAAAGTATAACGCGAACCGCCTTTGCAGGCAAGTTCGCGTTATTTTTCACAGGACCCGGTGGCCAGGCCACCGGAGCATGCGGATTACTGCAGCTTGATTTCGACGTCGACGCCCGCAGGCAGGTCGAGCTTCATCAGGGCGTCCACCGTCTTGTCGGTGGGGTCCACGATGTCCATCAGACGCTGGTGCGTGCGGATTTCGAGCTGGTCGCGGCTGGTCTTGTTGACGTGCGGCGAGCGCAGGATGTCGAAGCGCTTCATGCGCGTCGGCAGGGGCACGGGGCCCTTGACGATGGCGCCGGTGCGCTTGGCGGTGTCAACGATCTCGGCAGCGGACTGGTCGATCAGCTTGTAGTCAAACGCCTTCAGGCGGATACGGATCTTTTGCTTGGACATGGCAAGTTCCTTGTTCTGCTTAAGAATTAAGCAATGATCTTGGCCACGACGCCGGCGCCGACGGTGCGACCGCCTTCACGGATGGCGAAGCGCAGGCCTTCTTCCATGGCGATGGGGTTGATCAGCTTGACGGTGATCGACACGTTGTCGCCGGGCATGA
>Ga0208516_100399_pt1 | contig 17861 bp, 13 predicted proteins | sample LakWasM117_HOW13_2_FD_183931 | JGI IMG/M metagenome (GOLD analysis project Ga0208516, IMG submission 183931) | Freshwater sediment methanotrophic microbial communities from Lake Washington under simulated oxygen tension - Sediment Metagenome... | ecosystem: Environmental > Aquatic > Freshwater >...
GCGTTCGGTGATCTGCTTGACCGCTTCGGTCTTGAATTCTTCGGGGTATCTCTGCTTACTCATGGCACCTCCTATTGGGCCTCAGGTTTGAGGCTCAGAGATGTCTAGAAAACCCGGGGCGATTCAGCCCTTGATTTGCTTGACCGGCTTAGCCGGAGTAAGCAAGTCATCGCTCGTAGGAGCGCTAAACCGAATCCTCCAACTAGAGAACGGCCCACGCTTCTCAGCGCCGGGAGAGTTGTTGACCATATACCCCGTCCGTCGGGTCACCATAAATGGTCACCCCAGTGTCGCGAGCATTCTCAAGTCTCTGGCCAACCCGGTGACAAGCTCACACAGTTCAGGGCAGAGCCTTCCCTTTTTGCGCACCCATGTGCGCGACTGGTTCGGTGCAACCGCGACCAGCATGCTGGCAGTCGACGAGATGCAGTTCTTCACACCGAGCAGCAATGCCAGCACGCAATCCGTACAGCTGATCATGACCTTTGCCAGCCTAGGGGTTCCCGTGGTCTATGTGGCCAACTACTCTCTAGTGAACAAACTGCGGTTACGTCCCCAAGAGGAGAAGGATCGATTGTTGGCTCATCCTATGGTTCTGAATCCACCGGGTCCCGATGACCCAGTGTGGACGGCCATCATTGATGAGTTGACCAAGGTTTCCCCTGGTGTGTTCAAACTGAATGGGAAGCGCGACGGTGAGATGCTCCACCATTACACCGCTGGCCTGTACCGCGCACTTCGCGAGTTGCTGGTCACGGCCTACCGTGATGCAAGGGAGCGAGGCCGGTTCGAGGTGAATTTTGCTGACGTTGAGAGTGCCTACCGAGGCCGAAGCTACAGCGCCAGACGTGCAGATGTTGAAGCGTTGACATCACTGTCGATATCCCATTTGCTCGAAGACAGCCGTTCGGATTTGGTATGCCCGTTTCCCGAATTGGATCCTCCAAGGTGGAAGCGCCCAGCATCGGAGCAAGACACAGAAAGTACAGCGCCGATGGCTTCGTTGCCATCAATACCGGAGATGATTGTTCAAAGCGCATTGAGCGCAGCGGGTCGCTCAGCACTTAAGAAACTCAATGGATCCCACGGACCAGCTGAACATCCCCGCCAACAGGTAAAGCCTCCTTCCAGCAAACCTCGATCGGGCACGATAACGGCAGAGGCATTGCTACGCGGTGATCAACAACTCAAAAGCGCCGCTCCGAGAGATCGTCGCGCACGGAATCAAAAGCCATCTAAAGGGGGAGCACGTGACAAACCAATCTGAGCTTCCAGGATTCGCGCTGCAACTACCTCCATTTGATGGCGAGACCTTGTTCAGCTGGTGCAGCAGGTACCATCGAATGACTGCAAATGGCCGCGACGGTGCGACTTGTCTGCAGCTCTTCGGGGATCGGAGGATAGGCACAGCCCATGACTTCCCTGCGAGGCTAGACGCCTTGGTGTCAAGGAGTGATGGCACCCTGGGAGATGCCCACTCGCTCATCCGGGAACACACGATCCTGCCCTTTTACCTGCCTTTCCGCTGTTTGCGACTGGCAGAAGAATCCGAGCGGGCAATGCGGGGCACCAACATTGGGGGCCTCAAGTACCGACTTGGCCTTCAGACCAGCGGACTGGGATCAGCCCATCCGCTGAAAGCCTGTCCGACATGTATAGAGGCGGATCAAGAACTGCATGGCTGGGCCTACTGGCACCGAGACCATCAGTTGCCGGGGGCCTGGGTGTGCAATCTTCATCAGACGCCACTCTTGATCTCACCATGCAAGTTGGATCAACGAGCACGCTTCGCCTGGACACTACCGCGCGCAACAGATTTATCTGTACCAGCAGGACTACCGATGGGCATTGCGAGTCATACGTACGCACATTGGCTAATGAAAATGGCCTCGATGGCTGCAGAACTTCTTCGGCTCGGGTACAGCACCCTGGAAGATCCCGTCAGACTTGCCAGTGCCCTGCGACAACGACTGTTCGAACGCAACTTCGCCAGTCCATCAGGTCGAATCAAGTGGCGGGACCTCGAAGCTTCACTTGACTTCATCGCCAAACGCCAACTGGCTTTGCCTGAAATGCAGCACGTCGCTGACAGAGAGCTCTTAAAAGCTCAGCTGACAAGGGCGCTGTCAGGCCGATCGGTCACACATCCCCTGCGCTGGATGATCTGGTGCTCAAACTGGTTTGATGATCTAAGGGATCTTAAAGCGGCATACGACCGAGCCGATAAACATCAGTCAACGACAGATACACTCCCAGATCATGAAGTCGTCTCGCATGGTCCAGAGGCCTGGCAGACAACTGTTCTTGACCAAGTTCGCACGGAAGCTGTCAGCATGACCAGGGGAGCCAAGCTCGCTGGCGTTTCGTACAACACCTTCGCCGCATGGGCTTGCGCGCTTGGCATTGAGGCTGCCCGCCGCCCCCAGAAAGTGAACGCCGATGTGCGCCAATGCATCTCCATCCGACTTCTAGCCGGTGAGGACAAGACGAATCTAGCGAGCGAGTTTCGACTTTCGATGGAAACACTGACTCGCATCCTCAGGACAACCCCGGGTCTTCGGGAAGCACGGAACCGTTCTCGCTTCGAGCGTCGGCGAACAGCGGCGCGCAAGGAATGGCATGAGCTACTCGCAAGTGACCCCTGTCTGACCACCAAAGCGGCACGATCCATAGCGCCTGCCACCTTCACCTGGCTGTACCGCAACGACCGCGAGTGGCTTAAATCGTCAAGCCACGCCTTGAAGACCTCAGTCAGCACGAACCATGCGCAACAGAAGATGAAAAAAAAGGTAGAGCGCCGATCAACGGCGCTACGACAGCTTCTGGATCTGAGTACCTGACTTCAAACGTGATCGCAGATTACCCTTGCGACAACGCACTTGAGCTTCCTGATTGGAAACGGCCCCTCCCGCCCGTATGTCTTCGCAATGAACGTTGTGCAGCGGTACGCGCTGTAGTCAACCAGAGAAAGCACCTGAAGACCGGACGGCCAAGCCGCTCTCAGCAAGCTGGAGATCACGCAATTGCACGAAGTGCGGCTCGTCAACCTCGGACGATCAGATGCGTGGGCACCATCTTGCGGATCTCACGCCGCGCGTGGTCGATGAAAGGCTTGAGAACCAGGGTCGAGGAGTTTCTCGGTGAGATGACCATCGAGTAATCGGTCACGATGTCTGGCTTGAAGGGGATGAACCTGACCTGGTCACCGGTGTAGCCAGTGGCCGTCAACGGATCGATGATGGAAATTCCTGCGCCCGCTTCGACTAATCGGATCACGACTGACGAGATTTGCGTTTCGACATTGATCCTTCTGTTCACGCCGTAGGAAAGCATCAAGGAGTCGATCTTCATGCGTGTCTCCATCAGCGGCGCCATGGAGATGAAGCTTTCTCCCTCGAAATCTTCCGGGTTCAGGACCTTGCGGGTCGCCAGTCGATGCCCGACAGGAATCACTCCAACCATCTTGGCCGAAACAAGGGTCTCACTATTGCCATGCCTCGTCGCCTGAACGGGCACCATGGCGAATCCCAGATTGCAGCGTCCGCTCTGGACCATATCCAGAACGGTTGAAGAGCTATGCATGTGCATTGTGATCAAGGTCTCTGGACGCTCCAGGCTGAAGCTGGCGATGGCGCGTGGCAGGAAAGACAAGGCCATGTTGGGGGCCGCGGCGATCTCCAGGTGGCCCAGCTTCAGTGCCTTGATGCCGCTTGCCGCATTCGCGATCCGCTCGATCCCCATCAATGACTGATTGACGTCGGCAAAAAGCAGTGTGGCCTCAGGCGTTGGAGCGAGGCGTCCCTTGTCTCGGGTAAACAGCGCAATCGCGATGCGCTGCTCCAGGTCGGCAATCAGGCGAGTGACGACGGGTTGGGTCACCCCAAGCATCTCGGCGGCACCGGTGACGGTCCTGCGCACCATGACCGCCCGAAAAGCCTCCAAGTGGCGCAGCGTGATTTTCATGCTCATAGTATTTAGACATGGTTTTATTGCAAGATGCTATTTTAATGACATTATCTAGAAAAAAAGTTCAATAAAAACAATGATTTAGAATCGAAACGAAGAGGTATTACATAAAAGCATTGACTATGGTTTTTACCCTGGCGACCTGAGGTGATCTTGCTTACGATGAAGGCTGTCTTGAAGCAAACATCAGACGGTTCGCAGCCATCGCAACTCACCTCTCGGTCAATGAACCCTCATTTCCATTCACCCCAGGCGATCCACTGGACGGCGCTGCTGAACCCTGGTGGTTCTGGCACTGCGGGGACCGCGCGCAGCCTGCGCATCGCCCCGAAGAAGAAAGGTCTTTGAACATGCAGCGTGAATACGACGTGATCGTTGCGGGCGCCGGAATCGTGGGCGCCGCCATTGCATACGGCCTGGCCGGGTACGACAAGCGGGTCTTGATGCTCGATGGGGCCGACAGGGACTACCGGGCGGCAAAGGCCAACTTCGGCTTGGTCTGGGTCCAAGGAAAGGGTTACCGCTACCCCGAGTACCACCGGCTGTCGGCGGCGGCAGCTGATGCATGGCCGGAGTTTGCTGCGGGACTGGAGGCAGAGACGGGAATTTCACTTGACTACCAAACCGGCGCCGGTCTGAAGTTCTGCCTGAGCGACGACGAGTTGTCTGCTCGCGCCAAGATGCTGGATGCTTGGGAAGCTGAGACGCCAGAACTGGCCCCCTCCGTGCGGATTCTTGATCGCAGCGAACTGGCGCGTCGTTACCCCACCATGCGACTCGGCCCTGACGTCGTGGGCGCGAGCCTGGGGGAGCAGGACGGTCAGGCGAACCCGCTTCGACTCCTGGCTGCGCTCCAAGCCGCCTTCCAGCGCCGGGGCGGCATGGTGCGCAACGGGCACCCTGTGACCTCGATTAAGCCCTTGGCAGGCGGCGGCTTTGAGGTTAAGACCAGTGAGCAAACGGCCCGAGCCGAACGTGTCGTGATCGCTGCCGGCCTTGGGTCGGTGGCGCTCGGGAGAATGATCGGACTGGACGTCCCCTTGCATCCCGAGCGAGGACAGATCCTCGTGACCGAGCGCCTGGCGCCTGTCCTGCCTGTACCCGCAAGCGGGCTGCGTCAAACCGGCGAGGGCACGGTGATGATCGGCGTGACTCAGGAGGACGTGGGGTATGACCTAAGTACCACTTCCGCCGCAGCTGTGAGGATGACCCGAAAAGCACTTCGCATCCTCCCTGAATTGGGCAAAGCGCGCCTGGTGCGCCAATGGTCCTGCCTGCGAGTGATGACGCCGGATGGGTACCCCGTCTATGCCAGCTCCCAGATGTACCCAGGCGCGGAGATCGCAACTTGCCACTCTGGGGTGACGCTCGCGTCATTCCACGCTGGCCCCTACGCGCAGGCACTGGCCAGCGGCCGTCATCTCCAGACTCTCAATGCCTTTCCTCTCGAGCGATTCAATGTTTCGAAAAATCAGTCCCCCCAGCACACCACCGCTGACGCTCTCCATTGATGGGAAGTCAGTCACTGCCGAGCGCGGTGAAACGGTGGCATCCGTAATGATGCGTCAGGCGGATCCCAGCTGCCGCCACACGCCCGTTCACGGCAGTTCGCGTGCACCGTTTTGCATGATGGGCGTGTGCTTCGACTGCCTGGCAATCGTCGACGGTGCGTCGTCAACCCAGACCTGTCTGGTCCCGGTCGCCGAAGGCATGTGCGTTGAGCGTCAACTCGGCCGGCCGAAGGTGGCGTCATGAGATCCTTTAATGCGGTGGTGGTGGGCGCGGGCCCGGCCGGAATGAGCGCAGCGATTGGACTGCGGGCTCAGGGCCTGTCCGTTCTGGTCGTGGACGAGCAGCCGACGCCTGGCGGGCAGATCTGGCGTGCAGTGGAGGCGGTGGCACCGACAACAACTGGCGCCCTGTTGGGCAAGGAGTACCTTGCCGGTGCTGATCTCGCCTCGCGCTTTCGATCCTGTGGCGCCAGCTATGAGCCTGAGACCAGGGTTTGGCAGGTTGAGCCCGAATGGAAGGTCTACATGACCCGCAGCGGTCAGGCGGAATCGGTGGCCGCCGGCCACGTGATCTTGACAATGGGCGCGCAGGAGCGACCCGCGCCATTCCCGGGTTGGACTTTGCCTGGTGTCATGACCGTCGGATCGGCCCAGATTCTGCTCAAGACATCGCGACAAATCCCCTCGGAGCCCGTCTGGGTCGTTGGCAGCGGGCCACTACCCCTGCTTTACATGGCTCAATTGGTCCGAGCTGGCGGCAAGATCGCCGGGTGGTTGGATACGTCGCCCGCTGGCGGCTGGCGCCGTGCGTTGCCCTGGATCGGTGCGGCCATGGCCAGCTCTAAGGACCTCCTCAAGGGGTTGGCCTGGATGCGGGAAATTCAAGCCGCCGGAGTCAAGCGCGTGCGCGGCGTCACGGCTGTCCGTGCCCTGGGCCAGGATCGCCTGCAGGAGATTGAATACATCCAGGCCAATGGCAAAACCATGCGCGTGCCGGCCAGCTTGCTTCTGTCCCATGAAGGCGTCGTGCCTTCGATTCACATGACGCAGGCGCTCGGGTGTGCCCACGAGTGGAGCTCGCAGCAGGCGTGTCTGGCGCCGGTTCTCGACGAATGGGGGCAAACCGACAAGCCAGGCATTTACGTGGCTGGCGACGGCGCCGGGATTGGCGGCGCCTATGCAGCCTGTGTACGCGGGGAGCTGGTGGCGCTTGGAGTAGCTCAGCGAGCTGGCCGCCTGTCGGGAGAGGCAGCGTCGGTGCAAGCGGCCCCCCTTCGCGAAAAACTGAAGAAGTTATTGCGACTGCGCCCCATGCTGGACGCCCTGTACCCACCGCGCGCAAACATCGCCACGCCAACCGACGACACCATCGTCTGCCGGTGCGAGGAACTAACGGCCGGCGACATCCGCAAAGCCGCTGCCATCGGTCAGCCCGGTCCGAACCAGCTTAAGGCATATACCCGTGCGGGCATGGGACCCTGCCAAGGCCGTCAATGCGGCTACACCGTCGCGCACATCCTTGCCCAGGAGCAAGGCCGAACGGTCGCCGAGGTGGGGTTTTATCGCATCCGGCCGCCGCTCAAGCCGGTGACGCTTGCGGAACTGGCAACGTTGAACATCGACGAGCAATAGGCATGAACACGGCAAACCACGTGGTCATCTCAGTGAGGGCCTGCTGCACAGGCCCAAGGCTTCAGGGCGGGTAACAAGACAAGAGGGGCTTGTCCCTCACCATTCGTAAAGGAAATATTTATGCGACTGAACATCTCGACCATGCGACGTAAGAGCGCCTTGCTGGCACTTTGCTTCGCCGGTACGCTCCAGACGGTGCACGCGGCGTACCCTGAAAAGCCCGTCCGATGGATCATCCCGGGGGCTGCGGGCGGCGCGGCCGATGCCACCGCCCGCATCGTTGCCAATGCGGTGAGCGCGCGCTGGGGACAGCCGATCGTCATCGATAACCGTCCGGGGGCCACCGGGACGATCGCCAATGACGCGACGGCGAAAGCCACACCGGACGGTTACACCTTGGGTCAGGCGACCATGTCGACCTACGTGATGTCCAACCATGTGCTTCCCCGCCTTCCCTACAAACCCGCAGAAGATTTCACCAACATCGCCAAGCTGTGCACCAGCCCTTACCTCCTGGGGGTGACGCAGAGCCTGCCGGTGAACTCGGTGTCCGAACTGGTCGCCCGCGCCAAGGCCCGGCCCACCGAGTTGAACTATGGTTCCTCCGGTAACGGATCAGCCCTGCATGTGGCGACGGAGCTTTTCCGCTCGAGCGCGGGCATCAAGATCACCCACGTGCCCTACAAGAGCGTTCCGGCATCGGAGATGGACCTGATTGGCGGCCAGATCCAAATGATGATCGGCAACTTCGCCACGATGGCCACCCATGTGCAGTCCGGCAAGATTCGTGCGCTCGCCATCACCAGCCCCAAGCGCTCGCCCCTGTTGCCCAACGTGCCGACGATGGCCGAAGCCGGCATTCCTGCCGCCGAGCTCACGACCTGGATTGGCGTGATGGCGCCTGCGAAGCTGCCGCCTGCCATTGCCAAGAAGATCCATGAGGAGTTCACTGCCGCAGTGAAGGACCCGAAGGTCATCAAACAGCTTGCCGATATCGGGTGCGATGTCGACCCGACGACTATGGAAAACTTCGACCGCCTGGTCCAGTCGGAAAACGCGCGCTGGGGCGCCGTTGTCCGTCAAAACAACATCACAGCAGACTGATGCAGGCAAGTCGGGGGCCCCATCATCTCCCGCTGCCGCTGTTTTCATCCGGGGCACGGCACACGGCGCTGGCTCGGGATTTTCTTGTGCCGCTCGGTGGGTGAATCCCTAAAAGCCGAAAGGGCTGAGCGTATGCGAAACGAAGATGGAAGAAAAGTGAATCGGATCAAAGTAGGAATTGTAGGTGCCGGGGGCATTGGCTTGGCGAGTGCGGCCTGGGCCGCCCATCGCGGTCATGGGGTTTCAGTGTGGGCACCTAGTGGTAGCGCAAATGCGCTGCGAAACGAGCCGTTGAGCGCAACGGGCGCATTGGAAGCGACGCTTGCCGTGGGGGTCTCCGATAGCGCGCAGACGCTGGCGGATCAGGCCGACGTGATCCTGATTGCTGTTCCACTCAATGCCCATAAGGCAGTGATGGACGCACTGTTGCCGAATCTGCGTTCCGGACATCTGGTGATTGTCAGCTCAATGGGATCGTTGTCGTCGCTGTACTTGTATGAGCGCGCCGTCGCGCGCGGCATTGACCTTTGTGTTGCGAGCTTCGGCACGACCGCTCTCACGGCGCGGCGCACGGGGCCGACTCAGGTGAACATCATGACTCGGCGTAGCCAGGTCGCGATCTCATATCTGCCACAGACGGCCGCACCTCAGGCGTTCGCTGCTTGTGAGGCGCTGTTTGGCGACGGGTTCAACGAGGAAAAAGACCCGCTTGTCTCAAGCCTTGCGAATACCAGCGCTATCACACACGTGCCGCTCGCATTGTTCAATTGGACGAGGATTGAGCGAGCAGAAAACTGGCCCCAGTATCACTACATGACGCCTCGCGTGTCCTCCGCCATTGAGGCCATCGACGCTGAACGCCTGGCCGTTGCCGGTGCATTCGGTATCGAGGTGCGCAGCGTCAAGAAACACTTCTCGCAATCGTTCAAGGCCGAAGGGGATCGTCTAGAGGACATAGCCGCCGAGCTGCATAAGAAGCGTGGCGGACCGCCCGGGCCGACCCGGATCGATACCCGATACCTGTCGGAAGACGTGCCATATGGGCTCGTATTCCTCCTGGCACTTGGACGTGTGGCCAACGTCAATATGCCCTACACGCAGGCCATGATCAGCATGGCAGAACTGATCGTTGGAGAGGATTTTCTAGCGGGCAATGATTTGGTCGTTCATCTGGAACTCGCATCCTCGTCCGTCGAAGGACTCCTGTCTCGTGTGCGAGTCTCTAGCGTCGTAATTTGAATTCATTGTCGGGGCAATGCCGTGGTACTCAAGTTGAGACAAATCGAGGCGTTCCGCTCCGTCATGCGCGAGGGAAGCATGGTGCGCGCCAGTTCGGCGATGGCGATCACGCAACCCGCTATTAGCTACCTGATCAGTGGTCTCGAAAAAGAGGTGGGGTTCGAGCTTTTCAGTCGACGCGGTGGCAAGCTGACACCGACGCCGGAGGCTCTGCAACTCATGGCAGAGGTCAACAGGCTCTACGACGGCCTGGATGGCATCAAGGCTGCCGCGCAACAGATCGCCAACCATGAGCGGGCTACTGTTCGCGTCCTCCTCACACAGGCTCTTGCGAGCGGCCGCATCATGAATGCGATCGGGCAATTTGCAGTCGCTCATCCGGGGCTAAAACTGGATGTCGATGTGGACCATCGGCTGACCATCATGCATCGGATCAGCTCTGCCCAAGCGGATTTGGGTATTCTTTCGTTGCCGCCGGTAATGGAAGGGGCTATTGCGACGAAGCTATTCGACAGCGAGCTCCTGTGTGTCGCGTCCGCGCCTGGCTTCCTTCATGGCGGAGTGAATGTCTCGCCCGCTGACCTTGATGGCATACCTGTCGTCGGGATCAAACCTGGGGGCGTGATCCGGCCGATGGTCGAAAACTGGTTTGCCACGGCGGGCGTCAGTCCAAAGTTCGTGATTGAGGTCGGTGATGCGGGGGCTGCCATCGAGCTGGTTCGTGCTGGCCTGGGTGTGACGATCGTCACCAGCATCAGCTTGCCTGAACATCAACGGGCAGGTCTGATTACGCTACCTCTCGATCCCATACAAAATTTTGAAATCGGAGCCATTGTTCCGTTGATGCAGCACCCAAATCGAGCGGCGCAAGCCCTTGTCGAATCCCTTCGGGTCAGCCTAAAAAACTAGCCTGTGCCGGCAGACAGGACTGCCCTATCAAAGGGACTTATAGACCGACCGGATCTTTTGATGGGCTTATTTCACGGCTTCGAAAGACAATCGATTCGGCTTCCAAGTCCACTGAAATTACCCCAAAAAAGCAGTTGGTTGCGGCATAAAGGGTGACATCAGCGGGGTGTCCAAATGAATCGGAGAAATGAATGAATCGGTATCTCAAAAATCTTCTGGGAATTTGCATAGCTGTTGGCGCCGTCTTTAGCGCACATGCGCAATGGCCGGATCGCGCCATCAAGATCGTGGTGCCTTACCCAGCAGCAAACTCCTCAGACGTTGCAGCTCGACTGATCGGTGAAAAACTGGCAGCGCAGCTTGGTCAACCGGTGATCGTCGAAAACCGTGCGGGTGCAAGCGGGACACTCGGCACCGCCTATGCGGCCAAACAGCCTGCAGACGGTTACACCCTGGCCATCGGTGCGCCCGGCCCCCTCAGTGTTGGTCCCTGGACAACTGTGAGACCCCTCCCGTATGACCCGGTTAACGATTTCGTGGTGGTCGGCGCCATCGCCTGGGCGCCGCAGGTGCTCGTCGCGAAAAAGGACCTGCCTGTCAAGAACTTCCAGGAGTTTCTGGCCTACGCCAAGAAGCCCGGCGCCACACTGAGTTACGGCTCATCCGGCGTGGGAACGGTGCCGCAACTCATCGTGGCCCAAATGCTGAAGCAAACGGGTGTCAAGGCCGAACACGTCCCCTACCGAGGCGGTGCGCCGGCAATCACTGATCTGCGAGGCGGCGTCATCGACTTCATGTCGGACACCGTGCCCGTTGTGAGGGGCATGATTGCCGAAGGCACGATCAAGGCGTTGGGTGTGAGTACAGCCGAGCGGATTCCATCGCTTCCGGACGTTCCGACTCTCCAGGAGCAAGGCGTCAAAGACTTCAACCTGCAGGGCTACATCTTGTTGGTGGTGCCGGCCAAGACACCGGACCAGATCGTCTTCCGCCTGAGGAATGCGATGGACTCTATCGTCAAAGAATCAGATGTGCGCAAGCGTCTGCTTGAGATGGGGCTGACCCCGATGGATTTGCCGCGGGAGCGCTTTGCCACTTTCCTCCAGACCGAGTCGGCCCGCTGGAAGGCTGCAGTTGATGCCGCAGGCGCGGCAAAGACCATGGAGTGATCGTTTGTGTAGTGAAGCCGGAAGTGCTCATGGCATTCAAGGCTGATCACACAGCTTGAGCCTACTTGCTGGTTTCTGGAGATATTGGGGCGCATGCCGCCGATGGCTCCAGAAGGCCAAGCGAATGCCTCCGGCCCACCTTGCAGCGTCAGGCGGCATGCAGCCTTCCAGGCACATGGTCGTGCCAATCTCCTACGCTGATCTGTTGGGCGTAGACGCCGCAACCTCATCACCTTTGCTCAACCAACGTAGGCAGATTGTCTGCTTGCGTCTCTTTCCCGCAGTGAGAGGTCGTCATGCAAATAAATGTGACTTATTGGCCGGTCTTGAATATTGATTTGCTTGATGGGATGGCGGCAGGAAAAATCAGACCTGCTTGATTGATCGGCGTGAATCGCGCTCCTTACTGGGAGAACTACATCAACACGACCGAGTCATGAGCATGCGCTATGGCCGCAATAGATCTTCAGGTTCCGGTGATATCAACGGCCTGGCAAAGATCCCTTGCGTAGCCTGGCGTTAGAGCTTCTGCACTGAGAAACGACTAAAGGATTTTTACAATGATTCGCATCGGCGTTGACATAGGCGGCACCTTCACAGACTTCTGTGGGTGGCGAGAAGGCAGTGGCACTGAAGTCATCAGCTTGAAGGTTCCCTCTACGCCTCCGGCTTTCGAGGAGGGCTTTCGCCAGGGCTTCGAGTTATTGCTGGATCGATTGGGACCCCAGGACGGCGAGCCGGCGGTCGTCATGCACGGCACGACCGTGAGCACGAATGCCGTGATCGAGCGCAAGGGGCCGAAGGTCGCTTTCTTCGTGACCAAAGGCTACCGCGACCTGCTGGAGCTACAGCGAATGGGGGTTCGCAATCCCCTGAACATCTTTGAGACGCGGACCAAGCCACTGGTGGAACGCGCGATGGTATTTGAGGTAGACGAGCGGCTTTTGCACGGGGGGACGGTTCGAACCCCAATTCGTCAAGAGGCGATTCAGGAACTGGTCAAGCAGGCCAAGGATGCAGGCGCGAACGGTTACGCGGTGGCACTGCTTCACAGCTACGCCAATCCAGCGCACGAACGGGCTGTCGAAGAAGCCATTCGCACCGTGGTGGGTGCCGATGCGGAAGTCAGTCTTTCCAGCGAAATCTGGCCGCGTGTCGGTGAGTATGAGCGGGCGATCGTGAGCGTGCTCAACGCGTTTGTGCGAAAGCGCATGAACGAATACATCGGCGCAGTTGAGCAGTATGTTGAGAGCCGGCTGCCGGGTTCGCAGTTGTTTGTCACGCGCTCCAACGGCGGCGCCATGGCGGCCGCTGAAGCGCGGCGCTTCCCGGTGCACACACTGCTTTCCGGTCCGGCCTCTGGCGTCACCGCCGTCCAATACCTAGCCCGAGCGGCTGGTGAACGCAACATCCTCACGATGGACATGGGCGGTACGAGTACCGATATCTCGCTGCTGCGAGATGGCCAGGCCATGACATCGAATGCCGCCGAGGTCGGCGACTTCCCTGTCGTGATGCCGGTCACAGGCATCGAGGCTATCGGTGCGGGCGGAGGATCCATCGCCATGATCGATGATGGTGTGCTGCGGATTGGGCCGCAAAGCGCGGGTTCGTATCCGGGGCCAGCCTGTTTTTCTCGCGGCGGAACGGCACCCACGCTGACCGATGCCTACCTGCTAGCCGGATATCTTCCTGAAGCTCTCCTGGGCGGGAAGATGAAGCTTGATCGAACTGCCTCTGAGCGTGCGATGGATCCCGTCGCCAGTGGGCTGAAGGCTGATGTATTCGGCGCGGCCGATATGTGCGTGGCGGTAGCGAGTTCAAACATGGTGGCTGGCGTGCTTCCCTACCTGGCGCGCCAGGGGGTCGACCCCGAAGACCTGACACTGCTCGTGTACGGCGGCGGTGGCGGCATTCACGGCCCCCTCCTTGCCGCTGAACTCGGCATCAATCGCGTGCTTGTGCCCACAAGCCCTTCAACATTCTGCGCATTCGGCGGGCTTGTCTCCGAACTCAGTCACGACGTGATGGAAACGGTGCATGGGCAACGTGTGGATGGGACCGCACTCTCCGAAAAGTACAAAGCACTTCGCCAGGAGGCAGGTGAATGGCTGTCCCGGCAGGCACCGCCTGAGCGCTTGGTATCGACCGGCTTCGAGTGCTGGGCCGAGATGCGCTACACCGGCCAGTCCTTCCAGGTCGATGTGCGCTTGCCGGATTCTGCGGTCGAGTCTGCAGACCTCAGCGCAATGCATGCGATCTTCCATAAGGAGCACGAGCGAATTTACAACCACTGCGATCCCGAAGCGCCAGTTGAATTTGTCGACCTGCGCGTCCGGATCCGGGGGGCCATGTCGATACCAGAGCCCGCTGCACCATCTTCATCGGCGGTCGGGGATGCATTCAAGGGCTCGCGGTCGATGCGTTTCCAGGGAGAGATTTTTCCTGAGGCGCCTGTCTTTGAGAGGTCTCGCCTCACCCATTCCGACGAAGTGCCCGGTCCCGCCGTGATCGAGCAATCTGACGCCACCCTCGTAGTGCCACCCGGCTTTGTGGCCCGCGTGGGCGCCTACGGCACCATTCTCATGACCCGGAGTTGACCCATGGATGCAGTTCGTACCGCCATTATGAGCAATCGCTTTAACGCGATTGTTGAAGAAGCGTCTGCAGCGGTGTACCGCACCGCTCATACAACGTTCGTCAAGCTTGTCCAAGACTATCAGTGCGCAGTCGCGACCGTCGATGGCGACATGTTTGCCTATCCCATGCTCTCGGGGGTGAATGTCTTTGTCGGCTCGCCTCTGAAGCCGACCCTTGACGCCATCGGGCGAGAGAACCTGAAGCCGGGCGACATCGTGATCACCAATGACCCGTTCACAACAGACGGCCTGGTTACGCACCTCATGGACATCACGCTGCTTTATCCGATTTTTCGGGATGATCGGTTGATTGCCATTGGCTGGGCCTTCGTGCATGCGTCGGATATCGGCGGAGCCGTGCCGGGCAGCATTTCTCCCGCCTTCACTGAAGTATTCCAGGAGGGGCTCAGACTCAGGCCCGTCAAGCTCTATGAGGGCGGCGTGCTCAACACCACGGTCAAGGCGATTCTTGCCGACAACAGTCGCATCCCCGGCGAAGTATGGGGAGACATCCAGGCCATGATCTCCGGCCTCAAGAGCATTGACCGTCGAGTCAATGAGTTGTGTGGCCGATATGGCGGTCAAGCCGTTGAGCAGGCGATGCAGGATGTCATTTCCTACGCGGAATCCAAGGCTCGCACAGCCATTGCATCCATCCCGGACGGCGTCTACGACTTCTCCGACTACTTGGAGGGAATCAATGACCGCCAGATTGCTTTCTTCTCGGCGCGGATGACCGTAAGCAAGGGAGAGATCCACCTCGATTTCTCAGGGACGGACCCACAACTTCCGGCTGCGTACAACCTGGTGAGCGGCGCATCAACGCACCCCTATGTTGTTCAATGCCTTTACGCGTTCATCCTGACGATGGACCCGTTAACCCCACGCAACGCCGGAATCCTGCGTGCCATCTATTCGTACACGCCGCGCGGTACGGTATTGAATGCCGTTTTCCCTGCATCCGGCGGATCCCGCGCGGCATCTGCAACGCGTGCCTACGACGTTCTCCTGGGGTGCATCAACCAGGCCCTGCCGGAGGGACTCGCTGCCGCCGACTCGGGCAATGCGGGCGTGATTGTCGTCGCAGCCCCAGATCCGCGCACCGGGCGTGATCGCGTGAACGTCATCAACACGATTCATGGCGGTGGCGGAGCGCGTCGCAGTCGCGACGGCGTCGATGGAACAGCAGTCCGGTACTCGCAGCGCAGCGTTCCTGTGGAAATCATTGAGGTGGAGACTGCGATGATCATGCGGGCCATTCGGATCGTTCCCGACAGCCGGCGTGCGGGTCGCTATGTCAGCGGCGCCGCCCTCCAGATGGAGATTGAAAATACCGCCCACCGCGCAGTCATGACTGTGCGCAACATGAATCGCTTTGTCTTTTCGGCCTGGGGCTTCAGAGGCGGAGAACACGGCGTCAAAGGCACTGCTGTCCTGAACCCAGGCCGTCCTGATGAACGTTCCATCGGCAAGATCTCCGTGCTCGAACTCAATCGAGGTGATGTGATCCAGATCACAAGCCCGACGGGCGGTGGATTCGGTGACCCGATGGAACGAGACCTTGCTGCGATTGCCAGCGAAATCCGCAACGGGATGTTGTCAACCGAACGGGCCAGTCAGGTCTATGCGGTTGTTTTTGATGAGCATGGCCAGATCGACGAGGTGGCGACTGCCGCCAGGCGACGGGAGGGAACCAGGGCGGACACTCCGGAATTCACTTTCTGCGATGAGCGCTTGCGGCAAGACCAGGTCTGGCCCCAAGACATGAGGCGTCAACTTGCGGTCATGGCCCTGACCTACGATCAGCGTATCCGCAGCCAGCTGGTAGGAACAGTCCACCATCGCATGATGAACGATGGGCATCAGGTCGATACAAAGATCATCCATCAGATGGTTGACGACGAGGCGGCGAACATGACAGGTGTTCGGCGCTAGTCCGTGTAGATCCGACGGGATCGGTCGTCAGCAGTCATTCAAGCCTTGGAATCAAAGTGGCAGTCAGTGTTCTCGAAATTTTCAAAGTAGGTATTGGTCCCTCCAGTTCACATACGGTGGGGCCGATGCGCGCGGCACGCATGTTTACCCTTGCTCTGGCCGAGCAGGGAGCTATGACTTCGGTCACGCGCGTCCTTTCCGAGATGTTCGGATCGCTAGGTGCCACTGGTAAGGGCCATGGCACTGACTCGGCGGTGTTGCTCGGGCTTTCGGGTCACGAGCCCGATACCGTCGATGTCGACCAGGTACCCGCAATTCTTGAGGGCATACGAGGCTCAAGTTCCCTGCTCCTCCAGGGAGCGCATCGAATCGCTCTTGACGAAGAAGCGGACCTGATGCTCAGTGGTCTCCAGACGCTGGCGTTTCACTCAAATGGAATGAGGTTCACTGCCTTCGATGCTAGCGGAAGCACACTACTTGAGAAGACCTACTACTCGGTCGGTGGAGGATTTGTCCTGAGTTCCGAGGAAGCCGAAAAAGGGGCCAGTCCGATGGCCACAGAGCCGGGAGGAACAAACTTGCCGTTTCAATTCCACAGCGCTGTGGAATTACTACGTCTTACACGAGAGCAAAACTGCAGCATTGCCCAGTTGATGTGGCACAACGAACGACATTGGCGCACTGAGCCCGAGATCCAAAGGGGCCTCCAGAACGTTTGGCATGTGACGCAAGCTTGCGTCGAGCGCGGTTGCCGCTCCGATGGAACCCTGCCGGGCAAGCTCAAAGTCAGACGCCGTGCACCTGCTCTGGCGCATCGCCTGCAAGCTGCGCAAGGCAGCCTGGAGGATCCTCTGGCAGTGCTCGATTGGGTCAATCTGTACGCTCTCGCCGTCAACGAGGAAAACGCGGCAGGAGGTCGGGTAGTGACTGCGCCGACCAATGGCGCTGCCGGCATTGTGCCGGCGGTCCTTCACTACTACACGCGCTTTGTGGAGAGCGCCAGTGAACAGGGCGTCATGGACTTTCTTCTGACAGCCGGAGCCATTGCCCTCCTGTACAAGGAAAACGCCTCAATTTCCGGAGCTGAAGTGGGTTGCCAAGGGGAGGTAGGCGTTGCATGCTCCATGGCCGCTGCCGGCCTGTGCGCTGTCATGGGAGGCAGCCCAGAACAAGTTGAGAACGCTGCCGAAATCGGTATGGAGCACCACCTTGGCCTGACGTGTGATCCAGTTGGAGGCCTGGTGCAGATTCCGTGTATCGAGAGAAACGCCTTGGCATCGGTGAAGGCCATCAATGCAGCCCGGATGGCACTCAGTGGGGACGGCCATCATCACGTGAGTCTCGACCAGGTGATCAAGACCATGCGGGAGACAGGCGCCGACATGATGACGAAGTACAAAGAAACTTCTCGTGGCGGTCTCGCGGTCAACATCATCGAGTGCTGACAGCCTGTTGAATCAGATGAGAGCGATGTGTCCGCTCCTGGGCCTGGAGCAGTCGGCTACGTAACAAACGGCCAAGACGACCGCATCCAGCCTTGAACGGTCATTGCGACCTGGATCAACGTTACACCATGTTCCTTTGCTACCTCAGCTTCGAGCATGCTGCGGATGAACTTCGTGGTTTTTGTGTAAGCGGTCAATAAACCCCGCCCTTGAACAGAGGCTTGTGACCTGAGAGCCTACGTTCCCACATAGACCAACGTGGGAACGTAGATGACAGACGAATTGAGTGAGCTCAGGCGCCGACTGGTGGTG
>Ga0208516_100409_pt1 | contig 17514 bp, 17 predicted proteins | sample LakWasM117_HOW13_2_FD_183931 | JGI IMG/M metagenome (GOLD analysis project Ga0208516, IMG submission 183931) | Freshwater sediment methanotrophic microbial communities from Lake Washington under simulated oxygen tension - Sediment Metagenome... | ecosystem: Environmental > Aquatic > Freshwater >...
TGTTACAAATTGGACCGAGGTAAGACATGGCCACGACAAGCACCCGTACCGACAAGATCCTGGTGGTGGACGACGATGCCCGCATCCGCGACCTGCTGCGCCGCTACCTGACGCAGGAAGGCCTGGAAGTCGTCCTGGCGGAAGATGGCAAGGCGCTCAACCGCATCCTGCTGCGCGACACGGTGGACCTCATCGTGCTCGACCTGATGATGCCGGGCGAAGACGGCCTGTCGATCTGCCGCCGCCTGCGCGCCGCCAATGACCGCACGCCCATCGTCATGCTCACCGCCAAGGGCGAGGACGTGGACCGCATCGTCGGCCTGGAAGTGGGCGCGGACGACTACCTCGGCAAACCCTTCAACCCGCGCGAGCTGCTGGCCCGCATCCACGCCGTGCTGCGCCGCCGCCCACCGCAGGAAGCCCCGGGCGCGCCCTCGGGCGACAACGAGGTCGTCACCTTCGGCCCCTTCACCTTCGACATGGGCACGCGCGCCCTGCAGAAGAACGGCGAGGAGCTGCCGCTGACCACGGGCGAATTCGCCATGCTCAAGGCCCTGGTGCGCCACCCGCGCCAGCCGCTGTCGCGCGAGAAGCTGGCCCTGCTGGCGCGCGGCCGCGAGTTCGAGCCCTTCGACCGCAGCCTGGACGTGCAGGTCTCGCGCCTGCGCAAGCTCATCGAGGAAGACGCTGCCGCGCCGCGCTACATCCAGACCGTCTGGGGCGTGGGCTATGTGTTCGTGCCGGACGGCACCAGCTGACCCAGGGCGAGCCACCTGCTTCCATGAGACCGTCCAAGTCCTCCCGCTACCTCGACAACGAGGCCACCAGCCCCGCCCCGCTCGAATCCCGCGAGCGGCGGCGCGAGCCGCGCAAGCGGGTCGGGCTGAGCCTGTTCTGGCGCACCTTCTTTCTGCTGGGCGTGCTGCTGGTGGGCAGCATCCTGGCCTGGCTGCAGACCCTGCGCGCGCTCGAATTCGAGCCGCGCACGCTGCACACGGCCCAGCAGATCGCCTCCCTCGTCAACCTCAGCCGCGCGGCGCTGGTGCATGCCGATGCGATCGCACGCGTCTCGCTCATCAAGACCATGGCCGACCAGGAGGGCGTGCGCATCCTGCCGCGCGAGCCGGGCGACCAGTTCGAGTCGCTCGACAACTCCGCGCTGGGCCAGCGCCTGACCGAGGAGCTCACGCGCCGGCTGGGCCCGGACACCATCGTGGCCCAGGGCGTCAACGGTGAAAAAGGCCTGTGGGTGGGCTTCACCATCAACGGCGACCCGAACTGGCTGCTCATGGACCGCTCGCGCTTCAGCCCCGCGGGCGGCAAAACCTGGCTGATCTGGCTCATCACGGCCGGCGCGCTGTCGCTGGCGGGCGCGGCGGTCATCGCACGGCTCATCAACCAGCCGCTGCAACAGCTGTCGTACGCCGCCAACCGCGTGCGCGACGGCGACTTCGCCGCCAGCCACCTCGACGAGGAGGCCGTGACGAGCGAGATCCGCGAGGTCAACATCGGCTTCAACCGCATGGCGCAAAAGCTCGCCAAGCTGGAGCAGGACCGCGCCGTCATGCTCGCCGGCATCTCGCACGACCTGCGCACGCCGCTGGCCCGCCTGCGCCTGGAGACCGAGATGAGCGTGAACGACGAAGTGGCACGCGAGCACATGGTGGCCGACATCGTGCAGCTCGACGCCACCATCGACAAGTTCCTCGACTACGCGCGGCCCGACCATGTCACGCTCACGCCGGTGAACCTGCACGCCGTGGTGTCGTCCTGCGTCTACGCGGTGCAGGACCACCGCGAGCTGCAGATCCACACCTCGATCCCCGAAGACCTGAACGTGCTGGCCGACGAGGTCGAGCTCGCACGCATCCTGTCCAACCTGCTGGAAAACGCGCGCCGCTATGGCAAATCGCCCGAGACCGGGGTGACGCGGGTGGACATCGCCGCCAAGGGCCGGGAAGACTGGGTGCTGATCAAGCTGCGCGACCACGGCCCCGGCGTTTCCCCCGAGCAACTGGCCAACCTGACCAAGCCCTTCTTCCGGGGGGACGCAGCCCGCACCGCCGCCGCCGGCGCGGGCCTGGGCCTGTCCATCGTGGACAAGACCATCCAGCGCATGGGCGGCATCTTCGCCCTGGCCAACTCCACCTCGGGCGGCCTGGTCGCCCATGTGCAGCTGCAGCGTGCCGGCGACCAGCCCGCGGGCACCGATCCGCAACAACGCCTGCAGCGCCCGCAGGTCAAGCGCAACCTTCCACCGAAGAAGGGCTGACACCCCCTGAGGCGCTGCGGGGCGGCCTTGCGCGGTGGCCGCTGGACTGCGGCCGCGCCAGTTGTATGCGTCGCAGAAGGTCGAAACAGAGATTTGCGGGCCAGGCCGGAATCAGACCTTGAACAGCAAGACCACGGCCCGGGCCTCGATGGCCAGGCACTGGCCCACGGGGCCCAGGCGCTCGGCCGTCTTGGCCTTCACGTTGATCTGGTCCTGCGCCAGCCCCAGGGCGCTGGCAATGCGCTCGCGCATGGCCGGGATGTGCGCCGCCAGGCGCGGTGCCTGGGCCACGACGGTGCTGTCGATGTTGCCGATTTCATGGCCCTGCGCGCGCACGCGGCGCGCGGCCTCCTGCAGCAGCACCACCGAGTCGGCGCCGCGAAATTGCGCATCGGTGTCGGGAAAGTGCGAGCCGATGTCGCCCAGCGCGGCCGCGCCCAGCAGGGCGTCGGTGATGGCATGCAGCAGCACGTCGGCGTCGGAATGTCCCAGCAGGCCTGCCGAGTGCGGAATGTCCACCCCGCCGATGATGAGCCGGCGCCCGGGCACCAGCGCATGCACGTCCCAGCCTTCGCCAATCCTGAATTTCATGTCTGTGGTCCCTGCTGCATCAAAAAACCTTGCCCGTGGCCGTTCCCGCCGGCCCGCGCGCGCCGCCGAAGCGCTCCAACGTGGCGCCATGCCCGCGCTGCGCCAGCACCGCCTGCGCCAGCGCGAAATCCTCCGGGTAGGTCACCTTGAAGTTCAAGGCGCTGCCGGGCACCAGGCGCGGGTGCAGGCCCATGGCCTCCATGGCACCGGCCTCATCCGTCACGTTCGAGCCCACCTGCTCCAGCGCCTTGCACAGCGGGCCGATGCGGAACATCTGCGGCGTCTGGGCCAGCCATTTGTCGGCGCGGTCCACGGTGGAGGCCACGCGGATGCCGCCCGGCCCGGCCGTGGCCGTCTTGAGGGTGTCGGCCAGCTTGTGCGCCAGCAAGCCGCCCACGCCGTCGTGCGCGCAGGCGTCGATGAGTGCATTGATCTGCTCGGGCGTCACCAGGCAGCGCGCGGCATCGTGCACCAGCACCCAGTCCAGCGCGCGCGCGCCGCGCGCCAGTAGCGCGCGCAGGCCGCCGAGCACCGTGTCGGCGCGCGTCGGGCCGCCGCAGTCCACGGTGAAAAAGGCGGGGTTGGCATAGGCCTCGAGGAAATGGTCGCCCGGCGCCACGGCCACCAGCGTGCCGCGCAGCCGCGCCACGCCGGCGAAAGCGGCCAGCGTGTGCAGCACCATGGGCTGGCCCGCCACCAAGTGGTACTGCTTGGGCAAGCCGGGGGCCGAGGCATGCGCCTCCGCCGCCATGGCACGCGAGCCCGTGCCCGCGCAGGGCAGCAGCGCCCAGTAGTCTCCCGGCGCCGACGGAGACACGCCGATGGACGTGGCCAATGGAGGAATCAGGGGGTCGGTCATGGGGACATTCTAAAATCGCGCTCCCGCTGCGTCCGGCTGGCGCATCCTTGGCACGCCGCGCGCACCCGCGCGGAACCCGTTTCCTGCGCATGGACCTACCCAAACTCTCCCCCGGCAAACGTTTCACCCTGCCCCGTCCCGCCGGCAGCGCCGATGCGCTGCTGCTGGCGCGCCTGGGCGAACGCGAGAAGGCCGCGCAGCGCACCACGGCCATCGTCACCGCCGATGCGACCGACGCGCAGCGCCTCATCGACGAGATGGCATTTTTTGCCCCCGGGCTGCGCTGCGCGCTGTTCCCCGACTGGGAAACCCTGCCCTACGACCAGTTCTCACCGCACCAGGACCTGATCAGCGAGCGCCTGGCCACCCTCTGGCGCATCAGCCAGAAGGACAAGGACACCGGGGCCGACGTGGTGCTGGTGCCCGCCACCACGGCGCTGTACCGCCTGGCGCCGCCGTCCTTCCTGGCGGGCTACACCTTCCACTTCAAGGTCAAGCAGAAGCTCGACGAGGCCCGGCTCAAGGCCCAGCTCACGCTGGCGGGCTACAGCCATGTGACCCAGGTCGTGAGCCCCGGCGAGTACGCGGTGCGCGGCGGGCTGATCGACCTGTTCCCCATGGGCTCGCTGCAGCCCTACCGCGTGGACCTGTTCGACGACGAGATCGACTCCATCCGCACCTTCGACCCCGACAGCCAGCGCAGCCTCTACCCCGTGCCCGAGGTGCGCCTGCTGCCCGGGCGTGAATTCCCCATGGACGAGGCGGCGCGCGCGCGCTTCCGCGCCCGCTGGCGCGAGCTGCTGGAGGGCGACCCGACCAAGAGCCGCATCTACAAGGACATGGGCGCCGGCGTGGCCACGGCCGGCATCGAGTACTACCTGCCGCTGTTCTTCGACGAGACGGCCACGGTGTTCGACTACCTGGGCGAGGCCGCCACGGTGGTGCTGCACGGCGACCTGGAGCCGGCCTTCCAGCATTTCTGGCAGGACACGCGCGAGCGCTTTCGCCTGCTGCAGGGCGACCTCGAGCGCCCGGTGCTGCCGCCCGAGGCCCTGTTCCTGAGCGCCGACCAGTTCTACACCCAGTGCAAGGCCCATGCGCAACTGGCCCTGCGGCCCGGCGTGGAGGATGTGGCCGACAGCGCGCATTTCCAACCGCACACCGACCTGTCGGTGGTGCGCGGCGCCGAGGACCCGCTGGCCCGCCTGCATGCGCACATCCGCAACACGCAGCACCGCGTGCTGCTGCTGGCCGAGAGCGATGGCCGGCGCGAGAGCCTGCTCGATTTCCTGCGCGCCTCGCAGCTCAACCCGCCGGCCTTCGACTCGCTGGCCGCGTTCCAGCAGGAGGGCGGCGAGAAGGTGGGCATCGCCACCGCCGCGCTCACCACGGGCTTTCGCTGGGTGGAGGAAGGGCTCGATTTCGTCACCGAGACGGAACTGTTCGCCGCCGGCCCCACCACGCGCCGGCGCAAGAAGCAGGAACAGGTGAGCGACGTCGAGGCGCTCATCAAGGATCTCTCCGAACTCAACGTGGGCGACCCCGTGGTGCACAGCCAGCATGGCATCGGCCGCTACCGGGGCCTGGTGAACATGGACGTGGGCAACAAGAACCCCGACGGCTCGCCCGCGCTGCAGGAATTCCTGCACCTGGAATACGCGGGCGAGGCCGTGCTCTACGTGCCCGTGAGCCAGTTGCAGCTCATCAGCCGCTACACCGGCGTTTCCGCCGACGAGGCGCCACTGCACAAGCTCGGCAGTGGCCAGTGGGAGAAAGCCAAGCGCAAGGCGGCCGAGCAGGTGCGCGATTCCGCCGCCGAGCTGCTCAACATCTACGCCCGCCGCGCCGCGCGCGAGGGCCATGCGTTCCGTTACAGCCCGCAGGACTACGAACAGTTCGTGGCCGACTTCGGTTTCGAGGAAACCGCCGACCAGAACGCCGCCATCCACGCGGTGATCCAGGACATGATCTCGCCGCGCCCCATGGACCGCCTGGTGTGCGGCGACGTGGGCTTTGGCAAGACCGAAGTCGCCCTGCGCGCGGCCTTCGTGGCCGTCACGGGCGGCAAGCAGGTGGCCTTCCTCGCGCCCACCACGCTCTTAGCCGAGCAGCACTACCAGACGCTGGTGGACCGCTTCAGCAAGTGGCCCGTGAAGGTGGCCGAGGTCTCGCGCTTCCGCTCGGGCAAGGAGATCACCACCGCCATCAAGGGCATCGGCGACGGCACGGTGGACATCGTCGTGGGCACGCACAAGCTGCTCAGTGAATCCACCAAGTTCCACAACCTGGGCCTGCTCATCATCGACGAGGAGCACCGCTTCGGCGTGCGCCACAAGGAGCAGATGAAGGCGCTGCGCGCCGAGGTGGACGTGCTCACGCTCACCGCCACGCCCATTCCGCGCACGCTGGGCATGGCGCTCGAAGGCCTGCGCGACCTGAGCGTCATCGCCACCGCGCCGCAGCGGCGCCTGGCGATCAAGACTTTTGTGCGCAATGAGGGCACGGGCGTGATCCGCGAGGCCGTGCTGCGCGAATTGAAGCGCGGCGGCCAGTGCTACTTCCTGCACAACGAGGTGGAGACCATCGAGAACCGGCGCCAGAAGCTCGAAGAAATCCTGCCCGAGGCCCGCATCGCCGTGGCCCACGGCCAGATGCCCGAGCGCGAGCTGGAAAAAGTGATGCGCGACTTCGTGGCGCAGCGCTACAACATCCTGCTGTGCTCGACCATCATCGAGACCGGGATCGACGTGCCCACGGCCAACACCATCATCATGAGCCGTGCCGACAAGTTCGGTCTGGCCCAGTTGCACCAGCTGCGCGGCCGCGTGGGCCGCAGCCACCACCAAGCCTACGCCTACCTCATGGTGCCCGACACCGAGGGCCTGACCAAGCAGGCACAGCAGCGGCTCGAAGCCATCCAGCAGATGGAGGAACTGGGCAGCGGCTTCTACCTCGCCATGCACGACCTGGAGATCCGCGGCGCGGGCGAGGTGCTGGGCGAGAACCAGAGCGGCAACATGCTCGAAGTGGGCTTCCAGCTCTACAACGAGATGCTGGCCGAGGCCGTGCGCTGCCTCAAGGCCGGCAAGGAGCCCGACCTGCTGGCACCGCTGTCCGTCACCACCGACATCAACCTGCACGCGCCCGCCCTGCTGCCCGACGACTACTGCGGCGACGTGCACCTGCGCCTGTCGTTCTACAAGAAGCTCGCCACGGCCCGCACCAGCGACCAGATCGACGGCCTGCTCGAAGAAATCGTGGACCGCTTCGGCAAACTCCCGGCCCAGGCCCAGACGCTGATCGACGTGCACCGCCTGCGCACCTTGAGCCAGCCCTACGGCGTGCTCAAGGTCGATGCGGCGCCCGGCGTGATTCACATCACCTTCAAGCCCCAGCCGCCGGTGGAGCCGATGCGCATCATCGAGCTGATCCAGAAGAACAAGCACATCAAGCTCGCGGGCAACGAGAAGCTGCGCATCGAGCGCGAGCTGCCCGACCCCAAGGCCCGCGCCCAGATGGTGCGCGACGTGCTGCGCAGCCTGGGCCAGCCCCTGGCTTGAGCCACCACCGCCATGCTGACCGAGTTGTTCATCGCCGTGCTGGTGCTCACCGCCGCGCTGGCCACGCGCCCCTGGCGCCTGCTGGCGGGTGTGGCGGGGCCGGACAGCCAGCCGCAGGCCAGCCCGCTGCTCACGCCGTTGCTCGCCACGCTGGTACTGCAACCCTGGCTGTGGGCCCTGCCCGCGCTGCATGCCATGCCGCTGCAATTGCAGTGGTCCGGCGCCTGCCTGGTGGTGCTGATGCTGGGCTGGCCGCTGGCCATGCCGGTGATGCTGGGCGTGGGGGCCATCACTGGGCTGATTTCACCCATGGACTGGCCGCAGAGCCTGCATGCCACCGTCTGGCAGGGCCTGGTGCCGGGCACGCTGGCCCTGCTGCTGGGCTCGCTGCTGCGGCGCCTGACCGGCGAGCAGATGTTCGTCTACATCCTCGGCCGGGCCTTCCTGGGCACCGTGCTCTGCGTCTTCGCCACGGCCGTGCTGGCACGCTGGTTCGGCAGCGCGCTGCCCGGCGTGGACCTGCAGCTCTCGCTGGTGGCGCACTGGCTCATGGCCTGGGGCGATGCCATCATCACCGGCATGCTCTGCGCCATCTTCGTGGCCTTCCGGCCGCAGTGGCTGGCCACCTGGTCCGACCGGCTGTACCTGCACCGCTGAAAGCGGCCCCTTTAAGATTACCCATCCCCGCAGTGTTTTCCACACCATGACCCACGCCACCGAATTCGCGCCCGGCATCATCGTCCAGGGCATCGCCCCGCCCCTGAAGCTCTCCGACTTCAAGCTCATCGCCTTTGACATGGACTCCACGCTCATCAACATCGAGTGCGTGGACGAGATCGCCGACGCCGCCGGCCGCAAGACCGAGGTGGCCGCCATCACCGAGGCGGCCATGCAGGGCGTCATCACCGACTACAAGGAAAGCCTGCGCCAGCGCGTGGCCCTGCTGCGCGGCGTGCCCGTGGCCCACATGGAACAGGTGCTGCGCGAGCGCATGCAGTTCAACCCGGGCGCGCAGGCGCTCGTGGCGGCCTGCCGCAAGGCCGGCCTGGCCACGCTGCTGGTCTCGGGTGGCTTCACCTTCTTCGCCGAGCGCGTGCAGGCGGGGCTGGGCATCCAGTTCTCCCGCTCGAACCTGCTGGAAATCGAGAACGGCCAGCTCACCGGCCGCATGGTGGACCAGGACTGGGGCGACATCTGCGACGGCGCGGAAAAGCGCCGCACCCTGCTCGAACTGGCGGCGCTCATGGGCATCAGCCCGAAGCAGGCCATTGCCGTGGGCGATGGCGCCAACGACCTGCCCATGATGCAAGCCGCCGGTCTCTCGGTGGCCTACCGTGCCAAGCCTTCCGTGCGCGCGCAGGCCCATGTGGCCATCAACAGCGGCGGCCTCGACCGCCTGCTGGAAGTGGTGCCGGCCTGAGAGGCTGAGATGGGCGCGTCTGCTGCTGCCCGCCTGGCGGACCGGCTGCGCCGACAATGGCGCTCGCACCTGGGCACGCTGCTGATCGTTCTGGCCGTGTTCACGGGCGCGCACCTCTGGCAGACGCGCCACCTGCCCACGGGACCCGTGCCCGACCTGCCTCTGCGGCTGAGCAGCGGCGAGGCGCTGATGCTGTCGGACTGGCGCGCCCGGTTCCCGGGCCAGCCCGTGGTGCTGCATGTCTGGGCCGAATGGTGCCCCATCTGCCGCGCCGAGGAGCACAGCATCACACGCCTGCAGGCCGATGGGCCGGTGCTCACCGTGGCCATGCAATCGGGCGGGCCGGAACAGGTGCGGCGCGTGCTGGAGCAGCGCGGCCTGCCGTGGACCACCGTGGTCGATGAAAAAGGGGATCTGGCGCGCCGCCTGGGCGTGCATTCCGTGCCGGCGCTGCTCGTGCTGGACGCGCAAGGCCGGCTCAGCGCGGCCTCGGTGGGCTATACCAGCGAGATCGGCATGCGCCTGCGGCGGCTGTGGGCGCGGTAAGGGGTCAGTCCGGCGCGCGCGGCAGGCCCGGCACCAGCGGAATATAGCCGTACCCCGTCGGCGTGGTCTGCGGCGCAGAGGGCGCCGGCAGCATCAGGTCCGCGAGCGTCAGGTTGTCGAGCACCGCGAAGAAACTCTTCATGGCCTGGCCCAACACGCTCTGCAGGCGGCAGTGGCTGCTGAGGCGGCACTGGTTGTTCTCAGGATCGAAACATTCGACCACGGTGAAATCGGTTTCGGTGGTGCGCACCACGGCGCCCACGTTGATGTCCTGGGCCGGTTTCATCAGGCGCATGCCGCCGCCCCGGCCGCGCGTGGTTTCCAGCAGGCCCAGGGCCGAGAGCTCCTGGACGATCTTGGTGAGGTGGCTGCGCGAAATCCCATAACTGTCGGCTACTTCGCTGATGGTGACCGGCTGCTCACGGCCCTCGCAGGCAGCGCAGTACATCAGCACCCGCAAGGTGAAGTCGGTCCACTGGGTAAGCCTCATGGGAATTGCCTTAGATCAAGGAAAATAGGCATGTAAAGTGCATTTTATTGCATAAAATGCATACTCATTATGCACCTTTACTAGGGATAACCCTATGAACGCCACCACATTCCCCACTGAAGTCGCTGCATCCACCCCCGATGCCAGCCAATCCATCGGCCAGATCGCTGTCGCATTGCCCGGCGCCACCGCCATCTTCCGCCGTCTCAAGCTTGATTTCTGCTGCGGCGGCCACCTCCCCCTGGCCGTGGCCGTGGCCGAGAAGGGCCTGGACCTGCAGGCCGTGCAGGCCGAGCTGGCACAACTGCAGCGCGACGACACCGCACCGGAAGCCTCCAACCCCGTGGCGCTGATCGACCACATCCTCACGCGCTACCACGCCGTGCACCGCGAACAGCTGCCCGAACTCATCCGCATGGCCCACCGCGTGGAAACCGTGCACCGCGCCAACCCCGAGGTGCCCGCCGGCCTGGCCGAACTGCTGGAGTACATGCAGGCCGACCTGCTCTCGCACATGCAGAAGGAAGAAGGCATCCTGTTCCCCATGCTCAAGTCGGGCGGCAACCCCTTCGTCACCCAGCCCATCAGCGTGATGCGCTCGGAGCACGTGAGCCACATCGCCGTGATCGAGAAGCTCAACGCCCTGACGAACAATGCCACGCCACCCGCTGGCGCCTGCAACACCTGGCGCGCGCTCTTCACCGGCATCGGCCAGCTCATCGAAGACCTGATGAACCACATCCATCTGGAAAACAACGTGCTGTTCCCCTACTACGAAGCCAAGGCGCGCCAGAACCAGAGCGCCGGCGGCTGCGGCGGTTCCGGCGGTTGCCAGTGCAGCTGATCTCCCGCGTGGCCGGCGCCGGCCACGCACCCATCCGCCCGCAGGGCGGATGAATCCAGGGCCCCACGCGGGCCCTGTTTTTTTATTCCTTGGGCCGCAGCGGATCGAGCAGCGCCGACAGGCCGTTGTGGTCGATCTCGTGCATCAGCGCCAGCAGGCGCCCGATTTCGCCCTTCGGGAACCCCTCGCGCGCGAACCAGTTCAGGTAGTTGCCGGGCAGATCGGCCAGCAGGCAGCCCGCGTGCTTGCCGAAGGGCATGCGCGTCTCCACCAGTTTCTGCAGCAGTTGCGGGTCCATCAGCCGCCCGCGCGCTTGGCCTTGTGGCCGAGCTTGTGCAGCGCCTCCAGCACGCGCTCCACATGGTCGCCCTGCACCTCGATCACGCCGTCCTTCACGGTGCCACCGCTGCCGCAGGCCGCCTTGAGCTGCTTGCCCAGCTGCGCCAGGGCCGGCGCATCGGCCAGCACGCCCCGCACCACGGTCACGGCCTTGCCGCCGCGCCCCTTGGTCTCGCGCGAGACGCGCACGGTGCCGTCGCCCGAAGGCGGTGGCGCGGCCTTGCACACGCACTGCGCCTGCGGCTGGCGGCAGCCCGGGCACATGCGGCCATGCTCGGTGGAATACACCAGGCCGCCCAGATCGCGCAGGGATTTCATTGCCCGCCCCGTGTCTGCTCGTGCGAACGCAGCATGTGGAAGTTGAGCAGGCGCGTGGCCATCACCGTCTCCACGAAGAAGATCACCAGCGCCAGCAGGAACGACAGCACGCCGGCCAGGAAGGTGCCCATGGCCCAGGTGTGGCCCCGGAAATTGAGGGTTTCGCCAAGGAACAACAGGATGATGGTTACGCCGATCAGGAAGCCGCACAGCGTGAGCAGGCCGATGCAGCCGTTGGCCATGCGCCCCCGGGTGCGCAGGTAACCCAGCTCCAGCACGGCGCGCGCCAGGAATTCGGCATCCTGCGTGCGGTGCGCCCGGTCTTCCACCACGCGGGCGCGGTCGATGATGCGTGCCAGCCGCCCGGCCACGGCGCCGATCATGCCCGCCACGGCGGTGAGCAGGAACACCGGCGCGACGGCCAGCTGGATGCTGTGGGTGATGCTGGAGGAATCGACAACGATGCTCATGGTGCGGGATTTCGGTGCGGCGCGGACGGTCCGGGGCCGCGATTATCGGGCAGAGCGCCTGCCCGCGTGCCTTCACGCGCACCGCCTGGCGCACAATCCCGCCATGCCCTTCTCCTCCCTCGGATTGTCCCCCGCCCTCGCCAGCGCCGCCCAGGCGCTGGGCTTCACCGCCCCCACGCCCATCCAGGCGCAGGCCATTCCCGCCATCCTGCGCGGCGCCGACGTCTGGGCCTCGGCCCAGACCGGCTCCGGCAAGACGGCCGCCTTCGCCCTGCCCGCGCTGCAGCAGCACCAGGACCTGTGCCTGCAGCGCCGCCCCGGCGGCCCGCGCGCCGTGCACACGCTGGTGGTGGTGCCCACGCGCGAACTGGCCGCCCAGGTGGGCGAGGTGCTGCGCAGCCTGGGCCAGCCCCTGGCGCAGCCCCCGAAGGTGGCCGTGGTGTTCGGCGGCGTCTCGATCAACCCGCAGATGATGGCGCTGCGCGGCGGCGCCGATATCGTCGTGGCCACGCCGGGGCGCCTGCTCGACCTTGTGGCGCACAACGCGCTGCGCCTCGCGGCGGTGCGCCTGCTGGTGCTCGACGAGGCCGACCGCCTGCTCGACCTCGGTTTTTCCGAAGAACTGCAGCGCGTGCTGGCCCTGCTGCCGCCGCAGCGGCAAACCCTGTTCTTCTCGGCCACCTTCCCCGACAGCGTGCAGGCCCTGGCCAGCAGCCTGCTGCGCGACCCGGTGCGCGTGGAAGTGGCGCCCACCGAGTCCGAAGCCGAGGGCGGTGCCACCATCCTGCAGCGCGCCATCGGCGTGGACAGCACCCGCCGCACGCAGTTGCTGCTGCAGCTGGTGCGGCAGGAAAAATGGGAGCGCGTGCTGGTGTTCGTGGCCACCAAGTACACGGCCGAACATGTGGCCGAGAAGCTGTACAAGGCCGGCGTGTATGCCACGCCCTTCCATGGCGACCTCAGCCAGGGCGCGCGCCAGCAGGTGCTCGACGAATTCAAGGCCGACCGCTGGCAAGTGGTGGTGACCACCGACCTGGCCGCGCGCGGCATCGACATCGCCCAATTGCCCGTGGTGCTGAACTACGACCTGCCGCGCTCGGCGGTCGACTACATCCACCGCATCGGCCGCACCGGGCGCGCCGGCGAAAGCGGCCTGGCGGTGAGCTTCGTCACCCCCGCGAGCGAGGCGCACTGGCGCCTGATCGAAAAGCGCCAGCACCTGAGCCTGCCGCGCGAACAGGTGCCCGGTTTCGAGCCCACCGAGAGCCCCCCGCCGGCCGATGCCACGGGCACGGGCGGCATCAAGGGCAAGCGCCCGAGCAAAAAGGACAAGCTGCGCGCCGCGGCCGCCCGCGACACGCCCCCGCAGTAACCCGGGCACGCGCCCCGTCCCGCCATGGGCGTGCCTACCACACTGGCACCATGGCATTCCATAAACCGCGCACTGGTGCCACAATAGGTTACAAATGAGGTGGCCCTGCCCATGCTTACCGATCCCGAACTGCTGCGCGCCCTCCCCGTGGCCGTGCTGATCACCCAGCAAGGCGTGATCTGCACCGCCAACGAAGCCGGCTTGGCGCTGCTCGAAGCGGACGACCCGGGGCAGCTGGTGGGGCGGCCCCCCTCGGACTTCGTGCACACGCTGGACAAGCTGCGCTCCAGCAACCGCATCCACCAGGCCAGCGAACCGGAACAGGCCGGCCGGCCGAACAAGCCCTCCGAATTCCGCATCCGCACCTGCAAGGGCAACCTGAAGATGGTGCTGATCTCCACCGTGGCCGTGGCGCTCGATGGTGCACCGGCCCTGCTGATGTGCGCCATGGACATGACGCACCAGAACGAGATCCAGGAACAGCTGCGTGAGAGCGAGCAGACCTTCCGCCGGCTGTTCGAGACCATGCAGGACGTCTACTACCGCACCGACGCGCAGGGCGTGGTGCAGCACGTGGGGCCGGGTGTGCGCCGCGTGCTGGGCTACGAGCCGCAGGAGATCGAGGGCCGCACGGCCGAGTCCTACTACCCGCAAAGCTCCGACCGCGACGCCTTCAAGGCCGCCATCATGGAAAAGGGCGAGGTGTCCGACTTCCCCGGCCAGATGGTGCGCAAGGACGGCGCCATCATCGACATCTCCATCAGCAGCCACGCGCTGTTCGACCACAACGGCGCCTTCGCCGGCGTGGAGGGCATCTACCGCGACGTCACCCAGCGCAAGAACCTGGAGCGCGAGCTGCAGCGCCTGGCCACCACCGACATGCTGACCGGCATGGCCAACCGCCGCGCCTTCCTGGAAACCGCCGAAAACACCTACCAGCGCGCGAGCGCCCAGGGCACGGCGCTGACCTTGCTGATGCTTGATCTGGACCACTTCAAGAGCATCAACGACCGCTTCGGCCACCTGGAGGGCGACCGGGTGCTGGTCGAATTCGCCCGCACCGTCAAACTGCACCTGCGCGCCAGCGACACCGTGGGCCGCCTGGGCGGCGAGGAATTCGGCCTGCTGCTGCCGCTGACCTCCCCGGCCGAGGGCGCCGAAGTGGCCGCGCGCATCCTCGACGCCGTGCGCGCGCTGGAGCTGACCGACAGCACCGGCCACAGCTACCGCATCACCACCAGCATGGGCCTGGGCGCGCTGCACCCCTCGGACCGCAGCCTGCGCGACCTGCTCGACCGGGCCGACCAGGCCCTCTACCTGGCCAAGCACCGGGGCCGCGACCAGCTCGCCACCATCGGCAGCGAGACCTGCAGCACGCCCTCGTCCAGCGCTCCCCACTGACCGGCGCGGCGCGGGCGGCGCCCCCATGCCGCAGAATGCGCGCATGCAAGCCCATCCCCCCATTCCCGGCAAGGAGCAGATCGCGCTGCTCGACCCCTTCGACCGCCTCGGCCTGGACCGCATCGCGCTGGTGACGACACGCGCTCAGGCCGAACGCGCACGCGACGAACTGGCCGCCGCCCGCTTCTGGGGCTTCGACACCGAATCCAAGCCCACCTTCGTGAAGGACCAGGCCTCGGAGGGCCCGCACATCGTGCAGCTCGCCACGCTCGACAAGGCCTGGGTGTTCCAGCTGCACGACGCCGATTGCAGCGCCCTCGTGGCCGACCTGCTGGCCCACCCCGGCGTGGCCAAGGCCGGCTTCGGCCTGGGCGACGACCGCAAGCGCATCCAGGCCCGGCTGGGCGTGGTGCCCGCCGACGTGCTGGAACTCAACACCGTGTTCCGCAAGCAGGGCTACCGCAAGGACATGGGCGTGAAAGCCGCCGTGGCCGTGCTGTTCAACCGCCGCTTCATCAAGTCGAAGAAGGCCGCCACCTCCAACTGGGCCAACCCGCGCCTGACCGAGGCGCAACTGGTGTACGCGGCGAACGACGCCTATGCCGCAGCGCACGTCTTCCACGCGCTGGGGCTCGCCTGACCGCGCCACGCCGCTATTAAAAAAAGAGCTGCCAGCGCTTGAATTCATTGATTTCAATGGCGAAAACACCTTGAAATCCAACAAATACGGGCGCTGAAAGCTCCTATTTTTGATAGCCCTTCGGCAAGGTCAGAGCGCCTGCGCCAGGCGCGCCACGCCCTCGCGGATCTTCTCCACGTCGGCCGTGGCGAACGACAGGCGCAGCGTGGCGGGGTCCGGGTTGGCGCAGAAGAACGGCGTGCCGGGCACGAAGGCCACGCCCTTCTCGATGGCGTTCTTGGCGAACACATTGCCGTCCGCCACCTTGCCGCCCGCGCCGGTCAGGCGCGCCCACACGAACAGGCCGCCCTGCGGCTGCACGAACTCGATGGCATCGCCAAGGTTCTGGCGCAATGCATCGCCCATGGCCTGGGCGCGCTCGGCGTACACCTTGCGCACATGGGCCAGCGTGCCCGGCATGCGGCCGGCCTTGAGGTACTGCGCGGCCGTGGCCTGGGCGAAGGTGCTGGTGTGCGCATCGCTGAACTGCTTGCACATGGTGGCCTTGGCCAGCAGGTCGGCCGGGGCGATCATCCAGCCCACGCGCAGGCCGGGCGAGAGCACCTTGCTCAAGGAACCGCAGTGCACCAGCAGCTCGCGGCTGCCCGGCACGGTGGCCGAGAGGTTGAGCAGGCTGGGCGGCGGCGCTTCGCCAAAGTACAGGTCGCCATAGGGATCGTCCTCGACCACCAGGGTCTGGTACTTCACGGCGAGTTCGAGCACCTTCTTGCGGCGCTCCAGGTTCAGCATGGCGCCGCTGGGGTTGCCGAAGGTGGGAATCAGGTAAACGAACTTGGGGCTATGCTCGGCGATGAGCTTTTCCAGTTCATCGGTTTTCACGCCATTGCCGTCGATGGGCGCGCTGATCAGCTCGGCGCCGTAGAGACGGAAGCACTGGATGGTGGCGAGGAAGGTCGGGCCCTCGACGATCACCTTGTCGCCGGGGCTGATGAGCGTCTTGCCCAGCAGGTCCAGCGCCTGCTGGCTGCCGGTGGTGACGATGAGGTTTTCGGGCGCCACGCCCTGCGCGCCCTTGCTGGCCATGAACTGGCTGAGCTGCTCGCGCAGTGGCTGGTAGCCTTCGGTGGCGCCGTACTGCAGCGCGGCGCCGGCCTCTTCGGTCAGGGCCTGGTTGACGGCCTCACGGATGCCGTCCACGTCGAACATGGCGCTGTCGGGAAAGCCCCCGGCAAAACTGATGATGCCGGGCTTGCCCAGCAGCTTGAAGAGTTCACGGATGGCGGAGGTTTCGACGTTGTTCAGGCGGTCGGCGAATTGCATGGCGTGGACGGTGGTGGGTTGGCGAAGAATCCCGCATTGTCGCCAATTGGCGCGCAGGTTTCCTGCATGCACCGCCCATGCCACTGCGGCATGACCCCATGCGGGAGTGGATGGCGCTGCGGGCCGTGCAATCCTAGAATCCATGGACGGCGTGTTCACGCCCAAGGAGCACAAGATGGCCCATTCCGCGCTCTCGGACCTGCTGGTCTTTACCCAGGAACACGCAGGCACCACCCCCGGCAGCATGGGGGGCTTCATCGCCGCCTACTACGAAAACACCGACCCGGACGAGCTGCAGACGCGCGGCCCCGCGGCGCTGTACGCCAACGCGGCCGCCCACTGGCGCCTGCTGCAGGCCCACACCGCCACCGACAGCGCGCAGGTGCGGGTGTTCAACCCCACCCTGGCCGAGGACGGTTTCGTCAGCGAGCACACCATGGTGCACATCGTGCACTCGAACATGCCGTTCCTGGTGGACTCGGTCACCATGGCCATCAACCGGGGCAACCGCACGGCCCACTGGATCGTGCACCCGCTGATGGCCGTCGAGCGCGACGCCAGCGGCCAGGTGTGCGCAGCCTCCAGCGCCACCACTGCAAAAGCCGCCGGGCGCGAGACGCCGGTGGAGTCGGTCATCCTGGTGGAATGCGACCGCATCGTGCATGCGCAGGACCGCGAGGCCCTGCAAGCCGACCTGCAGCGCGTGCTGGGCGACGTGCGCGCGTCCGTGCAGGACTGGCCGGCCATGGTGGAGCGCGCACGCGCCGTGGCGCAGGCAGTGTCCTACTCCAGCCTCTCGCCCAGCGGCCAGCAGGAGGGTGTGGACTTCCTGCGCTGGCTGGAAGACCGCCACTTCACCTTCCTGGGCGCGCGCGACTACGACCTGGTGCGCGAAGGCAGCACGGTGAGCATGCGCGCCAAGCCCGGCACCGGCCTGGGCATTCTGCGCGGCGCCGCGCAGACCGCGCAGACCGTGCTGCCGCCCGAGGCCGTGGCCCTGCTCGAGTCGAACGAGCTGGTGCTGGTCACCAAGGCCATGTCGCGCGCCACGGTGCACCGGCCGGCCTGGCTC
>Ga0208516_100411_pt1 | contig 17419 bp, 19 predicted proteins | sample LakWasM117_HOW13_2_FD_183931 | JGI IMG/M metagenome (GOLD analysis project Ga0208516, IMG submission 183931) | Freshwater sediment methanotrophic microbial communities from Lake Washington under simulated oxygen tension - Sediment Metagenome... | ecosystem: Environmental > Aquatic > Freshwater >...
CACCGACAAGCCCCTGCTGCGCATCAGCCGCCGCCACCACGGCAACGTCAAGAGCAGCGTCATCACGCAGGACTTCGTCAACGGCGCCGACTACGCCGCCCTGGCCGAAGCCGCCAACACCTTCCGCGGCCTGCTGGGCGAAGGCGCCCGCGTGCAGCGCGGCGAAGGCGAGCGCCAGAAGGAAGAAAAGGTCGCCGACTTCCGCCAGGCCATGCAATGGCTCATCAGCGAAGCCGAACGCACCACCAGCCGCCAGCGCTACAAGGGCCTGGGCGAAATGAACCCCGAACAGCTCTGGGAAACCACCATGGACCCCGAAGTGCGCCGCCTGCTGCGCGTGCAGATCGACGACGCCATCGAGGCCGACCGCGTGTTCACCATGCTGATGGGCGACGAGGTGGAGCCGCGCCGCGACTTCATCGAGACGAATGCGCTGCGGGCCGGCAACATCGACGTTTGATGCTGTAGGTTCTCATTGATCTTGCAAAGATTCCCAGTACTTGCAAATCGCAACCGTCCAGCCATGTGCAAGGTGATGGCAGTCCCAGTTATCGGGTTGTCACCGTTGGCATATTTTTGCTGTGGCACAGTGAGCTGTAGCAGCTTGGTCTGATTAAGGGGCCGCTTCGGATTCCCTTAATTTGTCAATTGGTTTTTTGATCTCGCCCAATTGCCAGCGAGCAGCCCCCACCGCCCCGTGCTTCTCCTCGAAGTAAAGCGAACCGCCACTGGCATGCTTTAGAAGCGCTCGGGAACAAAGGGGGCTTCATTTTTTCCGATTCCTGACCTGCGGACGCTCTGCGCCTTCCAAACTTGCATAGAGCATTGGCTGCTCCGGAACAAAGGCAGTATTCACACTATGTGATACCCTCACACACAAAAACATCAACTACCTGATGTTTTTAGTCCACTACCATTCCATGGTTTGTAGCTGCTTCGATGATCCGAATACACCTCTCCCGGCTGTTAGGTGAGAACAAAGAAAAAATCGTTGATCTGCAGCGTGCTACTGGTCTATCACGCAATACGGTCGCAGGGCTGTATAGAGAAACAATAAGCCGCGTGGACCTCGAAACCCTCAACACTATATGCAGACATTACGGATGCAATGTCGGCGATTTGCTGGAGTACGTCTCTGACGAGGAAGCAATCAAGGGAGGGAAGTGAAAACACTCTCTTCCAATTCAGACAAATCTGCGCCGTGGTGTGGACAGGGAGAATGATTTGGAAGCGCATCCTCTCAGCGAACGGGACATCTGTACCAAATTCATCACGCCCGCCATCCAGGCCGCTGGATGGCAACAGGCACAGTTCCGGGAGGAGGTCAGCCTCACGGACGGTCGCGTCATGGTTCGCGGTAAGCTGGCCGCCCGCGTCCGCAACCCCGAGGCAAAGGGCGGGCCGAAGCGCGCCGACTACGTTCTCTACGCGAGACCGAACGTTCCGCTGGCGGTGGTCGAGGCCAAGCAAGCCCGCTTCCCGGTGGGGCAGGGAATGCAGCAGGCGCTGGCTTACGCCGAGATGCTGGACGCTCCCTTTGCGATCAGCAGCAACGGCTCAGCGTTCCTGGTGCACGACCGAACGGGCCTGACCGCACCGACCGAGCGAGAGGTCGCCCTTGACTCCTTTCCAACCCACGCAGAGCTATGGGCCCTGTTCCAGCAGTGGAAGGGGCTGACTGAACCGACCGCCGTCGCCCTGGTGGAACAGCCGTTCCATACGGACGGCAGTGGCCGCGAGCCGCGCTACTACCAGCGCGTCGCCATCAACGGCTTCGCCAATCGGGAAGAAAACGAACTTGCCTGGAAGGTCGACTTCAAGGCCAAGCGCGAGCAGGCCGAGGCCGCTGCCCAGCCACACTGGACCCGCGCCGAGGCGCTGAACAACCAGGCCAGCGCGGTGGAAGGCGAGATGCGCGCCCTGCGCGAATCCATCAAAGGCGTGACCGATCCGCAGCAGCGCAAAGCGGCCGAGGATGAAATCGAAGCGCTGCGCCCGCAAGCCGAGGGCCTGCGCGTGCAAGCCCGTGACGCCCAGGCCGCTGGCGACCGCATCTACTGGCCCATCTACAACCTGGACCTGAAGAACCCGAACGGCCCAGACGAAGAAACCCACGACCCCGACTTGTTGCTGGAGAAATACAAGACCCTGCTCGGCCAGATTCAGGAAACCGAGAACAGCCTCAAGACCGAACTGGCTAGCGCGCTGGCGCACCACTTCAACGCCGAGGGCGACTCGGAGGAGCCACAGGCATGAGCAGCGCACCGATGGAAGCCAAGCTGCATGAGGCCATCGCCCTGTCGAGCGGACGGCTGGACAACCGCAGTGGAGACGAAACCTGATGGATGCGCTGCAGTTTCTGGCCGAGTTCGGCCATATCGCGAATGCGCCTGGGGGCTTAGGGCGCTTACGGGAGCTGATTCGGACACTAGCAATTCAAGGCAAGTTGACTGCACGGAATCCGAAAGATGGTCATGCCAGCGATTTGTTGAAGGAGGTCCTTGCAGAAAAGGAGCGACTTACGTCACTGGGGCAAATGAAGCGAGAAAGGCCTTGGTCTCGGGTCTCTGAACAGGAAACTCGCTTTTCGATCCCGAGCACATGGACATGGGTTCCCATTGCCGGTCCCGCCGCTGGATGAACAGCGGCGGATTCTGAAGAAGCTGGCCGACTTAACCGCTCAGTGCAACACCTGGCGTGATCAGCTCGACAAGAAAGCCAAGTTGTCGTCGCTGCTTGCAAGCGTTGTTGTCTCAAACCTCACAGGTGTCGACTTTGAAAAGCCAGAGGAAGCTATTGTGAAAGCCCCCCCAACCGAACTCATTGCGCCGCTGCGTTCGGGCACCTTGCCAAGCGTCAAGGACCAAGCGCCGCTGGCCACCATGCTGGCACGACAGAACGGCGAGATGTCTGCAGGAGCGCTGTTTCAGGCGTGGGGAACAGCTAAAGGGATCGATGCCTTTTATGCTCAGCTCAAGACCGAGGTGGCGCACGGCTGGATCACCGAGCCTCCGGTGGCCGAGGTGCGCGCGAAGCCCGTTGAAATAGCGGGAGCCTGAGCATGCAGTTGCTGCACCTAGCGATCCCAAACTTCCGCAACCTGCGTGGTCTGGTCATCGACTTCGCCACCCAACTCGAACCCCTGCCAAGCACCGCGGGCACATCAGCCATCAAGGCCATCCGCAGCCACGCGCTGATCGGCCAGAACGGCACAGGCAAGTCCAACCTGATCGAGGCGCTGATCACCATCTTCCGTGACGTGGACCTCGACCGGGACGCCGCGTTCGATTACACGCTGGAATACGAGATCCGCGGGCACGTGGTGCGCATCCAGGCTGATCTGGCCAAACAGCGCCGACCATTCGTGTGGGTCGATGGCGACCGGGTCAGCCAGGACTACCTGAACAAGAACGACCCGCCCGACAAGACGCCACGCGACAAGCGCCGCGGCCCGCGCCTGCTGCCCTCGCACGTGTTCGCCTACTACTCGGGGCGCAACGAGCGCATCGAGGCGCTGTTCCAGGACCATCAGAAGCGCTTCAACCGGCTACAGGACATCACCACCGACGAGGTCTTGCCGGAACAGGTGCTCACCAATTTCAAGGGCACCGAAGCCGACATCCGCGCCATTGAGGAAGCCAAGCAGCGCCGCGAGACGCGGATGAAGCAGGCCGGCGACGACCGCCTGCGCCGCCTGTTCTATTGCCGGGGCGGGCACAGCCAGTTGGTGTTGCTGGCCTGCCTGCTGTCGGACGACCCCGTGTTCCGGAAGGTGCTGAAGAACCTGCACATCGAGTCGCTGGAGTCCGCTTTGTTCGTGTTGAAAGAGCCGCACCGGCTGCGCGAGAGACGCCGGAATGGCAAGTTCGACGAGGTCGAGCTGAACGAGGGAGACCCGCGCTTCTGGTTCGCACGCGGCAGTGTGGTAAGCGAGTTCCTGGACAGCTTGTGGCAAGTGGCCTGGGCTCCCATCGAACAGGAAGTGACCCAGCAAATCGACTTTCGCGGTCGCACTGAGAAACAGCGCCAGCTCTACCTGTATGTGCCCAACCAGGCCAAGCTGGAGGAATTGGGCCGCCTGGTTGGCGGCACCGACAGCTTCTTCCGCTACGCCGAGGGCGCCTACATCGGCGACCTAATCGAGGAAGTGCGCATCACCGTCAAGAAGCGCGTGGATGGCAAGGACGGACACGACGGCAAGGTCAGCTTCACCCAGCTGTCAGAAGGCGAGCTGCAGATGCTCTCCTCAACATATGCGGGTGCCGCAGAAGATTGCGTCTGCAGAATCTCTCGACGTTTCTTGGACGGTAAGCACTGTTGCGGCCGAAGTGCTGGCGACATGGCCTGCTGGACTCCAGCATATGCTGGACCGTCAGAACAAGCTGGCCGCAGGTAAAGCGAACTCGGGACGTTTACCTGGCGTATTTGGGGGGTTTTACCGAGCGCTGTATCGGGTTTTCAAAGAACCCGAGTTTGACTGGCTGCGCTCAGCCTTCGAAAACTACATTGCTGATCATTGGTCGGGCGCGATGGGCCGGAGAAATCTTCGAATGCCTGACTCTCTCTGGTCAAGGTTGACCTGGGTACCGCTCTCGATAGCATCGTCAAGGACTGGCTTATCCGTGCGCCGACTCACCGACCTGATGGACGAAAACCAGATTCAAGCGGCGCGACGAACTACGGCGTCAGGACGTGAATTCGTGATGGTGCGCCAGACAGACATCAAAGCCATGATCAGTCTTACAACAGATGACATGTGCTTGGCTGATGTGTCTTCATGTCTGGGAGTGAAGCGACAACGGTTGAGCAGGTTGTTGCCCTCCCTATGCCCTGGTGCGAGGAAGACAACACTCCACGGTACCCCCTGGCTTATTCCCAAAGGGTGGGTTTCCAAGTGGATTGAGGCGCTCGACGGATTGGCCGACCACGACACGATTCCTTCTGGGGCAATTTCCTTGGACCAACTGCTGCGCTATGGCCCATTGGATGAGCATCAAGTCTGCACTTTGTTGAAGGATGTCGAACTCGGACTGTTCCAACCCATCGGCCGCCACACCTCCTCGATTGGTTTGGCTGGCCTTTTGTTTAATCGTGCCCAACTGCCCGAAAAGCATGGAGGCCATTGGAGCGCCCTCCTGTCCGTCCCCGACGTAGCCGACCGAATCGGCGTAAAGCAGGAGGTGGCATATGCCCTGGCGACCCTCGGCCTCTTGGAAGTTGAGACATATACCTCGGGCCGCAGGCAAGCTCAGGGGGTAAGCCTGAAGAACCTGGAGAAGTTTCTCTCCACTTACGTATTGGCGGCCGATCTGGCTAGGTCTTTGGGCCGTTCGCCTCGCGCGGTCATAGCAGCGCTCTCGGAAGAGGGCATTGATCCGGTCGCAGGACCCTCTCAGGGTAACTGCAGACAGACTATCTACTTGCGCGAAGGCTTGGAAACCATTGCATGGCTTGCAGCCAAGGGTGGCCGGGGCTAACGCCTTTGCAGTGAACTCATTTTAGGCCCAACCGCAGCACTCTCTGCTCATTATTGGTAGCCAGCGCTTTGGCTAATCACACTGATTTGGACGCAGCCGGAGATTTTTGATAGCCTCAATTGCTTCATCTTCTTTTTTTTCCTCCAAATAAGTCATCCCAGATACCGGGCCGATGATCATATATTGCCTTACAAAGTAATTCTTCCCCGGCAATATCTCAATATTTATAGAGTTCTTACCAATAGCAGTCGATGTCGATATTTTGTATTCCTTGCCACCAGGAATTTCCTTGTACACAAAAGATTTCCCCGAAGTCACCCCGATACAAACATCATCAGCCCAGACTCCTCGCAAAAACGCCCCGCCAATAACTCCATCTCTGTACACATAAAGTCCAGAGTTATTGCCTGATGGAGTCTTGAACTCTTTAGCATTAGCATCTGCTTCTACAGAAGAAAACGTTACCGTAGTACATGCAGATATAGCTAATGTTGAAAACAATGCAAAAAACAATTTCCAGATACTCATCTTTTCCCTCACGCGTGACGCTGTTAAATTACTGATTTAAAAAAGATCCACAGCACATTTAATTCGCATAATATTTCAGTATGCTGTATATTTAATATTTCAATTTGTTACGAATTCTATCGTATTTCATTTGAAGCTCGAGCCATGCTGACGACCGTGTTAACAGCGTGTTCCCGGTCCGTGAGCTCGCTGACGGGTTGCCAAACGACAGAATGGCGTACTTCGGAAACGCTTAGCGCAACTGGGACTGAGCGCGCCAAAGATCGCCATGCCCAGCGGATTGCTCAGCGGCGGAGAGCGTCTCAAGGTCGCCCTAGCCTGCGTTCTCTATGCAGACACCCGCCGCACTTGCTGTTGCTGGACGAGCCAAGCAATCACCTGAATTTGCCCTCCGTGCAGGCGTTGTAGGGGCTGCTGACGAGCAACCAGGGAGCGCTGATCGATCGCATGACCATGCCTTCCTGGAGCAACTGCGGCTAACGATCTGCTGGTGCCTGGCGCCTAAGGCTGCGCACTCATGCCTTTTGACCACCTGGCTGCATGACTGCTCTTTGTGATGGCGGAAAATCAGGGAGTCATCCGTTGGGAGAGGCACTCAATCTTCTCCGAAAACAGGCTGATCCATGAAGCCAGTCCCACAGTTCACAGACCAAGGCCTGTGCTCAAGCACGGTCGATACCCGGTGAGTGGAACTGCAGGAGCTTTTGGTGCAATGCTTCCCTGACAAGGGGACAAGACAGCCCCATGGATCCATCACAGGCAATCAGATGCGCCTGTGCCGAATCGGGCCAGTCCTCGATATCGTCATCCAGGGCAATCCAATGCCTTGGCTTTCTTCTCTGGGCATCGGCCAACACCTGCACGCCTCGGGGGCTGCTGCGAAACGATGCAAGGGTCCAAGGATCCGCGCCATGCACACGTTTGTGAAAAGTGCCCCCGATAAACCTTGTTTGCAACGACTCAGGAAGCAATTTGAGAGTCTTGCTGTAGCCCGGCCGAATGCACCAGGTGCTGCTGAGCACCAGGGCCACCGCAGGAAATGGCGACAGCACCTCTTCCAAGTAGGGAAGCCACTCGAAGAGCGCATGGTCCGCCGCCTGGTAGGGGCTCATGTAGATGCCCTTGCGGGGATGCCAGAGTACCGCCTCGTGATGGACGACGCCATCCAGATCGAGGTAGAGCACGACATCAGCGCTGCGTGACGGTGATGCCGGGATGTAGGGAGTAGCGCTATCGAGCGTCTGGCGGACCATGCAGCGATTTTGAAGCGGCCTGGCTGACCTTGCCAGTCGTTCCGGGGCCGATGCCAAGAAATTCCAACGGCGCGCATCCCCAGTACCTGGGAAGAGGCTGGCTCGGAGCCGTACTTGCACCATACCCGTGGCCGCTGGTGTTCACTTTTTTGCGATGTTCACGGAACGTGAACACGACGAAAAAATAAACAGCTGATCGCTCCCGGTATCTGGCCCAATCGCCAGCCAATGGGTTGCGCATGACAAGTAGCAATGCGGCTTCCGTTAGTGCACCTGAAGACCTTGGCCTTGCCCACGGTCCTCAATGGCTGTAGCCTTCCCCCCATGGAACGCGCGAAGCCTACTTTTTGCGGATTGGACGCTGATCAGGTAACTCAGCTCGCCAGGGAAGCTGTGGCCAACGCGGTCGTATCGACTGCACGCGCCGGCATCCCCCTCACCGGGTTGGTCGATGGCCGCGTGCAAACGATCCAAGCCTCGGACCCATGCATTACATAGTTCCTGCAGGAGCAAAGCGCTGGCCTTGGTGTTCCGTCCATCCAGATCGAACGCGATCCAGACACGGGATTGCTGGTGGGCAATGTGCCAGGAATCCCAGGTGCGTACACCCAAGGTGAAACCGTCGAAGAACTCTGCGCACACCTGACCGAGGTATTGGAGATGCTGCAGGAAAACACCACAGTCGCCCTCAAATAGCCCCTTCCCGCACATGCTCTGGATTCAAGCGCATTGGGCATGTTGGTTCACGTCATTGGGCAAGGTGCTGCTTATGAGGTCGAGTTCTTGACGCAGGATGGGCATACCGTCTGCGTCGAGACGCTCCAGCCGGAGGATCCGGCCTCTGCGCCGCTTTCTGCCATGCGTGAAGATGCACGACAGGACTTGCTTCGGAGCGAAGAAAGTCGCAAGAAGCCTCGGCTGCGCGATCAAAGCCGAGAGCCAACGACCGCGTCTTCCTCGTTGGCAATGATGGCTTGCGAAGGATGCCAGTCTCCATCTGTATCGGAGTGAGCAACCATAGTGCTGCCTGCTTGAAACTGCTCCACGGAAGAAAAGCCGTCTTGACCAAAATGTTGCATGTGGATACAAGGACACATCATGAAAGCACTTTCCGATCCCATCTTCATTGGCACCATGGTTTTCAATGGCGTGATGATCCTCGGCTACTTCTCTTCAAAGTGGCAAAGGAAGCACATGTCGGAGCGCGAGAAGGATGAGAAGTAAGCGTGAGCCTTTTCGTGCACGCTGCTCAATGAACAATCTTTGTACGACGTGATGACCGCAACTGCGCGGGGGTAAGCTCGTAGACAACGCGCGCGTGCTGCGGTACATGCAGACCCACTTCCCAGAGGTCTTGGAAGAATTCGCCAAAATCGTGGAGATGACGACCGTGGAGGCTTGAGTATTTGAGCTCCGCCGGGAGCGCGTCAGCACTGCTGCGCGCCTGATACATCGCTTCAAAGTTGCGCTTCGATATGCGCAAACAGTTGGTCCGCGCGCTTGTAACCGGGACGCGGTCCTTGGAAAGAATGGGGAAGTACCGCAAGGCCCTTCATGTCGCGCTCATGGAAAATTTTCCAACCCATACGCTCACCGGACTCACTGCCGCCCTCCACCTGATAGGCCCGTAGAGCGCGGTGCCCTTTCCGGTCAGTGCCATACGTGTGTGGCTCGACTGTGCGCATGTACCCGTCGTAGTTGAAGGTCAACAGATGCTGAGTCCGGATCGCTTCGGCAATCGGCATGTCTTGTCCTCCGCGTGTGCAGGTTCAGAGCAAAGTCGTTGAACTGTCTTCAGGCGGCCTTCTTGCCTCTCAACGGGAGCTGCAGCTCCTCGACGTCAAGGGTGAAATTCAGGGGAACCTGAATCGGGTCTTTGTCCTGGTTTTTGCCGTTGTAGACATCCACATCGGTTTTGAGCTGGAAACAGTCGCCGACGATTTGCTGCCGTCGTTGTCCGAACGACTTGACGAAATGTGACCGAGGCGCTTTCTCGTCGTCCATGTCCGCCCACAATGACATCGTGCGGTCGCCTTTCTTGAATCGCACCGCATGCTTGGCCCGATAACGCTGCCCGGTTTCATCGGTGCGGTACTCTTCACGGAAGTATTGTGAGACGTCTGAAGCAATCGCATCGACCACGGTGCGCACGCTTGGCTTGTGCAGGCCGTTTCTGTACGCCCACTCTGCGACGGCATGAGGATCGAGCAAACCGTCGCCCCCGACCTCGGACTGATAGCGCTCAATGTATGCCTTGACCTGATTTCCGTACGCGGACATGTGAATCTCCAATGGCGGTGGTTACTCGGTGAACGATCCCCAGCCGTCAACGTCGGCTGAGGGCAGTATGAATGCGCGTACCTTCACTTGGTGCTTGCGCAGGAAGTCGTGGCGGTCGAGGCGACGCTGTAACTGGCCGACCACCAGCCCCGGATGGACCTGGATGCGTTGGGCAAACCGAAGCACTCTTTCTTCAGAGAAGTAGGGCTGCACTCGCGCGACGAAGTCATCCAGCTCGGCCTTTGGGACACAGAAGTCGGCCCCTGCGGCGTTGGCCAAGCGCTCACACTCGGTCAGGTCGGCTTTCGAGTCCCCAACGTCGGTGTCGATGACCGCGCGGTTCTCTGCCTTGCCATCCTCGCGCAGAACATGCTCAAGCTCGTGACGAAGTACAAACCAGAAGTTGTCGATACGATCAAACCGCAGCGTCATGCCAACTACTGGCTTATTGCTGTCCAGCCAGAAGCAAGCACCGTCCATCTTCGACCCCGCCAACGACTCGACAAAGACCAGCCGCACGCCAGCTTCTGCAAGGATGCGCGGGACGTTGCGAATCTCTTCCGGAGCGAGGATCAGTGCTCGTAGCTTCTCGATAGCTGACAGCAACTTTGCCTTCGAATATGTCGGCACAACTTGCTGACTTGCGATAGCGCGCACCCGAAACAGCCATGCGAGCTGCAGCGGCGTGGTGTCTGCCATGGCATGCGTCTTCTTCGCGGCGTGGCTCAGCTGAGGAGTCGCCGTGACATCCGCGATGTCGAAGAACTCGCAAAAACGCTGCTCCAGGACCTCGATGCTCTCGCTGGCCCGCACCCATCCACGGCGCAGCATCTCGCGTACGGGAAACTGGGTGTACAGGCGGGCTTTGCGCGCTACGTTGTCGTTGGGCACCGTCACCTTGGAAAGCTGGTACTGGCTCTCCAGGTTCATCCAGTATTCCGGCGACGTGCCAAAGGCCTCCCCGAGACCTTTGGCCGTTTCCGGCGTGATGGCTCGCTTGCCTGCTATGAGCTCGCTCACAAGCCGTGGCGGGCGATCCAAGATGTCTGCCAGCTCCTGCTGGCTCCAGTCCCGCGCCTCCAGTTCCTCTCGCAGGAACTCGCCTGGCGGGAACACTTCGGCGGGTACTCGTGCGTTCATAGGCTCTCCATAACTTCTAGTGGTAGTCAACGATTTCGACGATGCCGATGACCTTGCAAGGGTGATCTCCACGGATTTCCAAGACCAAGCGCCACTGCAAGTTCAGCCGCACTGAGTGCTGTCCCTGACGATCCCCTTTTAGCTTCTCGAAGTGCAACGACTTCAAGGCCATGAAATCACGCTCATCTCGAAACGCTCGAATCTGCTGCATCCGTTTTCGGTACGCCCGAACAATCTCCTGCGAGAAGCCAGCAGTGAACTGCGGGTCGGTCTCGAGGCGGTCTAGGTTGTCATCGTCGAACTCCACTTCCATAAGGACGAGTCTAGACAAAACAGCATTGTTAGTCAAATCCATCTTTACACCATGTGTAAAGATGTAGATTAAGCACGGTCGCTTTTGTGAATCATCTGTTCGTTTAATTTGGGGGTCCATGCGCAATGAACATGGCGTACAAATGAACGACCGAGGTACTCGCATTAAGGCAATGGAGGCCGCCACACCCCTCCTTTGAGCCAGGAGGATCTTGCAAAAGAGGCTCGTTCATCACAGGGCGATACGGTTACCATCCTTGAAAGCTAGGCGCAGTAGCAGGAGTTGATCGACCAGATCGTCCACGCGAAAGCGGCATCGCGCAGTCGCGAAGACGAGCCGAGGTCTACCCAGCCAGTACATGAAAGGTTTCAGCACGAGCTCCTTCAGTAACTGAGCTCGGTCCGTAGCCGTGTAGGATCTTTGCGGGTTTATGAGAATGATTCCTAGAGCCGTTCCTACTGAATCAGCAAATGTCGTTGGCTTGCAAGGCTCTTGGTTTGCAGGTTGAGTGAGAACCTACAGATGCTGCCGTCTTCGTCGTAACCCAGCCCCTCGTCGAGTCATGGACGAGGGGCTTTTTTCTGTGGGCAATGGATTGCCCGCCCGCCCCGCAACGCAGCGCCCGAGCGTGCTACAGGTCATGGGCCTGCGGCGGCGCACAGCGCAGCCCGCAAGCCGTTGAGGCGCTGGCGACGGGGTGTACGCCTCACTCCTGCTTCGTCTGCTTCCAAATCCGGTCCGCCCGCTCCCAGGCCGCTCGGGCTGCGGGCTCCGCCTCCTGCCAACCCAGGCGGCTGGTCTGACGGTCCGTGTCCCACCGCTGCTGCAGATCGGTGCGGGCAAGGTTCCAGTCGCTGCGGCCATCGAGCACGCTCTGGTAGCCCGAGCGATAGGCGGGGCCGTAGTCGTCATACGTGTAGGCGTCGGAGTAGTAGGGCTCCTTGGTGTAGGCGCCGCGCCAGTAGGCCTCTTCGGCGGTCGGGTTGACGGCTTCTGCGGCGCCCTTGCCAGCCAGGCCGCCCACCACGGCCCCTACCACCGCGCCCACGGCGGCCCCGACAGGGCCTCCCATGGCGCCTGCGGCAGCGCCGGTGACGGCGCCGCCAGCGGCACCGATCCCGGTACCGATGGGGTGGGCGCCGGGTTCCTTGGTGATGGGGTCAAGATTCAGGTCACGGTTTGGATCGTGCGGATGGCTCATGGTGTGCTCCTTGAGAGGGTCGACAGTTCGAAAGCCTCATGTTCCGCCCCAGCACGCAGCGACAGCGTAGGCCAAGCGCTACATGCGGTGACGGCCTGGACGGGCATTGCCCTGTGCATCCCGGCCCCCAACCCCATGGTCGGGCCGGAATTGCCGCGTGTACCGTCAAGACAGCGGGCCGGCACGGCACAATCCCATCCCCATGCGCTCTCCCATCGCCATCGTCGACGTCGACCGCCTTGACACCTGGACCCGCTACCGAGCCGGCCTGTGCGACACCTGCGCGGCCAACTGCTGCACCATGCCGCTGGAGGTGCAGCTCTCCGACCTGGTGCGGCTGGGGCTGGTGGACCCGTTCGAGGCCGAACACGAGGAACTGCGATTCATCGCCAAGCGGCTGCAAAAGGCGCGGCTGATCGATCGCTTCAACCACAAGAACGCGCTGTTCACGCTGGCGCGGCGGGCGAGCGGCGACTGCCACTTTCTCGACCCGAAAACGCGGCGGTGCACGGTGTACGAGCAGCGCCCCGACACTTGCCGCCTGCACCCGCAGAAGAAGAGCCCCAAGCCCGGCTACTGCGCCTACGGCGCCCGGGCGCACACCGGGGGCCGGGGCTGAGGCGCTACAGCGTCTCGCGCTGCGCGAAGCCGGTGCTGGCTTCGCCCTCCCACCCCGCTTCCGAAACCGCCACGCCCTGCACACGCGCAAGCTCCGGGCCCTGCTGCGCCCAGTCGATCAGGGCCTGCACGGCCGGCGGCGCGCCGTGCGCCAGGGCCTCCACGCTGCCATCCGCGCGGTTGCGCACCCAGCCGGCCAGGCCCAGGCGTTGCGCCTCGCGCGCCATGTTCCAGCGATAGCCCACGCCCTGCACGCGGCCGGTGATGCGCAGGTGGCGGGTGGTGTTGCCGTCAGGGCTTGAAGGGGGCGTGGTCATGCGGCCGATGATAGGCGGCCCGCGCCAATGGCTACAGTCGGGGCATGACCGACCCGACCTCCCCGGACCCATCCCTCCAGGCCTTGGCCCGCGCGCTGCAGCAGTTCGCCGACGCGCGCGACTGGGGCCCGTTCCATTCGCCCAAGAACCTGGCCTCGGCCCTGGTGGTCGAGGCGGGCGAGCTGCTGGAGCATTTCCAGTGGCTCTCCGAGGACCAGAGCCGCCAGCTCGCGCCCGAGAAAAAGCAGGCCGTGGCGCACGAGATGGCCGACGTGCTGCTCTACCTGGTGCAACTCTCCAGCGTGCTGGGCATCGACCTGATGGACGCGGCGCGCGCCAAGATGGCCCTGAACGCGCAGAAATACCCGGTGGAGCAGGCGCGCGGCCACAGCCGCAAGTACGACGCGCTCTGAGAAGGGTGACCGAACCCGCCACGCCCGGGCACGCGGGATGCATTCACCCGTCTGAGCCCCGGCACGGGCTCATGTACACTGGCCGCTTCATGCCGTACCTCCCGTTCCACACCGCATCCGTTGCCGCCCCCATGGGCTGCATGATGCTGCCCGCCTGCGCGCGGGCGATGGGGGCACGAATGATTACCACCATTACCACCGCGGCCACCTGAGCACGCGCAGGTGGCCGTCCCGGCGGCCACCTGGTGTCTTCTCTCTTCTCCCCGAACGAAACGAAACCCAGCCCTGGCAGCCGGGTTTGCTTTGTTTCGTTCGGAGAAGTCCATGTACCGTGATCCTGATCCTCGTTTCGACTCCCTAGGCGGCCGCCCTGCGGCCTTGCGCCCGCTGCGCGTGGGCATGATCGGCATTGGCACCGTGGGCGCGGGCACCTTCCGCGTGCTGGCGCGCAACCAGGCCGAGATCGCGGCGCGTGCCGGGCGCGGCATCGAGGTGGTGGCCGTGGCGGCGCGCAACCTGGCACGCGCCGCCGCCATCGTGGGCGAGGGCGTGGCGCTGACGGACGACCCGTTGCAGGTCGCCACGCACCCCGGGGTGGACGTGCTGGTCGAGGTGGCCGGCGGCACCGGCCCGGCGCGCGACTGGGTGCTGGCCGCCATCGCGCACGGCAAGCACGTGGTCACGGCCAACAAGGCGCTGCTGGCCGAGCATGGCGAGGCGATCTTCGGCGCCGCGCGCGCGCAGGGCGTGGCCGTGGCCTACGAGGGCGCGGTGGCGGTGAGCATCCCCATCATCAAGGCGCTGCGCGAGGGCCTCACGGCCAACCGCATCGGCTGGGTGGCAGGCATCGTCAACGGCACCACCAACTTCATCCTGGGCAAGATGGAGCGCGAGGGCGCCAGCCTGGCCGAGGCCATGGCCCAGGCCGGCGCGCTGGGCTACCTGGAGGCCGACCCCTCGCTCGACGTGGACGGCTGGGACGCGGCGCACAAGCTCGCGCTGCTGGCGGCCAATGCCTTCGGCATGCGCGTGGATTTCGCCGACGTACAGGTCGAAGGCATCGGCGCCATGCAGCGGCTGGACGTAGCCTGTGCGGCACAGCTCGGCTACCGCATCAAGCTGCTGGCCGTGGCGCGCCGCCGCGACGACGGCGTGGAGCTGCGCGTGCAACCCGCGCTGCTGCCCGCCACGCACCTGCTGGCCCACGTGAACGGCTCGCTCAACGGCGTCGCGGTGCATGGCGACGCCTCGGGCATGACGCTGTACTGCGGCGCCGGCGCCGGCTCGGAGCAGACCGCCTCGGCCGTGATCGCCGACCTCGTGGACGTGGCCCGGCTGGACGGCACGCACGCCGCCCAGCGCGTGCCGCACCTGGGCTTCCACGCGCACGCGCTGCAGGCCCTGCCGGTGCTGCCGCGCGCCGCCGTGCGCTCGCGCCACTACCTGCGCGTGCCGGTGCACGGTGCCCCCGGCCTGGAGGCCGTGGCCGCGCTGCTGCAGCGCCAGGGCGTGCCGGTACAGCGCATCGAATGGATGGCGGGCCCTGCCGACGCGGCGCGGCAGGTGCTGGTGCTGACGGAGGAAACGCCCCAGGGCACGATGGACCTGGCCATGCATGCACTGCAGGCCCTGCCGGAGGTGGCCGGCCCCGGCGTGCGGTGGTGCGTGGAGCCGCTGACGGACTGACCCGCGGCCAGCCTGCATGCCGGCCTTTGCCAGCAGCGGCTGGGGGCTGGCACGCTTCGCCGCCGCCACGGGCACCCGGCATGCAGTGATGTAGAAATCGGCCTCTGGAGCTTATCTAGTAAGCGCTGTTAGCTATTAATTCAATAGCATATAGACCCGTAGCCGGCCGGCCCCGCGCGTCCGTGCCACACTCCCGCCCCTATGTCTTCCACAGAATGGGCCCAGGCGGGCCTGCAGGCGTTCGATGCGGTGGTGCAGGCCACCGAGGGTTTCCGTGGCCGCGCGGGCCAGCGCGGCATGGCCGAGCAGGTGGCGCGCACCTTCAGCCAGGCGCAGCTGGGCAAGGTGGACGAGGAGGAGGGCGAGCCCACGCGCGCCATCGCCGTCATCCAGGCCGGCACGGGCGTGGGCAAGTCGCTGGCCTACTGCGCGCCGGCCATCGCCATCGCGCTGGCGCGCGGCACGCGCGTGCTGGTGTCCACCGCCACCGTGGCGCTGCAGGAGCAGCTGGTCAATAAGGACCTGCCCGCGCTCGCGGCGCAGATGGAGCAGCCCTTCAAGTTCGCGCTGGCCAAGGGGCGCGGGCGCTATGTGTGCAAGCTCAAGCTGGAGCGCCTGGCCGGCACGGGTGAGGCGCACGCCGAGGACGATGACGACCTGTTCCCCGAGGAGGCCGCGCATGCGCGCGGCAAGCCCAGCCGGCAGGAAACCGAGGCGCGCATGCAGTTCTACGCCAGCATGGCGCAGGCGCTGGCCCAGGGCGCCTGGGACGGCGACCGCGACAGCCTGGACACCCCGCCCGAGCCCGAGGCCTGGAGCCCCGTGGCGGCCGAGGGCAGCTCGTGCACCGGGCGGCACTGCCCGGCCTTCAGCCAGTGCGTGTACTACGACCAGCGCAAGGCGCTGGTGGGCGCGCAGGTCATCGTGGCCAACCACGATCTGCTGCTGTCGTCCCTGGGCGCGCGCGTGCTGCCCGAGCTGGACAACTGCCTGCTGGTGCTCGACGAGGCCCACCACCTGCCCGCCACGGCGTTGCAGCAGTTCGCCTGCAGCGCCGACCTGAGCCGCCTGGGCTGGATCGACCGCCTCTCCAGCCGCGCGCTGCGCATCGGCACGCTGGTGGAGGTGAGCGAGGTGGCCGACATCCCGCGCCACGCCAGCCAGCTGCGCCAGCACATGCAAGACCTTGCACGCCTGGTGATGGACCTGTACGGCGAGGCGCTCAAGGCGCAGAACAGCGCCTGGGGCCCGGCGCGCATGCGCGTGCCGCGCGGCGTGCTGCCCGAGGCGCTGCTCGAGCCCCTCTCCCAGCTCGCGCACCACGCGGCGGGCTTTCTGGACAGCCTGCGCGCCATCTCCAAAGCGCTGCGCAGCGAGATGCGCGACAAGCCCGACGAGGCGCGCCGCCTATCGCAGCTCTATGCCCAGATCGGCACGCTCGCGCCCCGGCTCGAAGAGGTGCACGCCACGGCGCAGCTGCTGCTGCAGGAGCCGCCCGAGGGCGAAACGCAGGGTTTCGTGCCCAACGCCAAGTGGTTCACGCTGGAGACCGACGGCGACTTCATCCTCGTCAAGGCGCACGCCAGCCCCATCCTGCCCGGCAGCACGCTGCGCGGCCACCTGTGGAGCGGCGTGCGCGGCGCGGTGCTGACCTCGGCCACGCTGACGAGCTGCGGGCAGTTCGACTTCTTCCTGCGCGAATCGGGCCTGCACGGCGACGACGCAGCCACCACGCTCGAAGTGCCCAGCCCGTTCAACTACGCCGCGCAGGGCACCCTGATCGCCGCCGAAACGCAGGCCGACCCGAAGAACGCCGCGCAGTTCACCACCGAGATGGTCGACGCCCTGCTGCACGACCTGGCGCGCGTGGAATACGGCGCCCTGGTGCTGTTCACCTCGCGCGAGCAGATGCGCCAGGCCGTGGACGCGCTGGCCACCGCCATGCGCAGCGTGGTGCTGGTGCAGAACCAGATCCCGCGCACGCAGCTGCTGGCGCGCCACCGCGAGCGTGTGGCGGCGGGCGAGCCCTCCATCATCTTCGGCATGCAATCGTTCGGCGAGGGGCTGGACCTGCCCGGGCGGCTGTGCGAATCGGTGTTCATCACCAAGCTGCCGTTTGCCCCGCCCGACGACCCCGTGGGCGAGTCGCGCGCCGAATGGCTGCGCGCCGTGGGGCGCGACCCGTTCAGCGAG
>Ga0208516_100419_pt1 | contig 17229 bp, 19 predicted proteins | sample LakWasM117_HOW13_2_FD_183931 | JGI IMG/M metagenome (GOLD analysis project Ga0208516, IMG submission 183931) | Freshwater sediment methanotrophic microbial communities from Lake Washington under simulated oxygen tension - Sediment Metagenome... | ecosystem: Environmental > Aquatic > Freshwater >...
CTGGCGCACCAGCTCCACGCCCAGCGGTGCGAACAGGCTTTGCAGTTCGGCGAGTTTGCCCAGGTTGTTGGACGCCAGTACGATTTTCATAGTCAAAATGGCCTCTAACGCTTATCCACAAAGCGCATACAGCTATCAATCAAGGAGCGCACTGCGCTGCAAGCGCACCAGCTCGGCAATGCCGGCCTGGGCCAGATCGAGCAAGGCATCCATCTCGCTGCGGCTGAATGCCGCGCCTTCGGCCGTGCCCTGCACTTCGACGAAATCGCCGGCGCCCGTCATCACCACGTTCATGTCGGTGTCGCAGGCGGAATCTTCCCCATAGTCCAGATCCAGCAGCGGCTGGCCCTGCACCACGCCGACCGATACGGCGGCCACGGCGTCGCGGATGGGCGAGCGGGTTAAAACACCGCGGGCCATCAGGGACGAAACGGCGTCTTGCGCTGCCACCCAGGCGCCGGTGATGGCGGCAGTGCGCGTGCCGCCGTCGGCCTGGAGCACATCGCAGTCAAGCACGATGCTGCGCTCGCCCAGCAGCTCCAGATCAAACACCGCGCGCAGCGACCGGCCGATAAGGCGCTGGATCTCCTGCGTGCGGCCGGTTTGCTTGCCCTTGGCGGCCTCGCGCTCGCTGCGCTTGTGGGTAGCACGCGGCAACATGCCGTATTCGGCTGTCACCCAGCCCTTGCCACTGCCGCGTTGGTGCGGCGGCACCTTTTCTTCGACCGTCGCAGTGCACAGCACGCGGGTGTTGCCGAACTCGATCAGCACAGCGCCTTCGGCGTGCATGGTGAAGTGGCGGGTGATGCGCACGGGGCGCAGCGCATGGCTGGCGCGGTCGCCAGAACGTGAAACGGGGGTCATGCTTGTCTTTCGGTCGGGACCTGCGCAGCCACCAAAGCGTCGGTGGCGTGGCGGTCAGATGCGGCGTTCAGCGCCTGCGTTCTGCAGAGCGCCGAATAGCTTCGTTGATCTCGGCAATCGAGCGCTCGATGGCAGCGTCGTCCAGGTCATCCGCCAGGCCATCGAGCGGGCCGGCCTGGATGGTCGAGGCAAACACGTCGTCGCTGATGCTGTCGGTCGAGACACCCTGGGTGGACTCGAACGCGTCGGGCGTTTCCCATTCGATGGCCAGGACGGTCACGTTGTCGCTGCTGTCGCCCGCCTTGCGCAGCGCCGCCTCGACCAGCTCGGGCACCGCCTGCGAAACGGCATTGCGGCCCAGTTCGCCCGCAATCTCCTCGTCGCTCAGGGTGCCCCACAGGCCGTCCGAGCAGAGCAGCAGGCGGTCACCCTGCTCCAGCGGCACCGGGCCGGTGGTGTCGTAAATGGGTTTGGTGGGCGAACCCAGGCAGGTGAACAAGATGTTGCGGTTGATGCGCTCCAGCCCCTCGGGCATGTTGCGCAGCTCCAGATAGGAATGGTCCCGCGTGCGGGTCAGCAGCGCGCCGCCGCGCACCATGTACAGGCGCGAGTCGCCGCAGTGCACCCAATGCACGCAGCCCGCCTGCACCACCGCCACCACAAGCGTGGTACGGGGAGAATCGATCATGCCTTTGTCGCTGGCGTAGCGCAGGATCTGGTGGTGCGCCGCAAGCAAGGCGTTCGATAGAAATTCGGAGACATCCGGCAGTTGCGGCTTGGCCTGGCGCTGGAACATCACGGCCACGGTCTGCAAGGCAATCTGGGCGGCGACCTCGCCCTCTGGGTGCCCACCCATGCCATCGGCCAACACGAAAAGCCCCGATTCGCGCGTGTAGCAGTAGCCCATGCGGTCTTCGTTGCGCTCGCGCCCGCCGCGCCGGCTGATCTGAAATATGGAGAATTTCATTTGGGTTTGGCTCCCGCGGCGAAGGGCGCGTCACCAGGCTTGGTCACACTCTTGCGGGTTTCCGCCACCAGCGTATCGAGTTGCATGCGCATTTTCTCCGTGACGGTGAGTTTGGTGTAGCGCCTCTCGCCTTCGCGCGAGAGCTCTTTCTGCAAGGCGAACACCGACTGAGGACGCGAGAGCGGGTCGAGCGCCATGCACCACTCGACCACTTCAATCAGATTATCGGAATACACGCCGCGCAGTTTGGCCAATGCCAGCGAGAGGCGGTCCTTGTCCTGGCGCTGCGGCGCCTCGTTGGGCGGAAAACCCTGCATGCAGGCGTAGATGCAGGCACCGATGGCATAGATGTCGGTCCACGGCCCCATGGCCGAATCGCGCCGGTACATCTCGGGGGCGGCAAAGCCGGGCGTGTACATGGGTCTGATGAAGTTGCCTTCTTTGGACAGCACCTCGCGCGCGGCGCCGAAATCGATCATCACGGCCTTGTTGTCGTCGGTGATGAAGATGTTGGCCGGCTTGATGTCCAGGTGCAGCATCTTGTGCTGGTGCACGATGCGCATGCCGCGCAGCACCTCGTCGAACAGCGAGCGGATGGTGGATTCGCGGAACACCTTCTGCTGCTTGAGGTCGCGCGCCGTGATGATGAAGTCCTGCAGGGTGGCCCCCTCCAGGTAGTTCATCACCATGTAGACGGTTTCGTTTTCGCGAAAGAAGTTGAGCACGCTCACCACGGAAGCGTGCGAAATTTGCGCCAGCGCGCGGCCCTCTTCAAAAAAACTCTTCAGGCCAAGCCGGTAGAGCGAGAGCTTTTCCGGCTGTACCTTGGGCAGCAACTCGCCTGGGGTGCGAGTGGCGAGCGAAGAAGGCAGGTATTCCTTGATGGCAACCTGCTGGCCTTCAGCGTCCATGCACAGATAAACCACACCGAAACCGCCCGAAGACACTCGCCGAATCACCCGGTAGCCACCAATGACGGTGTCGGGTGGCAGCGGCGCCGGTTTGATTTTGGACATATTCTTCGCGTGTGATTCGAGGGCGGACGAGAAGCCGGATAATCTCCGGTTCGCTAGCTAACAAGAAAAGTCCCATGGCAGTTTACAGCATGACCGGCTACGCCAGCGCCCAAATCGGCGCCGCTGCGGCGTCCGCAGAAGGCGAGCCGCGCACCGGTCCGCAGCGCAGGCTGGGCATGGAAATGCGCTCGGTCAACAGCCGCTTCCTGGACTTGTCGTTCCGGCTGCCTGACGAGTTGCGCAGTTTCGAGCCGACACTGCGATCGCTCGTCACCGCCAAAATCAAACGCGGCAAGATAGAAGTGCGCGCTGCTATCGAAGGCCAGGATGGCAACGCCCTGCCAGACCCGGCACCCCGCATGCTCCAGCGACTCGCGTCGGTTCAAGACACCGTCCAATCCTGGCTTCCCGACGCTGCACCGCTTTCCGTTGCCGAAATTCTGCGCCTTTGCGGCGCTGCAGCGCCCACCGCTGATACGCCTGCGGATGAAGTGACCCAATTGGCGGAAGCCGTGCTGGCCGCCTTGCTCGCTGCGCGGGCGCAGGAAGGCGTGCGCCTTGTGGCCATGCTGCGCAGCCATCTCAAACTGCTGCGCGGGTTGACCGAGCAGGCCGGCCCCTTGGTGCCGCAATTGGTGGAGCAACAACGCCAGCGCTTCATGGACCGTTGGCGCGAAGCCATGGGCCTGGCTGAGGGCAGCGCCACTCCGGAGGCTGCGCAGGATCGCGCGCTCTCCGAAGCGACGGCCTTTGCCATCCGCATCGATGTAGCCGAAGAGGTCACGCGTCTCGAATCCCACATCACGGAAATCGAACGCCTGCTGACCAAGGGCGGCGAAGTCGGCAAGCGGCTGGACTTTCTGATTCAGGAACTGCATCGCGAAGCCAACACCTTGGGGTCCAAATCGTCCGCACTTGAGCTGACACGTATCAGCGTCGACATGAAAGTCCTGATCGAGCAAATGCGTGAGCAGGTACAAAACTTAGAATAAATGCCTCATTCGGTACCACCCCTCATGACTGCCACCACGGAATACCCCGGCAATCTCTTTGTTGTCGCCGCCCCCAGCGGCACCGGCAAATCCAGCCTGGTCAAGGCCCTGCTGGAGCTCGACTCCCACGTGCACCCTTCGATATCGCACACTACCCGTGCGCCACGCGGGCAGGAAAAGCACGGTCGGGAGTACTTTTTTACTTCCGAGCCCGAGTTCGATGCCATGATCGCCAGCAATGCCTTTGTCGAATGGGCAGTTGTGCACGGCAACCGTTACGGCACCTCGAAAAATTCCATCGAAGAGCGCATCGCGCAGGGCAACGACATCATCCTGGAGATTGATTTCCAGGGGGCCTTGCAGATCAAGCAGGCATTTGCCAATGCGGTCCTGATTTTCATCTTGCCGCCCAGCTGGGCAGAATTGCGCTCGCGCCTGGAGCGACGCGGCGAAGACTCGCCCGAAGTCATCGAAAGAAGGCTGGCAAATGCCGCTACAGAGATGGCGCAAGTGCACAAATTCGACTTCGTTATAATTAATGAGTTATTTGAGCGCGCACTTTTTGACCTGAAGGCGATTGCACACGCCCAGCGACTCAAGTACGCAGCGCAACGCCGCGCGCGCTCAGAGACGTTCAAAGCGCTGAACGTCGCTTGACCCACCTGGAGAATTCATGGCCCGCATTACTGTCGAAGACTGCCTCGTGCAGATCCCCAACCGTTTCCAGCTCGTACTGGCAGCAACCTATCGCGCGCGCATGCTCAGCCAGGGCCACACCCCGCGCATCGAGAGCCGAAACAAGCCGGGCGTGACGGCCTTGCGCGAAATCGCCGCCGGCAAGGTGGGCATCGAGATGCTCAAGAAAGTTCCAGGCTGACCGACCCAGCGTCTGCCTATGAAAAGGGCACCGCATTGCGGTGCCTTTTTTCATTTCGGCCGGCTGCCGCTCTGTCGCGCGCTACATTTAAGGTATGAACGCGGAGTCGAATCAGGTTTCTGCCAGCGAAGGGCAAGCGCCCGAGCGCACGCAGGAAATCAGCAATGCCACCGCCGCCGCCAACGCGGCCGCGGCAAGCTTTGCTGCGCTGACCGACAGCCTCGACTATCTGGAGCCGGCTCAGGTCGACCTGGTGCGCCAAGCGTACCGATTTGCTGATGCCGCCCATCTGGGGCAACTGCGAAACAGCGGCGAGCCCTACATCACGCACCCGATTGCCGTCGCAGCGCAATGCGCACAATGGAAGCTCGACGCGCAAGCGCTGATGGCGGCGCTGCTGCACGATGCCATGGAAGACTGCGGGGTCACCAAGGGCGACCTGGTGGAGCATTTCGGCGCCAGTGTGGCCGAGTTGGTCGACGGACTCACCAAGCTGGACAAGCTGCAGTTCGACACGCGGGAAGAAAACCAGGCCGAGTCGTTTCGGAAAATGCTGCTGGCCATGGCACGCGACGTGCGCGTTATTCTGATCAAGCTGGCGGATCGCAGCCACAACATGCGGACGCTGGCGGACATGCCGCGCAGCAAATGGGGGCGGATCGCCTCGGAAACGCTGGAAATTTATGCGCCCATTGCACACCGACTGGGCCTGAACCAGACGTACCGCGAGTTGCAGGATCTGTCGTTTCGCTACCTACACCCCTGGCGCTACGCCACGCTGTCGAAAGCCGTTGCCAAGGCCCGCAGTCGCCGGCGCGATCTGGTGCAGAAAGTGCAGATGGATGTCGACGCTGCGTTTGTGCGTGTGGGCCTGCCCGCACGCCTGGCAGGTCGGGAAAAAACACTTTTTGCGATCTACGAGAAGATGACGCAAAAACACCTGAGCTTCGCCCAGGTAACGGACCTGTACGGTTTTCGTGTGATCGTAGGCAGCGTAACCGAGTGCTATACGGCCCTCGGGGTGCTGCATCAGATGTACAAACCGGTGCCGGGCAAGTTCAAGGACCACATTGCTATTGCCAAGGTCAATGGCTACCAGTCCCTGCACACAACGCTCGTCGGCCCTTCTGGCGTGAACATCGAATTTCAGATGCGCACAGAAGAAATGCACCTGATCGCTGAGGCCGGCGTTGCAGCGCACTGGCTCTACAAGGAAAAGGATGTCGACGGCGGCTCAGCCGAGCGTCTTGGAACCAAGTGGTTGCAGTCGCTCCTGGACATCCAGAACGAAACCCGCGACGCCGCCGAATTTTGGGACCACGTCAAGGTCGATCTGTTTCCCGACGCGGTCTACGTGTTCACGCCAAAAAGCCAGATCCTGGCGCTGCCGCGTGGTGCCACCGTGGTCGATTTCGCCTATGCCATTCACAGCGATGTCGGCAATCACACAGCGGCCGCCAAGGTCAACAACGAGCAAGTTCCGCTGCGCACCGAAATTCACAACGGCGATATCGTCGAGATCATCACCACACCCACCACCACACCCAATCCGGCTTGGTTGGGGTTTGTGCGCACCGGCCGAGCACGCTCCAAAATTCGCAGCCACCTCAAGTCGCTGGCACAGGCGGATTCGGAAACGCTTGGCGAGAAGTTGCTCACCCAGGCCTTGCGCGCAGAGGGCCTGGAACGGCTCCCCCCCAATACGGAAGAGATGCAGCCGTTGTGGGACAAGTTGCTCCGCTTCACCGGGAGCCGCGCCCGCAGCGAGCTGATGACCGACATCGGGCTGGGCAAGCGCATTGCGACCATCGTTGCCAAGCGCCTGCTCGGGCTGATGGCAGAGCATGGCTATCGCCCCGATGCCCTTTTGCTGACACGCGAACGCTATTCGTCGCACGAAAGAATCTCGCAGGGCGGCGTGTCGCTGGATGGCAGCGAGAACGCGTCCGTGAAGTACGCGCCCTGCTGCCGGCCGGTCCCGGGCGACGAGATCGTGGGCTACCTGGGGCGCGGCGAAGGTCTGGTGGTCCATGCGGCGTCCTGTGCAATCGCACGGCGCTTGCAGGCCAAGGACAGCGAACGCTTCATCTCGGTTGATTGGAGCGAAGAACCTACCCGTATGTTCGAGACGGGAATTGTCGTCACCGTGAACAACGGCAAAGGGGTTCTTGCGCGCGTCGCGGCCGATTTGGCCAGCGTCGAGGCCGATATTATTCACATCGACATGGACGATGAAGTGGCGCTGGATACCGTCAATCTGCGTCTGGTGATTGGGGTGCGCGACACCACGCATCTGGAGGCAGCGCTACGCAGTCTTCGGCGGACCCATGCCGTATTGCGCGCGGTGCGCGCCCTGCCGACCGCATGAACAGGTGCTGAGTAGGGGAATCCTACTGCTCTGAATCTGGATACTTCACATCAAGGATTTCGAGGTAGCGCGTGCCCGATGGCGTCGCGAGTTGCACCTCATCGCCAACGCGCGCCTTGAGAAGCGCCCGCGCCACGGGCGAAATCCAGCTGATCTCACCATGACGTGTATCCACTTCGTCTATGCCTTTGATGGTCACCACGGCTTCTGCGCCCTGATCGTCTACATAGTGGACTGTGGCGCCGAAGAATATCTGTTGATTTCCCGCATGGATGGCAGCGTTGACGATTTCCGCTGCCTCCATGCGGGAAGTGAGAAACCGGATGCGACGATCAATCTCACGCAGGCGCTTTTTCCCATAGAGATAGTCGCCATTTTCCGAGCGATCGCCGTTTTTTGCCGCCCAATGCACCGTCTCCACGATCTTGGGGCGCTCGACATCCATCAACTGCAACAGCTCATCGCGCAAGCGAGCATAGCCAGCTGAGGTGATGTAGTTGCGGGTGTCGCCGAGAGGCGTCGCCGAGGACGAAAGCTCCACAGGCTCCTCATCGGTTTCGCGGGTGAACGCCTTGCTCATGAATTCTCCTCGCAGTCCTCAAAGCTTGTATCACTGTTGGCGCCCAAGCTAAGCACAAAGGAAAAAGCCCTGATACCTTGCAGTATCAGGGCTTACCTTTTTGGTGCGGCTGGCAGGAATTGAACCCACGACCCCTTGGTTCGTAGCCAAGTACTCTATCCAACTGAGCTACAGCCGCCAAGTCTCAAATTATAGCGTGAATTTTTGCCTCGTATGAGTATCGAGAAAAACTACACACTCTTTTTTTCAAAAAGCACATTGGCGCATGGAATGGTGCCGATTGTCGGGATTGAACTGACGACCTACCGCTTACAAGGCGGTTGCTCTACCACTGAGCTAAATCGGCAAAGATGTGATTTTAATCGGGAACCGCGTAGATTTCGACGAACCCTGCTTACTTCACCCGCTTGAGCGAAGCGCGCCTAGGCCCGCCACTAGAAGGCGACGGCTGAGGATGTTCGGGTGCTGGCTCGGAGGCGGGGTTAGCCATCTCCGGCACCAGCTGGACGACCGATCTAGCTTCCGCAGGGTCGACTTGCTCGGGCTCTATTGCTTGGGTCGGTTGCACGGCGCCAGACAAAAGATCCACGGGTGGAGGGAACGCCATGCCCTGGCCGTTTTCTCGTGCATAGATGGCGATGACACGCCCCACTGGCACCAGAATGTCGCGAGGCTGTCCACCAAAGCGCGCCTTGAACTCAATGAAATCATTGCCCAACTGCAGCCCACTTGTCGCGTCAAGGCCAATGTTGAGTACGATTTCCCCATTGCTCACGTATTCGCGCGGTACCTGGACGGAGTCGTCCACCTTCACAGCAACATGGGGGGTAAACCCATTGTCGCTGCACCATTCGTGCAGCGCCCGAATGAGGTACGGACGGGTCGAGTTGGATTCCTGAGGCTTCATGGCACGTTTCCTGCTGACAACTGCGCGGGCCTATTTACTTGCGCATGACCTTTTCGGAAGGCGTAAGTGCTTCAATGTAGGCTGGCCGGGAGAAGATGCGCTCGGCGTACTTGAGCAAAGGAGCAGCGTTCTTGCTCAGATCGATGCCGTAGTAGTCCAGGCGCCAAAGCAGCGGAGCGATCGCCACGTCAAGCATGGAGAAGTTGTCGCCCAGCATGTACTTGTTCTTCAGAAAAACCGGCGCTAGCTGGGTCAAGCGGTCGCGAATGTGCGCACGGGCCTTCTCCAGTGCCTTCTCGTTGCCTTTGCTGACACGCGATTCAAGACTGTTGACGTGTACAAAAAGCTCCTTCTCAAAGTTGAGCAGGAACAGGCGCACACGGGCGCGGTCCACCGGGTCGCCGGGCATCAGTTGGGGATGAGGAAAGCGCTCATCAATGTACTCATTGATGATGTTCGACTCGTACAAAATCAGGTCGCGTTCCACCAGGATGGGGACTTGGCCGTACGGGTTCATCACGGCAATGTCTTCGGGCTTGTTGTAGAGATCCACGTCGCGGATCTCGAAGTCCATGCCTTTTTCGAACAAAACGAAGCGGCAACGGTGAGAGAAGGGGCAAGTCGTACCCGAATAAAGCACCATCATGTAGCGAAACTCCTAAAAACCAAAAGAGTGGAACGCCAGCGGCGCCCACTCTTGCAAAAACGCTGCATCCGCAGATGCAGCATGGTGAAACCTGGGACTACTTGACGTCTTTCCAGAAGGCCGCATTAAGCCTCCAGGCCAGCACTGTGGTGAATGCAAGGAAAATCAGCACCCCTACGCCTACGCGGATGCGCGTCTTCTGTGCAGGCTCGCCCATCCATTGCAGATAGCCCACGAGATCGCCAATGGCCTCATCGTACTGCGCCGTGGTCATCGTGCCCGCGGCCTTCTGCTCCCAAGCCTTAAAGACATGCACAGTCTCACCATGGCTTTCGTGCTCTGCGAAGACCGGCTGACGATCACCCTGCAGCTGCCACAGAGGATTGGGCATGGCAACATTCGGAAAGGCAAGGTTGTTCCACCCCGTCGCCTTGGTATCGTCGCGGTAGAAGCTGCGCAGGAAGGTGTAGAGATAGTCCGCCCCGGTACCGCCGTGCCCGGCACGCGAACGCGCGATCACTGTGAGGTCCGGCGGGTTTGCGCCAAACCACTCCTTGGCCTGGCTCGGATCAATCGCGGCCACCATGGTCTCGCCGATCTTGTCGGTCGTGAAGAGTAGGTTGTCCTTGATCTGTTGGGGCGTCAAGCCAATATCGGTCAAACGGTTGTAGCGCATGAACGCCGCAGAGTGGCAACCCACGCAGTAATTAACGAACAGCTTGGCACCATTTTGCAGCGCCGGCAGGTCGTTGATTCGATTGGGCGCCTTGTCCCAGGCGAGGGCACCACCAGATGCATGGGCCACACCCGCCACAAGACCGAGTGCTGCAATGAACGAGAGGATGATTTTTTTCATGATCTGCATCTCCTGGCTCAATGCGCAGCAAAGTTTACGCGGTCGGGCACAGGCTTGGGCTCACCCAGGCGACTCCACCAAGGCATGAGCAGGAAGAAGCCAAAGTACCCGAGTGTGAACACCTGAGACACGCGCTGAGCAAGATCTTGGCCCGCCCATGCACCCCAGGCACCCGGTGGCTGAATGCCCAGATAACCAAGGACCATAAACATGAATACAAACACACCAAACATATATTTGTGCCAGCTTGGACGGTAGCGAATGGACTTGACCGGGCTCTGGTCAAGCCAAGGCAGGAAGAAAAGAATGACCACAGCGCCACCCATCACCACCACACCCCAGAACTTGGCATCGATATTCAGCATGAGCACAATCGCCACCGCAGCGGCCACCACAATGACGCCCTTGAAAATACTGGGCAACTTCCCTTTGATGACGCCAAAACCGGCGGCTGCGACGATACAAGCGATCAGCGCGTACACCATTTCGGTGGTGACAGCGCGCAGCATTGAGTAAAACGGCGTGAAGTACCACACTGGTGCAATGTGCGCTGGCGTCTGGAACGGATTGGCGGGAATGAAATTGTTGTATTCCAGGAAATAGCCCCCCGCTTCCGGCGCAAAGAAGATCACCGCCGAGAACGCCATCAGGAACAGGCAGACCCCCAGGATGTCGTGCACCGTGTAGTACGGATGGAACGGAATGCCGTCGAGCGGATGGCCCTTCTCGTCGCGCGGTGCGTTCGGACCCTTGATTTCGATGCCGTCAGGGTTGTTCGAACCCACGTCGTGCAGCGCCAGCAGGTGCGCCACGACCAGGCCCAGCAGAACCAGCGGTACAGCAATGACGTGGAAACTGAAGAAGCGATTGAGCGTGGCGTCTCCCACCACGTAGTCACCCCGAATCAGCAGTGCCAGATCGGGGCCGACGAAAGGAATAGCGGAGAATAGGTTCACGATCACCTGGGCACCCCAGTACGACATCTGACCCCAGGGCAGCAAATACCCCATGAAGGCCTCGGCCATGAGTGCCAGGAAGATCGCACAGCCAAAGATCCAGACCAACTCGCGCGGCTTGCGGTAACTGCCGTACAACAGGCCGCGGAACATGTGCAAATAGACGACGATGAAAAACGCCGATGCGCCCGTAGAGTGCATGTAGCGAATCAACCAGCCCCATGGCACGTCGCGCATGATGTACTCGACCGAGCCAAACGCCAGCGCGGCGTCCGGTTTGTAGTGCATCACCAGAAAAATACCGGTGACGATCTGGATCACCAGCACCAGAAGGGCCAGCGAGCCAAAGATGTACCAGAAGTTGAAGTTCTTCGGGGCGTAGTACTCCGACATATGGACGCGGTAAGCATCGAATGCCGTCGGGAACCGGTTCTCAAACCAGTTCGTGAGCTTGGCGCCCGCCGAAGCGTTGGGGGAAATTTCCTTGAACACAGCCATAGTTCAGTCCCTCAAGCTTTCTTGTCTTCGCCGATGAGCAGGCGGGTATCCGAGAGGTACATGTGCGGAGGCACTTCCAGGTTGTCTGGCGAGGGCTTGTTCTTGTACACGCGGCCAGCCAGATCAAAGGTGGAACCGTGACAAGGGCAAAGGAAGCCACCCGGCCAGTCATCGGGCAAAGATGGCTGCGCGCCTGGGGTGAATCGATCGGAGGGTGAGCATCCCAGGTGCGGGCAAATGCCGACTGCCACGAAATACTCCGGCTTGATCGAGCGCTGCTCGTTGCGGGCGTAAGGGGGCGTGAATTCGTCGGGTTTGCGCAGCGACTTGGGATCCGCCAGCTTGTCGTCGTTCTTGGCAAGTTCGGCGACCTGCTCCGGCGTGCGGCGCATGATCCACACGGGCTTGCCACGCCACGCGACAACCATTTTTTCATCCGGCTTCAAGGCAGAAATGTCCACTTCAACTGCAGCGCCTGCGGCTTTGGCCTTCTCGGATGGCTGGAAAGAACTCACGAAGGGAACGGCGGTTGCTACGCCACCCACCGCGCCAGCACAGCCGGTCGCGATCAGCCACGTCCGCTTGCTGGAGTCGATTGGAGTGTCACTCATGGGGGTCCTCGATGTACATCGCTGGGGTTGGGGAGACAGCCCGAAATTGTAGCGGAGTGAAAACGTCCAACCCCGCACACGCTCAGTGAAGACCGCACAGTGTTTGACCCCTGGCAAGCTTCAGCACGAACGACGCGCTTCAGGAGATACTGCGAAGTATCCAAAACCACGGGAGAATTCAATGGGAATGATGAAAGAATTTCGCGAGTTTGCGATCAAGGGCAATGTGATCGATCTGGCGGTAGGCGTGATCATTGGAGCGGCTTTCGGAAAAATTGTCGACTCGGTGGTCAGCGATCTGATCATGCCGGTAGTCGGGCTGGTGTTCGGCAAGCTCGACTTTTCCAATCTCTTTGTCGTTCTGGGTACGGTCCCAACCGGCACGGCGATGACTCTCGACGCACTCAAGAAGGCCGGTGTTCCTGTACTGGCCTATGGCAACTTCATTACCGTGGCCGTGAACTTCTTCATTCTGGCCTTCATCATTTTCCTGATGATTCAGCAGATCAACCGCCTAAAACGCAGCCATCCGGAACCTGCACCAGCGCCTGCCGTGACGCCTGAGGACATCGTGCTCCTGCGCGAAATTCGCGACAGCTTGAAAGGCCGCACGCCAGGCGCCTGAGATATCAGGTACTTGAGAGGCGGCGCGCCCAGCGCACTGCCTCAATCAGGCTTGCGGGGTCGGCCTGGCCGGTGCCGGCAATGTCGAACGCTGTTCCGTGGTCCGGGCTGGTGCGCACCAAGGGAAGCCCCAGTGTGACGTTCACGCCCTTATCGACCCCCAGGTACTTGACGGGAATGAGGCCCTGGTCGTGGTACATCGCCACCACAGCGTCGAACTCACCTTGCCGCGCAGGCGTGTGGCGGGCGCGCATGAACACGGTATCGGGCGCCCAGGGGCCCGTTGCGTCTATGCCCTCGCCGCGCGCCCGTGCGATGGCTGGGGCAATCACCTCGATTTCCTCGCGCCCGAACAAACCGCCCTCACCCGCATGCGGGTTCAGGCCTGCCACACCGATGCGCGGGACCCGTCCCAGGCTTTTAAACAGCGCGGAATGCGCAATGCGCAGGGTTTGCAACAGGTTGTCCGGCGTAACAGCAGCTATCGCGTCCCGTAGCGCCATGTGAATACTGACCAGCACAGTGCACAGCTCATCGCTCGCCAGCATCATGCGCACCGGCATGTCGCTCAGTGGCACACCAGCGTGCGCGGCTGCCTGCGCCTGCAGCAGCTCGGTGTGGCCAGGGAAGTCCACTCCCGCCGCATGCAGCGACTCTTTGTGCAGTGGCGCCGTGACCAAACTGGCGATATCGCCCCGCAGCGCCGCCTGCGCGGCCCACACCACGCAGTCTGCTGCGGCGCGGCCGCCCTCGGCACTCACCCTGCCGATAGGGATGGCCGCCGGCAGCCCGGCCAGGGGCAGCACAGGCAGGCAGCGCGGCGGCATATCCCAGGCCTCCTGCGCGGACTGGAGGACCGCCACGGGCAAGTCCGGAATGCCTGGCCGGCGCACGCAGGCAGCTGCGCGGCGCAGGGTGCCAAGCTCGCCAACGACAAACGCGCCGCGCATCTGCTCGGGCGCGTCGCGGAAAGCCTTGGCGATGATTTCAGGCCCGATACCCGCTGGGTCGCCCTGGGTAATGGCAAGTGGTAGACGTGTGTCCATGGAAATATGAAGAAAAATGGCCTGTAGCGCTTATTGGTATTGCGCTATAAGCTATTAATTTGATAGTTTACAAAATGCGGTTGGAACCGCTTAGGCGGGGTTGTCAATGTCAATGAAGCGGTGTGTGAGGCCCAGTTGCTGCGCTACGTGGGCCGCCACGGCCGGCGCCCCGTAGCGCTCCGTCGCATGGTGGCCCGCAGCAATGAATCCTGCTCCCATTTCGCGCGCAAGATGGGCCTGCGGTTCGGAAATTTCACCCGTCAGGTACACCTGCGCACCGGCTGCGGCCGCTGCCTCAAAATAAGCTTGCGCGCCGCCAGTGCACCAACCCACCCGGGTCACTGCGCCTTGATGGCCAGGCACACACACCGGCTCTCGGCCAAGCACCTGGGCCACATGGACACACAAGGCTGCTGCGCTCGCATACTGCACGCTCGCCAGGCAGCCAAGTTCCTGGTCGCCAAAATGGGCATCCGTCCTCCACCCAAGCGCTTTTCCCAGGCATGCGTTGTTGCCCAGTTCAGGGTGCGCATCAAGCGGCAAGTGGTAGGCAAACAGATTGATGTCATGCGCCAGCAGGCGTTGCAGACGTTGCTTCATCCAGCCGGTGACGCGCCCATCCTGGCCACGCCAGAAGAGCCCGTGGTGCACGAAGATGGCGTCCGCACCAGCGTCAATGGCGGCATCGATCAAAGCCTGGCTGGCGGTCACACCACTGACCACCCGCTCAATGGACGGCCGCCCCTCCACCTGCAGCCCATTCGGGCCATAGTCCTTGAACCGGTCGGGCTGCAGCAGGGTATCAAAGGCGTGCAGCAAGCTCTCGCGCGATATGCTCATGGCACTATTGTGGCGCGCACTGCGCGACAATAGCGTGGCAGCGCTCAACACGGGCTGGGTTGCCTTCTTTCACTTACTGCCTTTCCTTCATGAAACGCCTTTGGCTGCTTTTCTCACAAACCATTACGGTCCTGCTTGCTGCATGGTTTGTGGTCGCCACCCTGCAGCCAGGGTGGCTGCACGGCGTGTCCTTCCCAGGGCGGACGAGTATTTCGCTCGTTGAGGCGCCTACAAGTACCACAACGGCGCCCATGCCCGGCAGCTTTGCCGCAGCCGCCCGCAAAGCCGCGCCCGCGGTGGTCAGCATCAACACCAGCAAGGCACCGGTACGCGACCCGCGCAGCGACGACCCATGGTTCCAGTTCTTCTTTGGCAACCAAGGCAGTCAGCCGCAGGCTGGCCTGGGCAGCGGTGTCATCGTCAGCCCGGAGGGGTACATCCTGACCAACAACCATGTGGTCGAAGGGGCCGACGAGATCGACGTCACCCTGAGCGACAGCCGCAAGGCACGCGCACGCGTCATCGGCACCGATCCAGACACCGATCTGGCAATTCTGAAGATTGAGCTCGATAAGCTGCCGGTCATCGTGCTCGGCAACTCGGATGCCGCCCAGGTCGGTGATCGGGTACTCGCCATCGGCAACCCGTTTGGCGTGGGACAGACCGTCACCAGTGGCATCGTCAGCGCGCTGGGGCGCAGCCAGCTTGGCATCAACACCTTCGAGAACTTCATCCAGACAGACGCCGCCATCAACCCCGGCAATTCCGGTGGTGCACTGGTCGATGCCAATGGCAACCTGCTAGGCATCAACACGGCGATCTACTCGCGCTCGGGCGGCAGCCTGGGGATTGGCTTTGCTATCCCGGTGTCCACCGCCAAGATGGTGCTCGCCAACATCACAGCCCACGGACAGGTGACGCGCGGCTGGATCGGCGTCGAGCCAGGCGAGCTCTCGCCTGAAATGGCGGAAACCTTCGGCGTCAAGGCCCCTTCGGGCGTGATCATCACCGGGGTATTGCAGAATGCGCCGGCAGCGCGTGCCGGGCTGCGACCCGGCGATGTCATCACCGAAGTCGCAGGCAAACCCGTCACGAGCGTGGCCGGACTGTTGAGTGCGGTCGCAGCCCTCAAGCCTGGCGAAATGGCCAGCCTGCGCGTGCAGCGGGGCGAGCACATGCTCGACCTCGAAGTCGAGCCTGGGGTACGCCCGCGCCCCCCGCGCGCTCCCGCAACCCGGTAGCCACCAGCCCCTTCGCCTTCCGCCGTCCATTCAGAAAAAGAAAAAACCGCCCGAAGGCGGTTTTTTCTGAGAGACGAAAAACCGGCTTATCAGGCGGTTTCGCCGTAGACCGAGACCGTCACTTCGACGGCCACATCGTGGTGCAAGTTCACGCTCACGGTGCTGTCGCCGATGGTCTTGATAGGGCCGCTGGGCATACGCACTTGCGACTTGAGCACCTTGAAGCCTTGCTTGTTCAGCTCTTCGGCGATATCACCGTTGGTGACCGAACCAAACAGACGACCGTCCACGCCGGCTTTTTGCGTCAGCTTGACGATTTTGCCTTCAAGCTTGGCGCCTTCGGCTTGCGAGGCGGCGAACTTTTCAGCCGCGGCCTTTTCCAGTTCGGCGCGCTTGGCTTCGAACTCGGCCTTGGCGGTAGCCGTGGCACGGCGGGCTCGGCCCGAAGGAATCAGAAAATTGCGGGCGTAGCCGTCTTTGACCTTGACGAGATCGCCCAGGTTGCCAAGGTTCACAACCTTGTCGAGCAGGATGATTTGCATGACGGGTGCTCCTTAGATCTTGTGCTGGTCGCTGTAAGGCACCAGGGCCAGGAAGCGCGCGCGCTTGATGGCGGTGTTGAGCTGGCGCTGGAAGATCGCTCGCGTGCCAGTAAGGCGCGCGGGGATGATCTTGCCGTTTTCAGCGATGAAGTCGCGCAGCGTGTCCACATCCTTGTAGTCGATTTCTTCGACGCCAGTGACGGTGAAACGGCAGAAGCGCTTGCGCTTGAACAGCAGCGACTGGGTATTGCGCTTGGGGCGCTTGTCTTTGTTGAATTTCTTGAATGCGGCCATTTTCGGACCTCTTAAAAATTAATCGGGTTGAATATCCTGAACGTGCAGCACAGCATGCTTGCCATTGCGAGGCGTGGCCAGAAAGCCGTTGAAGCGCCAGAGGCTGCCTATGGGCTGCTTGGCCAATCGCTCGGCCATCGCACCAAAAGCCACCGCTTTCATCGCTGCCTTGACATCTCGATTCTGTCCTGCCTCTTGCTGCTGCGAGCTGTGCTCAAGCCGCAATTCGATGGCGGGAAGACCGGCGGGCGTGAATCGCAAAGGCTGGGCCTCGGCGATGCAGGCGGTCAAGGCGACGTGGTTCTCCACTGCCCGGGCCAAGCGCTGTGCGTAGCGTTATGCGCGCTCGGTACGCTCGCTGCGCTCACCACGGTCAGGGCGCTCGCCGCGCTCACTGGAGGCAGCGTATTCGGCCTGGCTGGCCTTGCGGGCTTCCTCGCGCTCGACGGTCTTCATCATCGACGAAGGGCCGGTATCGGCCTTCTTCTTCAGCACGGTGAGGTG
>Ga0208516_100421_pt1 | contig 17142 bp, 9 predicted proteins | sample LakWasM117_HOW13_2_FD_183931 | JGI IMG/M metagenome (GOLD analysis project Ga0208516, IMG submission 183931) | Freshwater sediment methanotrophic microbial communities from Lake Washington under simulated oxygen tension - Sediment Metagenome... | ecosystem: Environmental > Aquatic > Freshwater >...
CAGCATTGGTGGTGGGCGTGGGCTTGGCGTTGTCTTCCACTGCGGTAGGTTTGCAACTGTTGGCCGAGCGCAAGGAGTTGGTGGCCGAACACGGCCGGTTGGCGTTTGCGATTTTGCTGTTTCAGGATCTGGCCGCGATTCCTTTATTGGCCGCGATCCCGTTGTTGGGCAAGGCCAAAAGCGCAGGTTTGGAGTGGACAGACGTGCTGCGTGCGGTGGCATTGATCGCCGCATTGGTGGTGGGAGGGCGCTACCTGCTGCGGCATTTGTTCCGCGTCATTGCCCGCACCGACCTGCCGGAAGTGTTTACCGGTGCCGCCCTGCTGGTGGTGTTGGGCAGTGCGTGGGTGATGGAATTGGCCGGCTTGAGTGCAGGTCTGGGCGCGTTTTTGGCCGGAGTCTTGCTGGCCGAATCCGAATACCGGCATGAGTTGGAGGCGCAGATCAAACCGTTTGAAGGCCTGTTGCTGGGGCTGTTCTTCATGGCGGTGGGCATGGGTATTGATGTGCAACGCATCCTTGCCGAACCGCTGCTGATTGCCGCCGGTGTGGCCAGCTTGATGGTGGTCAAATCCGGCTTGTTGTTCGCGCTGGGCCGCAGCTTGGGGCGTTTGGATACGCGTGGCGCGTGGCTGCTGGCGGGGGTATTGGCGCTGGGTGGCGAATTTGCCTTCGTGGTATTTGGTGAAGCGTTTCGCGCCAAGTTGGTGGACGCGGCCACCCGCGATCGTTTGATCGCGATTGTTGGTTTGTCGATGGCGCTGACTCCGTTGCTGTTGATGTTGGCGTCGAAATTGATGTCGCCACCAGCCAAGACGCAGCCGCGTGAGTTCGACACCATTCCCGCGGATCGCCACCCGCAGGTCCTGGTGGCAGGCTTCGGCCGGTTTGGCCAGATCGTGGCGCGCTTGTTGCGGGCGCAGGGCATTCCCTATATCGCCATCGACCCGGATATCGAACAGGTCAATTTGTCGCGCAGCATGAGCAGCGACCAGATTTACTATGGCGATCCCACCCGTTTGGCGCTGCTGCGTTCGGCCGGCGCGGCGCGGATCAAGGTGTTTGTGGTGGCCATCAATGGCGTGGAAGCCAGCCTGCGGATGGTGCGGCTGGTGCGCAAGCACTACCCGCAAGCCAGGGTATTCGCGCGTGCGCGCGATCGCCGGCATGCGTGGCAATTGATCGATCTTGGCGCGCAGGTGCTGCGCGAAACCTTTGGCAGCAGCTTGGAAATGGGCCGCGATGTGCTGATGGCCTTGGGGATGTCGCGTGAGCAAGCGGACGATCGCGCGCACCGGTTCCGCGAATGGGATGAATCTTTATTGGAATCCCAGCGCATGTTGCAGGACGATGAAGATGCGCTGTTGCAGGCCACCCTGGATGCCCGCGATGAGCTGGAGAGCCTGTTCGAAGCCGACGCCGGCGCTGCCATCGCGCAGGCCAAGGCCGAGTGAACGTTGCCCGGATTGTGCTGGGCGGCCTAGTCCTTCAAGAACCGCGCCATCGACAGCGGGCCTGTGGTCGGGGTGGCCGTTGGTGCCAACTGTGCGGCGATTTCGACATAGCCACGCAGTTGCGCCACTTCCCGTGGCGTGCGCCCGGCGTTGTCGCGCAGTTGCGGGTCTGCTCCGGCTTGCAGTAATAGTTGCGCCACGCGCTGCAGGCCATGCATGGCGGCCAGGTGCAGCGGGCTAAGCCCACGCGCATCGCAGATATCCAACCGCGCCTCTTCGTCCAGCAGGCGCTCTACACCTGCCAGCAGTACGTCCTGGCTGCTGGGGGTGCCAGGTTCGGTACGTGCGCCCAGCAACAGCAGCAGTGGTGTCGCGCCATTGTTGGCGCGGGCTTGTGCATCGGCGCCGGCCAATAGCAGGGCATCCAGCAGCGCCATCAGACGGCTGCGGTCGCGCTCGGTAAAGCCATACATCGCCGCGCAATGCAGAGGGGTGTAGCCCTGCGCATCGCGGGCATGCAGATCCGCGCCAACCTGCAGCAACCGTGACACCACTTCAGGCAGGCCCAGTGCCGCTGCCAGCATCAGCACGGTTACGTCGCCGGGGAGGCGGTGTTCGGTGCTGCAGCCGGCCTGCAACAGCAAATCCACGATGGCCAATTGCCGTTTGCTGACTGCGGCCGACAGCGGGGTGGCCCCGGTACTGGCCGCCAGATCGGGATTTGCCGCTTGCGTGAGCAAGTAGCTGACCAACTCGCGATGCCCGCTGCCGGCAGCGCGCAGCAGGGCGGTACAACCCTGCGCATCCACCGCATCGACGGCAAAGCCCAGCGCTAACAGCCGCTGCACCGCAGGCAGGTCGCCGGTGATTGCCGCAGCCGGCAGATCGGATGCCTGCAAGCGGCGATGTGGCAGCGGCCAGTTGGGCCAATCCAGCCAGTCCACCAACGCGCGCTGACCGCTGGCCAAGGCGATACCGAGCGGCGTCTGGCCGTCGGCAGCCCGCCGGTCCGGGGCTGCACCATGTGCTACCAGCAGCTTCAGTGCGTGCTGTCGGCCCAGCGTGGCGGCATGGTGCAGGGCCGCCATGCCGCGGTTGTCACACACCTCCGGATCCACGCCCAGCTGCAGTAACCGCTGCAGCAAGCCATCCCAACCCAGGCGCACCGCGTGCAACAACGGTGCAGAGGCGGTATGCCCGGCGGCGAATGGATCAGCACCGCGCTCCAGCAGTTCCAGTGCAAAGGTTTCACCGGGATGGCCGGGGGTGGCGCTGGTGCAGGCGGCGAGGAAGCTGGCCAGCCCGCCGGCACCGGCCGGCGATGCGCCAGCGGCGAACAACAGCTGCAGCACCGGGATCGCGGCAATGCCTTGCTGCAGTCGCGCCGGTACCGGCATGGCTCCGGTCGGCTGGCGCGCCTCGGGGTTGGCCCCGTGCTGCAGCAGCCAACGCAGGCGTGCCGGCTCCGCCACCACCTCATCATCGGCCAGCAGGGCATCGAAATCGCGCGGTGCCAGCTGCGCCACCAATGCGTTCAGCCGCTGCGGTGCGGCATTTTCCAGCAGGCCTTCGCGCAGCAGTAACAGCGGTGGGCGATCGGACGTCGCACTGCCATCGTCAGTCAGCGCCACCGGCAGGGCGCGACGCGGATCGAGCAGGCCCACCAGGTTCCAGCGCCCGGTCGCTTCGGCCACATCCAGACTGCTGCGACCGTGGGCATCCAGTGCGTGCGGGTCCAACCCGAGATCACGCAAATCAGCAACCAGATCCGTTACCGGGGTCTCGGCAGCGCATGCCAAATGCAGGGCCGTGTTGCCACCGGCATCGCAGGCATGCACGTCGGCACCGGCCGCGATCAATACCTCCAGGGCATGCATTGCGCCGTTGCGAACGGCATCCAGCAAAGGGGTGCGGCCGTCGGCGGCCCTGGCATTGACCTCGGCACCGGCGTCCAGCAAGGCGGTGCAGACTTCGGCGTGATCGGCTGCGGCCGCTTCGTGCAGCGCGCTGCGGCCATGCGCATCGCAGGCGTTGACCCGCGCCTTGTGACGCAACAGCAGTTGCACGCCGGCGGCATCGTCTTCGTCGCTGGCCGCTGCCGATAACAGGGCGGGCTGGCCGCCGCCGATTTCGGCGTGCGCGCCACGCTCCAGCAGGAACCGCGCCAAGCGCCAGTTGCCGGCGGCGCAGGCGCTCCCCAAGGGCGACACGCCATCGTGATTGAGGGCGTCGAGATTGGCCCCGGCATCACGCAACAAAGCGGCCACACCGGGATCGGAGCTGCGCGCGGCATGGTGCAGGGGGGTATTGCCGTCGGTATCGGTAATGTGCGGGTCGGCGCCGTTGGCGAGCAAGGTCATCACCGCCTCGGGCCGCCCATGCCAGCTATCCCGGGTGGCCGCCAGCAACGGATTGATGCCGTCCTGCAACGCATTCACGTCAACCTTGTGCTCGATCAACGCACGCAGCAGGCGCAAATCGGGAAGCACGGCAGCCAGCACGGCCAAACTGCGGCGGTCGCGGGTGGTGGGGTCGGCGGGTGCCAACGGGTCGGCACCGGAGGCCAGCAGCGCCAGTGCGCGATCCACCCGGCCATTGCGTGCAGCCTGTTGCAACTGCCGCGACAACATCGAGATTTCGGCAGCGGCCGGTGCAGGTACGCTGCCCGATTTGGCGAGAGTTGGAAATAGCGTTGCCACAGGATTGGCCGCTGCAATGGGCGCTGGCAGTGGCGGCTGCAGGTCGGGAGCGTCCTCGAAGACGATTTCGATGGCCGCGTCGGCGTCTGCGCTCTCGAATTCAGACGCGGCGGCGGCCCCGTGCGTGGCCATATCCACCACCGGCAAGCCGTGCAGTTGGGGCTGCCGGGTGGCCGCGGCGAGGGGCGCAGCCACCTCGGTTCCCGCTTGCAGCAGCAGATGTGCCAGCGGCAGCAGACAGGCGTATGCAGCGCCAGCCATCAGTCGCGCCGGCCCGGTCAGCAGTTCCGGCCAAGCCAGGCACAGACCGCCGGCCAGGAGCGCGGTGATCGGCGTGGCGACTTGCAGCAACCCGCGCCAACTCGCACGCGCCGCAACTGGCGGGTGCGTGTCAGGGTGCCGCGCTGCGCCGCCATACGCCTCCAACCGTTGCCATTGCGGCCACTGCCACCACACCCCGATCAGCAACAGGCCTGCCATCCCGCTGAGCAGCAGGCTGTGGCCAAGCGAAGGTGCACTTTGCAGCAAGGCCAATGGCCCGCCGATCAGCAACAGGCAGGCCAGTGCGGCTCCACCCCAGCGCAACGCCAAGTGGCCACTGTCGATCCATAACCCGGCTTTGCCGCGGCTGCCACGCAGCAGCGCCACGCCAAGTGCTGCTGCGGTTTGCGCGCACCATACCAGCACGCCGGCAACACCCGGTTTGATCCAGCCTGCACCAGCCAATAGCGAACCGGCAAAGTGTTCACCCGCCAGCACCAAACCCGGCAGCAGTAGGCTCAGGACCAGGAATGAAGCGCCGGCCAAGGGGGAGCGCTCAGGCATCTGTGCCCCAATCCTCGCTCATTGGATCGGCCACGGTTGGCGGCATTTGCACATAAAAGCCATGCGTGGCCAGATTGTTGCGAACGACTTCCGGGTTTGCGCGAGCCAGCTGGCGATCCGGTGTCAGCGCCACTTCCAGCACAAACTGCAGGCCACCCAATTGCGCACGCAAGGGCTCGGGCAGGCAGTCGAATGCGTCGCGACTGGCCAGATAGACATAGGCATCAACCTTCTTCAGGCTCTTGTAGACAAAGGCAAGCATCGCGTAGCAGCGGCCGCATCCAGAGGAATCAAGCACGGATTGTGCGGGAAACTGCGCCGCTCGTGAACCTGCACGGGACTTTGGGCACAGGTTTGCTGCTGATGGACTGCTACCCTGCCGCCTTTGCTCGCTTCGGATCTTGCCATGCGCCGTGCTCCACTCGTGTTTGCCGTTCTCGCCATCGTCGCCACCACCGTTGCTGCAAACTCCGTGGCACAGGCGGCGGCCACCGCCGCATCTAACAAAATCACCCTGACCCAAGCCATGGCCGACCCCGACTGGATCGGCCCGCAAGTGGAAGGGGGCTGGTGGCGCTGGGATGGCAAGGCTGCGCAATTCCTGCTCAAGCACAAGGGCGAAACCTACCGCGATACCTGGCAGGTGGGTCTGGACGGCGCGCCACCAGTGCAATTGGACAATGCCGCACGCGCCGATATCGACGCCGGCAACATGGTGTATGCCGATGACGGCAGCCGCAGCGCGTTTGTGCGCAGTGGCGATGTGTTCGTGCGCGATCTGCGCAGTGGTGCGCTGACCCAGCTCACCCGCGACACCACCACCGCCACGCGCCTGCAATGGAGTCACGATGGCGGCCTGATCTGGGCGCAGGGGCCAGCGTGGTATCGCTGGGATGGGCGCAGTGTGGCGGTGGCGGCGCAGCTCAAAACCGAAGACGCACCGGGCACGGCCCCCAAGGCCGACGACCTGCGGGATCGCCAGCTGCGCTTGATCGACACCCTGCGCGATGACCGCGCCCGTCGCGATGCCAACCGCGAGCAGATGGACGCGATGCGCAAGGCCGACCCCACCCGCGCACCCGCGCCGGTGTATCTGGGCAAGGATGTGGAGGTGGCCGATTCCGCACTCTCGCCGGATGGTCGCTGGTTGCTGGTGGTCACCACCGCCAAGGGCGCGGATGCCGGGCAGACCGGCAAGCTGCCGAAATACGTCACCGAATCGGGCTACGAAGAAACCGAGGATGTGCGCACGCGGGTAGGCCGCAATGCGCCCGTGCCGCAGCGGTTGTGGCTGGCCGATGTGGCCAGTGGCAAGGTCAGCGAACTCAAATTCGATGCACTGCCGGGGATCCAGGACGACCCGTTGGCGGCGCTGCGCAAAGCCGCCGGCAAAGAGCCCAGCAAGGGCAACCGCGCGCTGACGATTGTGGGCGATGGCGGCACCCTGCAATGGTCCAGTGATGGCCGCAACGCCGCCGTGATGTTGCGCGCGATTGACAACAAGGACCGCTGGATTGCCAGCATCGATTTGGCCAAGGCCACCCTGCAGCCGCGCCATCGCTTGCATGATGACGCGTGGATCAACTGGGGCTTCAACGAATTTGGCTGGATGCCGGACAACCACACGCTGTGGTATCTGTCCGAAGAAAGCGGCTTCTCGCATCTCTACACGCTTGATGGCGGCAAACGCGTGCAACGCACCGATGGCCGCTGGGAAACCTCGCAAGTGGCGGTCTCACGCGACGGTGCGCGCTTCTATTTCCTGTGCAATCGCAGCGCACCGATCACCTACGAGGTGTGTGCAACGGCTGCGCAAACCGGCAGCGTGCAAGAGGTGACGGCGCTGCATGGCGTGGAAGATTTTTCGCTATCGCCCGATCAATCCAAACTGCTGGTGCGCCATTCCAGTACCTATATGCCGCCGCAACTATCGGTGGTGGATGCAGGCGGCGGTCAAGCCAGGCAGCTCACCGATACCCGCAGCGCCGAGTTCAAGGCACGCACATGGGTCCAGCCGCAATTTGTCCAGGTGCCCAGCAAACATGGCGCGGGCGTGATCTGGGGCAAGTACTATGGCCCGCAATCTCCTGAACCCGGCAAGACCTATCCCATCGTGATGTTCGTGCATGGCGCCGGGTATTTGCAGAACGCTTCGCAGCGCTGGCCCACCTATTTCCGCGAGCAGATGTTCCATAACCTGCTGGTGGACGAAGGCTACATCGTGCTGGATCTGGACTACCGCGCCAGCGAGGGCTACGGCCGTGATTGGCGCACCGCAATCTACCGCTGGATGGGCAAGCCCGAGCTGGAAGATTATCTGGATGGTCTGGATTGGCTGGTGGACACCAAGCAAGGCGACCGCAGCCATGCGGGTATCTACGGCGGCAGCTACGGCGGGTTCATGACCTATGTGGCACTGTTCAAGGCGCCGGGCGTGTTCAAGGCCGGTGCCGCGCTGCGCCCGGTGGCCGATTGGTCGCAGTACAACCACGAATACACGTCCAACATCCTCAACACGCCCGAGCTCGATCCCGAAGCGTACACGCGCTCGTCGCCCATCGAATTTGCGGCCGGCCTGCAAGATGATTTGCTGATCGCGCATGGCATGATCGACGACAATGTGTTCTTCCGTGATTCGGTGGTGATGACGCAAAAACTCATCGAGTTGCGCAAAGACAAATGGGAACTTGCGCCGTATCCGCTGGAGCGGCATGGCTTTACCCATCCCGACAGCTGGTATGACGAATACCGCCGCATCCACGCATTATTCGAACGCACCTTGAAGTAAGTCCTGCCCATGCTGCGCATCACCGATCTCAAATTGCCGCTGGATCACACCGACGCCGCACTCGGCGCGGCCATCGTGGCGCGGCTGGGCATTGCGGCAACCGAATTGACCGGCTACCGCATCGCCAAGCGCAGCTACGATGCGCGCAAACGCGGCGCAATCGTGCTGATTTATGCGGTGGATGTGGACACCCCGCGGGAAGCCGAGCTGTTGCAGCGTGCCCGCGATAACGCAGACAGCAAGCTGCACCCCACACCGGATACCACGTACAAATTCGTGGCCAAAGCCCCGCCGCAATTGCCGCTGCGTCCGCTGGTGATCGGGATGGGGCCGTGCGGGCTGTTCGCCGGCCTGGTGCTGGCGCAGATGGGGTTTCGCCCGATCATCCTCGAGCGCGGCAAGGCGGTGCGCGAGCGCACCGTGGACACCTTCGGCCTGTGGCGCCGCAAGGTGCTGGACCCGGAGTCCAACGTGCAGTTCGGCGAGGGCGGCGCGGGCACGTTCTCGGACGGCAAGCTGTACAGCCAGATCAGCGACAAGCAGCACTACGGCCGCAAGGTGCTCACCGAATTCGTGGCCGCCGGCGCGCCGGAGGAAATCCTCACCGTCAGCAAGCCGCACATCGGCACGTTCCGGCTGGTGTCGATGGTCGAGAAGATGCGCGCGACCATCGAGTCGCTGGGCGGCGAGATCCGCTTCGGCCAGCGCGTCGACGACCTGCTGGTCGAGACTGATGCCGCCGGCACCCGCCACGTGCGTGGCGTGGCGCTGGCCAGCGGCAAGCAGCTGCGCGCCGACCACGTGGTGCTGGCGCTGGGGCACAGCGCACGCGACACCTTCGCCATGCTGCACGCCCGCGGCGTGCACCTGGAGGCGAAGCCATTCTCGGTGGGCTTCCGCATCGAGCACCCGCAGGCGGTGATCGATCGCGCGCGGTTCGGCCCGCAGGCCGGGCATCCGTTGCTGGGTGCGGCCGATTACAAGCTGGTCCACCACGCCCGCAACGGGCGTTCGGTGTACAGCTTCTGCATGTGTCCGGGTGGGACAGTCGTCGCCGCCGCCAGCGAGCCGGGCCGCGTGGTCACCAATGGCATGAGCCAGTACTCGCGCAACGAACGCAATGCCAACGCCGGCATTGTGGTGGGCATCACGCCGGAGGATTTCGCGCCTTATGGCGAGGGCCCGCTGGCCGGGATTGCGCTGCAACGGCACTGGGAGGCACAGGCTTTCGCTCTGGGCGGTGGCGACTACTGCGCACCGGCGCAATGCGTGGGCGACTTCCTGCGCAATCGCCCGTCCACCGCCCTTGGCGCGGTGTTGCCGTCGTACACGCCCGGCATCACGTTGGGGTCGCTCGACGAGGCGCTGCCACGCTATGCGATCGAGGCGATCCGCGAAGCCCTGCCCGCATTCGACAAACAAATCCGTGGCTTCGCCATGGACGACGCGGTGCTGACCGGCGTGGAAACGCGCACCTCCTCACCACTGCGGATCACCCGCTTTGATGACGGCCACAGCCGCAATACCCGCGGCCTATTCCCCGCCGGTGAAGGCGCAGGCTACGCCGGTGGCATTTTGTCGGCCGGTGTGGACGGCATCAAAGCCGCCGAGGCGGTGGCGCGCAGTCTGTTGGGTGGGCACAAACTCTAGGCAAGCCCAGACGGGCAGTCCAGGCATGGGTTAAAGCCGATGCTGCTTGTGGCATGACTTGGTTCAAGTCTTGATTGGTGACCAATGGGATTGGCCTCGCACCGTGGTGGGCAGATCACCCGCAGTCCAGGAACTGGGCCCACCAGCAATCACATAGCAATCTTAACTATTTGATTACTAACGCTCCTTACGATCGCCACAGGGGGCGCCGACTCTCAATTTGACTCACTTTTCAGAATTCATTGCTCTTCGGCACTTTGGCGATTCCGCACCAAGTCGCCCTGCTGCGCCAAGTATTGATTCTGCTAGACCCTAGTCCCAGCCCAACTCACGGGCGATGCGTCGGCGGTACGCAGTATCAACCTCGCGTGGTGCCTTGCGCACGTACTCCTCCGCGAGAGCAAGTTGCTCCATTTCAAGGGTGCGCAGTGAAAGAATCACTTCGTCCTCGCTAGGCATCGTGCGGTTCTCGCCGTTGAACTTGCACGGTAGGCTCGTCCATACCGCGCCCACTATAGGTTGAGCCTCCCCCCAGAGAGCGATTGCATCCGCTTCCATACCATGCCGTGCGCCCGTCCTTCGATCCCAGTATCCGATGTTCTCTTCAATCCAGCCAGGATTGTTGAGAGCGCGATCCCATTCGCGCTCGGCGAGCGCGCACTTCGCCGAGTGGATATCCGTGACATCAAGAATGGCCCAGCGCGTTGGCACTCGTGTAAGGCCAGGGCAGATAACGAGTGTGATGCGCTTGTTCGCCGATTGTCGAGCGAATTCCACAGGCAATAGGGGACCACCTTCATACCAGCCGCTGCGTAGCCGTAGACGCTCTGGCCTCCATACCAGTGATCCCCAACCGATACAGGCGATAACGTTTAGCCCACCATCTTCGATCATGCCTGCGCCATCCGCACATCCTTCATTGCCAAGTCCAAATCCATTTACCCGGGCCCGAGATGCAAAGTCCTGACCAGCATTCCTCTGGTGTCAACGACCGCTAGTGGTCGAAGGCTAAGTCTGGTCAGACAGTCGCAACGGTCATCCTCAGAAACGTGGCCAGAGTAACGGTCCGAGTTTGAAGGTACATGCACTGTGGCAGCATGCGAAGCACAGACCTCCCCTTTTTGGATTGGTCGTTATGAGGGGCGCACTCCAGAATGGATGAGCAAGCAATCAGTCTCAAGAATATCAACGACCTGCGGCTAGGCGACGCTGGCAAACCGCGCCAATTTCTTGTGCCGGCCTACCAACGTGGTTTCCGCTGGTCCAAGCTGCAGGTAACACAACTGCTGGAGGACATTCGGGAATTTGTGCGCCGCCCGAACCCGCAACCAGACGATTTCTACTGTTTGCAGCCATTGGTAATTAAGGCTCTGCCCGACGGCCGTTTCGAGGTTGTAGATGGCCAGCAGCGGCTGACGACGATTCTCCTGCTGCTGCGTCACTTCAATGAGCGCCAGATCGAGCGCTTCCGGCTGGTGCTGTATAGCCTGGAGTACGAGACTCGCCCTGGCCTCGGTGCTTTTCTGGAACAACCGACACCAGATTCCGCTAAGAACAATGCAGACTTTCACCACTTTTACGGGGCAATCGTCGCGATCGAGGAGTGGTTCACGCAGCACGAGGCTGACGTCGATGACCTTAAGTCCGCGCTGCTCAATAAGACGAAGGTGATCTGGTTCCAACTGGCTGAAGCGGACAATCCGGTCGACGCCTTCACTCGCCTCAATGTGGGCAAAATCCCGCTAACCAATGACGAGTTGATCCGCGCGCTTTTCCTGCGGCGCCCTGCTGAACAGAATGCGGAAGTGTCGGATGTGCAACTGCGCATCGCCTACGAATGGGACCTGATTGAAAAAGCTCTGCAGGCCGACGCGTTTTGGTTCTTCCTCAGCAATGAGCCCAGCAAGACGACGAACCGGATTGGATGCTTGTTCGAGTTGGTGGCCCGCGCCCAAGGCATGGCGGCCGAGTATGCTGCGGACGCCTACGGTATCTTCTATCACTTCAACGCGCAGCTGACGCAGGCGGGAGCCCGGCCAGACCTGGCTTGGCGCGAAATCAAGCAGGTATACCTGACGCTCGAAGAGTGGTTCGAAGATCGCACGTTGTTTCACATGGTCGGATTTCTCGTCAGTGACAACATGTTGATCAACGAGCTCAGAACGCTCTCGCATGGATGCACAAAGAGCGACTTTGAGGCGAGGCTTCGGAGGGAGATCTTTCGGCGAACAATGCGTAACGACTTGCCGGCGCCCGCGGATATCGCAGTGGTTCGTGATCTGGTGGACAAGCGACTGGAGAAGCTCGTGTACCCCAGCGGGAGTCGTGACATCCGACAAGTTCTCCTGCTGTTCAATCTCGCTACGCTGCTGATGGACCGGCGATCGAACATCCGCTTCCAGTTCAACTCGTTCAAGAGCGATGCCTGGGACATCGAGCATGTCCGTTCAGTCGCCGAAGACAAGCCGGAGCGCCATGATGAGCGAAAAGAGTGGTTGAGTAACTGTATTACGTACTTGGGTGCGGACCTCCCAAACGAGTTGCTGTGCGGAGACATCAAAGCCTTTCTCGCCCTCAGTCGCCCGGACGCAACGAACGAGGTCTTCGATCCGCTGTACGAGCGGATCCTGACGCACTTTGGGGAAGCCGCCGATGGTGGCGACCAGCAAGGGATTTCCAACTTGACGCTGCTGGACGAAGCTACCAATCGCAGCTACAAGAACGCAGTGTTTGCCGTGAAGCGTCAGAGCATTCTCAACCTCGACCAGGCCGGCATCTTCGTGCCCCTATGTACGCGAAACGTGTTCCTGAAGTGCTACAGCCCCTACGTCGCACACGCGATGTTCTGGAGCGAGGAGGACCGTGACGGTTATCAAGCTGTCCTATCCGAGTCGCTTGTGCAGTTTTTCACCGGCACCGCGGGCGGTGCAGCATGAGCGTCGGCGTGCGCATCACTTACGGGCAGTTGCTGCAGCGTCACCAGCGCGTCCGAGTACCGATGATTCAGCGCGACTATGCGCAGGGGCGTCCAAGCGAAGCAGAGGTGCGTGAAGAGTTCTTGAGAGCGCTGGAGGCTTCGCTGCAGAAGCCACCGAACGATTTGAGCCTGCCCCTCAACCTCGATTTCGTGTACGGCAGTGTCGAAGGAGATGATGCGTCGTTCGTGCCGCTGGACGGCCAGCAGCGCCTCACGACGTTGTTCCTATTGCATTGGCATTTGGCGTGGGTCGACGATCGTTGGGAGGATTTTGCCGCGATGTTTCTGGCGCCTGACGGACTGTCCCGTTTTACCTACCGCGTGCGTCCAAGTAGCAATGATTTGTTCGACGCTTTGGTGGCGTTCCGACCTACCGCTCAGCCGGCCGAGGTAACCACGCTATCGGCGCTTATTCGAGATCAGCCGTGGTACTTCCGCAGTTGGCGACTGGATCCCACAATTCAGTCGGTGCTTGGCATGCTTGATGCGATCCACCACCGGTTTGCACGATCATCTGGATTGTTTGGCCGCTTGGCTGATGCGCAGGCACCGGCAGTCACTTTCCAATTACTGGACCTCCACAATTTCGGGTTGTCAGACGACCTGTATATCAAGATGAATGCGCGGGGGAAGCCCCTCACGCCATTCGAAACCTTCAAGGCGCGCTACGAGCAAGAGTTGCAGACGCAGTTGACGGGCGTAACGTTTATGATTGGCGCCCAGCGCTTTAGTGCGGCTGACTACGTCTCCCGTCGCCTCGACACGACATGGGGCGACCTGTTCTGGGCGCTGCGTGATCCCAAATCCGACGCCTACGACACGGCCTTGATGAATCTGTTTCGTGCAGTCGCGCTCGTCACGCGCGATCCTGACGCCAGCACCTACATTCAGGATATCGGTGAGCTACGAAGCCATCGCACCCCGACGTACTTGGACTTCCACCAGCGCGGTTGGTTGGATGATCGCTTCACGCTGACGCTGATTCACCTGCTGGACACGTGGCACGCAGTTGATGGCAGGCTGGCTTCGCTACTACCATCCACGCGCTATTTTGACGAAGGTGCCGTCTTTGAGCGGATCGCGCTGGTCGGCGGCAACCTGCTGTACACCGACGTCGTTCAGTTCGCAGGCTATGCACTGTTTGTTCGAGAGACCCACGCCGACATCGAGCCGGTGGCATGCGAACAATGGATGCGCATCGTCTATAACCTCTCGGTCAATACAGGATACAACCGATCTGAGGACCTGCGGCGCAGCATCGTGGGACTCGTGGCGCTGATCGGGGACGCTCATCGCGCCGAACTTTACTTGACAGATGTGTCCAATCCCGTAAGTGGCTTCAGTGAACCGCAGATCGCGGAAGAGCGATTGAAGGCGCAACTCCTGCTAGCGGAGCCAACGTGGCGACCTCTGTTCGAGCGCGCAGAGGGCCATGGATACTTCCGAGGGCAGATCGAGTTCCTTCTCGACTTCTCCGGCGTGGTAGCAGCCGCAACCGTAAACCCTCCGCCTTCTTGGGCAAACGACCAGCACGAACGACTGCAGGCGCGGTTCCTTGAGCAATTACGTATGGCCGAATTGATGTTTTCGGCGCATGGCCTTCGGGACGTGGGCGAGCACCGCTGGCAGCGGGCATTGTTGAGCTTGGACGACTACCTTTTGTCGAGCGGTCGCAACCGGTCCTTTCTCGCCAACTCGACGACTGAGGAGGGCAGTTGGAAGCGCCTGCTGCGTGGAGGCGCAGTGTCCGAACGGCGCGACACACTGCGCAGATTGTGGGCCGAGTTATCGCCCGACGATCCAATGGATCCGCAGTTAGATCGCGTAATTCAGTCCGCCCACGATCTTGAGCCGTGGCGCGATGCCCTCATTCGCACGCCATTGGCGCTTCAGTACTGTGAGAAGCACTGTATACGCTGGGACGGCGATACAATTTTCCTCCTCAGGCGCTCCCAGTTGAACGGCGCGCACGCAGAACTTTTCACCTATTGCCTTTACAACCGGCTGGGTCACAAGCCTTCTGCCTATCCGTTACTTCGTCTGGCGTACCACCAGGTCAACGACACATTCGCCGACCCTTATTTAGGCGTCACGGCCAGGGTGGACGGCCGGGTACTGACCTTTGAATTGCGGTATCTAACCAACAGGTTTGAGTTTTATGCCAGTAAGACACTTATTGAGGCGATCGACGGCCTGGCGGACCGCCTGAGGGATAGCGGTTTCACCTTTGACGACGAGCGAGGCGTCAAATGGGCTAGTCACGATGACGTAGACGCGATGCTTCTAGACCTCAACACTATTCTCGGCAATCTCGCGTAGTGGGCCGCCAATGACCCCCAAGATGGCAATGGAGGTTTCGCCAGTCAATTCGGCCGAAATCGTACAGAAGAAACTGCTTTCGCTGATTGCAGCCTGTGATTCGTTCTCGTGGGCCAGTGCTTGGATAACCGACACACGGGTCTTTCGCTCTGCCCTACGGGCGCGCGCAAAAATGCACCGTTTCGTTGTCGGCACCCACCGCTACATCACCTGCGCCAACTGTTTGGAAGAATGCATAGGCTTGCCACACGTCAAAGTAGTGGCCCCGACTGGCCCTCTGTTTCATCCGAAGGTCTACGCTTTTCGTCTTCATGATCGTGATGTTGTTTATGTAGGAAGTTCTAACCTCACTGAAGGAGGACTTCGTCGGAATGTAGAGTGCGGCGTGTTTCTCAGCGGATCTCGCTGCGACCCGACGCTGGCGCAGTACTTCGACTTCATCAACGAAAGGTGGGATGAAGCCGTAGAGATCGACGTCGACTTCCTCCTGTCCTATCGAGCCAATCTGCGACGTGTCAAGGAAGCACAGGCCGCCATTGAGCAGTTTGTGCAAATCAAGAAGCCAAGACGTACAACCCGCTCGGCAAATAAAGTTGACCCAGCGACGATGACGTGGGCAGAGTTTTTGCGCCGGGTGCGCGCTGACAAGACTCACGGCCTTAATGCTCGACTGGCGGTCCTCAGTCGCGCGCGGCAGATTCTTAACAGTGGTGTCCCGTTTGCGCGCCTTCCAGAACTTGAGCGGAAGTCTCTGGCAGGTCTGCTCAAGCCATCGATCCGAGATGGACTTGACTGGGGTTATTTTGGACAAATGAGCGCTTTCGGTTCCTACACGCCCCTTCTCGAGAAGTATGCTCGCGCGTTCTCGAATGCTCTCGAACAGATCCCGTTGTTCGAATCCGTGACCCGCAAGCAATTTGATGCATACCTAAAAATCATCCTACGGATCCCGGAGGCCGGGCCGGGCTGGATTGGTATGGGTACTCGCCTGTTGACCATGAAGCGGCCAGATCGTTTCGTATGCATCGATAAAGCCAATCGCGACGGCCTGTGCAACTACTTTGGCGTCGCGCCGACGACCACCAACTTGGAAAACTATTGGGACCGCATCATCGCGCCGATGGAGCTGATGCCCTGGTGGCAGGCCAACGAGCCAATCCCTCCTGTCGAAAGGGAGATCTGGCGGGGGCGAGCGGCCTTGTTGGACGCTATCTACTACAACCCAAAAAATCGTAAACCCTGATCTACGCTGCTGCTCCGTAGAGCTGCAGAAAAATTCCTATACCTTCACTTAACCCGTGTACTACCGCTTTTTTTTCTGCGCCCGTCGTTCACACATCTACACGAAACCTGCCTTCATCTAGGCACCTTCAACGAATCTTGCCTCCATGCTCTCTAACTCACCCTCATACCGGACAAGAAGCTCTTGAAGCACATACGCTGACCCGGCTGCATTCATATATCTGCCTGTGATGTTGAATTCATCGAATAAATGTAATGGATCGGAGACCATTGTTCCTTTTACTACAGAGCCTGCGAATGCATGGACCTCTTGTGCAACGAATAGTGCTAGCTGCGCTGTGACATACGTCAATGCACCTAAGGACATGAAGTGCACCTCCTCACGATTCACAAGAGAAGGCGAAAAGGCACTAAAAAGTGATGATTGGCGCCCGCCATGTGTGCTATCAGAAAACATGTTCTTGGCTTCACGGTGTCTCTCTACTAGCGCACTAGCCCTGCCTTCTTCGATGCCACAAGCCAAAAGGTACTTGAGCATCTTTTCGTATACTCTCCCGTATCCAATGTGCTTGTTCCAGAACTCGTTCGTATTATGAGTTTTGACAAAGGCATCGCATGTCTCAGCGCTGAGAGCGAGCGCCATAGCGATCTCGATGTCTTCAATGAACGTACGCGTCAAGACGCGCGCGGCGATGTCCTGTCCGATGGCCAGCAATTGGCGAATCGAAATAACGTCGCGCTTTAGTTTTGAAACAGTCACAGCAAATCCCGTGAGATTGCTGCTGAGCGGGAATTCGTACAAATAACGCTCAAACTGTACAAAGAACTGGATGCTCTCGTCTAGAAGGACAAACCAAGGTTGTAAGTGGACATCGATACTCCCGGCCAGACGCTCTCGCAGTGCTTGGAGCTCTCCCTCCACATTGATGCGACCGAAATCTGCCGGCACCGTGGCTGCAAGTTGCAACCGACTTGCCTTCTTCACCAGTTCTTGCACAACCTCTTTTTCAATTCTCATTGAATACGCACGTTGTTGGATGGGTCACAAGGTAACAATTCTTCATCGGCCAGGCTTCCGCGCCCTTCTGGTTGTTGAGCGAGATGCCGAAGCCGGGCTGCTCGCTCCAGTTGGCGTTGGCAGCGGCGGCCTGGAAGGCCTTCTCTTCCGGCGCCGGGAAGTTGCCGTCG
>Ga0208516_100424_pt1 | contig 17109 bp, 19 predicted proteins | sample LakWasM117_HOW13_2_FD_183931 | JGI IMG/M metagenome (GOLD analysis project Ga0208516, IMG submission 183931) | Freshwater sediment methanotrophic microbial communities from Lake Washington under simulated oxygen tension - Sediment Metagenome... | ecosystem: Environmental > Aquatic > Freshwater >...
CTCCAGGAAGGAGAAATGCGTGGGCGACTCCAGCGCCACCACGTCGCCCGGCTGCGTCACCGTGCGCAGGCACAGGCTGATGCTGTCCATGCAGCCGCCTGTGATGAGGATGCGCTCGGGGTCCAGGCTGCAGCCCAGGCCCAGGGCATAGCGCGCGATGGCGCGGCGCGCGTCCTCGTGGCCGTTGGTCGACGGGTAGGTGCACAGCAGCTGGCGGTGGCGCTGGGCCGAGCGCGTGACGGCGCGGCGCACGCGGTCCACGTCCAGCAGGTCCGGCCCCGGCGTGCCGCTGCTGAACGACACCACGTCCGCCGGATGCGGCGTGCCCAGGATGCGCTGGCCCAGCCAGTCCACAGAAACGTCGCGCGGCCGGCGCAGGCTGCGCGACACCGTGGGCTCGGGCAGCGCCACCGGGCGCGGCGCGACGAAATAACCCGAGCGCGGCCGCGCGGTGATCAGACGCGCATCCTCCAGCCAGTGGTAGGCCTGCACCACGGTGCTCTGGGCCACGCCGCGCTGGCGGGCCAGTTCGCGCACCGAGGGCATGCGCGCGCCGCGCGCCAGCGTGCCGTTGCGGATGAGTTCGGCCATCTGCGTGGCGATCTGCTGGTACAGCGGGGTGGGGTCTTCGGTGGCCATGCGCCATTCTGTATCGCCCGGGGCCACGGCAACCCATACAGATGGGGGCCAGACCGGGCAACACAGTTGCACCGCCAACCCGTTCTGTACTGCCCCGGCTGGCCACTGCCTGCGGCTGTTGCAAGGCCGGCCCGGCGCGCACAGTGAGGCCATGAACCTGCTCAACCTCTCCCCCGCCTCCCGCGTGCTCCAGATCACCCTGGAGCCCGGTCAATCCGTCCTGCCGCTGCAATGCCGGCCGGGGCAGCGCGCCCTGCTCGAAGTGCTGGCCGGGCGCGTCTGGATCACCCAGCAGGGGCGCAGCAACGACCTGTTCCTGGACGCCGGCCAGGGCCTCGCGCTGCAAGGCCCGGCCGTGCTGTACGCGAGCGCGGAAGGCCCCACGCCGCTGCGCCTGCGCTGGGCGCAGGAAGCGGGCATGGCCGCGCCCGCGCCGCTGCAGGGTGCCGCAGGCCTTCTCAGCGTGTGAGACGCAGCTCGGCGGCCTGGGCGTGGGCCTGCAGGCCTTCGCCGTAGGCCAGGGTGGCCGCGATGGGGCCGAGCTTCTGGGCGCCGGCCTGGCTCACCTCGATGATGCTGCTGCGCTTCTGGAAGTCGTACACACCCAGCGGCGAGGAAAAACGCGCCGTGCCGCTGGTGGGCAGCACATGGTTGGGGCCGGCGCAGTAGTCGCCCAGGCTCTCGCTGGTGTAGGCCCCAAGGAAGATGGCGCCGGCATGCTTGAGCAGCGGCTCCCAGCGGTGCGGCTCGCTGCTGCTCACTTCCAGGTGCTCGGGGGCGATGCGGTTGGAAATCTGGCAGGCCTCCTCCATGCTGCGCGTGTGGATCAGCGCGCCGCGCCCGGTGAGGCTCTTGGCGATGATCTCGGCGCGCGGCATGGTGGGCAGCAGGCGGTCGATGGCGGCCTGCACCGCGTCGATGTAGGCGGCGTCGGGGCACAGCAGGATGCTCTGCGCCAGCTCGTCGTGCTCGGCCTGGGAGAACAGGTCCATGGCCACCCAGTCGGGCGGCGTGCTGCCGTCGGCCAGCACCAGGATCTCGCTCGGGCCGGCGATCATGTCGATGCCCACGGTGCCGAACACATGCTTCTTGGCGCTGGCCACGTAGGCGTTGCCGGGGCCGGTGATTTTGTCCACCTTGGGCACGGTCTGGGTGCCATAGGCCAGCGCGGCCACGGCCTGCGCGCCGCCGATGGTGAAGGCGCGCGTGACGCCGGCCACGTAGGCAGCGGCCAGCACCAGCGGGTTCTTCTCGCCGCGCGGTGTGGGCACGACCATGATGATCTCGCCCACACCGGCCACGTGCGCGGGGATGGCGTTCATGAGCACGCTGCTCGGGTAGGCGGCCTTGCCGCCGGGCACGTAGATGCCCACGCGGTCGAGCGGCGTGACCTTCTGGCCGAGCAGGGAGCCGTCCTGGTCGCGGTAGCTCCAGCTTTCGCCGCAGGCCTTCTTCTGCGCCTCGTGGTAGCTGCGCACGCGCGCTGCGGCGGCCTGCAGCGCCTCGCGCTGCTCCACGGGCAGGCCATCGAAGGCGGCTTTCAGCTCGGTTTGCGTCAGTTCGAGCGCCTGCAGGCTGGATACCTGCAGCGCGTCGAAGCGCGCCGTGTATTCGAGCACCGCCGCATCGCCGCGCTTTTGCACATCGGCCAGGATGTCGGCCACGCGCTGCTCGATCGCGGCGTCCTGGTCGGCCGACCAATGCAGGCGGGCCTGGAAGTCGGATTCAAAACGGGCGCTGTCGGTGCGCAAACGTGCAGGCGTGGCTTTCATGGCTTTCCGTTATTCGGTATCGGCAGACACTTCGCGTGTCTTGCGGCTGTAGCGCAGGGTGATCTTGTCGAGTTCACAGAGGTTAAAGCCTTCCCACTCCACCTCCGAGCCGTCGTCGGCGAACACCACCTTGATGTCCTGGACGCAGTTCTTGGTGTCGCCGAACTTGAACTTGCGCCCCTGGCCGTTGAGCAGCTGGTCGCGGCCCAGGCGGTCCTTGCCCCAGTGGTCCTTCTGCGTGGGAGAGATGTACACCTCGTCCAAGGCATAGCCCGTGCGGTTGACCAGCGTGAAATCCGCGTCCGCAGCCATTGCGGCGCCGCTCAGGGCCAAGGCGACCACCAGCCCGATTTGCTTCAGCATGAGAACCCTCTCGGTATTGAAATGAAATGAAACGTCAGAAACACGACGTAACTCCATTGTGAGGGATTCCCCGGCGGCGGCGCCTGCCGGGCTCATTCGCCGCCCTGGATGGCTCCGGCAAACGCATCGATGATGCGGCGCAGCGGCGCCTGCTTGAGCTTGAGCATGGCCTGATTGACTACCAGGTGCGAGCTGATCTCCATGATGCGCTCGACCTCGACCAGGTGGTTGGCCTTGAGGGTGTTGCCGGTGGAGACCAGGTCGACGATGGCGTCGGCCAGGCCGGTCAGCGGCGCCAGCTCCATGCTGCCGTAGAGCTTGATCATGTCCACGTGCACGCCCTTGGCGGCGAAGAACTCGCGCGCGATGCCGGGGTACTTGGTGGCCACCTTCAGGCGCGCGCCCTGGCGCACGGCCTGCGCGTAATCGAAATCCGAGCGCACGGCCACGCTGACGCGGCAGCGCGCGATGCGCAGGTCCAGCGGCAGGAACAGGCCCGAGCGCGCGGCCCCGCCCCATTCGGCGCCGTGCTCGATCAGCGTGTCCTTGCCGCACACGCCCATGTCGGCGCCGCCGTACTGTACGTAGGTGGGCACGTCGGAGGCGCGCACCAGCACCACGCGCACGTCGCTCTGGTTGGTCGGCAGGATGAGCTTGCGCGACTTCTCGGGGTCTTCCAGCACTTCGATGCCGGCGGCGGCCAGCAGCGGCATGACTTCGTCAAAGATGCGGCCTTTGGAAAGGGCAAGGGTGATCATCGGGTTCTTTCAATATCAGCGCCCAGGCCGCGCAGCTTGGCTTCCATGCAGTCGTAGCCCCGGTCGAGGTGGTAGATGCGGTCCACCACAGTCTCGCCCTCGGCCACCAGGCCGGCGATGACCAGGCTGGCCGAGGCGCGCAGGTCGGTGGCCATGACGGTGGCGCCCGACAGGCGCGGCACGCCTTCGGAGATGGCCACGCGGCCATCGACCTGGATGTGCGCACCGAGCCGCAGCAGCTCGTTGACGTGCATGTAGCGGTTCTCGAAGATGGTCTCGGTGACCGTGGCCGTGCCCTGCGCCACCACGTTCAGCGCCATGAACTGGGCCTGCATGTCGGTGGGAAAGCCCGGGTATTCGGTGGTGCGGAAGCCCTGGGCGCGCAGGGACGCGGCGCCGGCGCTGCGCACATGCACGCCGCCTTCGACGGCATGCACCTGGGCACCGGCCTCGCGCAGTTTCTCGATCACGGCGTCCAGGTGGTCGGCGCGGGCATGGCGCAGGAGCGCGTCGCCCCCGGTGGCGGCCACGGCGCACAGGAAGGTGCCGGCCTCGATGCGGTCGGCCACCACGGCGTGCTCGCAGCCGTGCAGCCGCTCGACGCCCTGGATGCGGATGCGGCTGGTGCCATGGCCCTCGATGTGCGCGCCCATCTTGATCAGCATCTCGGCCAGGTCGGTGATCTCGGGCTCCTGGGCGGCGTTTTCCAGCACCGTCTCGCCCTCGGCCAGCGCGGCGGCCATGAGGAAGTTCTCGGTGCCGGTGACGGTGACCATGTCGGTCGTGATGCGCGCGCCCTTGAGGCGCTTCCAGCCCGCCGGCAGGCGCGCGATGATGTAGCCGTGCTCGACCACGATCTCGGCGCCCATGGCCTGCATGCCTTTGATGTGCTGGTCCACCGGGCGCGAACCGATGGCGCAGCCGCCCGGCAGCGACACCGTGGCCTCGCCGAAGCGCGCCAGCAGCGGGCCCAGCGCCAGTACCGAGGCGCGCATGGTCTTGACCAGATCGTAAGGCGCCTCGGGCGTGTTCAGGCCGCCTGCGTCGATGCGCACGCAGCCGTCGTCGGAGCGTTCGGCCACCACGCCCATGTTGCGCACGAGCTTGAGCATGGTGCCCACGTCCTGCAGCTTGGGCACGTTGCGCAGCACGACGGGCTCGGCCGTCAGCAGCGCGGCGCACAGCTCGGGCAGCGCAGCGTTCTTGGCGCCGGACACCAGCACCTCGCCCTGCAAGGAGCGGCCGCCGCGAATGAGGAGCTTGTCCATGGTCGGAAATTCAGCTTTCAGAAAGAAAAAGGCCTTCAGGGCACATGCAATCTACGGTAACAGCTATATTTTTAATAGCATTCCGCAGATCCCATGGGTTACTGGCCGGTCTGCGCCGCCCATTCGGCGGGGGTGAAGGTCTTCATCGACAGGGCATGCACCTCGTCGCTCTGCATCTTGCCGCCCAGCGTGGCGTACACGCGCTGGTGGCGCGCGATGGCGCGCTTGCCCTCGAATTCGGGCGAAACGATGGTGGCATACCAGTGGCGGCCATCGCCTTCGAGCGTGATGTAGTCGCAGGCCAGGCCGGCACGGATGAGGTCGCGGAGATCGTCGGCGGTCATGTCAGGGTCCAGGAGGGGGGGGTCAAGAACGGATTTTGTAGCCGGTGCGCAGCAGATGCACGGCCAGCAGGCTCACCACCAGCCAGGCGGTGCCCACGATGCCCAGGCTGAGCCAGGGCGAGGCATCGCTCTGGCCGAAAAAGCCGTAGCGGAAGCCGTCGATCATGTAGAAGAACGGGTTGAGGTGGCTCACGGCCTGCCAGAACGGCGGCAGCGACGCGATGGAGTAGAACACGCCCGAGAGGAAGGTCATGGGCACGATGATGAAGTTCTGGAAGGCCGCGAGCTGGTCGAACTTGTCGGCCCAGAGCCCGGCGATCACGCCCAGCGTGGCCAGCAGCGCGGCGCCCAGCAGCGCGAACACGAAGATCCAGAGCGGCGCGGCGAACTGCGGCACGGCGAAGGCCAGCGTCACGACGAACACGCCCAGGCCCACCACCAGGCCACGCACGGTGGACGAACCCACGTAGGCCAGGAACCAGGCCCAGTGCGACAGCGGCGTGAGCAGCTGGAACACCAGACTGCCCATGATCTTGCTTTGGATCAGGCTGGACGAGCTGTTGGCGAAGGCGTTCTGCAGCACGCTCATCATCACCAGGCCCGGCACCAGGAAAGCGGTGTAACTGATGCTGTCGTACACCTTCACATGGTCTTCGAGCACATGGCCGAAGATCAGCAGATACAGCACGGCGGTGAGCACCGGCGCGGCCACGGTCTGGAAGCTCACCTTCCAGAAGCGCAGCACTTCCTTGTAGAACAGCATTTGCCAGCCGGTCATGCCGTCTGCCCTCCGGTGGCCGAGGCCATGACGCTGAGGAACACGTCCTCCAGGTCGGCGCGGCGGATCTCCACGTCCTGCACGTCCACGCCGGCCTCGCGCAGCGCGGCCAGGTGGTGTTCGATGTCCTGCGCGTCGTGCGCCGCGAGCTGCACCACGCGCCCGGTGACGCGGGCCTGCGCGGCCAGCGCGGGCGGCAGGGTGCTGTCGGTCTTGAACACCAGCACGTTGCCCGAGGCGGCCTTGAGCAGCTCGGAGGTGCGGTCCAGCGCCACCACGCGGCCGTTCTTGAGCATGGCGATGCGCCCGCACAGGGCCTCGGCCTCTTCCAGGTAGTGCGTGGTCAGCAGCACCGTGTGGCCTTCCTTGTTCAGGCGTGCGATGAAGTGCCAGAGCGTCTGGCGCAGCTCCACGTCCACGCCGGCCGTGGGCTCGTCGAGCACGATGATGGGCGGTTTGTGCACCAGCGCCTGCGCCACGAGCACGCGGCGCTTCATACCGCCCGAGAGCTGGCGCATGTTGGCGTTGGCCTTGTCGGCCAGGCCCAGGCTGGAGAGGAGTTCGTCGATCCAGTCGTCATTGTGGCGCACGCCGAAGTAGCCGGACTGGAAGCGCAGGGCCTCGCGCACGTTGAAGAACGGGTCGAACACCAGCTCCTGCGGCACCACGCCGAGCTTGCGGCGGGCGTTGGCATAGTCGGCGTGCACATCGCAGCCCTGCACCAGCACCCGGCCCTGCGTGGCGCGCGCCAAACCGGCCAGAATGCTGATGAGGGTGGTCTTGCCCGCGCCATTGGGGCCCAGCAGGCCGAAGAATTCACCCTCCTCGATGTCCAGGCTCACCCCGCTGAGCGCATGGAACGGGCCTTTGGGCGTGCTGTAGGTCTTGGAGACGGATTGGAAGGAGACGGCGGGCATGAAGCCGTGCATTTTACGGCCATGGCGCCCTGAAAGGCTGCCCGGCCCGCGACACCAGCCCGTGCCATGGGGAAAATTCTCAGGCGATGACCGGCAGCAGGGCATCCACCCCGTACAGCGCCGCCATGCCGGCCAGCGCGACCGGCAGGCCCTTGACGGCGAAGGCCTTGCGCTCGGCCAGCGCCTCGCGCCGGCATTCGAGCAGCACCGCCAGCGCCGAGGAGTCGAATGTTTGCAGCGCCCCGGCATCGACCACGAGCTGCGGCCCCTGGTCGGCGCGCAGGCCCTGCAGCAGCATGGCCAGCGTGCCGCTGGCCTGGCGGTGCGTGAGTTCGGAGGGCAGCACGAGCATGGTGGCTCAGCCCTTCGCGGCGTTGCTCTTGTTGCGCGCGGCCAGAGAGTCGATCAGGCCGTCGATGCCCTTGGCGCGGATCTCCTGGGCGAACTGGCTGCGGTAGGTTTCCACCAGCCAGGCACCGAGCACGTTGAGGTTGAAGATCTTCCAGCCGGCGCCCTGGCCCGGCGTCTTTTCGAGCCAGTAGTCGAGCTGGATCGGGTCGCCCCGGCCGCGCACCTCGGTGCGCACCAGCACTTCCTTGTCGTCCGGGCTGGCGCGCAGCGGCTTGACGGCGATGCTCTGGTCGCTCACCTGGGCCAGCGCGCCCGCGTAGGTGCGCACCAGCAAGGTTTTGAACTCGTCCTGCAGGCGCTTTTGCTGCTCGGGGCTGGCCTGGCGCCAGCCGGGGCCCACGGCGGCGGCCGTCATGCGCCGGAAGTTCACGTTCGGCATGATGCTCTTGTCCACCAGCACGACGATCTTGTCGATGTCACCGGCCTTGATGGCCTTGTCGGCGCGCAGGGCGTCCAGCACTTCGCTGGACAGGCGCTGGACGAGCGCATCGGGCGCCTCGTCGGCCGCATGCGCCGGCAGGCCCAGTCCAAGCGCCAGCACGGTGGCCAGGCTGGCCGCCCAGCGGCCCAAAAAACGTCGGTTCATGGCTGTTTCCTCATGGTTCAAGGGTGCTGCCCGCCATCGCGGGCCCACCGTCAGGGGATTGTGCTGCGCTGGGCGCCGCGACAGTGCGTCCGGCCGGTATGCGAATGCAAGCGAGTGCAACCACGCCGCCGGCGCAAATTACTGGTCCGGCTCGGGGGGCAGGCGGCCGTCATCGCCGTTGCGCGGCGCGACCTGCCCTGCGGCATCCTCGACGCGCTGGCGGCGCACCTGCAGGAAGACGTCGCGCATGAAGCTGTATTTGTCGAGCGCCGCACCGTCGAGCACCTCGCTGGCGCGCAGCAGGTTGGAGCGCGCATCCACCGCGCGCAAGGCGTACAGGCTGTTGCGCGTGGGCACCCCATCGATGTGCACCACCGGGTCGCCGCGCCAGTCCACGGGCAGGGCCAGCGTGTCGCGCACGGTGGAAGGCCCGAGGATGGGCAGCACCAGGTACGGGCCGGGCTGCATGCCCCAGCGCCCCAGCGTCAGGCCGAAGTCCTGCTTGTGGCGTTCGATCCCCATCTCGCTGGCCACGTCGAGCACGCCGCCCAGGCCCATCAGGGTGTTGATGTTGAAGCGGAAGAAGCTCGACAGCGCCCCTTCGGCGTGCAACTGCAGCGTGTTGTTCACGAACGACCAGGCATCGCCCAGGTTGGCGAAGAAGTTGCTCACCCCCGTGCGCACGGGCGCGGGCGCGGCCTGCTGGTAGGCCGTGGCCACGGGCTTGAGCAGCGCCGAATCCACGGCATCGTTGAACCGCGTCATGCCGCGGTTGTAGGGCTCCAGCGGATCGTCGGGGTGGGAGCGCGGGCCGCTGGCACAGCCCGCCAGCACGCCCAGGGCCATGGTGGCGGCCCAGATGCGGGGCCGCGCACCGGCGGGTCGTGGATGGGGGCTGGAGCGCCCCAGGATGGATGGGGTGGTCATTTCTTGCTGTCCGCGCCTTCCGCGGCCTTGCTGAAGAGGAACTGGCTGATGAGATTTTCCAGCACAAGGGCGGACTGCGTGGCGGCGACGGTGTCGCCCGCGGCCAGGTTCTTCTCGTCCGCTCCGGCCTCGATGCCGATGTACTGCTCGCCGAGCAGGCCGCTGGTGAGGATTTTCAGCGAACTGTCCTTGGGGAAAGCATAGCGCGCCTGCAGCAGCAGCGTGACCCGGGCCTGGTAAGTCTTGTCATCGAACGTGATCGATTCCACGCGCCCGACCACCACGCCGGCGCTGCGCACCGCGGCCTGGGGCTTGAGGCCGCCGATGTTGTCGAACTTCGCCGTCACGCGGTAGCCCGCCTCGAAATTCAGGCCCAGCAGATTGGCCGCCTGCAGGGACAGGAACAGCAGCGCCGCCGCCCCCAATAGGACGAACAGGCCGACCCAGACATCGTTCTTGGACTGTTGCATAGTTTCTTTCTCAGGCCCTCAGAGGCCGAACATCAGGGCCGTGAGGACGAAATCCAGGCCCAGCACCGCCAGCGATGCCATCACCACGGTGCGCGTGGTCGCGCGCGACACGCCCTCGGGCGTGGGCTTGGCCGTGTAGCCCTGCAAGAGCGCCACGAAGGTGACCGTGAAGCCGAACACCAGGCTCTTGAGGACGCTGTTGCCGACATCGCCGAAAACCTTCACGCCGCCCTGCATCTGGCTCCAGAAGGCGCCGTTGTCCAGGCCGATCATGCCGACCGCAACGATCCAGCCGCCGATCACGCCCACGGCGCTGAACACCGCCGCCAGCACGGGCATGGCGATCACGCCGCCCCAGAAGCGCGGCACGAGGATGCGGCGCACCGGGTCCACGGCCATCATCTCCATGGCGCTGAGCTGCTCGCCCGCGCGCATGAGGCCGATCTCGGCCGTGAGCGAGGTGCCCGCGCGCCCGGCGAACAGCAGCGCCGCCACCACCGGCCCGAGTTCGCGCAGCAGGCTCAGCGCCACGAGCTGGCCCAGCGCCTCGGTGGAGCCGAAATCCTGCAGCGTGTAGTAGCCCTGCAGCGCCATCACGAAACCGACGAACAGGCCCGAGACGGTGATGATGGCCAGCGAATAGTTGCCCAGAAAATGCACCTGGTCGCGCACCAGCCCCGGGCGCTGGAAGGCCGCCGGCAGCAAGCGCAACAGCCGCACGAACAGGCGCGCGCCCATGCCGATGTCGGCCAGCTTGCAGCGCACGGCGAAACCCACGTCGGACGGCCGCCACCAGCTCATGCCAGCCCCCCGCCCGGCGGACCGAAGTCCTGCGCCACCCCGGGCCCCGGGTAATGGAAAGGCACCGGCCCCGTGGGCAGCGCGTGCACGAACTGGTGCACCAGCGGGTCCGTGCTGTGGCGCACCTCGTCGGGCGTGCCCTGCGCGGCGATGGCGCCGGGCCCCAGGATGACGACGTGGTCGGCCAGCCCGAAGGTGACCTCCAGATCATGCGAGACGATGATGGTGGTGAGCCCCATGGCGTCGTTGAGCTGGCGGATGAGCTGGGCCGCCGTGCCCAGGGAGATCGGGTCGAGCCCGGCGAAAGGCTCGTCGTACATGACGAGTTCCGGGTCCAGCGCGATCGCACGGGCCAGCGCCACGCGGCGCGCCATGCCGCCCGAGACCTGGGCCGGCATGAGGTCGCGCGCGCCGCGCAGCCCCACGGCGTGCAGCTTCATGAGCACGATATCGCGCACCAGCGCCTCGGGGAGGTCGGTGTGCTCGCGCAGCGGAAAGGCCACGTTCTCGAACACGCTCATGTCGGTGAACAGGGCGCCGAACTGGAACAGCATGCCCATGCGCCGGCGCGCGGCGTAGAGCTGCGCGGCATCCATGCGCCCCACGTCCTGGCCGTCGAACAGCACCTCGCCCTGCTGCGCCTGCGCCTGCCCGCCAATGAGGCGCAGCACCGTGGTCTTGCCGCCGCCCGAGGCGCCCATGATGGCCGTGACCTTGCCGCGCGGCACCGACAGCGACAGACCGCGCAGCACCGTGCGCTCGCCATACCCGAAGGTGACGTTGCGCAGCTCGACCAGCGAGCCAGAAGAAGGGGGGGATGCAGGAAAAGGCATGGTGTGCAGGCGCCTGCGCCGTACCGGACGGCACAGGGTGCGAAGCCTGCAATGATAGGGGAAAACCCTTTTTGACTGCCACGCCCCCGCCGCCAGGCACGGGCCGGCCCGCTGGTTATGATGGCCGGCCACCGCCAGACACCCCCCCACAGCCATGCCCTCGCGCCGCGCCCCAACCGCCTCCCCTGCCGCTCGGCAGGCCAGCGGCCTGCACCTGATCGGCGATCTGCACGGCTGCCGGTGCGACACGCCGCTCATGCGGGACGCGACGGCGCTGGGAGCGTTCTGCCAGCAACAGGTCACGGCGGCGGGCCTCACGCCCGTGGGCACCCTGTTCCATGGCTTCGAGGAAGGCGGCGGCGTCACCGGGGTCGTGGTGCTGGCCGAATCGCACCTGTCCATCCACACCTGGCCGGAAACCGGCTACGTGACGCTGGACGTGTACGTGTGCAACTACTCAGCGGACAACCGCGCCAAGGCCCAGGCGCTGTTCGACGGCATCGTGGCGGCCTTCCACCCGCGGGAGCGGCAGGTGCAGCGCATCGAGCGCGGCTGACCGGTCACCCAGAACGGGGCCTCGCAGCCCCCTCTGTCTGCGGTCACAGCATGTGGTCCAGAAACGCCCGCGCCCTTTCATGCCCCGGGTCGGCGAAGAACTCCCCCGCCGGCCGTGCGGCGATGAGTTCACCCTGGTCCATGAAGGCCACGGTATGGGCCACCTCGCGCGCGAAGCCCATTTCGTGGGTGACCACCAGCATGGTCATGTGCTCCTCGGCCAGTTCGCGCATGGTGCGCAGCACCTCGCCGGTGAGCTCGGGGTCGAGCGCCGAGGTGGGCTCGTCGAACAGCATGATGTCGGGCTGCATGCACAGCGCCCGCGCGATGGCCACGCGCTGCTTCTGCCCGCCCGACAGGCGCGCGGGGTAGTTGTCGCGCTTGGGGGACAGGCCCACCTTGGCAAGCAGCGCCTCGGCGCGGGCGATGGCCGCATCGCGCGCCAGGCCCTGCACCACCATGGGCGCCTCGATCAGGTTCTCCAGCACCGTGAGGTGCGGGAACAGGTTGAAGTGCTGGAACACCATGCCGGTCTTGGCGCCGATGCGGCGCACCTCGGCTTCGGGCACGTAGGCGCAACGGCCCTGGGCGTCGGTCGTGGCCAGGGTTTCGCCCTCGATGGCGATGTGGCCGCTGTCGATGGTCTCCAGGTGGTTCAGGCAGCGCAGGAAGGTGCTCTTGCCCGAGCCCGAGGGGCCGATCACCGCCACCACCTCGCCCCGGCGCACGCGCAGCGAAACGCCGCGCAGCACCTCGTTGGCGCCAAAGCGCTTACGCAGTTCGCGCGCCTCGATCATGGGCGCTTCACTGGTCGTATTTGGCATAGCGTTTCTCCAGGCGCTGGAAGCCCCAGGTGAGCAGCAGCGTCATGGCCAGGTAGAAGGCCGCCGCGACGATGAAGGGCGTGGTGGTGAAATCGCGCTGCACGATGCCGCGCGCGGCGCGCAGCAGGTCGTTGAGGGCCAGCACATAGATGAGCGAGGTGTCCTTCACGAGCGTGATGGTCTCGTTGCTCATGGGCGGCAGGATGCTGCGCACCATCTGCGGCAGCACGATGCGGCGCATGGTCTGGCCGTAGTTCATGCCCAGCACCTTGGCGGCCTCGTACTGGCCCCGGTCCACGGACTGGATGCCGGCGCGGAAGATCTCGGCGAAGTAGGCGGCGTAGTTCAGCGCGAACGCCAGCACGGCGGCCGGAAAGTCCGGCAGGCGCACGCCGATCACCGGCACGAAGGGCAGCGCGAAGTAGATGAACAGCATCTGCAGCATGAGCGGCGTGCCGCGCATGAGCCAGATGTAGCCGTTGACGAAGGCCGACAGGGCCTTCCAGCGCGACACCCGCGCCAGCGCCAGCGCCAGCCCGAGCGGCACGGCCAGCGCCAGCGTGATGGCGAACAACTTCAGGGTGACGCCGGCGCCCTGCGCCAGCGGCCCCAGGAGGGAGAGAACGTAGTCCATAGCGGCAACGGTTCAGAGTTTTGTACAGCCTGCTGCCATCGCAACCGGCGCGGCCCAGACCAGCGGCCACCGCGCAAGGGCCGCCCCGCCGCGCTGGTGGCGTCCCCCTTCCCGGCGACAGCCGAGAGAAGGGGGAAGCGGCGCAGCCGCTCAGGGGGTTGTGCTTTATTTAATGATGTTCTTGCCGAACCACTGCTCGGCGATTTTGGCAGCGCTACCGTCTGCCTTCATGTCGGCCAGCGCCTTTTCCAGTTGGCCCTGCAGCGCAGTGTCGTCCTTGCGCAGGCCCACGCCGTAGTCCTCGGTACCGAAGTGGTCCTGCAGCACGGCGTAGTCGGCCGGCTTCTTGGCCACGTAGTAGCGGCCCACCACCTCGTCCACCACCACGGCTTCGAGGCGGCCGGTGGAGAGGTCCATCAGGGCGGTCACGTTGTCGCCGAAGGTCTTGAGTTCCTTGAACGACTGGAAGACGGCCGCTTCCTTCTTCACGGCGTCCACGGCGCTGCTGCCTTCCTGGGCGCCGACGACCTTGCCGGCCAGATCGGCCTTGGTCTTGATGGTGGAGTTGGCGGCCACCACGATGATCTGGTGGTTTTCCATGTAGGGCGCGGTGAAGGCGATGTTCTGCTTGCGCTCTTCGGTGATGGTCAGGCCGTTCCACAGCGCGTCCACGCGCTTGCCGGAGAGTTCGGCCTCCTTGGCGCTCCAGTCGATGGGCTTGAATTCCACTTCCAGGCCCAGGCGCTTGGCGGCTTCCCTGGCCATGTCGATGTCAAAGCCCACGAGCTGGTTCTTTTCGTCGCGGAAACCCATGGGCGGGAAGTTGTCGTCCAGGCCGACGACGATCTTGCTCACGGCGGCCGGAGCGGCGGGTTGCGCGGTTTCGTTCTTGCTGCATCCAACCAGCGCGGCGCCCAGGGCCAGCAGCGCGACAGCGGCGATCTTCTTCATGGTGTAGTGGCTCTCGATAAAGACAGGGGAGGAACCGGACAGACCCCGCCGCCTGCTCGTGGCGGCGGCGCGGCACCCTCTCCGGGAAAACCCTGTATTGTCCACGATCCGTGCGTTCGAGGCATTCCGCAGGCCTCGGTTTTTAAGCGGAATCGGCATCCAACGCCCGCCCGCAATGCGCTAAACGCTATGAAATCGGGAGCATAAAAAACGGCGCCCGAAGGCGCCGTTTTCTTGGGACACGTTGCAGCGTCAGCGCGGCAGCTCGCTCGAACCCATCAGGAACTCATCCACCGCGCGCGCAGCCTGGCGGCCTTCGCGGATGGCCCACACGACCAGGGACTGGCCCCGGCGCATGTCGCCCGCCGCGAACACCTTCGGCACACTGGTGGCATAGCCGCCTGCGGATTCGGTGCTGGCGCGCGCGTTCCCACGGGCGTCCTTCTCGATGCCGAAGGCGTCAAGCACGGCCGCCACGGGGCTGACGAAGCCCATGGCCAGCAGCACCAGGTCGGCCTGGTAGTGCTTCTCGGTGCCGGCGATCTCGACCAGCTTGCCGTCCTTGAACTCCACCTGCACGGTGGTCAGGCCCTTGACCTTGCCCTTTTCGCCCGTGAACTCCTTGGTGGAGATGGCGAACTCGCGCACGCAGCCTTCGTCGTGGCTGGAGCTGGTGCGCAGCTTGAGCGGCCAGTAGGGCCAGGTGAGCGGGCGGTTTTCCTGCTCGGGCGGCATGGGCATGACCTCGAACTGGGTCACGCTGGCCGCGCCGTGGCGGTTGCTGGTGCCCACGCAGTCGGAGCCGGTATCGCCGCCACCGATGACGATGACGTGCTTGCCGTCAGCGCGCAGTTGGCCCTTGAGCTTGTCGCCCGCGTTGACCTTGTTCTGCTGCGGCAGGAACTCCATGGCGAAGTGGATGCCGTCGAGGTCGCGGCCCGGCACGGGCAGGTCGCGGCTCTGCTCGGCGCCGCCGGTCAGCACCACGGCGTCGAATTCCGCCTGCAGCTGCGCGGGGGTGACGGTTTCCTTGGCCCAGTTGGTCACCTTGGATCCCTTGCCCAGGCCATCCTTCTCGGAGCCGACGAAGACGCCGGTGCGGATGGTGACGCCCTCGGCTTCGAGCTGCTTGGCGCGGCGGTCGATGTGGGTCTTCTCCATCTTGAAGTCGGGGATGCCGTAGCGCAGCAGGCCGCCGACGCGGTCGTTCTTCTCGAACAGCGTCACGTCGTGGCCGGCGCGTGCCAGCTGCTGGGCCGCGGCCATGCCCGCCGGGCCGGAACCGACCACCGCCACCTTCTTGCCGGTCTGGCGCTTAGACAGCTGGGGCTGCACCCAGCCGTGCTCCCAGGCACGGTCGATGATGGCGTGCTCGATGCTCTTGATGCCCACGGCGTCGTTGTTCACGTTGAGCACGCAGGCGGCCTCGCAGGGCGCGGGGCAGATGCGGCCGGTGAACTCGGGGAAGTTGTTGGTCGAGTCGAGGACGGCGAACGCGCTCTTCCAGTCGGCCTGGTACACCAGGTCGTTGAAGTCCGGAATGATGTTGTTCACCGGGCAGCCGTTGTTGCAGAACGGCGTGCCGCAGTCCATGCAGCGCGCGGCCTGCACGCGGGCCTGGGCGTCATCGAGGCCGATGACGAATTCGCGGTAGTTCTTCAGGCGCTCGGGCACGCTCTTGTAGCCCTCTTCGATGCGCCCGTATTCCATGAAGCCTGTGGTCTTTCCCATGTCTGTTTCCTTGTGAATGCTGTGCTGGCGTACGGGGGCCTTACTTGGCCGCCGCCGCTACCATTTCAGGAGCTGCTACCGCTGGTGTGGCGGACTCCTCAAGCACTTTTCGTTCATACATTTCAGACAGGGCGCGCTTGTACTCGGTCGGGAACACCTTGACGAACTTGCTGCGCGAGGCCGCCCAGTTGTCCAGCAGTTCGCGCGCACGCTTGCTGCCGGTCCAGCGGTTGTGGTCTTCCAGCAGCTTCTTGAGCTGGGCTTCGTCGGTCTGGTCGCGGTGCCAGGTGGCGCGCGGCATGGTGGCCGTCTGCTCGTCACTCGGCAGGATGCGTTCAAGCGTGACCATCGACAGGTTGCAGCGCGAATCGAACTGGCCGTCCTCGTCGTAGACATAGGCCACGCCGCCGCTCATGCCCGCGGCGAAGTTGCGCCCGGTCTTGCCGAGTACCACCACGGTGCCGCCGGTCATGTATTCGCAGCCATGGTCGCCCGTGCCTTCCACCACCGCCGTGGCGCCCGACAGGCGCACGGCGAAGCGTTCACCGGCCACGCCGCTGAAGTAGGCCTCGCCACTGGTGGCGCCGTACATCACGGTGTTGCCGACGATGGTGTTGCGCACCGCTTCGCCACGGAAGTCCAGGCTGGGGCGCACGACGACGCGGCCGCCCGAGAGGCCCTTGCCGGTGTAGTCGTTGGCGTCGCCGATCAGGTACAGCGTGATGCCGTTCGTCAGGAAGGCGCCGAACGACTGGCCGCCCGTGCCTTCGAGCTGGATGCGGATGCTGTCGTCCGGCAGGCCGTCAGGGTGCACGCGGGTGACCGCGCCCGACAGCATGGCGCCGACGGAGCGGTTGACGTTGCGCGCCACTTCGATGAACTGCACGCGTTCGCCGTTCTCGATGGCGGGGCGCGAGCGCTCGATGAGCTTGCGGTCCAGCGTGTTCTCGATGTTGTGGTCCTGCACGTCCACATGGAAGCGCGGCACATCGGCGGGCACGTTGGGCTGGGCGAACAGGCGGCCGAAGTCCAGGCCACGGGCCTTCCAGTGCTCCAGGCCCTGGCGCATGTCGAGCAGGTCGGTGCGGCCGATCAGCTCGTCGAACTTGCGGATGCCCAGCTGCGCCATGATCTGGCGCACTTCTTCGGCGATGAAGAAGAAGTAGTTCACCACATGCTCGGGCTTGCCCGAGAACTTGGCGCGCAGCTCGGGGTCTTGCGTGGCCACGCCCACCGGGCAGGTGTTCAGGTGGCACTTGCGCATCATGATGCAGCCCTCGACGACCAGCGGCGCGGTGGCGAAGCCGAACTCGTCGGCGCCCAGCAGCGCGCCGATGGCGACGTCGCGGCCGGTCTTCATCTGGCCGTCGGCCTGCACGCGGATGCGGCCGCGCAGGCGGTTGAGCACCAGGGTCTGCTGGGTTTCGGCCAGGCCGATTTCCCAGGGGCCGCCGGCGTGCTTGATGGACGACCAGGGCGAGGCGCCCGTGCCGCCATCGTGGCCGGCGATCACGACGTGGTCGCTCTTGCACTTGGCCACACCGGCC
>Ga0208516_100431_pt1 | contig 16966 bp, 12 predicted proteins | sample LakWasM117_HOW13_2_FD_183931 | JGI IMG/M metagenome (GOLD analysis project Ga0208516, IMG submission 183931) | Freshwater sediment methanotrophic microbial communities from Lake Washington under simulated oxygen tension - Sediment Metagenome... | ecosystem: Environmental > Aquatic > Freshwater >...
GGCCAATGGCTGCAGGTAATTGAGCACCAGGTGCGCGAGCCGGCGCACGTCGTCGTGCACGTGCTGCTGCGCCAAGTGCGCTAGGAAGCGGTGGTACTCGGAATGAATGCTTGCCATGAGCCCCCCTACACCGATCCGGGAAGCTTAGAGCACCCTCGTCGCATATGGCGGCGTGTCTGCTTTTTGGCCGTGGGTTCAATTGATCGTGGCAACACACTGAAGGCCGCCCCGAGCTAAAGGGGTGTTGCGGATGAAGTGCCGGACGAGGATTTACTACACCGATAACCAGAAGGGCTAATGGGGAGTCACCGACAGAGGAGTGCCGCCTGGCCCTCCACTGCCAGCCCGTGGTGCCTTCGCCCATGCTATCGATACGGCATCGGATGACTTATATGTCTTCCTCAAGACTCTGGCCATGCTCGCGCAACCAATCACGGGCGCGATCCATCGTGGGCAATTGCGCCCTCACGATGTTCCAGAACCGAGCCGTATGGTTCGCTTCGATCAAGTGCGCCAGCTCGTGCACTATCACGTAGTCGATAGCGAACATTGGCGCCTTGATCAACCGCCAGTTGAAGTTGAGATTGTTGCCTGGGGTGCAGGAGCCCCAACGAAAACGACTGTCGGTGATCTTGGCCTGTTCGTAGGTGACACCAAGGTTCTTCGCGTGCATCTCCACGCGAGGCAAGATCTTCTCCTTCGCGCGTTCCACATACCACTCACGCAGTACCCGTTTGCGCTCGCTGGCGTGCGAGTGCGGAATTAGGAACTTGCTGGAGAAGCGTACGCGGTCATTCGCCGAGTCCACCAGCTCGATGCGGTAGGCGCGGCCTAGGTACAACGCGGATTCGCCGTTCAGGCGCATGCGGCAAGGGATGGTACTTCTGCGCGTCGTTGAGCTTCTCGAACAGCCACTGGCGTTTGCCGTCCACCAACTCCCGCAACTTGTCTTCCGGGGTGCCAACCGGTGCATGCACCACCACCGAGCGATCGCGCTCGACCGTGATGGTGACGTTCTTGCGCTTGACCGAACGACGAATTTCGTAGATGAGTACCATGGCATCACGCGGCGTGCAGAATGGTGTCGTTGTTCGACTCAGCCAGCTCCATCAACCGGCTGATGATCGCTTCGCGCTTCTTGATAAGACCAGGCACCCTTGCGAACTTCGGCGAAACGACAATCTTCTGCAACTCGGCTTTCAGCTTGTTGCGCGCGGGAATACTTTCCCAGAACCCGGTCAGCTTCAGCTCGCGCTCCACCGCGTTGTAGGTCTGCTGAGTCAGGTCCACCAGCACGGCGATGCGCTCGTCCGGCTTGCCGGCGTAGTCGGGATGCGCATCCATCACGCTGCCGAGCTCGCTCTGGAACAGACGGAAGAAAGGCATCTGCTTCTTGCGGTGCAGGCCGTAGGTCGGCTCGTTGCCGGCATCCTTGATGCGCTGGCGCAGCTTTTCCAGTTCTTCATAGATCTTCTGCCAGTTGTCCTTGAAGTCGGCAAAAATTGCTGCCAATGCTTCGGCGAATGAGGCCTGCAGGTCCGGGTCGTCATCCAGTTCCACATCCAAGTGATGGCGGATGGCATGTTCCACCTCGGCGGCCTTGGTCTTGCTGCGCTTGTGTTCCTTGACGTCCTTCTCGAAATCTTCGTCCAGAATCGAGATGGGTGCGATCTTGACGTCGATGCCCTTGGACACCAGATGCGCATCGGCTATCGCGCGCAGCTTGGGCGGAATGCCTTGCATGCTCAGGCGCGCGTCGCGGAAGTGCTTGCCCGCGAGAATGTTGACCTCGTTGAGCGACTGGAAGTCGCGCATGTACGCCAGTGCTTCCTTGGCCGGGTACAGCGTGTTCAGCGCGCGGGTGAACTTCTTGAACGCCAGCATGAAGGCGAAGCGGATGTCCTCGTCGTAGAACACGTCGAAGCAGGCATCGTGATCGGTCAGGTCGGTCAGGCCATGCTGTTTCAGCAGCGCCAAGATCTCCGCATGCGCGGCCTGCAACTCGCGCAGCTCCCGTTCGGGGAAGCTCAGGCAGCCGGTGATTTCCTTCTGTTCGCGCTCGTCGTAGTTGTCCAAGGCCTTTTTCAGGTGATGGCCCACGCCGACGTAATCGACGATGAAACCCTTGTCCTTGGCTGCGCCGCCCACGCGGTTCACGCGCGCGATGGTCTGCAACAGGTTGTGCGCCACCACCACCTTGTCCAGGTACATCACCTGTTCCACCGGCGCATCGAAACCGGTCAGCAGCATGTTGTTGACGATCAGGATGCCCAGCTTTCCATCCACGCCTTCGTCGGTCGCGCCGAAGCCCAACTTGAAGCGCTTGATGCTGGTCTCGTGGCGGCGACTGTCACCAAACGCCTTCAGGTGTGGCAGGTCGTTGTGGCCGGTGGAGATGATCACGTCGGTGTCGATGGCCTTGAGTGTGAGGATGTCCAGTCCGTTCGGGTTGCTGGCCTCAAGCCTCGCCACGGCCGCCGACAGTGCGGCGTCGATGTGCTGCTTATAGCGCACTGCCGCCTCGCGCGAGGTGGCCACCACCTGCGCCTTGAATCCGTTGGGGAATACGTGCATGAGGAAATGCTCCACCATGTCGGCGGCTTTGGCCGCAATGGTGGGGTCGGCTTCCAGATAGGCCTGCCGCGAACCGTAGCCGAGGATCTCCAGCCGGTCCTCCAGCTTGTATTCGCTGAACACGTCCTGGAATGCCGCATCCATCGCCTTGCCGTCATCCACTTCGGCGTTGTGGGTGCGGCCCTCGTACACAATCTCCAATGTCACGCCGTCCTCGATGGACTGGCGCATGGTGTATTTGTCGATGTAATCGCCGAACACGCGTTCGGTCTTGTCGATCGGCGTGCCGGTGTAGCCGATGCGCGCGGCGTTGGGGATAGCGCGGTCCAGATTCGCGCCCAGCAGCTGGTATTGCGAGCGATGCGCCTCGTCGGTCAGTACCAGGATGTGCGGGCTGGTATTGAGCTCGGGGAAGCTGGCTTCCAGATCGGCCTCGCGAAACTTGTGGATCATCGCCATCACCAGATCCGATGACGTGGATGCCAGCAGTTCCTTCAGCTTCTTGATGCTGTCGGCCACCTTCACCGTAAACCCGATGGCCTGGCTGGTGTCGGTGAGCTGGGTTTCCAGCTGGGTGCGGTCGGTGACGAACACCACCTTCCAATGCGCCAGCGTCGCGTGGCGGTACAGTTCTCGTACCATGAACATCATGGTCAGCGATTTGCCCGAGCCTTGCGTGTGCCAGATGATGCCGCTGCGCTGGCGTGGAGTGTTTCCTTCCAACAGGCGTTTGACCGCCAGCTTCACCGCGCGGAATTGCTGGTAGCGGCCGACGATCTTGATCGTCTGCTCCGAGTCATTGGTGGAAAACAGCGTGAAGGTGCGGATCAGGTCCAGCAGGTTCTGCTGGTCCAGCATGCCGGCCACCAGCCGCTGCTGATCGTTGGGGGCACCGGCGCCGTGATCCAAGTCATCCACCGTGCGCGGGTACGGGTCGGCCCAGCGGTAGAAATACTTTTCGGTGTGGGTGGAAATGGTGCCGAACTTGGCTTGCTGGCGGCAGGTGGCAATGACGATCTGGTTGTACCAGAACAGTTGCGCATGGCCTTCGCCCTTGGCGCCGCGCTGCTCGCTGTAGCGCAGCATTTGGTCGATGGCGCTGGCCAGCGCGTCGTTGACCTTGGGCGATTTGCACTCCACCAGCCCCACCGGCAGGCCGTTCAAAAACAGCACGATGTCGGGGATGATGTGATGCTCGGTGCCCGGCACGCGCAGCTTGAACTGGCACACGGCGGTGAAGTCGTTGTTGGCCGGGTTGTTGAAGTCGATGAAGCGCACGCTCGGGCTGTTTTCGCCGGTTTGCCGGTTCTCGGTCACGCTGGTGCCTTCCAGCAGCAGGTGCAGCAGGTGCTGGTTGTTCTTCATCAGATCAAAGCCGGGGAAGCTGGCGGTTAGCCGTTTCACCCCCTCGTCGATCTGGTCGTCCACCAGCCACGGGTTGATCACCTTCAGCTGCGTGCGCAGGCGCGGCTCCAGCACCACCTCGGTGAAGCTGCTGCGACCGGTGTCGGCGGGTTTCTGATCCTTTTCCAGATCCAGGATGGTCCAGCCAAGGCCCGCCAACTGATCAAGCAAGGGTTTTTCGACGTGGTTGCGTTCGTCGAGCTTGATGTGAGCGGGCGTGGACTTGCTGCTCATGCGTTTTCAGCCTCGGTGTCGTCTTCGCCAAGTTGCCGTTCCAGTGCTTGCCGGACCAGACCCATGACGTACGGCAGATCGGCTTCATTCTCCAAGCCTACTTCCACACAGCCATTGCCCCAGCGGCCCAGGTCTGTCACATCCACACACAGTTTGCGCGGGTCGTCGATCTCATTGAACGCCATGTTGAGCGACAGGCGCAGCCGCTTGGCCTGCGGAACCACATCGACAAAATTGGTCTCCGCCTTGTACGCCACGTACAGCTTCAGGAACTCCTCATTCACACATTCGTCCAACGCCAGGACCTGTGTGCGGAAGTGGTCGAACAGTGCGCGAACTAGCCCACCGGAAAGGTGCGGATGGTCGGCAATCGTGTACTCCGCGCTTTCCGCCTTCTTGTCGCGATATGTGTCCAGCACGGCATCGGCCAGCCTGGGGGCATCCCAGATCCCGATGGCTCGGTTGGCCAGACGCGTCGCGCGCTTGATGATTTCCTGCTCGTTCCAGTCCGGACAGCTGCCCAGTCCCTCGTTGAGTTTCAGCGGGCTCTGTGCAAAACCGCCCTCCATGTCGCGCTTCTCGGCAAACGGGCGGTCGCTGTATTCCGAGTTGTAGCCGGTCAACGTGAGGTTGCCCAGGGTGTGCAGATATTGTTCCTGCACCCGCGCCCATTCGTTGCCTAGGGATTGCTGCCACGCGGCACTCAGGTTGGGGTTCTGCGGCACGATGTGTTCGATGGTGTAGTCCTGCACCATCACGCGTTCCTTGCGCCCGAAGTTCTCGAAGCGACGCAGCCAATAGCTGCGGCGGTTGAACTTGTACAGGTTGCGGAGCTGCAACTGGCGGCGGAACTCGTCATCGCCGGGGAAGCGCCGGTACGAAGGCAGCAGCAAGAAAGCGGCCTTGACGCTTTCCAGATAGCGGCCCTTGTCCAGCTTGCGGCAGAAGGTGGCAAAGGTCTGGCGCTGCGAGTTGGTCGGGATGTCGCAAATGGCCCGGCGGAACACGTAGCTCTCGACCCATTGCAGGATCTCCAAAAAGGCGTCCTTGCCCAGCCGGCCTTGTGCGTGGTCGTGGTAGATCTCCATCAACATCGGGTAGCAGACATCCGCGCGCAGCTCGCGGATGTCCTGGAACGCCACGGCGAGTTCCGTATCTTTCTCGTTGCCCAGCGCCATGCAGCAGTAGTAGCGCGCAAACGCCAGCAGCGCCGACAGCAGCGGTTCATCGTCGCGGTCGCGCGAGTAGGTCTTGAACTCGTTGTACACCTCATCCTTGCGGATGCGGTGGTTGCCGGTGTGGATGACCAGGAAGAAACGCATGAACTCGTCGAAGTGCTTGGTGTAGTGCTCCGCGCCAAATAGCAGTTCCATCGGCCGCCAGTAGTCTTCGTACAGGCGCGTTTGCACCTCGTGCGGCAAGCCCATCAGCACGTAATTGCGGATCAGGTCGGCCTGGGTCAGCGCCTTGCCGGTGGAGTTCATGCTCTCGAAGATCATCTGCGGGTTGTCGATGCCCTGTTGCAGACGCACGTCCACGATCATCAGCTTGCCGATGCCGGCATAGACCACATCCAGATCGGCTTCGGCAATCTTGCCGGTGAAGAACTCGAAGTTCTCCTTGATGCGGTGGGAGGCCTTGTCCGGCAGCGGCTTGCTGTCCAGCAGGGCGATCAGGGTGTCCTTGTCGGTCTTGGTCAGCAGCATCTTGTAGCGCTGTTCGCCCTTGCCGTAGCGGTTCAACAGGAAATAATCCTCGACCTCCGCCGCCGACACCGGCGTATCCCGCTTGTCTTTCTCCAGCCGCTGCTTCAGTGCCAACAACAGCAACGTCAGGGTGGTGATGCGTTGCTGGCCGTCGATGACCAGCCATCGGGAGATGGCGGCGCTGGTGTCCTGCTCGGGGATGTATACCGCCGAGCCGATGAAATGGCTGTCCAGTGCCGCGTGGCCGCCGACGCGCAGGATGTCGTTCCAGAGCTGCTCGCAATGGCCGGTTTCCCAGCTGTAGGTGCGCTGGAAGATGGGGATGATGAACTGCTTGGCGCCCTGCAGGAGCTGGGTGAACTGGAGGTCCTGGGCTTTCATGCGCTGGCGGTCTCGGCTTGTGGCAGCAAGGGTGTGACGCGGACCTTGCCGGTGAGCAGGTCTTGCATAAGGGCGGTTTTGAGGGATTGGAGCTTGACTAGCGTCTCTTCAGATCGCTTTCCGTCTTCCTCTGACTTCAACAAGACCTTCGCAATTTCGAGCTGCTCATTGGGATCACTCGGATGTGCTATCTGATACTTCTTGAAGAACTGCAGACCAATAGTCACGATCGTGCTGCCAGACGCAATTCCCTCGAACCTTGGTTTGTCACGCTGAAGCCAGTAGTAGAGAAAGTAGTTGTGCAGTCGTTCTCCGCAACGCCATGCCATGAAGTGCTGACTAACAGCCATACATGTTTGCATGACCGCACTTTTACCAACGCCGGCATCGCGAGACAGAACAACTGTTCCGGCCGGATGCAGTACTGCCGACGAATTCTTTAGCCCTAGATCGCTGATCTCGTACTCGGTTTCATTGATGTGGACGCGATCGAGTGCGCTGGAATCAGCAAGCGATATCCATTTGACGCCACCGTTCCAGTATTCCTGATGTTGTTTGCTCGGCGTATGGCCGCTGCCTCGCTCCGCTACAACATCAAGCAAGTTCACCTCCCACTCCACCGGGATGCGACCCAAGGCGGAGTCCTTGAAAGTGTGGGTGGCTTCGGAGCGCAGTTGGCCGTGTTCGTCGATGCCGCGGGTGAGCAGGTCCTGCATCAGGCCAGTCTTGATGCGCTGCTGCTTGGCGACCAGCGCCTCGGTCTGCGCAATTGCCCGGTCCACCGTGGACAGCACTTCCGCGATTTTGGATTGTTCGGCAACTACGTGTGGATGATCAACGGAAAAGGTGCCAATCACAGATTTGCTGAGATTCTTCTGTGTCGTCTGCGACGAGTTTGCGTTGACAAGCGACTCGCGTGCGTAGTCTAGCCAGTAGTACAGGAAACCTTGATCCACTAGCTGCGGACGACAAATCATCGCCAATATGGCTTGATTCGTAGCCACAGGCACCAGATTGATGCGCGGCACTCCGAGTGTTGCGTAGATCGAATAGAGGATTGAGTTTGAAGGAACGAGCCAGGCGTTCGATCCGTCCAGACCTGCGTGTGTGAGCGTCTTCTTCGTGGACAGAAGATACTTTTCGCAGCCGGTCATATCCTCAATGGATACAAACGGAATTTCGCCGCCATAGAAGTCGGTTCGTGATGTGCTCGGCGTGCCGCCTGACTTCATTGCGGAAAGAAGCTTCGGTAACGAGGTGGTTGTCCAGCCTGAAGCCATCATCACAAATATCCCAATCCCGCCAACATCCGATCTAGCGCCTGCAACTTTTCACCACGCGTGGCTTCCAGCTGCCGGCTCGACACCGCGTACTTGTCCCACAGGTTCTCCACGCGGGCGATCAGCGCGCGCTTCTCAGCATTGAGGTAGCGGGTGAGTTCGGCGCGGGCGAGGTCGTCGATCTTCTTCAGAATCAACGTGCGCGCCTCGTGATCGGTGAGCTGCCCGCCGATGGCGGTGAGCAAGGTATCGGTGCGGGCGATGCGAGCCTCCAGCCTGGCCCTGTCCTTGTCGAGGGCAGTGATTGTCTTCTTGTCGGCTTTGCTGGCCGGGTCAAGTTTGGCGCGGTGACTGTCAATCTGCTCGATGAACTTGCGTTGCTCGATCTTGAAGGCGTCAGCGCCACTGCGCTTGAGCACCATCTTGTCCGCCAGCTCGCCCTTCAGCTGCTTCTGTTTGCCCTTGGCGTCCTTGATTCGCTTTTCGATGGCTTTGATGGACTCGTCCTGCGCTTCCAGCTTGCTACGCTCGACGTCGGCTGAACTGCCGGCGTTGTCCTTCAGATCGTCGAGTTCCGCCTTGATGGCCTTCTTGATGACCGCCGAAGAGACCTTCTTGTCCTTCTCCTCCTCGTCCGGTTCATAGGCGATCAGTTCCACGGCGGCTTCCACCGCTTCATCCAGTTCGCCCTGCGCTTCGGCAATCTTCGCTTCCAGCGCGTCCATGGCGTCGGCGTCTTTCTGGAAAAATTCGGCGATCAGGTAGGCATCGGGAATCAGGCTGTGGTGCCACCCGCTGGCGATGATGGTCTTGATGTCATAGCGGATCTGCTGCCACCAGTTGACGAACACGCCGGCACTCTTGAACTCGTCCAGCACGGCCAGCGGGATGAGCTTGCCTTTCAGCGAGGCGATCAACTCGCGGCGGATTTCCGGGGCCTTGCGGCCCCCGTTGCCGGCGTTCTCCAATTCCGCGAAGTCCGTGCTGGCCAGCTGCCACCAGTCGGCCAGTGCGCTCTGGTGACGCGCGAGCGTTTGGGTGAGCGCGGTATCGGCGTCCAGTGCGCGCTTGATCGCGGGCTTGTCGGCGATGCTGTCGACAAAGGTCTGGTAGCCAGCGCGTTCGCTCAGGAACAGGGTTTGCGGCGCGATGCCGAACTGGCCGAACTGCGGGGCAAGGGCGTTGATCTCCGCCTGCGGAATGCCGCCGACCAGATGCGCCTGCACGTCTTCGGGTTCCGGGTTCGGCGTATTGTCCACGTAGCGGCGGATATTGAGGTTGGCGTCGTGCGCATCGAGGATTTCCGCTTTGCTGACCAGACGCGAGTACTTGGGCAGCTCGCGCTTGTGGCTGAACACGAAGTCGATCTTTTCGATGTCTTCCGGGCGTAGCCTGTTCTGCGCCTTGCCTTCGCCGTATTCGCGGTCGGCGTTGATGAACAGGATCTTGTCGCGCAACGCATCGGGCTTCTGCTTATTGCAGACCAGCACGCAGGCGGGGATGCCGGTGCCGTAGAACAGGCCCGGCGGCAGGCTGATGATGGCTTCGATGCAGTCGTCGTTGAGGAACAGCTCGCGGATCAGCTTCTCCTTGCCACCGCGGAACAGCACGCCGTGCGGCATGACGGTGGCCATGCGGCCGTTGGGCTTGAGGCTGGCCAGCATGTGCTGGACGAACATCAGGTCGGCTTTCTTGCCGGTTTCCGGGCACCACTCGCGGAAGCGGCTGGCGAACTTGACGTTGGCGCGGCTGTAGTTCTGCGAGAACGGCGGGTTGGCCAGCACGCGGTCGAACTGGCGGATGCGGCCGTCTTCCAGAATCTGCGGGTCTTCCAGCGTGTCGCCGTTCTCAATCGTGAAGCGGGTGATGTTGTGGAGGATCATGTTCATGTTGCAGATCGACCACACGGTGCCGTTGGAATCCTGTCCGTACAGCGCGAGATCGTTGGCGTCCTGGCCTTGTTCTTCCACATATTGATGCGCTTGGATCAGGAAGCCGCCGGAGCCGACCGTGGGGTCGTAGACGGTCTGCCCAGCGGCGGGCTTGGTGATCTGCACCAGCAGGCGCACCACTTCGGCCGGCGTGTAGAACTCGCCGCCCTTCTTGCCGGCGCTGTCGGCGAAGTACTTGATCAGGTATTCGTAGGCCGCGCCCAGCAGGTCCGGGAACTCGAAGCGGTCGTTGACCAGCGGGCCGAACGCGTTGAAGTGGTCCAGCAGGTCCTTCCACTTCTGGTCGGCGATCTTGGTCTTGCCCTTGACTTCGTTGAAGTTGATGTTGCTTTTCAGCACGCCGTCCAGGGAGTCGTTGTTGTCTTCGAGCGCGGCGATTGCCTTGTTGAGCATCGCGCCGATGTCGTGCTTAAGGTCTTTCAGCGCGGGCACGGTGTCGCCGTTCTCGTCCTGCCAGGCTTCATTCCAACGGGCGCGCACCGGCACGTAGAAGGTTTCGCCGTAGCTCGTCTGGTCTTCAAGCAGTTCGGCCAGCAAGTCGGGCTGGTCGGCTAGGTGGGTGAAGTCGCGGGTGAGCAGGCGCTGGCGCTTGGCGTCGAACTCGTCGGACAGACGCTTTAGGAACAGCAGGCCGAAGATGAACTCCTTGAACTCGGAGGCATCCATCTTGCCGCGCAGAATGTCGGCCGCGCCCATCAGGAAGGATTCGAGCTGCGACAGGGTGACTTTATCGGGGGTCAAAACGTGGTTCCTTCTGACCCAGGGCGTGGGTCGTGGCAAAGTTTGGTTCGCGGCTCAAGAATACGTGTATCACCGCATTGGATGGCTGTGAAAGCCACGAGTGATCGGCGCAACCTCACCCAGAGATCGACCAGACCGTCTCCTTGGATGCCCAGGGCCAGCCCTTTTTGGGGTAGCTAACAATTCTATTCAACGGAATCTCAGCCCTATAACACCCCATCGAATCAGGACAATCCTGCTTCACGTCCAGGTGCTGCGTTCCTAGCGCCTATTGGGGTCTAGCCATGCGCGACGACACCAAGGAAACGATCTACTGTGTCCTTCTCGTGGCAGCCGCGGTCCTGGCCACGCTGCTCAAGAAGCCGCCGTTCGATCGCTTCCCATAGCCAACCACTGGCACTCACAGAAGGCCCGCCCTTACCGGCGGGCCTTCTGCGTTTATGCCGCCCAACATGAGGATTCAACATGCACCTGGTCGAAACGATGGCCTATGCCGGCGAGAAGCCATGGCATGGTCTTGGCAACAAGCTCACCACCCTGCAGCCCATCGACGCCTGGAAGCGCCAGGCAGGCATGGACTGGATGATCGAGGAGTCCGAAGTCCGCTACATCACCGGCAATCACACGGTCGGCGCAATCCATACTTTCCCGGAGCAGAAAGTGCTGTACCGCTCGGACACCAAGCGCCCGCTGGCAGTGGTGTCCAAGCGCTTCCAGGTCGTGCAACCCGAAGAGGTCCTGGAGTTCTACCGTGACCTCACCGAGCACGCCGGGTTCGAGCTGGAGACGGCAGGTGTGCTGAAGGAAGGCCGGAAGTTCTGGGCGCTGGCCCGGACCGGTCAGAGCACCACGCTCAAGGGCAAGGATCAGGTTAATGGCTACCTGTTGCTGGCCACGGCCTGTGACGGATCGCTGGCGACCACGGCTCAGTTCACGTCGGTGCGGGTGGTCTGCAACAACACCCTGCAGATCGCCTTGGGCGATAACCGGGGTGCGGTGAAGGTGCCGCATCGCTCCGAGTTCAATGCCGATACGGTCAAGCAGCAGTTGGGCATCACGGTCGCGCCGTGGAACCGGTTTGTGGCCAAGATGAAGGACCTGGTGGCCTGCCCGGTGGATCCGGATTCGGTTGATGGGTTGCTGCGTCGCATGCTGACCTACCCAGGCCAGCCCGGCCAGGCACCGGTGGTCAACGAACAGGCGATGCGTTCGGTCCGGGCGCTGTACGACGGCGGCGGTCGCGGTGCCCAATTGGCCTCCAGCCGCGGCACTGCTTGGGGCTTGCTCAACAGCGTCACCGAGTACGTCGACCACCATCGGCGCGCGCGCAGCGATGACCACCGCCGTGAGGCAGCCTGGTTCGGCCAGGGCGCGCAGTTCAAGCAACGCGCCTGGGACGAGCTGGTCCAGTTGACCGCCTGAGTCCTCGCCTCGCTGTCCCTCACCGCCCGGCCCCGTGCCGGGCGTTTTCTTTTGGAGATCGACATGAAGAAAAACGCCGCCTTGCGGCTGGTCGATACACGCACGCTCGACCGCCAGCAGTGGCTGTCTGTGCGCCAGGGCGGCATCGGCAGTTCGGATGCCGCAGCTGCCGTGGGCCTGTGCCCGTACAAGAGCCAACTTGAACTGTGGATGGAGAAGACCGGACGAACGCCCGCAGATCAGGAATCTCCCGGGATGGACGATCCGCGCTACTGGGGCACCTTGCTGGAGCCCTATGTGGCCGTAGCGTATTCGCAGCAGACCGGTCGCAAGGTCCGCAAGGTCAATGCGGTCCTGCAGCACCCGAGCTTTCCCTACATGCTGGCGAATATCGACCGCGAGGTTGTCGGTAGTCCGGACGTCCAGATTCTCGAATGCAAGACCGCCGGGGAATGGGGGTCGAAGCGCTGGCAGGACGGCGTGCCCGAGTACATCCAGCTGCAGGTCCAGCATCAACTGGCCGTGACCAACCAGCAGGCCGCCGACGTGGCAGTCCTGCTCTGCGGTCAACGCTTGGAAATCCACCGGATGGAACGCGACGAGGAGGTCATCGCCCGGTTGATGGTGCTGGAAGCCCGGTTCTGGCAGCACGTCACGACCGACACCGAACCGCCGGCCGACGGCAGCGAGTCCTCGGGGCATGCCCTGCGCCAGCTGTATCTCGGTGGTGGCAACACCGTCGACTTCTGCGAGGACCGGGCACTCTCGGACACCTTCGCAGAGCTGATGGCGCTCAAGAACGAGCTGGACATCCGCGGCAAGGAAGCCGAGCGACTGAAGCAGACCCTGCAGCAGGCGATGGGCGATGCCGCCCGTGCGGTGTTTGCCACGGGCGAGGTGACCTACAAGCGTGCCCAGGATGGCACCAGCCTCGATAGCAAGCGCCTAGCCCAAGACCACCCGGGTCTGTTCGCCCGATACAGCGTCCCCAAACCCGGCGCTCGCCGGTTCCTCATCGCGGCCAAGGCCGATCACCCCTAGGAGAACTCCCATGCTCAAAGGCTTTGCAATCACCCCGCCGGTGGTGGGTCGGATCTCGATCGGGCGCGTGATCGAACGCAACGGCATGCGCCTGCCCGAAAAAGACGATCAGTTCACCCTGACCAGTCAAGTCCAGAACCGCGATGGCTGGCTGCTGCATCCGATGGACGATGCCCTGCGACAGCAGGCGGGCGGAAAGCTGCGGAGCCTGCCCGTCCTGCTGTTGTTCAACGACCCCAGCCTGAACCTGCGTGCTGATTACAACCTGTTCGATCGCACCACCGGTCGGCCGGTGTGTGTCGGCAACGGTGAGACCTGCCGGCGATCAGGCGAGGATGGAATCGAGACCTTGCCCTGTCCCGGCTCGGACACCTGCCGCTTCGCCGAAGGCCATTGCAAGCCGTACGCCCGCTTTAACGTGCGGATCGGTGACGAGGACGAGACCGGCACCTTCGTGCTGCGCACCACGTCCTTCAACACCATCCGCACCTTGGCGGCGCGGCTGCAGTACTTCCAGGCGGTATCGGGTGGACTGCTGGCCTGCCTGCCGCTGGAACTGAAGCTGCGGGGCAAGTCCACGACCCAGAGCTACCGTGCGCCGATCTTCTACGTCGATCTGGTGATCCGCTCCGGCTTGACCCTGGCAGAGGCGATTACCCAGGCCAGGCGCGTCGATGGGGTAAGGCAGGACTCGGGCTTCGATCAAGCCGCGCTCGATGAGGCAGCGCGACGGGGCTTCGCCAATGGGGCGTTCGAGGAACTGGACGACGACGTGCCGGCGGTGGTCGAGGAATTCTTCCCGAACCAACAGGAACCGCCGGAAAAGCCGAGTGCGGCCAAAGCCACGAACCTCACGGGGCGACTCGAGCAGAAGGTCGCCGCCGCGGCTACGGGCTAAGCAACTCGCAGCACTCAACAACGCGAGCGACGTCGAAGGGGCTGGTTCAATACGGCCCCTTCGCTGTTCTGCGCGCCGCAAAGCAACGGATCATTCACAGGACCAGAGAAATGGAATCCCAGTCAATGCAAGGCTCCCCGCTTTACGTACGAAGCAAGCTGCGACGCTACAAGGTCGCCAACGCGGATGAGATCATCGAGGCAGCAAGAGTTGTCGCAGGTCAGCGCTTGCTGCGTGGCGCGTCGTTCACCAATCCGGCGGAATCCGGACGATTCTTCATAGACAAACTGGGGGGGCTTGAGCGCGAGGTCTTCGCAGCTGTGTTTCTCGACACACGCCATCGCCTGATCGAGTACAGGGAACTGTTCCAAGGGACCATCGACGGGGCTGAAGTGCATCCACGAGAAGTTGTCAGAATTGCGCTCCGCTGCAATGCAGCGGCGGCGATACTGACTCACAACCATCCCTCCGGTGATGTAACGCCATCTGCCGCAGATAGGGCTGTGACGGCACGCCTACGACAGGCGCTTGCGTTAGTCGATATACGCCTGCTTGATCACATTATCGTTGGTGGGCAACAAAGCCTAAGCATGGCGTCCCAGGGATGGACGTGACCGAGCACCAGGTCGTGGACATTCCTACAAGGCAAATGCGGGAGTACCCGCGTTTGCCATCATTGTTTCTTCGTAGGAACAATGACTCACGGCCGCCACCATGCTGCGTTTGGAACGACTTTTGGGCTAATCAGCCACGAGGCCAAAGCCCGCTGATCTGCCGGGAAACAGGTTCTAGCCTTGGTCACGCTTATCGGTCAGCACCTTTTTCCAGAAGCTCAGCTGCCTCATAGCTGTGTCGATCATTTCCGAGTGTTCGGTTTCAAGCGCAATTTGCGCGCCGTGCAAATGCAAATGGACTTCGTGAAATTCGGGCCGGTCTTCCAAGCCGCGGATGAGATCTGAGACGTCAGCCATTAAACGTAGCAGAGCCGGCTGTCTCATCTCAGAAGGTTGTTCGCTAATGCCCATTGACACGCGGCCCACTCGATCGTTTCGGTGACGACGACGCTATCACAGAAGCTGCTTTATCAAGCCGGACTTAGCGCTTGCAGCATGGTCAGGTTCGCTTCAATTTTTTTCTTGGTGTGACGTTCTTGTCATCCGATTTCAATCGATCGATGTAGTCCGCCCAAGCCTGCATGGCCTTGCGGCGCTCGTCGTTAAATGTGGTTCGGTCATAGGCCTTCTGCACGTCGCCCTTCTTCGCGTGCGCAAGTTGCGCTTCCAGAATGTCGGGGTCAATGCGAAGGCGCTCTCTAGCGACGGTCCGGAGCATTCCGCGAAAGCCATGCGTCGCGTGCCGGCCCTCAAAGCCCATCAAGCGCAGCGCGCGGCTAAGGGCGTCTCGGTGAAGGTGCGGGGTGTCCTGGCGGGCCAGCGGCGGGAAGACGTATTCCTGGCCTTCTGTGTAGGCCAGCATTGAGCGCAGGACAGCCACAGCCTGCGTAGGCAGCGACACGATGTGGGCATGGCCCGTCTTCATGCGCTCGCCTGGCACGTGCCACTCGGCGGCCTCCAGGTCGATCTCTTCCCAGCGCGCGGAAGCCACGATGCCCGGCCGCATCGCCGTCAGCATGGCCAGTTTGAGCGCACCACGGGTTACCGGAGTTACGTAGGCGTCGATGGCTCGGGCCAGTTCGGCGACCGTCTTGGGATCTGTTGCTGCCGGAATATGGCCACGGGCCCGGTTCGGGGCGATCCCCTTCATGGACAGGAGCTTGCCCTCCTCGCGCAGCCGCTTCCGGATCGCGTAAGTCACGATACCGGTGAGGAAGTTCCGGGCCTTGCTCGCCAGCGAAGGGGCGACTTCGGCGATTTCCTCGACGGCATCAATCGCCTGCGAGCTGGTCAGGGTCGCGATCGACTCCTTTCCAAGCTTGGGGACCAGGTAGGTATCCACCACGTACTTAGCCTTGCGGTAGGTCTCGGGTGCCCACTCCGGCTTCTTCATGGCCAGCCACGCCTCGGCCACAGCCTGAAAGATCCCATCCACGTCACGGCGCTGGGCATCTCTGGAAGCGTCGCGCGTTGCCGCAGGGTTAGTCCCATCCCTGAGGAGTCGGCGGGCCTCGTCGCGACGCTCACGGGCCTCTGGGAGCGAAACCTCGGGGTACACCCCAAAAGCGAGCAGGTTCTCCCTACCCCCAAACCGGTACTTCATGCGCCAGTAGCGGGATCCGGTGGGGCGCACGTCGAGGAACAGGCCGCCACCATCGAAGTGCTTGCCGGGCTTGGCAGCCTTGATGGCGAGTGCGGTGAGCTTTCCCGTACCCCCTGCCATGTCTGTACCCCTAGGCATTTGGGGAACCATTTCCCCTACACCCCCAGTTGTACCCCCCATATCAGGCGGCTGCAAGCGAACCCCACCGGCCCCTAACGAACCATTGGACCAAAGAAAAACCCCGCCGTAGCGGGGTTTAAGGTTGCTGTCCGGACGGGGTGAACGTCAGCGAACTATTTATTGGTGCCCAAGAGGGGACTCGAACCCCTACGACCTAAATCGCTACCACCTCAAGGTAGTGCGTCTACCAATTCCGCCACCTGGGCATTGCTACGGCCTTGCTGGCCGGGTGTTGCAAGTTTAATGCGTGTTGCCAAACTTCGTCATTTAGCCGGTGCTGGTGCCACCGGCTGCTGGGCCTTGGGGGCTTCGGTCGACGCGGCAGCAGGCGCTACCGTGGCAGTCGCTGCAGGCGTGGTTTGCGCAACCGGTGCCGTGGCAACGGAAGCAGTCGGTGCACTCTGAGCAGGTGCCGTGGGAATGCTGGCAGCCGGCTTAGCTGCGGTTTGCTGCGCCATCACGCCCAAATCCACCTTGGCGGGGCCGCGAACGGCCTGCTTGCTGGCATACATCGCCATGCCCATGCTGGTGACAAAAAACACAATGGCCAGCCACTTGGTGGACTTGCTGAGGAAGTTGGACGCGCCGCGCGCGCCGAACACGGTGGAGGATGCGCCACCACCAAAGCCGGAACCGGCCTGCGCACCAGAGCCTTGTTGCAGCAGCACAAAAGCGATGATGCCAATGGCTACCAGCACGTACAGGATATTGACAAGTTGCAACAGCATGGAGGTTGTCTCTGAAGTCGGTCAGGCCAGCGCAGCTGCGATGGCCAGGAAATCTGCGGCGACCAAGGAAGCGCCGCCAATCAACCCGCCATCCACGTCGGCCTGCGCAAACAGACTGACCGCGTTGTCGGGCTTCACGCTGCCACCGTACAACAGCGGCAGTGAATCGGCAATTTTAGCATCCATATCGGCCACTTGGCTACGGATG
>Ga0208516_100433_pt1 | contig 16946 bp, 13 predicted proteins | sample LakWasM117_HOW13_2_FD_183931 | JGI IMG/M metagenome (GOLD analysis project Ga0208516, IMG submission 183931) | Freshwater sediment methanotrophic microbial communities from Lake Washington under simulated oxygen tension - Sediment Metagenome... | ecosystem: Environmental > Aquatic > Freshwater >...
GACTGGCCGCAGTCCCGATGGGCGTCACCGTCTCGGCCACCACCGGCACGCCCGTGACCACGGCCGTCGTGCGCGCGGACGCGGTCAACACCAGCGTGTAGTTGCCAGGCTCCACCGGCTGCAGCAGGAAGCGACCCGTGGCATCGGGCACGGTGGCCTTCACCACGGTGTCACCGAGTTGCAGCGACACCATGGCACCCGCACTGCCCAGGGCGGGATCAATCTGGCCCTGCACGCCCGACACGTAGCGCGGAATGACCGTCACCACCGGCTTGAGCAGGTACTGGCCCGAGGCACCGGCCCGCACGACCGACTTGCAGGCATCGAAGTCCAGCACGAAATCAGCCATCTTGTTCGCGGCGATGTCGATGTTGATGTTGGTCTTGACGCCCGACTGCTGGCCGCTGGGCGTCTTGAGCGCCACCTCGCTGCCGCCCGTGGGCAACACCGCGTTGGCCAGCGGCTGGCTCGCGTTGTTCTCGGCCAGCACCAGGCGCAGCTGGGTGTATTTGCCCGTGGGCAGCGGCGTTTGCCCCAGCTCCATCAGCACCCCGTTGGTCAGGCCGAGCAGGTCCACGCGGCGTGCCGGGTTCAGCACGATCTCGGACCAGCCGGCGTCGGTGTCGCTGGCACCGCTGCTCTGGTGTACGCGGACTTTCTCCACCGTCACATGAACGGCGTCATAGCCACAGCTGGGCGCATCGGTGAGCGCCAGGCGCAGCGTGCCGCTGCCCGAGGCGGATTCCCCGCCCCCGCCGCAAGCGGCCAGGCTGGCCAGCACGGCCGCGCCAATGGCGAATTTCATGTGCCTGAACAATGTCATGGTATGCCTCTCTGTCTGGATGGGCGTGCCGCAGAACGGAACGCATGCATGTGATTTTTTCCCACCCACAGCGTAGCGAAGCCATGGCAGGCTGCCTGTAGGACAAGGACCGGGGCACTGGAAACAGATGTAAAAGCCTGTTCATTCACACCGCATCTCGGCCGGTGGCGGTTTGGCGGGGATCACCCCGTCCAGGTGGGCGAGCAGCTGTGTCAGCTGCGCCCGCGGCACCGGACGCGACAGCAGGTAGCCCTGGAACTCGTCGCACCCCTGGAAGCGCAGGAAGTCAAATTGTTCCTGGTTCTCCACGCCCTCGGCCACCACCGTCTTGCGCAGGCTCTTGCCCAGCGAAATAGCGGCGCGCGCGATCATGGCAACGTCCTCCTCGCACTCGATGCCGGTAACCAGCATGCGGTCGAGCTTGATGGTGTCGAGCGGAAAGCGGCGCAAATAGCTCAGCGACGAGTAACCGGTGCCGAAATCGTCCATGGCCAGGCTCACGCCCAGGGCCTTGAAATCACTCAGCAGAGCCACGGTGCGCTCGCTGTCGCCCAGGAACACCGATTCGGTGATTTCCAGCTCGACCTGCGCGGGCGGCAGCCCTGCCTCGCGCAGCAGGCCCGCCACATGGGCCACGATGCCATCGTTGAGGAACAGCTGCGCCGACAGGTTCACGGCAACGCGCAGCGGCGTCTCGCGCTGCTGGTTCCAGTCCCGCGCTGCCGCAAAGGCGTGGCGCAGGATGGCCGTGGTCAGCGGCAGGATCAGCCCGGTTTCCTCGGCGATGGGGATGAAGCGGTCGGGCGCCACGACACCCAGTTCCGGGTGGTGCCAGCGGGCCAGCGCCTCCACGCCCACGATGTGGCGGCGGTGGTCCACCTTGGGCTGATAGTGCACCTCCAGCCCGTCCTGTTCCAGCGCATCGCGCAGCGCCGCCTCCAGGCGCAGGCGCTCATCGGCCTGGTGGTTGAGTTCGCGCGTGAAGAACTGGAAGTTGTTGCGTCCCCGGTCCTTGGCGGCGTACATGGCCACGTCGGCATGCTTGAGCAGGCTCTGCGCATCGTCCCCGTCGCCCGGGTACATGGCCACTCCCAGGCTGGCGCCCACATGGAACTCGCGCCCACCCAGCACGATGGGCTGGCCGATGTCCTCCAGCACCCGCTCCAGCACCGAGATCAGGCTGCCAGTGCGGTAATGGTCGTTGACTACCAGCACGAACTCATCGCCCCCGAGCCGCGCCACGGTGTCGGAGCTGCGCAGGCTGCCCGCCAGCCGGGTCGCGACGACCTTGAGCAGTTCATCGCCTGCCGCATGGCCCAGGCTGTCGTTGATGTACTTGAAGTTGTCCAGGTCGATGAACACCAGCGCGAGAAAGTAGCCCATCCGCCGCGCCCGGACCATGCCCTGGGCGATACGGTCGCCCAGCAGCACGCGGTTGGGCAGGCCGGTGAGCAGGTCGTGGTTGGCCTGGCGTTCGAGCTGCGCCTGGTAGCGGCGGCGCTCGGTGATGTCCTGCACCGTGCCCTCGTAGCAGAGGAACTCCCCCTGCGCACCGCACACGATATGCGCGTTCTCAGAGATCCAGATGCGCGTGCCATCACGCCGGAACACCTCCGACTCGAAGTTGAGCACCTGGCCCTGCGCCTTCATGAGCCGGTGAAAGACTTCGCGCCGCCCGGCACGCACGTACAGCCGGTGCTCGATCTCGGAGAGGTCCGCCATCAGCTCCTGCGGCGTGGCATAGCCGTAGATGCGCGCCAGCGCCGGGTTGGCGGCCAGGTACCGGCCCTCGCGCGTGGTCTGGAAGATGCCCTCGCTCGCATGCTCGAAGATATGGCGGTAGCGCAACTCGGCATGCTCCAGCGCCTCCAGGGTGGCCTGGCGCTGCGTGACATCCTCAATGAAGCCCTCGATCACCAGTTCGCCCCGTTCGTCACGCACAGCCACGCCGCGCTCGACCACACGCCGCGTCTGGCCGCTGCGCGTGGTGATGCGGTACGGGACCGCGAAGCGCAGCCCGGATTCGATGGCCTCCTGCACCACCACACGCACGCGCGCACGGTCGTCGGGGTGGGTGATCCGCTCCCACGAAGTCACTGCGTTGCCCCGCAGGTCATCGGGGGTGTAGCCGGTCATGGCGGTGCACCCCTGGCTGACGAACACCATGGTCCAGTCGGCGTCATGGCGGCAGCGGTAGGTCATGCCCTCCAGGTTGCTCACCAGCGTGTCGAGCACGCGTGCACGGTCCACGGCCTCGGTAAAGGGCAGGTTGCAGCGGCGCGGGCGCAGGGTGGAAAGAGGCACGGAGACAGGCGAGACAGGCAATGGCACTGCTACAGCAATGTCCGTGCCCACGGCCTGTATGCCCGCGCGCTGGCCGGGGACCACGCCTTGCACCGGGCTGGTGCGGCGGCCGCTGGCCGCCCGGCACCGCGTCAGGGCAGGCCGCCGCCCCAGCGCCCCATGCGGTGCGCCAGTTCCACGGCGGAGTTCACCTGCAGCTTCTCGAAGATGTTGGCGCGGTGAAATTCGACGGTGCGCTGGGTGATGCCCAGGTGGTCGGCGATGTTCTTGTTGTAGTGCCCCTGCAGGAGCTGGTCGAGCACCTCGCGTTCGCGCACGCTCAGGGCCGCCAGCGCCTGCTGGAACGGCAGGCGCTCCCGCGCCTCGGTCTGCATGTGCAGCGCCGCCTGCCGGGCGGCCTCCACCCGGTCCACCAGCTGGTTGTTCTGGAACGGCTTTTCCAGGAAATCCCAGGCGCCGTTCTTCACGGCCTTGACGGCCATGTCCACGTCGCCATGGCCGGTGAGAAAGAGCACTGGCCAGGGCCAGCCCAAGGCCTTGAGCCGCTCGAATGCCGCCAGGCCGGACAGGGGTTCCATGCGGATGTCGAGCAGCAGCACGCTGCATTCCCAGGTCGACCCGCCCTGCTGCAGCGACTGCAGGAATGGCTCCGCGCCGTCCCAGCCGCGGGTGGCCAGGCCGCGCGAATCGAGCAACCAGGCCAGTCCCTCCCGGAAATCGGTGTCGTCGTCGACGATGTGTACGGTGGGGTTCATGGAGTGAGCGGCAGCCAGGCCGTAAATTGTGCACCGTGCAGGTCCGCGCTGCGGTCGATGTCGATGCGGCCATGGTGTGCCTCCACGATGGAGCGGCAGATCGACAGCCCCATGCCCATGCCGCCGCTCTTCTGGCTGAAGAAGGCATCAAAAATGCTCTGGCGCTGCTCCGGGTCCACGCCCGGCCCGTTGTCCTCCACCCGGATGCCCGCCATGGGCCCGGCCTCCACCAGGCTGACGCGCACGGTGGGCCGCGCCGCGCCGCCCCGGGCGGCCCACTCCGTGGCGTTGAGCAGCAGGTTGTGCAAGGCATGCTCGAGCAGCAGGCTGTCCGCAGGCAGGGTGCATTCGCCCGGGGGCAGCTGCAGGTCCAGCACCACGCCTTCGGGCAGGGCCACATGGGCGGCCACGCGCGCGATGAAGGATTGCAGCTCCAGCGGCTGGCGGGTCATTTCCTGCCGGCGGGCGAAGGCGTTGACGCGCTGGATCACCCGGCCGGCCTTGTCGGCCAAGCGCTCCATGCGCTCCACCACGGGCACGACCTCCGCCAGCGTGATGCGGTCCTCGCGCATCCGGTTGAGCAGGCCGTTGGCGAAGCTGCTGAGCGCGCCCAGCGGCTGGTTCAGTTCGTGCGCCAGGGTGGATGCCACCTCGCCCACGGCGATCAGGCGGCCCGAGGCCTCCAGGATTTCCTGCTGGCGCGCGGCCTTGCGCTCCATGCGCTTGCGCTCGGTGACATCGAGCACCGAGCCCATCCAGCCGAGCACGCTGCCATCGGCCAGGGTCAGGGGGGCCGCGTGCAGCAGGACGTCGAGCAGCTGGCCCTGGCTGTGGCGCAACTGCGCCTCCACGCCCACCTGCTGCTCCAGCGGCAGGGCCATGTGCCGCTGCAGCCACTGGAACTCGTCGCCCTGCTCCTGCGGCCAGTACGGCGGGGGCGCGGCAGACTGCAGCAATTCCCCGGGCGAACGGCCCACCATGGCGCAAAACGCCTGGTTGGCGTACAGCAGCCGGCCGTTCAGGTCCCAGGCCCGCAGGCCCAGCGTGACCGAACGCTCCATGGCCGTACGCAGCGCGATCTGGGTCTGCAGCCGGGACTCGGCCCGCTGGCGCCGCAGGGTGTCGCGCCACAGAAAATACATCGCCACCAGCATGCCGGCCAGGCACACCAGCGCCACCCCGAAGAACAGGCGGGGCGCCAGCGCGGGTGCGCTGCCCTGGGGCCGGACCTGCAGCGCCAGCGCGGCCCCGGGCAACTGGACCGGAACGGCATAGGCCCCGGGCGACTCCAGCGGCGCGCCGGGGTCGAAAGCCCCCTCCTCCCCGACCGCCACGGCATGGTCCGCCAGAAACCAGGACGGGAGGATGCTCGGCAGCGCCAGGTCCAGCCGGAGGGCGGCGACATAGTCCCCCTGGAAGCGCCCCTGCTCGAACAGCGGCACCGCCAGCCACAACAGTTGCCCCGGCGCGCCGGGCGCCAGGGGCAGCGGCCCCGCATAGGCGGGCCGCTGCAGGCCCCGCGTGGTCTCCAGCATGGTGAAGAACATCTGCTCGTGGTCCGGGTGCGGCGCGGCAGCGGCCAGGAACGGGCGCAGGGCCGTGGCCGAAGGCGGCTCGCCAGCGGCCAGCCAGCCGTGGTGCGCCACCACGCCCGTGCCGCGCCACAGCTGCCCGGCATGCAGCGCGGGGGGCGGTGCGCCCTCCGCATGCCGCGCCCACACGCCCAGATCGCTCTCCAGCCGGCGGAAATGGAAGCGCAGGGTCTGGTCCAACCACTGCGCATCGGCGTTGCGCTGGCGGCCCTCTTCCTCGGCCTCGACCGTGCGCAGGAACAGCGCCAGTGCCCCGATGGACACGGCCACCACGACCAGCAGGCCCACCAGCCACACCATGGCGCGGCGATTCAGCGCCGAGGACTGGCGAGTGTCGAGTTCAAGCGACGCAAAGTCGATGGGGGGCGCGGGCGGCATGTCGGGAGGGGTTGTGATTCTGGGAACGGCCTGGCCGTTTCCGGGTTCGTTAGCATAGCGAGCATGCACGGCTTCTGGCGCCCCCTCTGGACACGGCTGGCCCGGCGCCGCTGGGCCGCCGGCCTGGGCGCATGGCTGCTGGCGGGGCTGGCGAGCGCGGCGACCCCTGCGGTGCTGGTGCGCTTTTCGCATGTGGTGGCGCCCGACACCCCCAAGGGGCAGATGGTCGGCCGCTTCCAGGCGCTGGTGGAGCAGCGCTCGGAAGGGCGCATCCGGGTCGAGGTGTACCCCGATTCGCAGCTCTATGGCGACAACGACGAGATCGAGGCGCTACAGCTGGGGGCGGTGGAAATGCTGGCGCCCTCGCTGTCCAAGTTCAGCGCGATGGGGGTGAACGGGTTCGAGGTGTTCGACCTGCCCTTCCTGTTCCAGGACCTCGGCCAGGTCCGGTGCGTGACGCGCGGCCCGATCGGCCAGCAGCTGCTGCAAGACCTTTCGCGCCACCGCATGGTGGGCCTGGGCTTTCTGGACAATGGCTTCAAACAGATGAGCGCCCACAAGCCCCTGCAGAACGTCGGGGATTTTCAGGGCCTGCGCCTGCGCATCCAGGCCTCGCGCGTGGTGGCGGCCCAGGTGCGCGCGCTGGGCGCCTACCCGGTGGTCCTTCCCTTCGGGGAAACACAGCGCGCCCTGGCCTCGGGCGTGGTCGATGGCACGGAAAACCCCTTGTCCAATTTCCTCACGCAGGGGCTGGCGCCAGTGCAGCAGGCCGTCACCCTGACCGACCATGGCTACCTGGGCTACGCCATCGTCGCCAACCCCCGCTTCTGGAACCATCTGAACGCGCCGGACCGTGGTCTCCTGCAGCGCGCCCTGGCCGACGCCCTGGAACACGGCAACCACCAGTCGGCCGCCATGAACGCACAGGCCCTGGCAACGCTGCGCCAGTCGCCGCAGGTGCGCGTGCACACGCTGTCGCCCGGGCAGCGCGAGGCCCTGCGCCAGGCCATGCAGCCGGTGTACGCCGACTTCCAGCGCCGCAGCGGCGCCGCCTTGCTGCAGCGCATCCAGGGCGAATGCGCACCCTGAACCCGTATTAGGGTTAACCCGCCTGTTGAACGCCACAGTTGGCGGACGGCAACCCGGTTCGTATCCTCCAGAACCTCCCCGCCATGGGGAAGCCGAGTGGCCGCAACCGCTCTTCCCAGAACGAAGCGGTCACGGTTTCCACCCCACCCTTTCGAGACCTTCGCCATGTCACAGGCTCCCGCATCCGTGCGCAAACCCATTTACAAGTCCCTCTACGCCCAGGTGCTGTTCGCGGTCACCGTGGGCGTGCTGCTGGGCCATTTCTACCCCGAGATGGGCGCCCAAATGAAGCCGCTGGGCGACGGTTTCATCAAGCTGATCAAGATGATCATCGCCCCGATCATCTTCTGCACGGTGGTGGTGGGCATCGCCGGCATGGAAGACATGAAGAAGGTGGGCAAGACCGGCGGCCTGGCGCTGCTGTACTTTGAAGTGGTCTCCACCCTGGCGCTCATCATCGGCCTGGTCGTGGTCAACGTGCTGCAGCCGGGCTCGGGCATGCACATCGACCCCGCCTCGCTCGACACCAAGAGCATCGCGGCCTACACCGCGCCGGGCAAGATGCAGGGCACGGTGGACTTCCTGCTCGGCGTGATCCCCACCTCGGTGGTGGACGCCTTCGCCAAGGGCGAGATCCTGCAGGTGCTGCTGTTCTCGGTGCTGTTCGGCTTCGCGCTGCACAAGTTCGGCGGACGCGGCACCATGGTGTTCGACTTCATCGAGAAGTTCTCGCACGTGCTGTTCGACATCGTCGGCATCATCATGAAGGTCGCCCCCATCGGTGCCTTCGGCGCCATGGCCTTCACCATCGGCAAATACGGCGTGAGCTCGCTGTTCTCGCTGGGCAAGCTGATGGGCGCGTTCTACCTGACCTGCCTGATCTTCGTGTTCATCGTTCTGGGCATCATCAGCCGCCTGCACGGCTTCAGCATCTTCAAGTTCGTGCGCTACATCAAGGAGGAGCTGCTGATCGTGCTGGGCACGTCCTCGTCCGAATCGGTGCTGCCGCGCATGATGGAAAAGCTCGAAGTCCTGGGCGCGCGCAAATCGGTGGTGGGCCTGGTGATTCCGACCGGCTACTCGTTCAACCTCGACGGCACCTCGATCTACCTGACCATGGCCGCCGTGTTCATCGCCCAGGCCACCGACACCCCCATGACGCTGACCCAGCAGCTCACGCTGCTGGCCGTGCTGCTGCTGACCTCCAAGGGCGCGGCCGGTATCACGGGCAGCGGCTTCATCGTGCTGGCGGCCACGCTGTCGGCCGTGGGCGGCATCCCGGTGGCGGGCCTGGCGCTGATCCTGGGCATCGACCGCTTCATGTCCGAAGCCCGCGCGCTGACCAACCTCGTGGGCAACGGCGTGGCCACGCTCGTGGTGGCCAAGTGGACCGGCGACCTCGACATGCAGCGCCTGCACGACGGCCTGGCCCATCCCACGCAGCTGGAAGCGGACGAACCCGAAGCCATCCTGGACCTGCGCGAGGACCACATGGCCACGTCCAGCACGGCGGCCTGAGCACGCCGCGCCCACCGGGCTCCCGCCCGGCCGGGTCAGCCAGCGGCGGCCACCAGCCGCTGCGTGTAGGGGTGGCGCGGCGCGTCGAGCACCTGGCCCACGCTGCCGCCCTCCAGCACCTCACCGTCCTTCATCACCAGCACCTCGTGCGCCATGGCGCGGATCACATCCACGTCGTGCGTAATGAGCAGGTAGCTCAATCCCTTTTCCTTCTGCAGGCGCTGCAGCAGGCCCAGCACCTGCTGCTGGATGGTGACGTCGAGCGCGCTGGTGGGCTCGTCGAGCACCAGCACGCGCGGCTGCACGATGAGCGCGCGCGCAATCGCCAGGCGCTGGCGCTGGCCCCCCGAGAACTCATGCGGATAGCGCGCCAGCAGGCCGGGAAACTGCGCCTCGGTCAATCCCACCTCGGCCAGCGCGGCCTCCACGCGCGTGCGCCGGGCGGCCATGCCGAGCGCGGGCTCGTGCACCTGGAGGCCCTCGCCCACGATTTCCTCCACCGTCAGGCGCGGCGAGAGCGAGGAAAACGGGTCCTGGAACACCACCTGCACTTGGCGGCGCAGCCGCTGGTTGGCCGGCGTGTTGCGCATGGCGGGCTGCTGCCAGCCCTGCCCCGCCACCGCCAGCTCGCCGCCGTGCGGCAGCAGCCCCAGGATGGCCAGCGCCAGCGTGGACTTGCCCGAGCCCGACTCCCCCACCACGCCCAGCGTGCGGCCGGGTGGAAGCTGCAGCGTGGCGCCCTGTACGGCAACGAATTCGCCCTTGTGGAACCAGCCCCGGATGCCGGACAAGGGCGTGGGGTAGACCACGCGCACGCCCTGCGCCTGCACTACGGGGACCGTGCCTTCGGGCAGCGCATCTTCCAGCACATCGCGCCGGGGCTGGCTGGCGATGAGGCGCTGGGTGTAGGCATGCTGCGGCGCGCGGAACACCTCGGCCACGCTGCCCTGCTCCACCAGCACGCCCTGCTCCATCACGGCCACGCGGTCGGCGAAGCGGCGCACCAGGTTCAGGTCGTGCGTGATGAGCAGCACGGCCATGCCGCTGGTGCGCTGCAGGTCAGAGAGCAGGTCAAGGATCTGGCCGCGCAGCGTGACATCGAGCGCCGTCGTGGGCTCGTCGGCCAGCAGCAGCGCGGGCTCGCTGGCCAGGGCCATGGCGATCATGGCGCGCTGGCGCTGGCCGCCGCTGAGCTGGTGCGGAAAGCTGTTGGCGCGGCGCCCGGGCTCGGGAATGCCGGTTTTTGCTAGCAATTCGATAGCTTCTTGCGCTGATTGTGCGGTCGTTAGAGCCTTTTTTAGCTCTAAAACCTCGGCGATCTGCTGGCCGATGGTCATCAGCGGGTTCAGCGCCGTCATGGGCTCCTGGAACACCATGGCGATCTCGCCACCGCGCACGCCGCGCATCTCGCGCTCCGATAAGGAGAGCAGGTCCCGCCCACGCAGCAAGGCCTGGCCGCTGATTTTTGCCTCGCCCGCCAGGCGCAGCAGGCTGAGCGCCGTGATGGTCTTGCCCGAGCCGGATTCGCCCACCAGCGCCAGCTTCTCGCCGGGCGCGATGTCGAAGCCCACGCCGCGCACCACCTCCTTGGCGCCAAAGCGCACGGAGAGGTCGCGCACCTGCAGCAGCGGCATGCTGGCGACCGAGCCGCCGCCGGGCCGCCCCAAGGCGGCGAGCGCCCCCTCGGGGGGCAGCGAGGACACGCCAGTGCCGAGCGTGGGGGCCATCATTTGTCCGCCTTTCGGGGGTCGAGCGCATCGCGCAGCGCGTCGCCCATGAAGGTCAGCAGCAGCAGCGTGACCACCAGCACGCCGAAGGTGGACAGCGAGATCCACCAGGCGTCGATGCTGTTCTTGCCCTGGCTCAGCAGCTCGCCCAGGCTGGGCGTGCCCGGCGGCACGCCCAGGCCCAGGAAGTCGAGCGAGGTCAGCGCCAGGATGGCCCCGCTCATGCGGAACGGCAGGAAGGTGACCACCGGCGTGAGGCTGTTGGGCAGGATGTGGCGCCAGATGATCTGCGCATTGCCCACACCCAGCGCGCGCGCGGCCTTCACATAGTCAAGCTGGCGGTTGCGCAGGAATTCGGCGCGCACGTAGTCCGAGAGGCCCATCCAGCCGAACAGGCTGAGCAGAATCAGCAGCAGCGAAATGCTGGGCGCAAACACCGCGCTGAAGATGATGAGCAGGTACAGCTCGGGCATGGAGCCCCAGATTTCGATGAAACGCTGGAAAGCCAGATCCGTCTTGCCGCCGAAGAAGCCCTGGATGGCCCCCGTGAGCACCCCCAGCGCCACGCCCGTCACGGTAAGCGCCAGCGCGAACAGCACGCTCACGCGGAAGCCGTAGATCAGCTGCGCCAGCAGGTCGCGCCCCCGGTCGTCGGTGCCCAGCCAGTTATCGCCCGTGGGCGCTGAAGGGTTGGGCGCCTTGGCGAAGTAGTTGAGCGTGTTCGGGCCGTAGGGGTTGAGGGTGTAGAGCGCCCAGTTGTCGCCGCTGGTGATGCGCTCGCGGATGAAAGGGTCGAGGTAGTCGGCCGGCGTCTCAAAGTCGCCGCCAAAGGTCTTCTCGGGGTAGTCCTTGAGCATGGGGAAGTAGGTCTGCCCCTCGTAGCGCACGGCCAGCGGCCGGTCGTTGCTGACCAGCTCGGCGCACAGGCTCACCAGCACCAGCGCGCAGAAGACGAGCAGGCTCCAGTAACCCAGGCGGTTGCGCTTGAAACGCAGCCAGGCGCGGCGGGAGGGGGACAGCGAAGCGGGCGCTTGTACGTTCATGCCGAAAAGGGATTGAGCACCGCAATGCCACAGCCATCAAAGTCGCGCACATTGCGCGTGACCAGCGTGAGCGCATGCACCTGGGCCGTGGCGGCGATCAGCATGTCAGCCTGGCTGCGCACTTGCCCCCGCATGGAGAACATGGCGCGCATTTCCCCGGCGCGGCAGGCAATCGTCTGTGTGACTGGCAATACCTTGTTGCGTCCAATGAATCCATCAAACCAGGCCTGCAAGCCTGCATCTTGCTTGCGCGCCAGCCCGTACATGACCTCATCCACCGTCACGGCGGAAACAATGATTTGCCCATACATGGTGTCGACCATCTCACGCCATGCCAAGGCACCCGGGTCAGGACGTTTGCGCATCAATTCCGAAACGATATTGGTATCCGCCAAATGCATGGTCATCAGTTCCAGTATCCCGGTTCGTCCATGGGGTTGGGGCGGGTGGTGCGTGGAGGCACTTCAATCCCATCCTCTCCCAGAGCCGCAAGAAGCGCCCTGATTTCGTCAAACTGCTGGGCCAGCGTGGGCTTTCCCTGCTGCGCCTGCCATTGTCTGAATTGCTCATAGTCCTGCGCCGAAATCAGCACGGCCACAGGCTTGTCGCGGTTGTAGATGGCTTGCGGCTCCTGGGCCGTGAGCCGCACTACTTCGGAAAACTGCTGTTTGGCAGTAGCGATGTTCCATGTCATGGCAGTCTCCTGAAGTTGATCACCAATCATGGACATTATAGATTTTTGATATGTCCAACTTCAATCAAACTTCACGCGCGGGTCCACCCACACGTAGCAAAGGTCGCTGATGAGCTTGGTCACCAGCCCGATCAGCGTGAACAGGTACAGCGTGCCCAGCACCACGGGGTAGTCGCGCCGGATCACGCTCTCGTAGCTCAGCAGGCCCAGGCCGTCGAGCGAGAACAGGGTCTCGATGAGCAGCGAACCCGCGAAGAACGCACCGATGAACGCCGCCGGAAAGCCGGTAATGATGGGAATCAGCGCGTTGCGGAAGACGTGCTTCCAGAGCACCTGGCGCTCGCTCAGGCCCTTGGCGCGCGCCGTCAGCACGTACTGCTTGCGGATTTCTTCGAGGAAGGCGTTCTTGGTCAGCATGGCCGTCACGGCGAAGCTGCCGAGCACCATGGCGATGATGGGCAGGGTGATGTGCCAGAGATAGTCCGTGATGCGCGCGCCCCACGACAGTTCTTCCCAGTTCGCCGAGGTCAGCCCGCGCAGCGGGAACCACTGCAACTGCCCGCCGAAGACGACCAGCAGCGCCACGCCGAGCACGAAGCCCGGAATGGCATAGCCCACCAGGATGAGCAGCGTGGTCACCAGATCGAAGCGCGAGCCCGCGCGCACCGCCTTGGCCACGCCCAGGGGCACGGCCACGAGGTAGCTGATGAAGAAGGTCCACAGCCCCAGGCTGATGGAGACGGGGAGCTTTTCCACCACGAGCTGCCACACGTCCTTGTTCTGGAAGAAGCTCTTGCCCAGGTCGAAGCGCGCGAACTGGCCGAGCATCTGCACGAAGCGCTCGTGCGCGGGTTTGTCGAAACCGTAGAGCGCCTTGATCTGCTCCAGCCGCTTGGGGTCCACGCCCTGCGCGCCCCGGTAGCTCAGCCCCCCGCCCTCGGCACCGCCGCCCACGCCGGCACCGGCTTTGGCCTCGGCCATGTACTGCTCCACCGGGCCGCCGGGCACGAACTGGATCACCACGAAAGTCAACAGCAGCACGCCCAGCAGGGTGGGCAGCATGAGCAGGATGCGTTTGAGGATGTAGGCCAGCATGGAATGGGCTATTTCTTGTCCGGTGCGGTCTGGACGGGGTCACGGAACCACCACGTATCAATCGCCCAGCCCTCGCCGCTGGAGTAAGGCGGCAGGGCCTCGGGCCGCGCCAGGCGCCAGGCGTTGTAGGCCATGCGGTGGGTGCCGGCGGTCCACTGAGGAACCAGGTAGTGGCCGTGGGCGATGGTGCGCTCCAGCGCATGGCAGGCGGGCAGCAGCTGCGCCTCGGTCTTGGCGGAGGTCATGGCCGTGATCAGCGCGTCCACGGCGGGATTCTTCACGCCGGCGAAGTTGCCGGAATCCTCGGTGTCGGCCGCCTTGCTGCCGAACAGGTCGGCGAACTCCTGGCCCGGGTTGTGCGTGCCCTGGAAGGCCATGGAGGTGATGTCGAAGTCGAACTTCTGCAGGCGCTGCTGGTAGAGCGCGAAGTCCACCGCGCGAAAGCGCAGCTGGATGCCCAGCTTCTCCAGGCTGCGCATCCAGGGCGTGACGACGCGCACGCCGCCCTCGTTGCTGTCCATGTATTCGAGCACCATGGCCTGGCCCTGGGCGTTGCGCAAGGCGCCGTCACGCACTTCCCAGCCCGCTTCTTTCAGCAGTTGCTGCGCGCGGCGCAGGTTGGCGCGCAGCGAGGAGTCGCCATCGGTGCGCGGCGGCACTGTCATGGGGCCGAAGGCGGCGGGCGAAATCTTCGAGCGCCAGGGCTCCATGAGCGCCAGCTCCTGCGGCGTGGGCGTGCCGCGTGTCTCGCAGGCGGTGTTGCCAAACAGGCCGTTGACGCGCTGGTAGGCGCCGTAGAACATCTGCCGGTTCATCCACTCGTAGTCCAGCGCCAGGCCCAGGGCCTCGCGCACGCGCACGTCCTGCAGCATGGGGCGGCGCGTGTTGAGCACGTAGCTCTGGTAGCCCGAGGGCAGCTTGTGCGCGAATTCACCCTTGGCCAGCTCGCCCGTGTCGAACTTGCGGCCGTTGACGCGCCGCGCCCAGTCGCCCGCGCTGAAAAAGCGCATGAGGTCGAACTCGCCGGCCTTGAGCGCTTCGAGCCGCGCCGTGTTGTCCTTGTAGATCTTGACGGTGATGCGGTCGAAGTTGGCCGTGCCCTTGCGCACGTTCAAATCCTTGGCCCAGTAGTCCGAGTCGCGCACGTAGGTGATGTCCTTGCCGAAGCGCACCGGGCCGATCTTGTACGGGCCGCTGCCGATCGGAACGTCCATCACCACCTGGTCGAAGGGCTTGGCCTGGCCGTTCTCCACCCCCCAATCGCGGCTGAACACCGGCAGGCCGCCCACGGTGAGCGGCAGCTCGCGGTTGGGCTTGTGGAAACGGTAGCGCACGCTGCGCTCGCCCAGCACATCCACCCCGGCGACGTCGATCAGCAAGGTCTTGTAGGCGGGCGAGGTGTGCGGGCCCACCAGGGTGTCGTAGCTGTGCTTCACGTCCAGCGCCAGGACCGGCTTGCCGTTGTGGAAGCGCGCCTCGGGGCGCAGGCGGAAGGTGGCCGAGAGGCCGTCGCTCGCCACCTGCACGTCCTCGGCCAGCAGGCCGTAGCCGGTGGCCGTTTCGTCGAGCGAGCCCACGAGCAGCGAGTCGAACATCAGTTGCGACAGGTACGCCGGCGCGTTGCCCTTGATGGTGAACGGGTTGTATTTGTCGAAGGTGGAGGTGCGCAGATTGCTCACCAGCCGCAGTTCGCCGCCTTTGGGCGCCTGGGGGTTCACGTAGCCGAAGTGCGCGAACCCGGCCGGATAACGGGGCTCGCCCCACAGCGCATAGGCATGCGCGGCCCACGCCGGCATGGCGCAAGCCCAGAGCAGGAAGATCGTCCAGAACCGCATGCGACAATTCTGCACTACGTCGGCGGCTCCCAAAGGCTGGCAGCGGGTTTCTCTCCCAGCCGCTGGGCCGCCGTTTCCCCCGCATTCCCCAGGAGAACAACAATGGGTTTTCTGACCGGCAAGAAGCTGCTCATCACGGGCGTTCTGTCCAACCGTTCCATCGCCTACGGCATCGCCAAGGCCTGCCACGCCCAGGGCGCCGAGCTGGCGTTCAGCTACGTGGGCGAGCGCTTCAAGGACCGCATCACCGAATTCGCCGCCGATTTCAACTCGACGCTGGTGTTCGACTGCGACGTGGCCGACGATGCACAGATCGAGGCCATGTTCAAGGGCCTGGGCGAGGCCTGGGGCCAATTCGACGGCTTCGTGCACAGCATCGGCTTCGCGCCGCGCGAGGCGATCGCCGGCAACTTCCTCGATGGCCTCTCGCGTGAGAGCTTCCGCATCGCCCACGACATCAGCGCCTACAGCTACCCGGCCATGGCCAAGGCGGCCCTGCCCTACCTCAACGACAAGTCCTCGCTGCTGACGCTGAGCTACCTGGGCGCGCTGCGCTCCATCCCCAACTACAACACCATGGGCCTGGCCAAGGCCAGCCTGGAGGCCAGCGTGCGCTACCTCGCCGAGGCCGTGGGCCGCACCGCGGATGGCCGCTCCATCCGCGCCAACGGCATCAGCGCCGGCCCCATCAAGACGCTGGCGGCCAGCGGCATCAAGGACTTCGGCAAGCTGCTCTCGCGCGTGGCCGACGCCTCGCCCCTGCGCCGCAATGTGACGATTGAAGACGTGGGCAACGTGGCGGCTTTCCTGCTGTCCGACCTGGCCTCGGGCGTCACGGCCGAGATCACCTACGTGGACGGTGGCTTCAGCCAGACAGCCGGCCTTTCCGCCGACCAGGTCTGAGACCACCCGAGCCGCACCACGGCTTTGCAATGAAATAGGCTCCTGGCGCTTACCCATCAAGCGCCAGGAGCTATTTTTTTGATAGCACACCACGGAACCGCCCATGCACCGTAGAACCTGCCTGGCATGGCTCACGATGGCCGCTACCCTGCCCGGCCCTGCGGCCTGGGCGGCAGACGCACCAGCCCTGCTGCTGGCCCATGTGTACCGGCCCGGCATGCCCCTGGCCGACTACTGGGTGAGTGAAAAGTACGACGGCGTGCGCGGCTACTGGGACGGCCAGACGCTGCGCACCCGGGGCGGCGAAACCGTGGCCGCCCCGGCGTGGTTCACGGCCGGATGGCCCGCCACGCCCATGGATGGCGAGCTGTGGGCCGGGCGTGGGCGTTTTGCGCATGCGCAGTCCACCACGCGCCAGCAGCAGCCCGATGATGCCGCCTGGCGGCAGATACGCTTCATGGTGTTCGACCTGCCCGCCCACGGCGGCCCGTTCGACGAGCGCCTGCCCGCCCTGCAGGTGCTGGTGGGGCATATCGGCCAGCCCTGGGTACAGGCCGTGCCGCAGCAGCGCGTGGCCACCGATGCCGCCCTGCAGGCGCTGCTGCAGCGCACGGTGCGTGCCGGGGGCGAGGGGCTGATGCTGCACCGTGGGGCATCGCTGTACCGCTCGGGCCGCAGCGATGATCTCGTCAAGCTCAAGACGCATGAGGACACCGAGGCACTCGTGGTCGGCCACCTGCCCGGCAAAGGCAAGCACGCCGGGAGCCTGGGCGCGCTGCTGGTCGAGATACCCTCGGGCCAGCGCTTCAGGCTGGGCGCGGGGCTGACGGATGCCGACCGCGCCCACCCGCCCCCCGTGGGCAGCTGGGTGACCTACCGCTACCGGGGCACGCACGACGGCGGCCTGCCGCGCTTTGCGAGCTTTGTGCGCGTGCGGCTGGACATGCCCGCAGCCGCCACCCGATAAGCTATCAAAAAAATAGCTGCCAGCGCTTGATGGACAAGCGCTGGCAGCCTTTTTGGCTCAAATCCTACCCCCGACCCCGGGAGTGGGTTTCAGGATTTGGCGACGCAGTCGGCGTAGTAGCGCACTTCGCCGTTCTCGCTCTCCACCTCCACCAGGCCGTGGATGTCGGTCTCGAAGCCGGGGCACAGCTTGGCGAATTCGCGGGCGAACTTGAGGTAGTCCA
>Ga0208516_100436_pt1 | contig 16838 bp, 20 predicted proteins | sample LakWasM117_HOW13_2_FD_183931 | JGI IMG/M metagenome (GOLD analysis project Ga0208516, IMG submission 183931) | Freshwater sediment methanotrophic microbial communities from Lake Washington under simulated oxygen tension - Sediment Metagenome... | ecosystem: Environmental > Aquatic > Freshwater >...
CGGCCACGGTGAGCACGATGATGAGCACGCCCACGCCGGTGGCGAGGTAGCGGTGCACCATCTCCACCCAGGCCTTGCCATGGGTCACCGGCCCGGTGGGCATGGCTTCCTGCGCGGCGGAAATCTCGGAATGCGCGCCCAGCGGGCTGGCCTCGCCGTAGCAGCCGGGCCAGTCAGGGCAGCCCAGGCCCGAGTCGGTCAGGCGCGTGAAGGCGCCGAACATCACCAGGTCGAAGGTAAGGAACAGCGTGAGCACCGTCAGCGCCTGCATGCGCCGGCCCTGCGTGGCCCCCCGGCTGCGCCACCAGACCCACATCAGCGGGCCCAGGGCAATCACGGTGCCGAGCAGCATCAGGCGCAGCAGCGGGGCAAGGTCGTACAAAGGTTGGGGATCAGTCATATCGGTTATCCATTGCGCTTCACGCCATCCACTGCCCCTGCAACCGGCGCGGCCCAGGCCGGCAGGCGCCGTGCCAGGGGGAAGGCGCGCAGCGCCACAGGGAGTTGTTTCATTGTTTGCGGCCAGCGGTGTCCCAGGAGGCCGAGGCGCGCAACAGGCGCTCCAGGTCCTTCTTGGCTTTCGCGGCGGCGGCAGTATCCATGGCGGCCGGGAAGCGCATCATCCAGTTGCCCATCGGGTCCACCACATACAGGTGTTCGTGCAGTCCGTGCCCCGGTTCCGGCTCCAGCCACCGGGCCAGCACGGCCGGGTCCACGCGCCGCACGGCGGCCTGGCGCAGCGCCGGCTCGATGGTGGCCGGGGGCTGCCCGTCGTCGGTGACGAGCCAGACCCAGTCCAGCCGGTCCTTGTCCTTGCCCAGGCTCTCGCGCATCTGGCGCTGCAGGTACAGGTGGTTCTGGCAGGCGGCGTCGCAGGCGCCGGGCGCCACGCTCACCAGCAGCCACTGGTCGCGCAGGGCCAGGAGGTTGCCCTCGTGCCCGTCGAGCGTGGTGGTGGCCAGTTCGGGCATGGGCCGCTGGGGCTGCACCAGTTCGCCGAAATTGCGCCGCCCCTCGGGCCGCACCACGTAGTAAGTGAAGTAGGACGCGACCACGGGCGAGACGCACACCACGAGCAGCAACAAGAGCTTCCAGCCCGCGTGGCGGCCCTTGCGCGCCACGGGCGGGCGATCACCGACCGCCAGGGCGGAGGTGTCAAGGGACGCTGCGGCGGCCGGTGCGGAAGAAGCGTCGGACAAGTTGGAACCAGACATAAAGAATTGCAATCAGGCCACTGAGCCCGAACCACTGGAATGCGTAGCCATGGTGTTTGTCGACACCGGCACTGAACACGGGCCACTGGCGCAGCAGCCCATCGCCCTCGGCCCCGGTCTGCAGCACCGAAACCTCGGCCAGCGGCAGCCCGGTTTCGGCACGGAACGCAACCAAGTCGAGATTTTGCCGGATACGCGCCTCTCCCGGCGCAATACCCCCTCCTCCTTCCAGTTCCAGCAGCCGGGCCGGCGCTGGCGCAATGCGCCCGGCCACCTCCACCAGACCCTGCGGCGTGTCCAGGGCCGGGAGCGCGGAGCGGTCCTGGAAGTTGCGCGGCACCCAGCCCCGCTGCACCGCCACCACCACCGGGCTGCCTTCGAGCCGCAGGGGCGTGACGACCACGAAGCCCTGGCGTGCCTGCATCTGGCGGTTGTCCAGGTAGACCGTGTGCCGGTCCAGCCAGTGGCCGCGCAGCAGCACCGGGCGGTGCATCACCCCGTCCTGCGCACCCGGCGCGGCCAGCACCGCCAGGGCGCCGCCCTCCAGCGCGGGCAGGCGCATGCGCTCGTCAATGGCCGATTGCAGGGCCTGCTTCTGCGCCGCGCGGTCGAGCTGCCAGCGCCCGAGCGCGGCCGTGCCGGCGACGGCAGCGACGGTGGCCACGGTCACCAGCCAGAAACGCCAGTCCGCGAGCGCGCGGCGCGGTGTCACGGGATAATGCCTTGCATGAAAATCCTGGTACTGCTCGGTTTTCTGGCCATTGTGGCCAGTCTCGGCTCCGCATTGTTCTTCATGATGCGCACCGGCCGCGACGATGCGGCCAGCGGCAAGCGCATGGCGCGGGCGCTGGCCTGGCGCGTGGGGCTGTCGGTGGTGCTGTTCGCCTGCCTGCTGCTGGCCTGGAAGCTGGGCTACATCCAGCCCACCGGCCTGCCCGCCGGCCGCTGACGCCGCCGCAGGAACCGCTCCAGCGAAAAAGGCGCCTCGCGGCGCCTTTTGACGGATCGGATGCAGTTCCATCACATCCAGTAGACCACGACGTACAGGCCGAGCCAGACCACGTCGACGAAGTGCCAGTACCAGGCGGCGCCCTCGAAGCCGAAATGCCGCTCGGCGCTGAAATGGCCCTTGTGCAGGCGCAGCGTGATGACCAGCAGCATCAGCATGCCCAGGAACACGTGGAAGCCGTGGAACCCCGTGAGCATGAAGAAGGTGGAGCCGAAGATGCCCGAGCTGAGCTTGAGGTTCAGGTCGGTGTAGAGGTGGAAATACTCGTAGCCCTGCACGCACAGGAAGGTGAAGCCCAGCAGCACCGTGGTCCACATGAGGGCGATGGTCTTGCCGCGCTGGTTGGCGCGCAGCGCGTGGTGCGCGATGGTGAGCGTCACGCCCGAGCTCAGCAGCAGCGCGGTGTTGATGGTCGGCAGCCAGAACGGCCCCACCGTCTGGAAGGGCTCGACGATGCCGGCGGGCGAGGCCGTGGCACCGGCCGCCACGCTGGGCCAGACGGCCTTGAAGTCGGGCCAGAGCAGGCCGTTCTCCAGGCTGCCCAGCGCGGGCACCGAGTGCGCGCGCGCCCACCACAGCGCCGTGAAGAAGGCGCCGAAGAACATCACCTCGGAGAAGATGAACCAGCTCATGCTCCAACGGTAGGACAGGTCGATCTTGCGGCTGTACAGCCCGCCTTCGCTCTCGCGCGCGGCGTCGCCAAACCACTGGTAGAGCACGAACAGCCACCAGGCCAGGCCCAGCGCCAGGGAATACTGGCCCCAGTCGTGCCCGTTGATCCACTGGCTGGCGCCCAGGACCACGAAGAACAGTCCGGCCGCCGCCATGATGGGGTGGCGCGACTCCGCGGGGACGTAGTAGTACGGGGTTGTGCCGTGGGTTGATGTGCTCATTTGCAGCTCCTGACTCTCTGTTTTTGGGTCGTTCGTTCCATCAGACGATCCAGTGGACCAGCGCCACCAGCGCGGCCACCAGCGCGAAGATGGCGGCCAGCCCGACCGCGATGATGTGCAGCGGGTTCACCTTCTCCAGGTCCTCCCGGTATTCGCTGCCCTTGCGCAGGCCGATGAAGGACCACGCCACCGCCTTCACGGTGCGCCCCACCGAGCCCTTGCGCCGGTGGGCAGGAACGGGGTCCAGGGCATCGTGGCTCATGTGCCTGCCTCTCCCTGGGCCGGGGCCGCCACGGCGGCCGTGGCGGGCGCCGGCGGCGTCTTGCCGCCCACCTCGAAGAAGGTGTAGGACAGCGTGATCGTGGTGACGTCCTTGGACAGGCGCGGGTCGATCACGAAGGCCACGGGCCATTCGCGCTTCTCGCCCGGCTCCAGCGTGTACTGGTTGAAGCAGAAACATTCGAGCTTGGTGAAATGCGCGGCCGCCTGGCTGGGCGCATAGCTCGGAATGGCCTGCGCCGCCATGCGCCGGTCCTGCACGTTCTGGAATTCGTAGACCACCGTGGCCAGCTCGCCCGGGTGCACCTGGAGGGAGCGCTGCGCGGGCTTGAACTGCCAGGGGCCGCGCGCATTGGCGTCAAACTCCACCGTGATGGTGCGGCTTTTGTCCACCTGGGTGTTCACCGGCAGCTTCGCCTCGCGCCCCGCCACGCCGTTGCCGGGCACCTGGCGCTCGGACAGGGCGAGGATGTTGATGCCCGTCATCTCGCAGATCGTCTGGTAGATCGGGATCAGCGCGTAGCCGAAAGCGAACATGCCGACCGTGATCACGGCCAGCTTGCCCACCATCCTGGCGTTTGCGCGGCGTCGGTCCATGGCGTGCCGATCAGTGGCTCAGCAGGATGATCCGGGCCATGAAGCCGACGAAGAACATCGCGGCGACCGACGCCAGCACCAGCGCCATGCGCAGGTTGGCTTTTTTCTGTTCTGCTGTCATGGCGTGGCTCCTTCAACCGATCACGCGGGTGGCCGTGGCGTCCAGCTTGGGCGGGGTCTCGAAGGTGTGGAACGGGGCCGGCGAAGGCACCTCCCATTCCAGGCCCTCGGCACCGTCCCAGGGCTTCTGGGGCGCCTTGGCGCCGTTGCCGCGCATGCACGGCCAGACGACGGCCACAAAGAAAAACACCTGCGCCAGACCGAAGCCCAGCGCGCCGATAGACGCGATGGCGTTGAAGTCGGCGAACTGCATGGGGTAGTCGGCATAGCGGCGCGGCATGCCGGCCAGGCCCAGGAAGTGCATGGGGAAGAAGGTGATGTTGAAGGAGATCAGCGACCACCAGAAGTGGATCTGGCCACGGCGCTCGACGTACATCACGCCGGTCCACTTGGGAATCCAGTAGTACACGCCGGCGAACAGCGCGAACAGCGAGCCGGCCACCAGCACGTAGTGGAAGTGGGCCACCACGTAGTAGGTGTCCTGCAGCTGGATGTCGATCGGCGCCATGGCCAGGATCAGGCCGGTGAAGCCGCCGATGGTGAACACGAAGATGAAGCCCACCGCGAACAGCATGGGCGTCTCGAAGGTCATCGAGCCGCGCCACATCGTGGCCACCCAGTTGAAGATCTTCACGGCCGTGGGCACCGAGATCAGCATGGTGGCGTACATGAAGAACAGCTGACCCGTCACCGGCATGCCGGTGGTGAACATGTGGTGCGCCCAGACGATGAACGACAGGATGGCGATGGACGAGGTGGCGTACACCATGGAGGCGTAGCCGAACAGCTTCTTGCGCGCGAACGCCGGCACGATCTGGCTGATGATGCCGAAGGCCGGCAGGATCATGATGTAGACCTCGGGGTGGCCGAAGAACCAGAAGATGTGCTGGTACATCACCGGGTCGCCGCCGCCGGCGGGGTTGAAGAAGCTGGTGCCGAAGTGGCGGTCGGTCAGCGTCATGGTGATGGCGCCGGCCAGCACGGGCATCACGGCGATCAGCAGGTAGGCGGTGATGAGCCAGGTCCAGGCGAACATGGGCATCTTCATCAGCGTCATGCCGGGCGCGCGCATGTTCAGGATGGTCACGATGATGTTGATCGAGCCCATGATGGACGAGGCACCGAGGATGTGCATGGCGAAGATGCCGGCATCCATCGACGGCCCCATCTGCAGCGTCAGCGGCGCGTACAGCGTCCAGCCCGCGGCGGGCGCGCCACCGGGCATGGCGAACGACCCCACCAGCAGCATCGCGGCCGGGATCATCAGCCAGAAGCTGAAGTTGTTCATGCGCGCGAAGGCCATGTCGGAGGCGCCGATCTGCAGCGGCACCATCCAGTTCGCGAAGCCCACGAAGGCCGGCATGATGGCGCCGAACACCATGATCAGGCCGTGCATGGTGGTGAGCTGGTTGAACAGCTCGGGGTTCACGAGCTGCAGGCCGGGCTGGAACAGCTCGGCGCGGATCAGCAGCGCCAGCACGCCGCCCACCATCAGCATGGTGAACGCGAACAGCAGGTACAGCGTGCCGATGTCCTTGTGGTTGGTGGCGAACAGCCAGCGGCGCCAGCCGGTGGGGCCGTGGTGGTGGCCGTGCGCCTCATGGCCGGCATGGCCGCCAGCGGTTGCGGGGTGGTCGAGAACTGCGCTCATAGGGGATTCCTCAATGCTTTCGGGCGCTGGTCACTTGCCGCGCTGTGCCACGACGGCGGAGGGCTGCACCAGCTGGCCGGTCTTGTTCGACCAGGCGTTCTTGGTGTAGCTGACCACGGCCGCCAGATCGGTGTCACTGAGCTGCTTCCAGGCCGGCATGGCGCCGTTGGCGGCACCGCCGAGCACCACCTGGAGCTGCTTCACGGCATCGACGTCCTTGACGATGGCCGAGCCGTCGAGCGGCTTGATCGGGCCCGCGCCCTTGCCATTGGGCTGGTGGCAGGCCGCACAGTTGGCCGCGTAGACCTTCTCGCCGCGCTTGACGAGCTCATCGAGCTTCCAGACCTTGGCGGGGTCGTCGAGCTTGGCGGCGGCCTTCTTCTGCTCGGCCTGCACCCACTGGCTGTAGTCGCCAGCGGACAGCACTTTCACATGGATGGGCATGTAGGCATGTTCCTTGCCGCACAGCTCGGCGCATTGGCCGTAGTAGTCACCCACCTTCTCGGCGCGGAACCAGGTGTCGCGCACGAAACCGGGAATCGCGTCCTGCTTGATGCCGAAGGCCGGCACCATGAAGGCATGGATCACGTCGTTGGCGGTGGTGATGATGCGGATCTTCTTGCCCACGGGGACGACCAGCGGGTGGTCCACCTTGAGCAGGTAGTCGACCGGCGCATTGGCCACGTTGCCGCTGTTGGACATGGCGCGGTGGCTGCTGTCGAGCGTGGAGATGAAGGACAGGCCCTCGCCCTCGCCCTTGAGGTAGTCGTAACCCCACTTCCACTGGTAGCCCGTGGTCTTGATGGTGAGGTCGGCGTTGGTGGTGTCCTTCTGCGCCACCAGCACCTTGGTGGCGGGCAGCGCCATGCCGATGACGATGAGGAAGGGAATCACGGTCCAGACCACTTCGACGGTCACGGACTCATGGAAGTTGGCCGACTTGGCGCCCTGCGACTTGCGGTGCTTCCAGATGGAATAGAACATCACCGAGAAGACGCCGACAAAGATCACCGTGCAGATGATGAGCATCATCCAGTGCAGGAAATGCTGCTCCTCGGCGATGCGCGTGACCGGCGGGTGCAGGTTGAGCTGGTTGACGGCGGGACCGCCCGGCAGATCCGCCACGGCATGGGCCGCGCTACCCACCCAGGCCCCGGCCAGCAGCAGCACGGAGGCCAGCTTGTGGGGAATGCTCTTCATGGTTCTCACTTGTTTCAGCCTCATAAATCCAGACCTCTGTCCCCGCACGGGCGGGTTGGGGCGGCCGGATCGCTCCGCGCCGCCGGCCCGAAAAACCGAACGGCAGCACCGAAGCAGCCCGCGCCAGGATGGCGTGACCAAACAGGTTGTCGTGTGTGTCCGGCGTACCGGCGGGTGTTGCCCGGGCGCCCGGCCTTTCCGCTGCTGGAAAGCCCTGGCCCCGCCTGGCCGCAACGGATGGCGGCGCTCCCCCACAAATCCCCCTGATGGCATTCAGGATGATTGTAGCGCCGCTTGTTTTAAATCAGGGAACTGCGCGAATCATTCACACCAATACGGTGTATTTGCGACAGGTCATTGACAAATTTTGTCAGCTTCGTTCTAGTCAATACCATCTTTTCGGCCTGCGCCCCGCAGCATGGCGCGCATGTCCTGCAACGAGACGGCCGCATGCTCTGCCACGGGCACACGGGGCGCCGGCTTGAAGGCGTGGCCGTAAATGATCTCGAAGGTCAGCGCCAGCTGGCCGCCGTTCTGCGGGTCCGCCAGGCGCGTGGTCAGTTCCGCCAGCAGCCGCGCATGCCAGCCGCGCCCGCGCAGGCCGGCGAAACGCTGCGGGTGCAGGTTGGCCCCCAGCTCGCGCAGCTCCTGCAGCAGGCGCTCGGCGGTGGGGAAGGTGAGCGTGATGCGCTCCATGTCCATCACCGGCTCGGCGAAGCCGGCCTCGATGAGCATGTCGCCCCAGTCGTGCATGTCGGTGAAGGCATGGCCGGGTGCCGGCCAGCCCAGCGCAGCGTACACCGCGCGCAGCTCGCGCAGCGAATCGGGCCCCAGGCAGGAGAACATCAGGTAGCCGTCCACCGCCAGCGCGTGGTGCCACTGCGCGATCAGGGCCTGCGGATCGGGCGCCATGTGCAGCGCCATGTTGGCCCAGAGCATCTGCACCGCGCCGCGCCCGGGCGGCTCGAAGCGCACGGCGCCGCCCTTCCAGCGCGCGGCGCTCCACCACGGCGCGGCCAGTGCGCTAGTGGCGTGCGCGCGCATCGGCGCCGAGGTCTCGACCACATGGCAGGCGGCATCGGGGTAGCGCTGGCGCACCAGCGCATGGGCCTGCAGGCCGCCGCGCACGGCGTCCCAGTGGCACCAGGCCGGCGGCGCCTCGCGGATCCATTGCAGGCGCCCTTCCATGCGCCGCGCCACCTCCTCGTGCAGCCAGGGCGAATGGACGGGAGCGGCGGCATGCCAGCGCGCGGCGGCAACGGGATCGATCGTGGGGGGGCGCTCTGACGGCATGGTGTTCGGACTCGGTGGCAAGGGGAAAGCGCATATATTGGACACCATCATGCTCGGACGGCTTGCATCAGGGGTATCCATGGGCCTGCAGGCGCTGGCGGCGCGCCTGCCCAGCCAGTGCGCCGTCTGCCACACCTGGCCCGCGCAGCGCGTGTGCGAGGCCTGCGCCACGCGCTTCGCCCAGCCGCGCGCTCGCTGCACCACCTGCGCCCTGCCCCTGCCCGCCGGCGTGCCGCGCTGTGGCGCCTGCCTGCGCCACCCCCCGGCGCTCGACACCTGCGTGGCGGCGGTGGACTACGGCTACCCCTGGGCCGGCATCCTGGCGGAATTCAAGTTCCGGGGCGACCCCGGCTGGGCCGGCCCCCTGGCCACGCTGCTGCGCAGCACCCCCTGGGCCGAGCCGGTGCTGGAGGCGGCGCAACTGGTGCTGCCCATTCCCCTGTCGCGCCAGCGCCTGCGCGAACGCGGCTTCAACCAGGCGTTGCTGCTGGCGCAGCACCTGGCGCCACGCAAGACCGACGCCACGCTGCTGCTGCGCCTGCACGACACCGACGCCCAGAGCAGCCTGCCGCGCTCCCAGCGCCTGCGCAACCTGCGCGGCGCCTTTGCCCTGGAGCCGCTGCGCGCGGCACGGGTGCGGGGGCAGCGCATCGTGCTGGTGGACGACGTGATGACCACCGGCGCCACCCTGCAGGCCGCCGCCCTCACCCTGCGCGAGGCCGGCGCCGCACAGGTGGCGGCCCTGGTGGTGGCGCGCACCGAGCCGTTCGCCTGAAACCTGCGGCACCCACCGGCCCGGCCACAATACGCACCATGTTCCATATCGTCCTGGTCGAACCCGAAATTCCACCCAACACGGGCAACGTGATCCGCCTGGCCGCCAACACCGGCTGCACGCTGCACCTGATCGAGCCCCTGGGCTTCTCGATGGAGGATCGCCTGATGCGCCGCGCCGGGCTGGACTACCACGAGTACGCCCGCGTGCTGCGCCATGCCGGCTGGACGGCCTTCCTGCGCTCGCAGCAGCCCGACCCGGCGCGCATGTTCGCGCTCACCACGCACGCCACCCGTGCCGTGCACGACAACGCCTTCGCGCCTGGCGATTGGCTGGTGTTTGGCGCCGAAACGCGCGGCCTGCCGGCCGAGCTGCGCGAGACCTTCGCGCTCGCGCAGCGCCTGCGCCTGCCCATGGTGGCGGGGCAGCGCAGCCTGAACCTGTCGAACGCGGTGGCCGTGACGGTGTTCGAGGCCTGGCGACAGAACGGCTTCGCCGTGGCGCCGGCCGCGCCCGGCCCTGGCTGAATCAGGGCGGCGCGCCGTTCTGCAGTTGCGCCACGGTCTGGGGCATCTGTTCGGAGACGAAATCGAGGAACGCCTTGGTGCGCGCGGGCAGCATGCGCCGGGTAGGCAAGGCGGCATACACCGTGTAGCGCGCGAACATCCAGTCGGGCAGCACATGCACCAGCGCTCCGCTGTCCAGGTAGGACTGCACCAACAACCGTGCCATCACGGCCACGCCCACACCGTCGAGCGCGGCGCGCAGCAGCAAATCGGTGCTGACCGACTGCAGCGCCACCGGCACATCCCACTCTTGCGCCGGCATCTCGTCGCGCAGATGCCGCAGGCTGAGCTTGCGCCCGGTCTGGGCACGCATCGCCACCCCGCTGTCGCGCAGGAACTGGTGCTCGAGCAGGTCTTGCGGCTCCCGGGGCACGCCCATGCGCTGCAGGTAGTCGGGCGACGCCACGACGATGGCCTCGCCCTGGAACAGGGCGCGCGCGACGATGTTGCCGTCAAACCCCTCGGGCACGACGATGAAGGTGACGTCGAATTCGTCCACCCGCGAGGAAACGAAGTTGTCGGTCGCTATGTCGAGCACCAGCCGGGGGTAGCGCACGCGCCACTGCGCCACCAGCGGCGCCAGGAAGTAGGTGGCCAGCACCGGCGACGCCAGCACATGCACGGTGCCGCGCAGCTCGCGCGTGCTCGCGGCGGCGGCGGCTTCGGCGTCCTCGATATCGTGCAGGATGGCACGCACGCGCAGCAGGTAGGCATCCCCCGCATCGGTGAGCGCAAGCTTGCGCGTGGTGCGTTGCAGCAGGCGCGTGCCCAGGTGCTGCTCCAGCTCGGCCACCATGCGCGTGACCACGGGGGGCGACATGTCCATGGCGCGCGCGGCGGCGGCGAAACCGCCCTCGTCCACGACGCGGGCGAACACCTTCATGGCTTGCAGGCGGTCCATCGCTCAGCCCCCCCACTCTGCACTGGGCACGGCCCAGGCCAGCGACCGCCGCGCAAGGGCCGCCAGCATTTCACGGTACGGGCGCTGGCGGCGTCCCCCTTCCCGCATCGCGCAGCGAGGCGAGAGAAGGGGGAAGGTGCAAAGCACCTCAGGGGGTTGCCGTTCTACACCGGCGCGCCGTAGCTGCGCGAGAGCGACTCGGCCACGCAGGCCGGTTTGTCGCTGCCCTCGCGTTCCACCGTGACCAGCCAGGTCATCTGCATGCCGTCGGGCGGCAGCGGCTCGGTGGCCTGCAGCGCCATGCGGGCACGCACGCGGCTGCCCACGGGCACCGGCGCGGTGAAGCGCACGCGGTTCAGGCCGTAGTTCACCCCCATGCGCGCGCCCTCGGTGCGCACCGCCAGTTCGAAGAAGCGCGGAATCAGCGAGAGCGTGAGAAAGCCGTGCGCGATGGGCGCGCCGAACGGCCCCGCCTTGGCGCGCTCGGGGTCCACATGGATCCACTGGTGGTCGCCCGTGGCCTGGGCGAACAGGTTGACCTGTTCCTGCGTGATGGTGATCCAGTCGGTCACGGCGACTTCCTGGCCCACGCAGGCGCTCATCTCGGAGTAGGAATGGAAAATCTTCATGGCCCCAATGTAGCGCCGCCACCACGCACGCGATGTCGGGCCGGTGACAGCGGCGCACGCTCACGCTCATGCGTCCAGCCATGCGCAGATGCCTTGCCATTGCGCCAGGTCGCGCGCCACGCGGCCCGGCGCCACGTCGAACAGCGTGATGCCGTGCGCCGCGAGGTGGAGGTAGTTCTGCGTATCGCGCAGGTGGCCCAGCACCGGGAAACCCAGGCTGTCGACGAAGTGGTGCAGTTGCTCGGCCGCGCGCGTGCGCTCGTCCACGCGCATGCCGACGATGCCCACCTCGGCGCGCCCGGCGCGGCGGTGCGCGGCGAGCTGGTCGAGGAATTCGCGCGTGGCGAAGATGTCGAACACGCTGGGCTGCAGCGGCACGATGATCTTGTCGGCCTGCTTGAGCACATCGCCCAGGCGCCAGCCGTGCAGGCCGGCGGGCGTGTCGAGCACCGCATGGGAGACATCCCGGGGCGGGCGCGAGATCATGTCGGCGCTGGCATCCCAGGCACCGATGGGGCGCGCGGCCGGCGGGCGCAGGCCCAGCCACAGGCGCGCGGACTGCTGGCGGTCCACGTCGCCCAGGGCCACCGGATGGCCCTGGCGTGCCCAGTACCCCGCGATGTTCGTCGCCAGCGTGGACTTGCCCACGCCGCCCTTGGGATTGGCTACCACCACCACTGGCATCTCGATCTCCTCGCAACGGGTTTCACAAAGGCATCTAGAAGAAAATGCCCAAACCGCCCTATGGTAATGCGCCAAAAGCTATCAAAATAATAGCAAACCTGGGCGCAGGAAATCAGGCCTGCTGGCCGCCGCGCTTGACGAAGAACAGCCCGGCGCCCACCGCCATCAGCAGGCCGCCGAACACGCGGTTCTGCGCGCGCACCGCGCGGGCGCTGCGCATCAGGCTACGCAGCGCGCTGGCGCCGGCCGCATAGCCGTGCATCACCACCACGTCCACCGCCACGGTGGTGGCGGCCATCACCAGCAGCTGCGTCCACAGCGGGCGGGTGTCGGTCATGAATTGCGGTAGCACGGCCACCATGAAGATGATGCCCTTGGGATTGGTGGCGTTGGTGAGAAAGCCGGTGAAGCAGCGTTTCTGCCACGGACCGGCCGGGGCCTGCTCATCGCCGTGCAGCGGCGAGGCATCGCCCGCGCGCCACTGCGAGAAGCCCACGTAGATGAGGTAGCAGGCACCGAGCACCTTGACCACGCTGAAGGCCACTTCGGAGGCCAGCAGCAGCGAGCCCACGCCCGCCCCGGCGATCAGCAGAATGAGCAGCAGGCCCAGTTGCAGGCCCAGGATGGTGGCGCCCGTCTTGCGCACGCCGAACGACAGGCCATGGCTCATGGAGAGCACGGCACCCGAGCCCGGGGAGATGGCGATCAGGCACGACGCCGCGAAAAATGCCAGCCAGGTCTGCAGGTCCATGGAACACACCATCCGTCAACACAAGGGGCAGGCATCTTAGCAACGCCGGCCGGTGCCGCGCCGGCGCGGCGCGCAAACCCCCCGCGGCGGAGGGTGCGCGCTACGCCGAATAGAGCGGGTAGAGGGTTTCTTCCTCGCGGCGGATGCGCTCGGCCAGCACCTTGCCGATGCCGCCCAGCGCCTCGCTGAACTGCTGCGCGAACTCGGGGTGCTGGGCCAGGTCGCGGTAGTCGATCAGGAAGTCCACCACCACCTTGCCGATGTCGTCCATCTCGTGGCGGAAGTTGCGCATGAGCTGGTGGCTGGCACCATCGCTGGCCAGCGCATGCTCCAGGTAGACATACAGGCGCACGTTCTCGGTCAACAGATGGCCCTGCAGGAGGATGCGGAAGGATTCCAGATGGCGCGCCGCCAGCACGACATCCCCGCTGCGCGCGGCCGCCTGCGTCTGCGTGAACAGCTGCAGCAGGGCCTGGTGGTCCTGCTTGAGCTTGCCCACCAGCTCGGGGTGGTAGTGGATCGCGGTGCCCGGCGCCACGGCGCCTGGCGCCGCCGCGCGCGGGGCCTGCGGCGCCGTGGGCGCGGGTGCGTGCGAGGGTCTTGAATCCACGCTTTGAACGTGTTCCTTCTTGCCAAAAAGCCAATCGAACAGATACATGGTTTCCCCACTTCACGGCCCCGGAACGGACCGCAGGAAGAACCATAGAACCGGGCCCACGGCGGGTTCTTAATCCATATCAAGCTAATGGTTATTGCACTGCAACATATGCAAAAGAACCACTGGCAGCGGGAAGGGGGCACCGGGCACGCAGCGGTAAAGACCGCGCCATGCGCCGGTGGGTTTGAAGCAAAAAATGCTGCTATCGCCCGCCATACAAGCGGTAGCAGCTATGTTTTTTGCAGCAAATATCAATCCAGGCTGGCGCCCGACTCCTTGACCACCTTGCCCCACTTGAGGCTTTCCTTCTGGATGAAGTCGGCAAACTGCGCGGGCGTCTCGTTGGCGGGCTCGCCGCCCTGGTCGTCGATCTTCTTCTTCACCTCGGCGTTGGCCAGCACCTTGGCCAGGGCGGCGCTGATCCTGGCCAGCACCGGCGCGGGCGTGGCGGCCGGTGCGAACATGCCGAACCACGACGTGGCCTCGTAGCCGGGCACGCCGGCCTCGGCGATGGTGGGCACATCGGGCAGGCCGGCCGAGCGCTTGGCGGTGGAGATGGCGATGGCGCGCAGCTTGCCGGCGCGCACATGCGGAATCACCGAGGGCAGGTTGTCGAACATGATGGCGATCTGGTTGCCCAGCAGGTCGCTCACGGCCGGGGCGCTGCCCTTGTAGGGCACGTGCACCATGTCCACCTTGGCCAGGCTCTTGAACAGCTCGCCCGACAGGTGCGGCGAGGCGCCGTTGCCCGGCGAGCCGAAGTTGATCTTGCCGGGATTGGCCTTGGCGTAGGCGATCATCTCCTGCACCGTCTTGAACGGCTGCGAGGGGTGCGCCACGAGCAGGTTGGGCACCATGGCCACGCGCGAGAGCGGCGCGAAGTCCTTGACCGGGTCGTAGGGCAGCTTCTTGTACAGCGCGGCATTGATGGCGTGCGTGCCCACGGTGCCCATGAACAGGGTGTGGCCGTCGGCCGGTGCCTTGGCCGCATAGGCGGCGCCGATGTTGCCCCCCGCGCCGGCCTTGTTCTCCACCACCACGGGCTGGCCCAGTTCGGTCGAGAGGTGCTGGCCCACCAGGCGGGCCAGGATGTCGGTGGTGCCGCCGGCCGCGAACGGCACGACGATGGTGATGGGTTTGCTCGGGTAGTTCTGGGCGCTGGCGCCCAGGGACAGCGTGGCGGTGGCGGCCAGGGCGATGGCGCCCAGGACGCAGCGGCGGGAAGCAGGAGAGAACAGGGACATGGCAATTTCCTTGTGTTTGGGAAGAAAAACGGTGGCGGGCCGGGCCCTGCTCACACCCGCTCCAGCACCACGGCGATGCCCTGGCCCACGCCGATGCACATGGTGCACAGCGCGTACTGGCCGGCGTGTTCGTGCAGGCGGTTGACGGCGGTGGTGACCAGGCGCGCGCCGCTGGCGCCCAGCGGGTGGCCCAGCGCGATGGCGCCGCCCCAGGCGTTGACGCGCGCGTCGTCGTCCTGGAGACCCAGCGCACGCAGCACGGCCAGGCCCTGCGCGGCGAAGGCTTCGTTGAGTTCGATCACGTCCATGTGGTCGATGGTGAGGCCCGTCTGCGCCAGCACCTTGAGCGTGGCGGGCGTGGGGCCAAAGCCCATGATGCGGGGCGCCACGCCGGCCACGGCCATGCCCACCACGCGGGCGCGGGGTTTCAGGCCGTACTTGGCGGCGCTGGCCTCGTTGGCCAGCAGCAGCGCGCAGGCGCCGTCGTTCACGCCGCTGGCGTTGCCGGCCGTCACCGTGCCGTCGGGCCGCACCACGCCCTTGAGCCTGGCCAGCGCTTCGAGGCTGGTCGCGCGCGGGTGCTCGTCCTGGCTGACGACGATGGCCTCGCCCTTCTTCTGCGCAATGGTCACGGGCACGATCTCGCGCGCCAGGTGGCCGGCCTGCTGCGCGGCCACGGCGTTCAACTGGCTGCGCAGCGCCATGCGGTCCTGCGCCTCGCGCTCGATGCCGAACTCCTGCGCCACGTTCTCGGCGGTTTCGGGCATGGAGTCGACGCCGTACTTCTCCTTCATCAGCTTGTTGACGAAGCGCCAGCCGATGGTGGTGTCGTAGACGGCGTTGCTGCGCGAGAAGGCAGATTCGGCCTTGGGCATGACAAAGGGGGCGCGGCTCATGCTCTCCACGCCGCCGGCAATCATCAGCCCGGCCTCGCCCGCCTTGATGGCGCGCGCCGCCGTGCCCACGGCATCCAGGCCCGAGCCGCACAGGCGGTTGATGGTGGCGCCGGGCACGTCGATGGGCAGGCCGGCCAGCAGGCTGGCCATGTGGGCGACGTTGCGGTTGTCCTCGCCGGCCTGGTTGGCGCAGCCGTAGAGCACGTCGGTCACCGCCGCCCAGTCCACGCCGGGGTTGCGCTCCATCAGCGCCTTGAGGGGGATGGCGCCGAGGTCGTCGGTGCGCACCGGGCTGAGCGCGCCGCCGTAGCGGCCGAAGGGCGTGCGAATGGCGTCGCAGATGAAGGCTTGGGTCATGGAGGTCTCCTGGGATGGGTGGCAAAGGGGCTCAGGCAGCGGCCTGGATGGGCAGGCCCACCAGGCGTTCGAGTTCGGCGTGGGCGAGGCCCGGCACGGCGTCGATGAGCCGCAGCCCCTCGGGCGTGCAGGCCAGCGTGCACAGGTCGGTGTAGATGCGCTTGACGCAGGCGACGCCGGTGAGCGGGTAGCTGCAGCGCCCGACCACCTTGCTCTCGCCCTGCTTGCTCAGCAGGTCCATCATCACCCACGTCTGCTTGGCGCCGATGGCCAGGTCCATGGCGCCGCCCACGGCGGGAATGGCACCGGGCTCGCCCGTGCTCCAGTTGGCCAGGTCGCCCTTGCTGCTCACCTGAAAGGCACCGAGCACGCAGATGTCGAGGTGGCCGCCGCGCATCATGGCGAAGCTGTCGGCGTGGTGGAAGTAGGCGCCTCCGGACAGCAGCGTGACGGGCTGCTTGCCGGCGTTGATGAGGTCGTAGTCCTCCAGCCCTGCGGCCGGCGCGGGGCCCATGCCCAGGATGCCGTTCTCGCTCTGCAGGATGACCTCGCGCCCTGGCGGAATGTGGTTGGCCACCAGGGTGGGCTGGCCAATGCCCAGGTTGACGTAGGCGCCGTCGTGGATGTCCTGCGCCACGCGGCGGGCCAGGTCTTCCTTGCTTCGTTTTTGATAGCTAGTCACGCTTGATCCTTCTGCGCCGGATGGCAATTTCATGCAGACTTCTTGAAACCGCCGCCCTGCGTGGCCACGCGGTCGATGCGCACGATCTGGCTCACGTAGATGCCGGGGGTGACGATGGCCTCGGGGTCCAGCGCGCCCAGTTCCACGATCTCGTGCACGGTGGCCACGGTCTTCTTCGCGGCGGTGGCCATCACCGGGCCGAAGTTGCGCGCCGACATGCGGTAGGTCAGGTTGCCCCAGCGGTCGCCCTGCTCGGCCTTGATCAGCGCGAGGTCGCCGTGGATGGGGTACTCCAGCACATGGTGCCTGCCGTTGATCTCGCGCGTTTCCTTGCCGGCGGCCAGCTCGGTGCCATGGGCCGTGGGGCAGAAGAAGGCGCCGATGCCCGCGCCAGCGGCGCGCAGGCGCTCGGCCAGCGTGCCCTGGGGCACGAGTTCGA
>Ga0208516_100439_pt1 | contig 16818 bp, 14 predicted proteins | sample LakWasM117_HOW13_2_FD_183931 | JGI IMG/M metagenome (GOLD analysis project Ga0208516, IMG submission 183931) | Freshwater sediment methanotrophic microbial communities from Lake Washington under simulated oxygen tension - Sediment Metagenome... | ecosystem: Environmental > Aquatic > Freshwater >...
TGCGCGCAATTTCCGTATTTCCCAATCTCGCCATGCTGCCCACCCCGCACAGTGTGCTGCTGGTGGGCGGACCGACCCGTGCGGCGGCGCTGGACGATGCCGACTTTGGCGCGCTGCTGCAACAACTCAGCGCGCGTGCACGTGCCGAAGGCGGCAGTTTCAGCGCCATTGCCTCACGCCGCACGCCGCCCGCCTGGCGCGCCGCCATGGGTGCGGTGGATGTGCGCGTGCCCGGCCTGCGTTGGCGCGACACCGGCGATGGCACCAACCCGTATGCCGGGCTGCTGGCCAATGCCGACCGGCTGATCTGCACCCCCGATTCGGTGAACATGCTCAGCGAAGCAGCGGCGACCCATGCGCCCCTGTTCGTGTGGCAACACCAGCGCGTACAGGGCCGCAGCCGGTGCTTCATCGACAGCTTGCTCAGCACCGGCCGCGTGCGTGCGCTCGACGAGACCATGGCCGAATTCGCCGCCACCCCTCTGCGTGAAACCGAGCGGATCGCGGCGGTCATCAGGCAGCGGTTGCAACGCGATCCCTAGCCCATCTGCACAGCACGTTCAGCCGCCCAATACGTGCATCACCGCTGTCCGAATCGCCGCACAGGCGTGCGTGATCGCATCGTTGCGCAGCGCGCGGCGCGGGCGACGATCCAGGGTGCAACGCAGGCCCGCATCCAGCAGCACGGCATGCGCCTGCAGCAAGGCGGCGGCGCTGCCTGCATCCAGACAATGCGCAGCCTGGACCGCACCCAGCAAGGCGGCGGTGGCGCGCGGCCGCAGCAAGGCGGGCTGTTTGCTTGCATCACGCAGCACCAACAATTGCAGCAGGAATTCCAGATCCACCAGGCCGCCCTGACCCTGCTTGAGGTCGAGCATCGCGGCATCGCTGCGGTCCAGCTCTGCACGCATCTTGGTACGCATGCTGCGCACATCCTCGACAAGCTTTTCGGCATCACGTGGGCACGCCAACACCTCATTGCGAATGCGTTCGAAATCAGCCAGCAGCGCCGCATCGCCAGCCACCCCGCGTGCGCGCACCAAGGCTTGATGTTCCCACGTCCAAGCGCGATGGCGCTGATAGTCGACATAGCTGGACAGGCTGGAGACCAGCAGGCCCTTGGCACCATCCGGGCGCAGCCGCACATCCACATCGAACAAACGCCCCGCGCCGGTGCGCGCACCCAGCAAGGCCACCACTTTCTGCCCCAAGCGCGCATACCAGCGCGGTGCATCCAACGCACGCGCGCCGTCGGACGCCGCATCGATCGGCGCATCAAACAGGAACACCAGATCCAGGTCCGAGCCAAAGCCCAGCTCTTCACCGCCCAAGGTGCCATAGCCCAGCACCGCAAACCGGCCACCGGCAATGACTCCATGCGCCGCGCGCAACTCGGCGTTGGCCAGCTGCAACACGCACGCCACCACCGCATCGGCCAACCACGCCAAGCGCTGCGCACACTCTGCAGCGTCGATGCGCGCATCCAGCAGGGCGAGCGCAAAGCGGAAACTCAGGGCTTGGCGCAGCTCATTGAGTGCATCCAGCGACGCCTCCACATCGTCCTCGCGCAGCACCGCCACACATTGCGCAAGCATGCCGGCGCGATCAGGCAATTCACTGCCCACCCGCACATCCAATAATTCATCCAGCAACAATGGGTAGGCGGCCAAGCGCTCACCCAGCAGCGCACTTCGCGCCAGCACATCCACCAGCCGCGTCAGCGCCGCCGGCTGTTCATCCAGCAACGCCAGATAACTGGCCCGCCGCAACAGGGTGTGCAGCAGCGGCAAGACCCGCCGCAACACGGCATCGGGCTGGGCGCAATTGGCCGCCTGTTGCAACAGTGCGGGCAGTACCCGGTCCAGCCGCGCACGCGCCGCATCGGACAAATCACGCACGCCCGGGGCACGCGCAAAATCACATAGGCTGGCATGCAGCGCCGTCGGGTCGGCAAAGCCCGCGGCCTCCAATTGCGCGGCGTCGCCATGCTCAGGCAGGGCGCGCCAGTAAGGCGCCAAGGTGTCGCCGTCATGACTGCGGCGGCGGCGCGGAGCCAGCAATGCCGAAAACTCCTCGGCAACCCGTGCCCGCCATTGTGCAAGCTCCGCGTGCAGGGCAGCCCAGTCTGGATAGCGCAGTCCCGACGCCAAGCGTGCACGCAGAACCGCATCCTCCGGCAGTGCATAGGTCTGTGCATCGGCCAACATTTGCAGCCGGTTTTCCAGTGCCCGCAAATAGCGATACGCCTGCGTAAGCGCGGCGGCGGTCTGTGATTCGATATGCCCGGCCGCTTCCAGTGCGGAAAGCGCAGTGAGCAGGGAGCGACTGCGCAATGCCGGCTCGCGGCCACCACGAATCAACTGCAGCGCCTGCGCCAGAAATTCGATTTCACGAATACCACCCGGCCCGCGCTTGATGTCATCGGCCATGTCCTTGCGCGTCACTTCGGCGGCAATCAGCGCCTTCATCGCACGCAATCCATCCAGCGCGCCGTAGTCCAGATAACGCCGATACACGAACGGCCGCAATGTTTCCAGAAAGCGCGCACCAGCCTGCACATCACCCGCCACACAGCGCGCCTTCTGCCACGCATAGCGCTCCCAGTCGCGGCCCTCGCGCTGGAAATACAACTCCATCGCGGCAAACGACAACGCCACCCGTCCGGCATTGCCAAACGGCCGCAAGCGCAAATCCACGCGGTGACAAAACCCGTCGGCAGTGACGTCATCCAACACCCTGGCCAACTGCTGGCCCAGCCGCGCAAAATAATCCTGCGCATGCAGCACGCGCGCGCCGTCGGACTCGCCCTCGCTGTCGTAGGCATACACCAGGTCGATATCGGAACTGAAATTCAGCTCGCCGCCGCCCAGCTTGCCCAGGCCGAACACCACCAAGCGCTGCACCTGTCCCTGCGCATCACGCACCACGCCAAAGCGCTGCGCGAATTCGGCCTCCAACGCGGCCAGTGCCAGCTGCAAACAGCCCTCTGCCAGCACACTGCTGCCGGCCAGGATTTCCTCCACTGGCGCAGCCTCCACCACATCGCGCCAAATCAAGCGCGTACTTTCCGCACGCCGATAGCGGCGCAACAACTGCGCCCACTGTTCACGGTTCTCCGCGCTCAAGTGCGGCGGCGGCAATGGTTGGCGGGCATCGGCCAACAACTGCGCAAGTACTGCCGGCTGCGCCTGCAACACATCAACGGCGAAGTCGCTGGCCAGCGCCACCTTCTGCAACATCGGCGTGGCCGCCTCGGGCCATGCGCAGCCAGCGGCATGCAGGCGCTGCAAGGCGCGTTCGCCATGCGTTTGCAGCGCTGTTTCGATGCTCTCGTCCATGCGCTGATTGTGGCATTGCCGATAGGCCGGTATCGTTTTCACATGAGCGAATTGCTGGATTTAGTGGCGCTGATCCGCGCCGACACCCCGCTGCTGGTGATCGAAACTCCCGACGAAAGCCGGGTGATGGATCTGTTCCGGCAGTCGCTGATGCATGTCTGGCGCGCGCTGTACCGTTGGAGCGTCACCGAAGGCCTGCGCCGGATCGACATGGACAGCGAATCTGCCACCGAGCTGGCCCCCGACCTCAGCGCCACCTTGCGCGATATGCAAAGCGCCAATCAGCGCGGCATCTACCTCTTGATGGATGCCACCCCGTATCTGGGCTATGCCAGCTACCAGCGCGCCCTGCGCGACATCATCCAGCGGCGCGGCAGCCAGCCGCATGTGCTGGTACTGGTAGGCACCAAGGTGGCATTACCCGAGTCACTGGAACCGTTTGCAGTGCGCTTTTCGCTGCAACTGCCGGATGCCAACACGCTGCTCAAGCTGGTCAAGGATGAGGCGCGCGAGTACGCCGTGCAAAACGGCGGTCGCCGGGTGGAAGTGGAGGTGGATGCCGTCCAGCAGATCGTGCGCAACCTGCGCGGGATGAGCTTGGTGGACGCGCGCCGGATCACCCGCCACCTGATCTGGCGCGACGGCGCACTGGGCCCGCACGACCTGCCCGAGCTGGCGCGCCTGAAGTTTGAGCTGCTCAACAAAAGCGGCCATCTGCATTACGAATACGACACCGCGCAGTTCGCCGATATTGGTGGCGCGCAGCGGCTCAAGCACTGGGTCGCGCAGCGCCGTGCGCCCTTCGTTGCCGACCCGCCACCGGCCGGCCTGCCACCCCCCAAAGGCATGCTGCTGCTGGGCGTGCAAGGCTGCGGCAAATCACTGGCGGCGAAGGCGGTGGCCGGCGGCTTCAATGTGCCGCTGGTGCGGCTGGATTTCGGCACCCTGTACGACAAATACCAGGGCGAAACCGAAAAAAACCTGCGCCAGGCGCTGGCCTCCACCGAACAACTGGCCCCTTGCGTGCTGTGGATCGACGAGATCGAAAAAGCGCTGGCCACCGACGGCGGTGAAACCGATGGCGGGCTGTCGCGGCGGGTGTTGGGTTATTTGTTGACGTGGATGGCCGAACGCACCGCACGCGTATTCCTGGTGGCCACCGCCAACCAGGTGCAGCAACTGCCTGCCGAGCTGCTGCGCAAGGGTCGCTTCGATGAAATCTTCTTCGTCGATTTGCCCGATGCGGCCACCCGTGCCGAAATTTTCACCCTGCATCTGGACCGCCGCAAACTGCCGCGTGACGGCATCGACTTGTCGGCACTGGCCGCTGCCAGCCAAGGGTTTTCCGGTGCCGAGATCGAGCAAGTCATCGTCAGCGCGCAGTACGCCGCGCACGCCACGCAAGCCACGTTGGACACCCAGCTGCTGATGCAGGCCATCCGCGACACCCGCCCGCTGTCGCTGCTGATGGCCGAACAAGTACAAGCCCTGCGCGACTGGGCACTGCCACGCACCGTGCCGGCCAACTGAATCAGCAGGCAATAAAAAGCCCGCTTAGACCGAAGTCTCAGCGGGCCTGCTCCCTCCCCCACGTCGGGACGCCGGTGGATCGTGCCGGATCGGTGCGGGGGATTGCACGCTGCACCGCAAAAAAAAAAACTTGTGCGTTCAGTAAATCTTTCACACATGCTGCCGCGCCAATCCGCGCTGCGCGAGCACCGCCAACGCGGCTTTCTCGCCCGATTCACAGCCGCCTTCCATGAAGCCTTGCGCAACCAATGAACAATGTTCGCCGGCAAAATGCAGACCGCCTACCGATGTCCCCATCACGCCGCCAATCGTCGCCCAATCCCCCGGTTGCAAGCAGGCGTAGCTGCCCAATACCCATGGGTTTGACGGCCAATGCATGCGCGCCTCGGCAGCATTGCCACGGGCGTTGGCAACGCCGGGAAATACCCGATCCAGTGCCGCCACTGCCGCAGCCGCCTGTTGCTTGGCACTGCCTTGCCCCAGTGTGATGCCGTGCGCACCACCCGTGAAATTGGTCAGCACCCCGGCAGTACCGGCTTGTTTGCGGCTGGTCTCCCAACTGGTCTGGTAGGCCAGATCACTCATCGACGCGCCATTGGCGTGATGCTCCCGCCATGCGCGGCGTTCAAACCCGATCATCAATTTTGCGTTGCTGCCATAGGCCAGGCCAGCGATGGCGCGCCGCTTGTCGGCGGGCAAGGCCACCCCCAGCCGCACCTTGCGCAGCAGGGTAAACGGCAACGCCAACACCACGTGCTGTGCACGCACTTGGCGCGAGGCGCTGCCGCTGCGGAAACTCAGCACATAGCCATCGGCATCGCCATCCAGGGCTTCCAGCACATGCCCAGGCGCAATGGCGTCGTGCAGGCGCAAGGCCAGCGCCTGTGGAATCAAATCGTTGCCCCCGCGCACATGGAAGCGCTCGTCGCTGGCACCGAAGATGTGAAAGGCTTGCGCATCGCCGGTGCCGATGAAGGTGAGGAAATTCATCGCTGATTGCTGGGTAATTTCCAAGCCCATTTCGGTGGTGTAGGCCACATCCAGCAGCTTGCGCAGCCAGCCGGTGACGCCATTCCTGTCCAACCACTGCGCGATGCTGAGCGCATCCAGCGCACGGAATGCGGGGTTGTGGTCGGTGCTGTCGAGACTGCCGTCACCGGCTGCAGCAAGATCACGCTGGATAGCAGCGGCGACCGGCACGAAGGCGTGCACGATTTCGGCCTCATCGATCAAGCGGCCATCGAAATACCAGCAATCGTGATCCGCATCGCCATCCAGCAGATCATCCAACTGCAAGCCCAACTCGCCGGCCAGTGCGCGAATTCGCGTATGGTCACTATCGATCAGCTCCCCGCCCAGCTCCACCACCTGCGCATCGGCAAAATGCCCGCGCAGCGACAGCATCCGCCCACCCACGCGTTGCTGTGCCTCGAACACCTGCACGCGCACACCTTGCTGACGCAACCGCCACGCGGCGGTCAGCCCGGCAATACCGGCTCCCACAATGACCACATCCGCCTGCCCGGCCGGCTGCATCGGTTTTGGAAGGCTGGCGCAAGCGGCCAACACCACACCGGCACCGGTGCCTTGCAGCAAACGCCGGCGCTGCCGATCGATGCGCCGCACCCGCACCCGGGCGTGGAATTCATCCAATGGCATCGGCGATTGTTGCGCGATGCGGGCGATTGCGGCGACGCGTTGCAGCAACCGGAACAAGGGCGTGCGGCCCATGGCAAGCCTCTGGCACTGTGACGTTACTCACTTCAACGCAGGCATCACCAGCAACAGGTCATCGGCACGCGCAATTGCAACAATCGGTGCTCAATCAGGGCGCGGGCCTTTGCGTAGATCCTTGAGAATTTCACGTGCGGCATTGCGCCCCGGCAAGCCGGTCACACCGCCACCCGGATGACTGCCGGCGCCGCATAAATACAACTGCTTGAACGCGCCGCGATACGCCCCCTGCCCGAGCAGCGGACGTGCGCTGAACATCTGGTCCAGCCCCAGCGCGCCATGGAAAATATCGCCGCCAACCAGGCCAATGCGGCGCTCCAAATCCAGCGGGCTCAAGGCTTCATAGCCGAGCACGCTGCTTGTGAAATTGGGTGCGTAAGTATTCACGGTATCGATCATCAATCTGGCCACCGTGTCGCGGTGCGCATCCCAGCCGCCATCCACCTCCGGGTGGACTTGCTGGCAAAACAGACTGGCGACATGCTGGCCAGGTGGTGCAAGCGTGTCATCCAAGGTCGATGAAATCACCACTTCCACAATGGGCTTTTGCGCCCAGCCGGCGTTATGCGCCTTCGATTTGGCATCGAAATACGCCTGCTCGAAATACTGCAGCGACGGCCCGATCAAAATGCCGCTTTGATGATGCGGCTGCAGCTGCGTGCCCGGCATCGCAGTGAAATCCGGCAACGCACTCAAGGCCACGTTCATGCGGAATGTCCCCGACCCGCAACGATAACGCCGCATGCGCTGCGCGGTGTCGTCATCCAATTGCGCTGGATTCACCAGTTTGGTGTACAGCAGCTTTGGATTGAGATTGCTGGCAAGGGTTGCGGCGCGCAGCTCACGCCCATCGGCCAGCGCAACGCCCACCGCCTTGCCGTTCTCCACCAGCAACTGCGCAACCTCGGCATCGGTTTCGATGACAACACCGCGCGCCTCGCATTCAACCCGCATCGCCTGGGTGATCGCACCCATGCCACCGATCGCATGCCCCCACGCACCGGCCTTGCCATTGACTTCACCAAACACATGATGCAGCAGCACATAAGCACTGCCCGGGGTGTACGGACTGGCGAAATTACCCACCACCGAATCCCAGCCCAGCGCGGCTTTCAGCGGCTCGCCTTCGAACCAGTCATCCAGCAGTTCACCCGCGGATTTGGTGAACAGATCCAGCAAGTCGCGGCGGCCACGCATGTCCAGGGTTTTGAGCTGTTTGGCCACGCTGGCCGAATGCAGCCAATCGGCCAGCACGAAGCGATCACTGACATTGGGCGGCGTGCGCTGGATCAATTCACGCAACACCACCACGATGCGATCGAGCATTGCGTAGTACTCGGGCAGCCGCTGTGCATCGCGCGCCGACCACTTCGCGACCTCGGTCTGCGTGTGTTCGCCGCCCAACCGAAAACTGCGCCCGTCGGGCAGCGGAAGAAAGTTTGCATACGGGCGTTCAACCACGCGCAAGCCATGTTGTTGCAGGCGCAGATCACGGCTCACATTCGGGTTGAGCAGACTGACGGTGTAGCTGGCCAACGAGTTGCGAAATCCGGGATGAAATTCCTCGGTCACCGCCGCGCCACCGACGATGTGGCGACGCTCCAACACCCGCACCTTCAAGCCCCCTGCGGCCAGATACGCCGCACACACCAAGCCGTTATGGCCACCGCCAAGAATCAATACATCGTCACGTTGCATCGGCCAACCCCATCGCGGATTTCGTAATGGCCAGCATACCTGCCCACTTTCCGCCAGGGGCCACCGACAGGCGAAGCCCCTTCCGCGAATGTCCTCCGGCATCGGCTTTGCCGTTGCCTCCTCCTTGATTTCGCGGAAGGGGCTTCGCCTGCCGGTGGCCCGCACGATTTTTCAGTGCAGCGGCACGCCCGTCTTTTCGGCAGCTTCATCAAAGCTCACACCCTCGGCCAACTCGACCAGCTTCAGGCCGTCCGGCGTCACATCGAACACGCCCAGCTCGGTGATGATGCGATTGACCACGCCCACGCCGGTCAGCGGCAGCGTGCACTGCGGTAGAATCTTCGAGGTGCCGGCCTTGGTGACGTGCTCCATCAGCACCACCACCTTGCGCACGCCGGCCACCAGATCCATCGCGCCGCCCATGCCTTTGACCATCTTGCCGGGCACCATCCAGTTGGCCAGATCACCTTTGTCGGTGACCTCCATCGCGCCGAGGATGGCCAGATCAATATGCCCGCCGCGAATCATCGCAAAGGAATCATGGCTACCAAAAAAGCTGGCGCCGGGCATGGCCGTGACGGTCTGTTTGCCGGCATTGATCAGGTCGGCATCGAGTTCGGCCTCGGTGGGGAATGGGCCGATACCCAGCAAGCCATTTTCACTTTGCAGCCATACATCCATGCCCTCTGGAATGTAATTGGCCACCAGTGTGGGCAGGCCGATGCCGAGGTTGACGTAGGCACCGTCGGTGAGTTCGCGGGCGGCGCGCTGCGCCATTTGTTCACGGGTCCAGGCCATCTGATTTCTCCCTTCGCTCTATATGAGTCGCAGCCGTCCATGGCGATACGACAATGATGTTTGGCATACCGGCCCGGCCATCCACGGCCGGGCGTTCGCCAGCGCGCGAGCCAGTGGCCCGCAAGCGCGCTGGACTCACCCCTCCGGCTGGCGAATGGTGCGTTGTTCGATGCGCTTTTCCGGGCTGGCATTGACCACGATGCGCTGCACGTAGATACCGGGCAGATGCACGTGGTCGGGCTCGATCGCGCCGATCTCCACCAGCTCCTCCACCTCCACCACGCACACCCTGCCCGCCATCGCGGCGACCGGGTTGAAGTTGCGCGCGGTCTTGCGGAACACCAGATTGCCGGCGGTGTCGGCCTTCCATGCCTTGACCAGCGACACATCGGCCTTCAGCGCGGTTTCCAGCACATACATGCGGCCATCGAACTCGCGGGTTTCCTTGCCGTCGGCCACGATGGTGCCGTAGCCGGTGGCGGTGAAGAACGCCGGTATCCCCGCACCGCCGGCACGCAGACGCTCGGCCAGCGTGCCTTGCGGGTTGAACTCCAATTCCAGCTCGCCACCCAAAAACTGGCGCTCAAATTCTTTGTTTTCGCCCACATACGACGAAATCATTTTCTTGATCTGGCGTGTGGTCAGCAATTGGCCCAAGCCAAAACCGTCCACGCCCGCGTTATTGGAAATCACGGTCAGGCCGGTCACCCCCGAATCACGCAGCGCCGCAATCAGCGCCTCGGGGATGCCGCACAGGCCGAAGCCGCCCACGGCAAGGGTTTGACCATCCGCCACCAGCCCTTCAAGGGCGGCGGCGGCACTGGGGTACTGTTTGCTCTTGGCAGTTGCCACGGGCGCTGCTCCAACGCGGGGTAGAGCAGCCATTCTAGCGATTCGTGCGAAAACACCCAGCGTACCTTCGGGCAATTCCCCGATTTTCTGCGGCCGCCGCCGGTGTCCGCTAAAATGGGGGGCTAGGCCCGAAGGCCCCGTTTTCCGCATCTGCAAGGACTGTGCACGGTGAAAATTCTCGTCGGTTACAAGCGCGTGGTGGACTACAACGTCCGCATCCAGGTCAAGCCGGACGGTTCCGGCGTGGTCACCGACGGCGTCAAGCTGTCGCCCAATCCGTTTGACGACATCGCGCTGGAAGAAGCGCTGCGTCTGCGCGATGCCGGCATCGCCACCGAAGTGGTGGTGGCCACCATTGCCCCGGCCGATGCGCAGCCGCATCTGCGCAATGGGCTGGCGATGGGCGCCAACCGCGCCATCCACGTGGTGGCCGATGCCGCCATCCAGCCACTCACGGCGGCGCGTGCGCTGCTGAAGCTGATCGAAAAAGAACAGCCCGACCTGGTGCTGCTGGGCAAGCAGGCCATCGACGATGACGCCAACCAGACCGGGCAGATGCTGGCCACCTTGTGGGGCCGCCCGCAGGCCACCTTCGCCAGCAAGCTGACGATTGCCGATGGCAAAGCCACCGTGGTGCGCGAAGTCGATGCCGGACTGGAAACGCTGGAAGTGGACTTGCCGGCGGTGGTCACCGCCGACCTGCGCTTGAACGAACCGCGCTTCATCAAGTTGCCGGACATCATGAAGGCCAAGAGCAAGCCGCTGGAAACCATTGCGCTTGCCGATCTGGGCGCGACCGCGCATGACTCGCTGACCACCACCGCGTATGCCGCGCCGGCCAAGCGCAGCCGTGGCGTGATGGTCAAGGATGCGGCCGAATTGGTAGCCGTGCTCAAGCAAAAGGGGTTGCTGTAATGTCCAAAGTCCTCATCGTCGCCGAACATTTGAACGGCAAACTCAACGCCGCCACCGCCAAATGCGTGTCTGCTGCGCAGGCACTGGCACCGGCCGCCATCGACATCGTGGTGCTGGCCGCAGACCCCGCCGCCGTGGCCGCACAAGCCGCGCAGATTGCCGGGGTGAACAAGGTGCTGAGCGTGGCCAATGCCGCCAACGCGCACGCCATCGCGCAAGTACAGGCCCCGCAGATTGCCGCACTGGCCGCAGGCTACAGCCATGTGTTTGGCGCCTCCACCACCTTCGGCAAGGACCTGATGCCGTGCGTGGCCGCGCTGCTGGGCGTCAACCAGATCTCCGACCTGATGGCGGTGGACGGCGCACATGCCTTCAAACGCCCGATCTACGCCGGCAACGCGATCATCAGCGTGCAGGCTCCGGCGGATCAAACCGTGGTGGCCACTGTGCGCACCGCATCATGGCCGGAAGCGGCGCAAGGTGGCAGCGCCACCGTTGACGCGGTGAGCGTCGATGCCGCATTGCCCAGCCACACCCGCTTTGTGGGCCTGGCCGCAGGCAGCACCGACCGCCCCGACCTGCAAAGCGCCAAGCGGGTGGTCTCCGGTGGCCGCGGCGTGGGCTCGGAAGCAAACTTCAAAATCATCTACGCACTGGCCGACAAACTCGGTGCCGGCGTGGGCGCATCGCGCGCGGCGGTGGATGCCGGCTACGTGCCCAGCGACCTGCAAGTGGGGCAAACCGGCAAAATCATTTCGCCCGAACTCTATGTGGCGGTGGGCATCTCCGGCGCCATCCAGCACCTGACCGGCATCAAGGATGCCGGCACCATCGTGGCCATCAACAAAGACGGCGACGCGCCGATCTTCGAGATCGCCGACATTGGTCTGGTGGGCGATCTGTTCCAGCTGCTGCCGGAGCTGGAAGCGGCGCTGGGCTAAGCGGCACCGGGCAAGCGTCAGTTGCGCCGCCTGTCAGCGCGGGCGGCGCAAGCACCACACCTCGATATCGGCTGGCAACACCGTGAGCAACGGTGCCAGCAACGAGATCGCTACGACCAACGCCATTGCTTTGATGGCGGGGACATCGCGTGCGTAGCGAATCCGCGCATACAGTCCGCGCACGCTCACCGCTGGCAGGCGACTGCGTGCTTCCAACTCGAAGCCCGCCTTGTGCGCCAGCAGGGTCAGATTGGCGGTCGCAAAATAGTGCACATGCGGCGATGGAAAGCCTCGCTGCCACATGCGGTCAAATGCACCACTCAACCCAACGCGTGCCAATAGCACCGACAAGCGATACAAAAACCCACGGCTCGATGGTGCGTTGACGATCACACAGCCACCCGGCGCAAGATGTTGCCAACAAGCCACAAGCGCGGCATTGATGTTGGGAATGTGCTCCAACACATCGTTGAACACGATGACATCGAAGCACTCGCTCGGCGCCAACGCATCCGGGAAAAATCCACTGCGCACCGTCAATCCACGGGCGCGCGCGGCTGCAGCCACGTCAGCGTCCGGCTCGATGCCAACGACATCAAATCGCGACGCCGCGCGTTCGCTGAACCAGCCATGCGCACATCCCACGTCCAACAGCCGCGGAGTGGATTCGGTTGCCGGCATCCGCAGCGATAGCCACGCCAGCAGGCGTTCGAAGTTGGCCTGCCGCAAATGGGAGAGTCCCTGCTCACGCGCAGCTTCGTCCAGATCGCCACCCGCAACTTGCTCAAGGATGTGAGGCGTCAGCGTACTGCCTTCGTAATGGCAAGACGCACAACGCAGATGCCAATGGCTTGACCCAACTGCCAGCGCGCTGCCGCAAGCAGGGCACACCGTCATGTACGGGCGCCCCAAGCGGTGATCGCGATCCCGCACAAGATGACCGCCCCCCCCACCAGCACCTGCCAACGCAAGGCTTCACCCAGCACCAGCGCCGCCAGTACAGGCACCAATAGAAATGCCAACCCGTAAAACGGAAACGCGAACGACAGTGGAACCCTCGACAACACCAGCAGCCACAGCAACGTCGCGATGGCATAGATCACCAGCGCACCCAGCAACGGCAACGACAACCAACTCATCGGCTGTTGCACCACCAGTTGCGACGATGCGCTCTTGAACAACACCTGCCCCAGTGACAGCAGCACGATCGTGCCGAGAATCAGCAGCAGATTGATTGGGGTAAGAAGCTCGGACTTAAGCATGACCATGCTCCCTCAATGAAACGAGTGCCACTTGCTGACAGGCGTGGCAACCACATTGCGCACGCCAATCATTTGTAGATCCAGTGGCGATACGCAAGAAAGCTGATTCCCGCGAGTGCCACTTCAACGACAGGCTTTGCTAGCCACGCCCATTGCATCCCCGCCCTGGCCTCAATGACCTGCATCGCCAAGGTACTAATGGCGGTCACCACGATCCACGACGACGCGAATTTTGCAAAACGGCGCCATCCCAGGCGGCTGCCTTGATGGTCACGAAAGGTGAACATCCCGTTGAGCATGTACGCGATGCCAGCGCCGCTCACGCGCGCCAACAAGTTGGCCAGCACGGTGGCGATCCCGCACCACGTCAGGGCCACGAAAAAACTCCAGTCCACCAGCAATGCGAGCACGCCAACAATGCCATAGCTCACACCCTGCTTGGCCAGTGCACGCAGACTCATCGCTGGCGTACCAGATGGCCCTGCTGTTCGACAAAGCAGGAACCTTTCGCCGCCGCACACGGATCTATCCCTTGCTGCAACGCCGCCACTTGTACTTTGATCGTGTTGTCGGCATGAAGGATGCGCAATGCATCCCCAGAACCCCACGAGAACGGATCGAAATACACTTCGGAGACTGCAACCGTCACCGGAGATGCCGGCGTGTCGTGCTGCATCAAACGCGCATAGTCGTAATACAGGGTCTTGCTGTAGCTGCCCTTGATCAGTACGAAGTTGCGTGCATCGCGCAGGAAGCCGGTATGCGCCGGCCAGTACAGCAACAACGCCACCGCAAGCGTCAGCGCCATGCCCACGATTCGGCGTCGCGGGAAGAGCGCGCACAGCGCGATTGCAATGAAGAAATGCGGCACGTACAGATACAGGGGATGCCGCTGCTTGCCCAGTAGCAGCACCGCTGCCATCAAGATTGCAGCGGATGCCAAGGCAGCCATCCCGACCCGGCTGCACAATGCAATCATCAATACTGCCGCCGCAAACACCAACCCGATGCCCACATGGGTTTCGTTGCTGCCGGGTGTAAACGCATAGAACGCTTGTGCGAAATACCAGCCAATACCCTCCAGAACGCCTTGCGCAGACAACGACAGGCCATAGCTGCTGCCCTCCAGTTTGCCTGCCTGCTGGCGGTACAGCTGCGCATAGCAAACCAGCAACACCAGTGCCAACAATGCGTGCGGTGCCAACCGCAGGCAGCGTTTGCGCCAGTCGTCGCGCCGCAGCAAGAGCACATCCCACAGCGCCAGCACCGCCACCATGCCCAACGCGAACTCCTTGGTCCGGATCGCGGCCAGATGCAGCACCACCGATAAGCCCAACCACCACCATTTGCGCGTGCTGCCCAATACCGCCTGCTGGTAACTCAGCAACGTGCCCAATACCAAGGTTGCCCCCAGCAAATCGAACACTGCGCCTACCCAATGCACAGCGGTCAATGTCGAAAACCAGCATGCCGACAACACCGCGGCGAGCGTCAACCGGTACGGATCCAACCATGGCCGAGCAAGCGTGACCAGCAGCGCCACGTTGATGGCATGCAGGCACCACCAAACCTGGTTCCATGCACCATGCCGGAGCCAGAACACCTCGTACAAGCCCCGAATCAGCAGCTCGCCTACCGGCCTGTCGTTATAGATCGCGGTGGGCAGCAGGTGGATGCTGTTCCGCCATGGCCCAAATTGCGCACGCTCCAGCCAACCCCAATCATCGGCAAAGAAAAAATGCGCCGGATCCAATATCCATCGGTTGAACCACAGGGCCGCAATCACCGCGACCAGCAATGGCAACCACTTTGCACGCCACGACAGCGGTGACCTTGCTTCAGCGGCGAGCATGGCGCGAGGGCACATATTGCTTGGTGAAATACAACGGCCTGCCTTTGACCTCATTGAACATACGGCCGATGTACTCGCCCAACATGCCCAGTGCCGCCAGCTGAATGCCACCAAGGAACAAGATCACGCACATCAACGAGGGGTAGCCTTTCACCGGCTCACCGTACAGCAGGGTTTTTGCAATCAGCACCGCCATCGCGACAAATGCCAGCATGGCCACCAGCAATCCCAAGTACGTTGCCAACTTGAGCGGCGCGATGGTGAACGAGGTGATGCCCTCGATTGCGAAATTCCAAAGTTTCCAGTAGTTGAATTTGGTCTGCCCGGCAAGCCGAGGATCGCGATCGTACTCGACGGCGATCGACGGGTAACCGATCCAGGCGAACAAACCCTTCATGAATCGGTGCTGCTCGCGCAGCGCCCGCAATGCCTCTACTGCGCGGCGACTGAGTAGACGAAAATCGCCCGTGTCCTGCGGGATCGCCACCCGCGACAACTTGCCGATCAAGCGATAAAACCACGATGCACTGGCCTTTTTCAGCCACGTTTCACCATCGCGCTGACGGCGCCGTGCATACACGTTGTCGAAGCCGGCACGCCACTGTTCCAGCAAACGTGGAATCAATTCCGGTGGATCCTGCAGGTCGGCGTCGATCACCACCACCGCCTCGCCACGCACGTGGTCAAGACCGGCAGCCATCGCGATTTCCTTGCCAAAGTTGCGGCTCAAATCGACCAAGGCCACATCCGGATCATCCGCGCACAATTGCTGCAGCCACTGCAGCGACCCATCACTGCTGCCATCGTTGACGTACACCACTTCATACGTATCAACACAGGTGCGCAGCACCGCCGTCATCCGCCGATGGAACTCCGGCAGCACTTCGATTTCGTTGTACACGGGCACCAGCACACTGAGCACTGGTGCCCCCAGTACGATGCTGGCGCTTGCAGTATCCGGCTGCATGCAGTGCTTCGTCAGTTGCAGGGGGTAGCCTTGACCGTCAATTCGGCCAACGGCTTCTCGCTGCCACGCTCGACCATGACGAACTTGGTATCCGGGAACACCCAATTGCCCGTGGTGGACTCGCCGGTTGCACCACCATTCAACCACAGCTTCTTCTCGCCTTTGGGGTCAACCACGTAGATCGAAACTTCGGCAATTTTCCTGGCGCTCACATCCCACTTCGCGGTCGAGGTAATCGCACCGTTTTCGGCATCGCAGATGCGGAATGAACCCGGGTTGATGGACAACGTGGCATCACCGATGGGTGGCTGTACCTGTTTGGCAGCGGCCGCCACAGCAGCGGGCGCCGATGGCGCTGCCGTTGCATCAGCACTTGGCGCTGGCGGCGCTTCCTGACTGCAAGCGGCAACACCCGCCAACAACATGGCTACTAGGAGGAACTTGACATTCATGGCAAACCGTCTCCGGAAGGTTTCGTGCGAATGGAGGCGCCCGTGCCAAGCCGGCGCGGATGCCAGTGTTTGAGCTTCAACGCGGGTCGCTCCAGACACCACCAGGACACATAGCCCATGCAGGTCGCAAGCACCGCCGCCAGCGCGAAATTATGCCATGCACTGATCGCCGGCATCTTTGCCACCAACACCTGCTGCAACGGCCAACCCCACAAGTAGATGCCATACGATGGATCGCCCCATTGCTCCAGCTTGCGCCACACCGGCGTGCGGTAGGCAAACCAAAAGCAGAAGTAGGCCAGCGCCAACGCAAACAACCAAGGCAGTGCACGCGAACGCATCGACAAATACACCAGCAACAGCAACATCAGCATCGCCGTGTGGCGCACGTGCAGCTTGTCCTTATGCAACTGAACGAGGATCCCGACCGCAAAAAAACCTGCCAATCGAAACCAGTCCGGGTGCAGTGGGATGTATTC
>Ga0208516_100442_pt1 | contig 16743 bp, 14 predicted proteins | sample LakWasM117_HOW13_2_FD_183931 | JGI IMG/M metagenome (GOLD analysis project Ga0208516, IMG submission 183931) | Freshwater sediment methanotrophic microbial communities from Lake Washington under simulated oxygen tension - Sediment Metagenome... | ecosystem: Environmental > Aquatic > Freshwater >...
AATTCCCTGTGGATCGCCAAGACCGGCATGTCTGCCCAGCAGACGCAGCTCGACGTCATCTCGCACAACCTCGCCAACGTCTCGACCACCGGCTTCAAGCGCAACAACGCGGTGTTCGAGGACCTGATCTACCAGAACCAGCGCCAGGTGGGCGCCAACACCACCGAGCAGAACCAACTGCCCACGGGCCTGCACCTGGGCCTGGGCGTGCGCACGGTGGCCACCAGCCGCAACTTCACCCAAGGCACGCACCAGGAAACCAAGAACAACCTGGACGTGGCCATCAACGGCAACGGCTTCTTCGAGGTCACCATGCCCGACGGCACCCTCGGCTACACGCGCGACGGCTCATTCCAGGTCGACTCCCAGGGGCGCCTGGTCACCTCCAGCGGCCTGCCCGTGGCCAACGGCATCACCATCCCGCAGGGCGCCACCAGCGTGAGCATCAGCACCACCGGCGCCGTCTCGGCCATCGTGGCGGGCAACACCGCGCCCCAGCAGCTGGGCAACCTGGCCATGTCGAACTTCATCAACCCGGCTGGCCTGGAGCCCGTCGGCCAGAACCTGTACAAGGAATCGGCCGCCTCGGGCCAGCCCCAGCAGGGCACGCCGGGCGCCAACGGCCTGGGCTACATCCGCCAGGGCTTCCTGGAAGCCTCGAACGTCAACGTGGTCGAGGAACTGGTCAACATGATCCAGACCCAGCGCGCCTACGAGATGAACTCCAAGGCCATCCAGACTTCGGACCAGATGTTGGCCAAGCTCGGGCAGCTCTGACACCGGCCCCTGACGCCACCCCAGGAACACCACCATGAACACCCTTACCGCACTGCGTGCCGGCGCCTGCGCCCTGCTGGTGGCCTTGCTGCTGCCCGGCTGCGCCGGCCTGTCGCCCGCCCCTCCGGTCGACATCCTGCCCACCACGCCCCCGCCACTGACCGCTGCGCCACGCGTGGCGGCTCCCGTCACCGGCAGCCTGTACCACCAGGCCAGCTACCGGCCGGCCTTCGAGGACCGCCGCGCCCGCATGGTCGGCGACAACGTGACCATCATGATCGTGGAGAACGTGACAGCGAGCCAGAAGTCCTCCTCCACCGTGGACCGCAATTCCGAGGTGTCCGCCGGCATCACGGCCCTGCCCTTCGTGAACAAGACCTTCACCGACAAAACCGCGCTGGGCGCCAAGTCCGAGAACACCTTCGCCGGCAAGGGCGGCACCGAAAGCGCCAACACTTTCTCGGGCTCGATCACGGCCACCGTCATCGACGTGCTGCCCAACGGCCACCTCATCGTGGCCGGCGAAAAGCAGATTGGTGTGAACCAGAACGTGGACGTGCTGCGCTTCTCGGGCACCGTGGACCCGCGCTCCCTGCAGCCCGGCAGCATCATCAACTCCACCCAGGTGGCCAATGTGCGCGTCGAATCGCGTGGCCGCGGCGCGCAGAACGAAGCCCAGGTCATGGGCTGGCTTGGCCGCTTTTTCCTGACCCTTCTGCCCTTCTGATCTCTGCCAACCCGGGGCCATCACCGGCCCTGCGGCTCTCAAAAAGCATAGCTGCCAGCGCTTTACCAAAAAGGGCTGGCAGCACTTTTTTGCCTGAAATTCTGACACTCTCCAGTCTCCAGGCACCCCCCTCCAGTTCCCTGCGGGCACCCCCAATTGGCCGGTGAACCCGCCGCTTTTCGGGTTTTATTTCCGGCCGCCGCCTCCCACAATGGAGGCCATGAAAGCCTCGTCCCACGCCCCCTTGCCGCGCAGCCTGCGCATGCTGTGGCCCCTGCTGGCCATGGTGCTGCTGCTCGGCACCGGGCCGGCCCACGCCTTGCGTGTCAAGGAAGTGGCCGCCGTGCAGGGCGTGCGCAGCAACCAGCTGACGGGCTACGGCCTGGTGGTGGGCCTGGACGGCACGGGCGACCAGACGACGCAGATGCCCTACACCACCCAGTCCATGCAGAACTACCTGCAGAACATGGGCATCAGCCTGCCCGCGGGCGCCACCAGCCAGCTGCAGCTCAAGAACGTGGCGGCCGTCATCGTCACGGCGCAGCTCCCGGCCTTCGCGCAGCCCGGCCAGATGATCGACGTGAACGTCTCGTCCATGGGCAATTCCAAGTCGCTCAAGGGCGGCATGCTGATGGTCACGCCGATGCGCGGCGCCGACGGCGAGATCTACGCCCTGGCCCAGGGTAACCTGGTCGTGGGCGGCGCCGGCGCATCGTCGGGCGGCAGCAAGGTACAGATCAACCACCTGAGCGCCGGGCGCATCCCGCAGGGCGCCCAGGTGGAGCGCTCGGTGCCCACGCCGCTGCACGAGGGCGACTCGATCACACTCGGCCTCAACGCCTCCGATTTCCAGACCGCGCGCCGCGTGGCCGATGCCATCAATGCCCGCATGGGCACGGGCCGCGCCATGGCCCTCGACGGCCGCACCGTGCAGGTCCAGGCGCCAACCAACCCGGGCGCCCGCGTGAACTTCATCGCCGAACTGGAAGAACTGCAACTGGAAAGCACGACGCCCTCGGCCAAGGTGGTGATCAACGCGCGCACCGGCTCCGTGGTGCTGAACCAGGCCGTGACGCTCAGCCCCTGCGCCGTGGCGCATGGCAACCTGTCCATCGTCATCAGCAGCCGGCCCATCGTCAGCCAGCCCAATGCGTTCTCGCAGGGGCAGACCGTCGTCTCGCAGCAGAGCGACATCCAGATCAACCAGGAGCCGGGCAACATCATCCAGGTGCCGCCCTCGGCGCAGCTGACCGACGTGGTGCGCGCGCTCAATGCGCTGGGCGCCACGCCGCAGGATCTGCTGGCCATCCTGCAGGCCATCAAGGCCGCCGGCGCGCTCAACGCCGAGCTGGAGGTCATCTGATGTTCGCCCCCCATCCCGCGGTTGCAAAGCCCCTGCCCAAGGAGTGCTGAACCATGGCCCTCTCCCTGCCCGCCGCCAGCAGCACCAGCACGTCCAACGCGCTGGCCGCCGATGCCCGCTCGCTCAACCGGCTCAAGCTCGACGCCAGCCAGAACAGCCCCGAAGCGACGCGCGAGGCCGCCAAGCAGTTCGAGTCGCTGTTCATGCGCGAGATGATCAAGAGCATGCGCGAGGCCACCATGAAATCGGGCCTGCTCGACGGCGCCCAGGGCGACCTGGGCACCGACCTGCTTGACCAGCAGCTGTCGGTGCAGATGGCGGGCCGGCCCGGCGGCCTGTCCGAGGCCATCGCGCGCCAGCTCTCGCAGGTGATGGGCGGCGGCGATGTCACCCTGTCCACCCCCTCCACGCTGAGCCTGGGCGGCACCCGCGCGGCGCCCGCCGTCGCGCCCACGGCCCCGGTGGGGCCGGCGCCCAAGGGGCGTGACGATTTCGTGCAGTTCCACAACAGCGCCGCCGAACGCGTGGCCCAGGCCAGCGGCATCCCGGCCAGCTTCATGCTGGGCCAGGCCGGCCACGAAACCGGCTGGGGCAAGAGCGAGATCAAGAACCGCGATGGCTCCAACTCCTTCAACCTGTTCGGCATCAAGGCCGGCAAGGGCTGGACCGGCAAGGTCGCCGAAGTCACCACCACCGAGTACGTGGACGGGGTGCCGCGCAAGGTGGTGGCGAAGTTCCGCGCCTACGACTCCTACGAGGATTCGTTCCGCGACTACGCCCGCCTGATCAACAACAACCCGCGCTACGAGCAGGCCCGGGCCAAGACGCATTCGGCCGTCGCCTATGCCGCCGAACTGCAGAAGGCCGGCTACGCCACCGACCCGGCCTATGCCCGCAAACTGAGCGGTGCCATCCAGAGCGCGCTGCGCGCCATGGCCTGAACCCGGAAACTGAACCATGAGCCTACTCAACGTCGGAGCCCGGGCACTGCAGGCCAACCAGGCCGCACTGCAAACCGCGGGCCACAACATCGCCAACGTCAACACGGCCGGCTATTCGCGCCAGAGCGTGGTGCTGCAGACCGTGCAGGGCCAGTTCACGGGCGGCGGCTACATCGGCAAGGGCGTCGAGGTGCAGACCATCCTGCGCAACCACAGCGAACTGCTCACGCGCCAGGCCACGGCAGCGGCCGCCGTGGACTCGGGCGACTCGGCGCGCATGGACCGCCTGCGCCAGCTGCAAGACGTCTTCAGCGGCGGCGCCAGCGGCATCGGCGCCTCCATCAACGACATGATGAACGCGCTGTCCGACGTGGTCAGCAGCCCCACCGACCTCACGGCACGCAGCGTGGCCCTCACGCGCATGGACGAAATGGCCGCGCGCATACGCGATGCCTCCCAGCGCCTCGACGAGATCGGCTACACCGTGGCCGAGCAGCTCAAGGGCAGCATGGTCGCGGTCAACAGCATTGCCAAGAGCATTGCCGGTGTGAACGAGCAGATCGCCCGCGCCAAGGGCAACGGCCAGCCCGCCAACGACCTGCTGGACCAGCGCGACCAGCTCATCCGCGATCTCAACCAGCACATCCAGACCTCCCAGGTGGCCGCCGACGACGGCACCGTGAGCGTTTTCGTGGCCGGCAGCCAGCCGCTGGTGCTGGGAAACAAGGCGGCCACGCTGTCGATCGAGGACCCGGCGGATTTCGGCGCCGGCAGCGGGCAGAAGGTGCTGAACTTCCTGGCCCCCGGCTCTTCCACCAAGGTGGAGCTGAACGAGAGCATGCTCGGCGGCGGCGAGGTGGCCGGCCTGCTGCGCTTCCAGAACAGCGACCTGGCCGAAGGCCGCAACCTGCTGGGGCGCATGGCAGTGGCCATCAGCGAGTCCATGAACACGCAGAACAAGCTGGGCCTGACGCTCAACGGCCAGCCAGGCGACAACCTGTTCGCCCCGATCAGCCTGGGCAATGCCGTCGGCAGCAGCTTCAACACCTCGGCCGCCACCATGGCGCTGACGGTGACGGACCCCACGCTGCTGCAGGCCTCCAGTTACACCATCACCTTCACCGCCGCCGACGCCGGGTCGGTCACGCGGGCCTCCGATGGCAAGGTCTTCAGCTTCAACGGCTCCGGCCTGCCGCCGGTCACGGTGGCCGACGTCTTCGCGACCCAGGGCCTGGGCGTCGCCCTCTCGGGGCCGCCCAATGCGGGCGACCGCTTCATGATCACCTCGCTGCAGGGCTCCGCAGCGGAACTCCAGGCCCTGCAGTACTCGCCCGTGGATCTGGCGGCGGCCAACCCCGTCAATGCGGCCATGGGCAAAGCCAACTCCGGCTCGATGCAACTGGCCAGCCTCAAGGCCACGGGCCAGCCCGCTGGCCTGGTGCTACCCCCCGCGACCGGCGTGGTGATGACCTTCGCCGGCGCTCCCGCCACGTTCACGCTGGCCGGCAATACCGGCGCCCCGGTCGATGCATCGACCACGCCACCGACCCCCCTGGCAGGCCCGCCTTACGCCTTCACGCCCGGTCAGGCGATCACCATCGACGGCTGGGAGATCACGCTCAACGGCGCCCCCAAGGCCGGCGACACGGTGACGGTGGGCAATGCCACCGACCCGCAATACGGCGACTGGTACAAGCGCGATGCCGGCAACGCCAGTTCGCTGATGGGCCTGCGCGACGTACCGATGTTCGACGGCGCCACACTGTCCGACGGCTTCGCCGGTGCCATGGCACAGATCGGCACGCGCACGCAGAGCGCGCAGTTCGCGGCCGAGCTGTCCTCGGCCATCGCCGCCAACCTGGAACGCGACCGCACTGCCGTCTCCGGCGTCAACCTCGACGAGGAGGCCGCGCGGCTGATCCAGTACCAGCAGGCCTACCAGGCCTCGGCCAAGATGATCCAGATCGCGCAAAATATCTTCGACACCCTGATCCAGGGCCTGGCACGCTGAGGGCCTGAACGGAGTCCGCCATGAGCAACTCTCTCTATCGGCTGAGCACAGCCAACCAGTACGACACCGCGCTGCGCAACATCGGCCAGCGCCAGACATCGCTGTCCAACCTGCAGGAGAACCTGACCTCCGGCAAGCGCGTGGTGCGCGCCAGCGACGACCCGGTGGCCGCCGCGCAGGCCGAGCGCGCCCTCACGCGCATGACCCGCAACGACACCGACCAGCGCGCGCTGGACATGCAGCGCAACACCATGTCCCTGGCGGAATCCACCCTGGGCGAAGCCGGCGATGCCATGCAGGCCTTCCGGGAGCTGGTGGTGAGCGCCGGCAATGGCACGCACACCCAGACCGAGCGCGACGCCATCGCCCAGCAGCTCCTGAGCCTGCGCGACCAGATCATGAGCTACGCCAACCGCAAGGACTCCAGCGGCCTGCCGCTGTTCCAGGCGCTGGGCAGCGCACAGTCGCCGTTTGGCGGCAACTCGCCGGCCTTCAACTTCGCCGGGCTGCCGGGCCAGCACGCCAGCGGCAACACCCAGATCGCCCAGGTGCTCGATGGCGACGCCGCCTGGATGAGCGTGCCCACCGGCAACGGCGTGTTCGAGGTGTCGCTGGGCGCCACCAACACCGGCAAGGCCTGGACCGACCTGGGGCAGGTCACCAACCCTTCGGCGCTGACGGGCCACAACTACAGCATCACCTTCTCGGTGGTGGGCAGCGTGACCACCTATGACGTAGTGGACAACGGCCCCCCGCCTCCTGCCGCCCCCGTCCCAGCCACCCCGGTGCTGACGGGCCAGCCCTACACCACGCCGACCACCATCGCCTTCGACGGCCTGTCGCTGAAAGTGACAGGCGCGCCGGCCAACGGCGACAGCTTCGCCGTGGCGCCGAGCCAGACCACCAACGTCTTCCAGGTGCTGGAGAACGCCATCGGCACAATCCAGAACGGCGGCAACGTGGACGGCAGCACCGACTACGGCAGCCTGACCCACGGCATCACGCGCGGGCTGACCGAGATCGACTCCGCCATGAACCGGCTGCAGTCCTCGCGCGGCCTGGCCGGCGACCTGCTCAACCGCGCCGACCGCATCGAAGGCGAGATGGACGTGCGTGCCGTGCAGCTCGAAGACGACCGCTCGCGCGCCGAGGACCTCGATATGATCAAGGGCATCTCCGACTTCCAGAACCAGCAGGTCGGGTACGAAGCCGCGCTGAAATCCTATGCCCAGGTGCAGCAACTGTCCTTGTTCAAATTTATCTAACAAGCTTGTGCACAGGTTCTAACGCGCCATGGTCCAATCCGTTCTGGGCAGTCTGGTTCTCGGCTATCGGCCACTTTGGGGCCGCTCGCGCGCCCTGGCCGGCATCCAGCTGTACGTGCGCGGCGAGGGGGTGGCCCAGGTCGATGCCCTGCACCTGCTGCGCACGCTGCAGGAAATGTGGTCGGCCAGCTCGCCGCCCCTGCTGATTGCCCCCCAGACCCGGCAACTGCTGTGCGACATGCTGGAGCATGCTCCGCGCGGAACCCCCTGGCTTGAGGTGCCGAACGACTGGCTCGCCGACTCCGCCATCTACACCCGCGTCCAGTCGGCCCACCAGCGCGGCCTGCGCCTGGTCTGGCGCGGCGAACTGGGCCGGCTGCCCGAACCCGAGATCGCGCGCTGCTTCGACAACAGCCTGCTGACCCTGCGCCCCGAGGACGCCGTGGCCGCCCTGAAGGCCGCGCCGCCGCCGCCCCGGCCGGGCAGCCCGCCCGTGCCCGCGCACGGCACCAGCCCGGTGATCGACGGCCAGATGTACGAAAACATCGCCAGCCGCGCCCTGATGTCGCACTGCCTGGACCAGCACAATGCCATGGCCCTGGCCGGCTGGCCCACGGAAGACGTGCTCTACAGCCTGCGCCACCAGCAGATGCAGCCGGCCCACGCCACGCTGCTCAAGCTGCTCAAGGCCATCGAGGCCGAGCAGTCCCTCGAAGCCTTCGAGGACATCATGTGCGAGGACCCGCTGCTGGCCTACCGCTTCATGGTCTACACCAACTCGGCCTCGCTGGGCCTGCGCACCGGCATCGACTCGCTGCGGCGCGGCCTGGTGATGATGGGCTATGGCTCGATCAAGCGCTGGCTCTCCGACCAGCTGCCGCACGCCAGCACCGAGCTGGACCTGCGCCCCGCGCGTGAATCCATGGTGCTGCGCGCCCGGCTCACCCAGCACCTGCTCGAATCGGGCCTGCAGAAAGACCTGCGCAGCGAGGTCTACCTGTGCGGCCTGTTCTCGCAGCTCGACGAACTCATGGGCGAACCGCTGGGCAACATCCTGCACCGCATCCCGCTGTCCGAGCGCGTCTACGACGCCATCATCACGCGCACCGGCCCCTACGCGCCCAGCCTGGAGATGGCCTGCGCGCTCGAAACCAACGACGCCAGCGCCATCCGCCAGCTCTGCGAGACGCACGAGCTGGACCAGGAAGAGATCAACCGCGCGCTGCTGCGCGTGCTCGCCAGCCTCGAAGTCGCCCGCCACCCCGGGCACTGAGCAGCGATAGGCGGTCCGCCATCCGCCCAGACCCAGGCCAGCAACCGCCGCACAGGGGGTTGTTACCTGATCTGTTCACGCACGCGCTCGAAGACGCGCCAGAACGCCGCATCCTGCGTGGTCGTGAAGTTGATGCGCATGAGCGTGCTGGGCTGGCGGCTGGCGTGGAACAGCGCCCCCGGCGCCAGCAGGTAGCCCTCGTCCAGCATGCGCTGGGCCAGCACATCGGTGTCCACGCCCACATCCACCCAGCCGAACAGCCCGGCGGGCTCGGCCACGAAGCGGCAGCCCGCATCCAGCGCCAGCTGCACGCTGCGCGCGCGTGCCTGGGCCAGGCGCAGGCGCATGCGCTCGGCGTGGCGGCGCAACTGGCCCTGGTCGATGCACAGCGCCATGGCTTTTTCCAGCACCGAGGGCGTGGTCAGCGTGGACAGCAGCTTGGTGTCGAGCAGGCGCTCGACCAGCTCGGGTGATGCGGCGAGAAAGCCCACGCGCCAGCTCGGCGCCAGGATCTTGGCGAAGCCGCCCACGTAGATGGTGCGGCGCAGGCCGTCGAGCGCCGTCAGGCGCGTCGCGTGGTCGGGCGCGATATGGCTGTAGGTGTCGTCTTCGACGATGTGGAAATCATGCTGCTCGGCCAGCTGCAGCACCTGGTGTGCGCTGCCCGGCGAGAGGCAGTAGCCCGTGGGGTTGTGCAGCACGCTCACGCTGACGAACAGCTTGGGCGCATGCACCGCGCAGTAGCGCGCCATCACCTCCAGGTCGGGGCCGTCGGCGCGGCGCGGCACGGGCAGCACGCGCATGCCCAGGGCGTCGAGCCGAGCGAACTCCACCGACCAGCCCGGCTCCTCGACCATCACCGGGTCGCCCGCCTGCAGCAGCGTGCGGCTCACGATGTCGAGCGCGTGCGTGGCCCCCACCGTGGTCATGATCTGCCCGGCGCGCGCCGGCACGCTCAGGTCGGCCAGGCGCCGCGCCAGCGCCTGGCGCAGGCCGGCGTCGCCCATGGGTTCGCCGTAGTTGAGCGCACCGTCCTGCAGCGCGCGGCCGCCCACGATCTTGCGCAGCGCCGCCGGCATGAAGCGCGCCTCTTCCAGCCACTGCTGCGGCAGCACCCCGGCGCCCGGCTGCGGCTTGCTGGAGGCCTGGTGGAACATGCCCCGGATCAACGCCGTGGCGTTGATGTGCGAACCCGAGGGCAACGGGCTGTCCTCGGGCTCCGCTGCATCACCTTCATTTGCTATATTTTTAATAGCTATTTCCGCGCGTCCATATTGCCCTGCAGGGTCTTTTTGCGTTAAATCACGAACGTAAAAACCGCGCTGCCGGCGCGACTCCACCAGCCCCAGCGCCAGCAGCTGGTCGTAGGCGGCCACCACGGTGTAGGGGCTCACGCCCTGCTGGCGCGCGCAATCGCGCACCGAGGGCAGGCGCGCGCCGGCGGGCAGCAGGCGCGAGCGGATGCGCTCGGCGAAGCGTTCGGCCAGTTGTTCGGTCAGGGTGCGGTGGGCGGTGCGTATCAGCATGGCGTGGCATTCTCCGGGTGTACCGATGCCTGCACCAGCACAGTTCGTGTGTTTGTCGGATTTACTGTACTGGTACTGTAGCGGCAATCGCCCGTACAGTGGCTGCAACACCGCGAACGCCCGCCCGTATTCCCCGCCCACCATGCCCTTCGCCGAATTCACCGCCCTGCTGCTGCTCGCCACGGCCATGAGCTTCTCGCCCGGCCCGAACACCACGCTCTCGACCGCGCTGGCCGCCAACCGGGGCCTGCCGCACGCCATGCGCTTCGTCTGCGCCGTGCCCGTGGGCTGGTCGGCGCTGCTGTTGCTGTGCGCCGGCGGCCTGGGCGCGCTGGTGGTGGCCGCGCCGCTGCTGCGCCTGGCCATCAAGGGCGTGGGCATCGCCTACCTGCTCTGGCTGGCCTGGAAGCTCGCCCAGAGCGCGCGCCTGGCCGAGGCCGACGCGGCCCGGCTGGACGTGGGCTTCTGGCAGGGCACGCTGCTGCAGTTCGTCAACATCAAGGCCTGGCTGCTGGCGCTGACCATCGCGGCCGGCTGGATCGCCGGGCGCGGCGACGCCCTGCAGCGCCTGGCCATCGTGCTGCCGGTGATGCTCGTGTTCGCCTTCGCCAGCAACCTGGCCTACGCCGCCACCGGCGCCCTGCTGCGCCAGTGGCTGGCACAGGGCCGGCGCCTGCTGTGGTTCAACCGCGCCATGGCCCTGGTGCTCGTGGCCACCGCCACCTGGATGACCACCGCCTGATCCTTCCCCTCACACGGAGCCCCCCCATGAGCACCTCATCGCCCGCCAGCGCCCCGCCGACTCCCGGCAGCGCCACCGCGCCGCACACCGCCGAAACGCGCGGCCTGGCCCTGGGCGCGCTGGGCGTGGCGATCTTCGCCCTCACCCTGCCCATGACGCGCCTGGCCGTGGGCACGCCCGAGGCGCCGCTGATGTCCGGCCTGTTCATCGCCATGGGGCGCGCGGCCGTGGCCGGCGTGCTCTCGGCCCTGCTGCTGCTCGCGCTGCGTGCCCCCTGGCCCCGGCGCGCGGACTGGGGGCCGCTGGCGCTCACGGCGCTGGGCGTGGTGTTCGGCTTTCCGCTGCTCAGCTCGCTCGCCATGCGCCACGTGGGCGCCGTGCACGCCAGCGTGATCGTGGGCGCGCTGCCGCTGGCCACGGCGGCCGTGGGCGCGCTCTTGCACCGCCAGCGCCCCTCGCCCGCCTTCTGGGCCTGCGCGCTGCTGGGCACGGTGCTGGTCGTGGGCTTCGCGCTGCTGCGCTCGGGCATGCCCGGTCTGGCGCTGCACCCGGCCGACCTGCTGCTGCTCGGCGCCGTGCTCTGCGCCGCCGTGGGCTACGGCTATGGCGCGCGCCTGTCGCACCACATGCGGGCCGACGCCGTGATCTGCTGGGCGCTGGTGCTCTCGCTGCCCGCCACGCTGCCGCTGGCGTGGTTCTCCTGGCCCGCAGCCCCGCTGCCGGGCTCGGCCTGGGCGGCCTTTGGCTATGTGTCGGTGTTCTCGATGTGGCTGGGCTTTTTCGCCTGGTACCAGGGCCTGGCCCTGGGCGGCACGGTACGCGTGAGCCAAGTGCAGCTCATCCAGCCTTTCCTCAGCATGCTGTTCGCGGTGCCGCTGCTCGGCGAGCACCTGGACGCGGTGAGCCTAGGCTTCGGCCTGGCAGTGATGGCAACCGTTCTGGCAGGAAGGCGCATGCCCGTGCACGGCAAACCCTGAATCGAAAAACAGACCGGGAGGTTAAGCTATTGGCCCGGCGCCCGACCCCGGGTCGCCGCCCGGCCACACAATGGCTTTATTTACTGACAACGCTGCGCCCCACCCCCTGCGCACCCACTGGAGAAGACTGGAAATGACGAACTGGACCCTGGCCGCACGCGCCGCGAAGATGAATCCCTCGGTGATCCGCGAGATCCTCAAGGTCACCGAAAAGCCGGGCATCATCAGCCTGGCGGGCGGCCTGCCCTCGCCCAAGACCTTCCCGGTCGAGGCTTTCGCCAAGGCCTGTGAAGTGGTGCTCGGCCACGACGGCGCCGCCGCCCTGCAGTACGCCGCCAGCGAGGGCTATGCCCCGCTGCGCCAGGCCATCGCCGACCACCTGCCCTGGAACGTGGACCCGGACCAGGTGCTCATCACCACCGGCTCGCAGCAGGCGCTGGACCTGATCGCCAAGGTGCTGATCGACGAAGACAGCCGCGTGCTCGTCGAAACCCCCACCTACCTCGGCGCGCTGCAGGCCTTCACGCCCATGGAGCCCCAGGTGGTGAGCGTGGCCAGCGACGACGAAGGCGTGTGCATTGACGACCTGGTGGCCAAGGTGGGCCAGGGCGCCGACAAGGCACGCTTCCTGTACGTGCTGCCCAATTTCCAGAACCCCACGGGCCGCACCATGAGCGAGGCGCGCCGCGCCGCGCTGGTGGAAAAGGCCGCGCAGCTGGGCCTGCCGCTGGTCGAGGACAACCCCTACGGCGACCTGTGGTTCGACAACCCGCCGCCCGCGCCCCTGACCGCGCGCAACCCCGAAGGCTGCATCTATATGGGCAGCTTCTCCAAGGTGCTGGCACCGGGCCTGCGCCTGGGCTACCTCATCGCGCCCAAGGCCGTGTACCCCAAGCTGCTGCAGGCCAAGCAGGCCGCCGACCTGCACACCCCCGGTTTCAACCAGCGCATGGTGGCCGAGGTCATCAAGGGCGGCTTCCTCGACCGCCACGTGCCCACCATCCGCGCGCTCTACAAGCACCAACGCGACGCCATGCTCGAAGCGCTGGAGCGTGAGATGGCCGCCCTGGGCGTGGAGTGGAACAGCCCGCAGGGCGGCATGTTCCTGTGGCTGCGCCTGCCCGAGGGCATGAACGCCATCGAGCTGCTGCCCGAGGCCGTGGAGCGCAACGTGGCCTTCGTGCCCGGCGCCGCCTTCTATGCCGACAACGCCGACACGCGCACGCTGCGCCTGTCGTTCGTGACCGCCAGCGCAGCACAGATCAACACCGGCATCGCCGCGCTGGCCGCCGCCATCCGCGCACGCCAGCCCAAGGCCTGAGCCTGCGGGCAGACCCCCCGGGCCTGCCCGTCCATCCGCCAGAAAACGAGGTCCACCATGCGACAGCGCTCTTTCCAGCAGATCGACGTCTTCAGCCACCGCCCCGGCGACGGCAACCCGCTGGCCGTGGTCCTGGAGGCCGAGGGCCTGCAGGACGCCGACATGCAGCGCTTCGCCGCCTGGACCAACCTGTCGGAAACCACCTTCCTGCTCCCGCCCACCGAGGCCGGCCTGGCGGGCGGCGCCGACTACCGCGTGCGCATCTTCACGCCCGGCGGTGAACTGCCCTTTGCCGGCCACCCCACGCTGGGCACCTGCCACGCCTGGCTGCAGGCAGGCCACGCGCCGCGCGAGCCCGGCACCATCGTGCAGGAATGCGGCCTGGGGCTGGTGCGTATCCGCCAGCAGGGCGATACGCTGGCCTTCGCCGCCCCGCCGATGCAGCGCGGCGCGCCCAACCCGGCGCTGCTGGCCCTGGTGACCGGCGCGCTGGGCCTGCGCCCACAGCAGATCCTGGCCGCGCAACTGCTCGACAACGGCCCGCGCTGGCTCGGCCTGCTGCTGGGCGACGCCGACGCCGTGCTCGGCCTGCAGCCCGACCATGCGCGCCTCAAGGACCTGGGCCAGGACGTGGGCGTGGTCCACGTCGCGCCCACGGCCAGCGACACCCGCACCCCCGGCGTCACCGTGCGCGCCTTCGCCGCCCCCATGGGCAACCCCGAGGACCCGGTCACCGGCAGCCTCAACGCCAGCCTGGCGCAATGGCTCATCGCCGAGGGGCTGGCGCCGCGCCACTACCTCGTGGCCCAGGGCGAATGCCTGGGCCGCGCGGGGCGCGTGCGCATCTGCCAGGACGACGGCGGGCAGGTCTGGGTCGGCGGCCAGTCCGTCACCTGCATCCAGGGGACGGCGCTGTTGTGAACGCCCGCGCCTCGCCCTGACCCCCTTCGCTGCCCGGCAATGGCCCCAGGCCAGCCCCCGGCGTGCCCACCGTTTTTTGCACCCACAGGAGTCTTTTCATGCGACAGCGCCCTTTCCAGCAAGTCGACGTCTTCACCGCCACGCCCTACCTCGGCAACCCGCTGGCCGTGGTGCTTGATGGCGACGGCCTCTCCACCGAGGCCATGCAGCAGTTCACGAACTGGACCAACCTCTCCGAGGCCACCTTCGTGCTGCCCCCCACGCCCGAGGGCCGCGCCGCCGGTGCCGACTACCGCGTGCGCATCTTCTGCCCGGGGCGCGAGCTGCCCTTCGCCGGCCACCCCACGCTGGGCAGCTGCCACGCCTGGCTGGCTGCCGGCGGCCAGCCCCGGGTGCCCGGCAAGGTGGTGCAGGAGTGCGGCGTGGGCCTGGTCACGCTGCGCCAGGACGGCGAGCGCCTGGCCTTCGCCGCGCCACCGCTGATCAAGAGCGGCCCGCTCGCCGAGGACGATGTGCAGCGCATCGCGCGCGGCCTGGGCGTGGCGCGCACCGACATCCTGCACCACGCCTGGTGCGACAACGGCCCGAACTGGCGCGGCGTGATGCTGCGCTCGGCCGCGCAGGTGCTGCAACTCAAGCCCGACGGCGCCGTCCTGGCCGGGCTGGACGTGGGCGTGGTGGGCCCGCGCGGCAAGGTCGGCGTGGTCGGTGCGAGCGATGCCGAGGGCATCGCCTTCGAGGTGCGCGCTTTCTTCCCCGGCAACAACGGCCTGTCCGAAGACCCGGTCACCGGCAGCCTGAACGCCGCGCTGGCGCAGTGGCTCATCGGCGCGGGCCTGGCGCCCACGCGCTACGTCGCCAGCCAGGGCACGGCCCTGGGCCGCGCCGGGCGCGTGCACGTCGAACAGGACAGCGCAGGCCTCTGGATCGGCGGCCATTCCGTCACCTGCATGGGCGGCCAGGTGCTGCTGTAACTCAACCCCCACCATCCGACACGCCATCCCCATGAACACCTCCACCCACCTGCCCACCCTGCAAGACATCGAAGCCGCCGCCGAGGTGGTGTACCGCGACTTCGCGCCCACGCCCCAGTACCGCTGGGGCCTGCTCAGCGAGCGCCTGGGCGCCGACTGCTGGCTCAAGCACGAGAACCACACCCCCGTGGGCGCGTTCAAGATCCGCGGCGGCCTGACCTATTTCGACCAGCTCGCCCGGCGCGGCGCACTGCCGCGCGAGGTCATCAGCGCCACGCGCGGCAACCACGGCCAGAGCATGGGCTGGGCCGCGCGCCGCCATGGCGTGGCCTGCACCATCGTCGTGCCGCGCGGCAACTCGGTGGAGAAGAACGCCGCCATGCGCGCGCTGGGCGTCACGCTCGTCGAGCACGGCGCGGACTTCCAGGAAGCCCGCGAGCACGCCATGCAACTGGCGCAGGAGCGCGGCGCGCACATGGTGCCCAGCTTCCACCCCGACCTGCTGCGCGGCGTGGCCACCTACTGGTGGGAATTCCTGCGCGCCGTGCCGCGGATGCAGGTGGCCTACGTACCCATCGGCCAGGGCTCGGGCGCCTGCTCGGCCATCGCCGCCAAGCAGGCGCTGGGCCACGGCGTGCGCATCGTCGGCGTGGTCAGCCGCCATGCCACCACCTATGCCGACTCCATCGCCGCCGGGCGCGTGGTGGAGGCCCCCGTGACCACGCAGCTGGCCGACGGCATGGCCTGCCGCGTGGCCGACCAGGCCGCGCTCGACATCCTGCGCCCGCACCTCGACCATGTGGTGCAGGTGAGCGACGAGGAGGTGGCCGCCGCCATGCGCCACCTCTTCACCGACACACACAACGTCGCCGAGGGCGCGGGCGCGGCAGCCTTGGCAGCCGCGCTGCAAGAGAAGGATCGGCTCGCGGGCCAGACCGTGGGCCTGGCCCTGACCGGCGGCAATGTGGACGCCCCGGTGTTCGCCGGGGTGCTGGGCGCACGCGATTAAGCTACGCTTTTAATAGCATCCGTCGCCCGCGTGACAAGCAGCAATAGCAATTCCTGGCCACAATCGCGCCCATGGGAACCCTCTACCTTGTGCGCCACGGCCAGGCCTCGTTTGGCGCAGACGACTACGACCAGCTCAGCCCCCTGGGCCGCCAGCAGGCGGTGCGCCTGGGCGAGTACTGGCGCGAACGCGGCCAGCGCTTCGACGCCGTGCTGCTGGGCACGCTGCGCCGCCATGTGCAGACGCTCGACGGCATCGCCGAGGGCCTGCAGGGCCTGCCCGAACCCATCTCCCTGCCCGGCCTGAACGAATACGACAGCCACGCGCTGATCCGCGCCATCCACACCGAGCCGCTGCAAAAGCCCGACACGCCCGAGCTGTACCGCCACCACTTCCGCCTGCTGTGCGACGCCATCGCGCAGTGGATGGCCGGCGTCATCAGCCCGCAGGGCATGCCGAGCTGGGAGGATTTCTCGGCCGGCGTGCGCACCGTGCTCGACCGGGTGCGCCACAACCACGCGGGCCAGAACGTGCTGCTGGTGAGCAGCGGCGGCCCCATCTCCACGGCCGTGGGCGATGTGCTGGGCACGGCCCCCGAGGTGACCATCGCGCTGAACATGCGCATCCGCAACAGCGCGGTGACCGAGTTCAGCGTGTCGCCCAAGCGGCTGATGCTGCAGACCTTCAACACCTTGCCGCACCTCAATGAGGCGCAGCATGCGGGGTTGGTGACGCACGCCTGATTTTTGCTTTTAGCGTTTTCTGGTATTGCGTTATTAGCTATTGTTTTAATAGCTATTACCGGGCTTTGTTTGAGGGCGGAGGCCGGGACTCGCCCCGGCGGGCGACCTCCTTTCTTGTGCGCGACAAGAAAGGAGGCAAAGAAACGCGGCCCTCAGTCTGCGACCCCTTCGGG